>Ga0315307_1000516_pt1 | contig 16676 bp, 17 predicted proteins | sample TDP2_MG_FD_203079 | JGI IMG/M metagenome (GOLD analysis project Ga0315307, IMG submission 203079) | Freshwater sediment microbial communities from Lake Towuti, South Sulawesi, Indonesia - TDP2 | ecosystem: Environmental > Aquatic > Freshwater > Lake > Sediment | place: Indonesia: South Sulawesi... | reverse complement strand
AGGATAGCCTTGAAAGCAGACGGCATTATCGTGGTGGCGAGGGTGAAGCCACACACAGACTTCAAGGGCAAGGTCGAAAGTGGACTGATGAAGATGATGGCGATCGGCCTCGGCAAACAGAAGGGAGCCGAGACTATCCACTGGTACCAGTCCGAGGGATATCACAAGCTCATCCCCCTGACTGCCAAAATGATAATGACGAAGACACCCGTACTGCTAGGCCTCGCTGTGGTTGAGAACGCCTACCATAACATCGCGATAGTAAAGGCCCTCGAGCCAGATGAGATCGAAGAGGAAGAGATGAAGCTCCTAGAGAAAGCCAAGGAACTATTGGCTAGGCTCCCATTCAAGGATATAGATGTCCTCATCGTAGAGGAGATAGGGAAAAACATAAGCGGCGTAGGAATGGACACCAACGTCATAGGAAGGTTCTGGCTCCCAAACGAGAGCGATCCGAGAACGCCGAAGATAAAGAGAATCGTAATATTGGATCTGACAGAGGAAACCCACGGAAACGCCATCGGGATAGGACTGGCAGACCTCACCACTAAGAGGGCGGTATCCAAGATCGATTACGACGCAACCTTCGTTAACTGCCTTACGGATGGTTCACCCGAGACGACTAAGATACCGGTTTTCCTCCCAAATGACAGAGACTCCATCGCGACTGCGCTCCGAACCTGCGGTCCGATCGATCCAAGGAAGGCCAAGGTCGTCAGGATAAAGAACACGCTTGAGCTAGAGAGATTCTGGATTTCAGAAGCCTTAGCTAATATGGTTAAGAGGGATAAGGAGCTCTCTGAGAAGATAGAGTTTCTCAGTGAGCCAAGGGAGATGCAGTTCGACGCGCTTGGGACACTGACGAGATAGAGACACGCGCGTCCGTCCGTTTCTCTCAAAAATGGAATGGGAAACTATTTTAGTAAGCTGAGATAAATATTATATATTAAGATTCAGTATAAGTTCATGGCAACCTTGGTGTAAGCACAGGGACCAAAAAATGAGCCAAGTATTAACACCCTTTATCTACCAGATGAGCGCTGGCGTAGCCAGTGGCTTTCTTGTCGGATACACCATCAAGAAGATCTTGAGGATCTTAATGACAATTCTCGGATTCTCTTTTGTCGCAGTCTCTTGTCTTGGCCTCTCCGGGATAATAAATGTCAACTACGAGAAATTAGCGAGCGTGACTTCAGGACTTGTCACCCAAGGTTCAGGATTTCTTTCAACCACCATTGGGGGTCTTCCCTTTGCTTCCACTTTCTTAGCAGGATTTGGCATCGGAATAACGAAAGGCTAAATGAGACAAGATATTCTTCTAAATTCTTTGAATGCGCGCATTTTGCGACGTATATGATGTACTTCGCAAAAGTTCATCGTTGTCTTGGCATAATACAAACTACAGTTTCTCAACCAAATATTCAACCATAAATTCGAAGATTAATCGCCCATCCCCGTATCTTGACGGATTTTCCATCCTCGTCCAGTCTGGCAACTGCCAACCGTAATATGCTCTTTCGGGATGAGGCATTAATCCAAAAACTGTTCCAGCCGGATTGCATATTCCAGCAATGTCATGAAAGGATCCATTGGGGTTTGTTGGATATTGCCCCTCTGCGAATTCGCCTTTCTCGTTGCAGTATCTGAAGACAAGCTGGTCGTTGTTGTAGAGCCTCTCTAAGCAACGCCTCTCATTTTCTTTTTGGAAAATGAATCTTCCTTCAGCGTGTGCCACAGGTATTCTCAGCACCTTTCCCTTGGGAATTTTTTGGGTGAAAATGCATTTTCCAGAGTTTTCGTGCCTGAGGTAAACCCAGCTGCAATGATATCCTATTGGAATGTTTGTGGCTAAAGCAGCCTCTGGAGAACCGCTGATCCCCTCAAACCCCGGCAACAGACCGCTCTCCACCAAAACCTGAAAGCCGTTGCAAATCCCTAGGACTGGTCTCTCCTCCTCAACGAACCTTTTTAGGTTCTTGCCAAGTTTGACCAAGGCTTCTTTCGCCCAGATGGCTCCAGCCCTCACATAGTCTCCGTGGGAAAAACCGCCTGGAAACACTAGGGCGTTGTAATCAAGGAGATTTCCCTTTTTGACTATTTCGTTGGAATGAACGACCTTGGCTTTAACTCCCATGTCTTCGAATGCTCTTTTGGTTTCTGCGTCGCAGTTGGTTCCGGCAACCCTCATTATGCAAACGTTTATGCTCTCTTTTTTCATCTTCATCTCCCAAAGGTGCTCTTCCAAGCGTCTCTCAGCTCGCTTAGGCTGGCGTCGACTACTCGTTTGCCATCTAACCCATAAACAGAGAAGCGTTCATCCTTCTCAACTCGGCCAATCGTTGAACACACGGTTTTTCCCATTAACGCTTCAAAATCTTCTCTGCTTTTTTCCGGAACTTCAACCAAAAATCTGCTGTTGGATTCTGAGAAGAGGATATGATCGTTTCTTCTCATGTTTCTAGCTCTCGGAACTTTTCTCAAATCTAGTCTTATTCCTTGTCCTCCACTGAATGCCATCTCAGCAGCCGCTACCGCCAAGCCCCCTTCGGAAAGGTCGTGGCATGATTTGACGTATCCAGAATCAATAGCCTCGACAATGGAGTTTACGGCTTTCTTAGCTTGATTTGCCCTAATCCTTGGAACTGTTTTTCCTATAGAACCTCTCAGCTTGTAGTATTCGGAACCACCCAGTTCAGGGTAGGTTTGGCCAACTATGTAGATTAGATTTCCAGGCCCCTTTATGTCCGCGGAAACAGTCCTTCTCACGTCTGGAATTATTCCTATCGCAGTGATTAAGAGAGTTGGAGTGACTGGAATGGAGAGGTCTGGTCCAACCCTCAACTCGTTGTAGAGGCTGTCCTTTCCCGAAATGAAGGGAGTTCCAAAGGCCTTGGCGAAGTCATGGCAGGCTTGGCAAGCCCTAACCAACGAGCCTGTTCTATCCGGTTTTTCCGGGCTACCCCAAGTGAAGTTGTCCAGCAACGCGATTCTTCTCCCACCAACTGAAACGTTGTTTCTGATGGCTTCGTCTATGGCGGAGGCAGCCATCCAGTAGGGGTCAATCTTTCCGTAGTTGGGGTTCATTCCACACGAGATAACGATTCCTTTCCAAGAGTTTGCTAGGGGTTTTATGACTGCCGCGTCGCTGGGCCCGCTGTACTTCCCATACAAAGGTTTCAACACGGTGTTCCCCTTGACCTCGTGGTCGTAGGTTCTTATCACCGATTCCTTACTTGCAACGTTTGGGGAAGACAAAATTCTTAACAGGTCTTGAGTTAGGTCGCTAGGCTCAGCAAAACTCGGCTCCACGCCAACTGTCCTTTCCCACCTCGCAACCCTTCTAACTTTCGGTGGGTTAAACAAGAAATGTAAATCTAGGTCAGCAACTTTTTGTCCACGATAATAAACCCGAAGCATTTTGTCTTCGGTAAATCTTCCAACAGGAGTTGCCTCTGTGTCCTCGCTCTCAAAGATGTCCAAGACTTTCTGAAGGTGTTTCTCACTCACAGACAAAAGCATTCTCTCTTGTGACTCGGAAACGTAAATCTCCCATGGAGCCATGCCAAGATATTTCAGAGGAACCCTCTCGACTTCAACGTGAACTCCGCATCCTGACCGATGTGCCATCTCGCCTGTGGCGCAGGATAGTCCTCCGCCTCCTAGATCGGTTATGGCTGAGCCTATTTCTTTGTCTCGTATCTCAAGGATTGCTCGCTTGAGTTTTTCTTCCTCTATGGGATTCGCGATTTGAACCGCTGGTCTCGAAACCTCCTCAGACTCTTCTGTTAACTCGGCTGATGCAAAGGTCACCCCATGAATTCCGTCTCGACCTGTTCTTCCACCCGCCAAAACAGCGACGTCTCCAGGCCTTGTGTCTCTTACAAACTTTTTTGTTGGAAGAATTCCCACACAACCGCAGTAGACAACAACGTTGCCCACATAACTCTCGTCAAAGTATATCGCCCCGTTCACGGTGGGTATTCCCATGTTGTTTCCGTAGTGGCCTATGCCGGCGACAACTCCTTTAAAGATGTATTTTGGATGTTTTGTTCCCGGAGGGAGCTTGTCATAGTCGTAGTCTAGGGGTCCGAAGCCGAGAACATCTGTGCAGGCTATGGGGTCTGCCCAAACTCCCAGTATGTCTCTGATAACACCGCCTGTGCCGGTGGCAGCCCCTCCAAAGGGTTCTATGGCTGATGGGTGGTTGTGGGTTTCCACTTTCACGGCGATTGCGTAGCCATTTTCAAAATCTACTATACCCGCGTTGTCTTCAAACACGGAGAGACACCAGGGCAGGTGGAGTTCTCTAGTGGCCTTCGCTATGTACTCCTTGAACATGTTGGCTACGACCAGTTTTCCCTTTGGCGTGACGATGTCGCCCTTGAAAGTTTTGTGGTAACAGTGCTCTGACCAGGTTTGGCCAATGGTTTGAAGCTCAACATCAGTTGGGTTTCTTTCCTTGTTTGAAAAATATTCTTTGACATTCTTCATTTCATCGACACTTAGGCCGATTCCTAGTTCATTGCTGATTTGCAGCAACTCCTTTTCGTTTGCGCCTAACACGTTTATGTCTGAAAGCTCGAAGGGTAAGTCTCTCCTCGTGTAAAGCCGAGCGGTCATTTCGTTTCCTCTATGTCGAAACGATAGTTGTCCTTTGTTGGATTTGCCAGCAGTCTCCTGCACATTTCGTCCGCCTGTTTTTCAGCTTCTTTCCTAGATTTTGCCTGAAGATACACCTCGTAAACTTTGCTAACTTTAACCGTTTCCACATTGTACCTCAGCTCTCTCAGGGACTTGGCTGTTGTTTCCCCCTCAGGATCGGAGTGTCCCGGTTTGAGAGAAACCTCGATTCTAACCTGATATTTCATGGGATATCATTAAACAATTAAAAATTTAAGTGTTACTTAGACGAATTTAAACAAGAATTTTAAAAATTCCTTAGTTCGATCTTCTCTCCTTTATACAAAACAATAATCTTTCTCGAGTCGGTTACTTTCCCTATCTGCTCAGCCTCCACACCGTTCTTTTCAAAACTGTCGATGATCCCGTCTTTATCGCTCTTGCCCGCGACAACCGCAAATCCCCATCCCATGTTGAAGGTTTTGAACATCTCCTCCTCTCTGATGACGCCTCCCATCTCTAACGCGGTTTTCTGAATCAGTTCAAAGATCGGTTGCGGCTCGAAATTGTTGAACTCGAACCCAACTCCCTTAGAAGACTTCATCAATCTGTCAAACTTCAGGTAAGCGTCGCCTGTGACGTGAACCAGCCCCTTCACTTCATAGTTCTTGGCAACATTTAGCACAGGCTTGACGTAGATCCTGGTTGGTTCAAGAACTTCGTAAATGATTTCTCTTTTAAGTCCGTCGGGAACATCGTGGGGCTCGTATTTGCCGCCCCACTGTTTGAAAAGGACTTTTCTTGCCAGTGATATTCCGTTGCTGTGGATGCCAGAGCTTCGTAATCCAATTATAACGTCTCCGGGCTTAATGTTGTTCCCGAACACTATGTCTTCTTTTAATAGCTCTCCTACGCAGGAGAAAATCATGTCGAAGCCCTTTCCCTCCACCACTCCTTTGATGATCTCTGCTACATCTCCTATCTCTCCACCCGGCACAAAACATTCAGCTTCAGTTGCACCCTTCACTATGCCTTTCATCCACTCCCTCACCAAATGTGGGTCAGACACTTGGGCGTAGATGTTGTCCACAACTGCTAGTGGTCTTGCACCTGATCTGATCACATCGTTTACCGCCATCGCAACTCCGTCAATGCCTATGGTGTCGTATTTGTTTGCCAGTTGCGCCAGAAGAACTTTGGTTCCTATGCACTCTATAACGAAGTCGAGGTATCGATCGCCTAGGGGAAAGATGTTACCGTGGGGAAGTTGAATGATTTTTCCGTGTCTACTGAACCTATAGGTTTGTTCAAGAGCTGTCAAGGCTGCTTTAGACTTAATTCTTAAGTCTCTGTCTACTCCCGCCTTCGCGTACGTCAGTTCTCTTGGCATAGGGCCCACTCGACACGTTTCATCTAAAACCTAAGTGACTATTTCTTGAAGCTGCTTGCTCTTCCAAGCTCTCCTTATCTCCAGAGCTATCCTGTCGCCCATGCTCATCCTCCTCTGATACTTCGCGTTGGCGTACTGCGAGCCAATCCCCATGTGGGTGTTAGTCCCACCACCGTGTCTTAAGGCAACATCCTGCGTGACTGGAACGTGCATGTAAGCTTCTTTTCCTTCCGGGACATCGTACAAGCCGTATTCAACTGCCATGCCTGGTCCTATCTTACTCCACGTGATGAGAGTCTGTAGACACCAAGCGCCGATTATCCCTGGAGACTCGTACTTTCTAGTCGCCAGCAAGAAAGCATCTGCGCATCTGTGCACATCTTTGAGCAAGGACTCTCGCAGGCTCATGGGCACGTGGCAGGTAACCTCGAACGATGGAACTTTCTTGATCTTCTGCTGTATGTCAACGGGAAGTCTCCTTAAGCCGTCGAGGATTGTTTCTCTCCTCTCGTCTATGGATAGGAACTGGTTTGCTAGGCAGGCTCTCGCATCTTCTAAGCTTACCTTATACAGTTTTGCGTACCAGTCGTCGACGTCTCCCCAATCCCGTTTTGCGTCCAGTGGCGAGAAGAAAAAGTTGAAGTTTGCATGGGGACCAAGAACTATCTGCTCAGCCCTAGCTCTCTCCAAACCTTCCTCGCTGAGATTTCCCATTTCCATTTCCTTCTCAACCTTCTCCTCGAGATCGTTAGAGTCCGCTGCAAAGATGAATTCCCTTTCAAACTCTCTGTGCGCATGCTCTGCTTTCAGTAGAAGAGGCTCGTCAACTGGTTCTTTGAACTTTATGCCTCTCTTATGAACTTCGTACTCGTACGATTTCGGGAATGGGATGCCTGCCTTCTCGGCAAACCAGTAGTAGTCTCTTTCGATTTCCCCTCTATTCTCAATCTTCAACAGCTTCCTAGACCCCACGATCGGCACTGCAAACTCGTTTTCGATAACACTGCAATACGAGTCTCTACCAACGTAGACTGAAAAGGCTCTGTTCGGAATCTGGATGCATTCCAAATCGATCAGATCGTCCACATACTTGACGATGTCGGAGTATCTCTCTAGAACTAGAATGGCGCTTTTCCAGCTGCTTCTCCCTTTTATGTCTGCCGGGTCTTCCACAACAATTAGGTCTCTGCGAACCAGAGCTGGCAGATCTTCCACGACTTCACCGGGCTCTCCAACCATAGGATTTTGAAGGTAAATCCTTGCTCTTTGACGGGTTGTGTAGATTATGCTTCTGAAATCGTAGTCTCTCTGCCCCACCCAGGCGTCGAGGGCGGAGTGAGATCCTAGGTTTAGACCAACCGGTTTTCGATAGGAGTTGGCAACCTCTTGCATCTCTTCCCTTTCTACAACCAATCTTAGCCACCTCGTAAGCGGATTTAATTAAAACTTTCTTCTAGTTAATCTTTCGTATGCCTGAATATACCTTTGGCTCGTTTTCTGCACGATTTCTTCTGGCAAGATAGGCTTGGTCAATTTTGTTCCGGGCTTTGGTTGGTTCTTGTCCCAGCCCTTCACTTTTTCAAGATAGTCTCTCACAATTTGTTTGTCGAAGCTCTCCTGCACCTTGTTGGGTTTGTACTTGCTCGCGTCCCAGAACCTGCAAGTGTCTGGTGTTTCCGCTTCGTCAGCCAGAACTATCTTCCCCTTCTCGTCTATTCCAAATTCGAGCTTGAAATCCGCGAGAATGAATCTGGCTCTCTCCGCATCCTTTAACATCAGCTCGTTCAATTCCAGCGCGATTTTCTTGATTTGAGCAATCTCTCGGGTTCCCAACCATCCCCTGGACACTATCTCTTGCTCAGTTAGCGGTTCGTCTTTAGCCTCAAACTTTGTGGTAAACTCGACCACGGGTTCAGCGAGTCTTGCCGCCAAAACTGGATCTGTTCCCTCCGGAAGCTGAACCTCACCTTGTTGGTATCTTTTCCAGTACGAACCGTAAAGATAGTTTCTTCCTATCACCTCGATTGGTATGAGGAAAAGTTTCTTAACCAGCATTCTGTTGGGGTCGAGAACTTTTATCATGTGCGTCTCAATACCACGGTTTTCACAGTTTGCAAAACAATAGGCGGATAGACGGCAGAGGACTTGACCTTTGTGCGGAATCGTGTCGGCTAACATCACGTCGTGGGACGACAACCTGTCCGTGTAAATGAACAGAAGCCTTTCGTTGCCAGCGTCGTAGATGTCCTTGACCTTTCCGCTTCGCACAAAGCGTTTTTCTAACCAGTTCATTATCTTGCCTCTGCCAGCTTTTTCTCTATCTCAGAGATTTTCTTTCCTTTCACCTCGTTGTCGGCTGTGTTGATCTCTCTCTTCCTCTCTAGTTGGAATCGGTGGACTTTTTTGGACAGAGCTGGGTTTTGTAGTCCGAGAATCTTTATCGCTGCCAGGGCGGCGTTCTCTGGGTCAAGGACAACGAGGGGGGTGACCCCACTTGGCGTTCTGAGGGAGGAGAAAATGTCCGCACCTCCAAACTTGTCTGAGTAGGGGGGACAAGCTATAACAGGATGTCTTGTGTTAGCGTCCACGAGACCGGAAAGTGCGTTGGACAGGCCAGCAACTGTAACGTAAACAATGCTGTCTTCAGACCTTTCATACTCTTCCAAAATATCTAAAAGCTTTTTTGGAGTTTTGTGCGCCGATGCTATTCTGTACTCGTAGTCAAGACCAAAATGTTCAAGCACCCGACCTATTGGAGCGGCGAAGTTGAGGTCGCGGCTGGAACCCGTTATGATGACGACTTGTTGCTTGTGCATGGTCATACATCTAAGGAAACTATTATAAAAACAAAAGTCTTTTGTGACCTTTAGAATTCATTTATTGCCCAAAGGCTTAATCGAGTGTGGTCAACTGGTCAAGTTTCGCTTTCAACTTTTCTTCTCATGCTCTTGTGCGTCAATGTGACAGTTACAACGACTCCCACAACGGCGCCGACGATTAGCTCTAGTGGAATAGGTTTTTCTGGTTTCGCCCTCACCATAATCATCTCTTCGCTCTCGCAGGTGTTGTTGTCGGTGTTGGTTTCGCCGGATACGGGTTCTGCTGTTGCTGTTATGATGTGGTTTCCCGATCGTACGCCGGATGTGTCCCAGATGAAAGTTAGAGACGTGGCTGCGTTGGCTGCCAGATCATGTGCGGTTTTCGTATCAATAGTCCAGGTTGAGACTCCTGCTTCGAGACGGCGGTCGAGGGTGACGGTGACGTCTTCGGTTGCTGTTCCGTTGTTTTTGATTTCAACCGTGATTTCTACGAGTTCGCCTCTTTCCACATTGGTGGCGTTTGGTTCGACGCTGACAACCGCCACGTCGTGGTTCACCTCTGCTGCGGAGTTGCGGAAGTAGCCTTGCCCTATGTGATCGGTATCCAAGAACCCGTTAACTATGTTGAGTGGGTCTCCGTATCCGCCTTCACTGTATCGTTTGAGTTTCGTCTCGTCTTCTCCAACACCAATGGTTATCGGAGATTCTCCTACCCCAACCACCTCAAAAGTTACGTTGACTAGGGTTCCTGGACCAGACGTTAATGGAGCAGGCTCAGAGACGAAGAAGAAGTTTGCTCCCGTAAGCGACAATTTGCCTGCGGTGTTGTCGAAAGTTCCCTTCATAAACCTAGCTGACAGGTCTTTATCTTCGGTGATGAGGTCTCCGTTAGTTACCTCAACGCCGTGCAAGACGTTGGGGTTGTACTCCAAGGTAAACTGCCATCCTGTGACGTCGCTTCCGTTGTAGTCTGTTTTTATCGACACTGTGTAGGTTGTGCCTATCGTTAGGCTTGGGTTCACGGTGCTGTGGGGGAAAACAGCGATGTGGGGAGATTTGACAACTCTAACTCTGTTTGGGGAGACTAGCGTGTTGTCGGCTGTGTCCGTTTCTCCAAGCACCGTGCTCGCCACAGCCTTAATCTTGTAGGGTACTGCTCCAACCAAAGTATCGATCCAAACATCCCCAGTGTCCCAAGTGAAGGTTAGAGAGGTGTTTGCGCTAGCTGCCAGACCCAACACGTTCTGCGTTCCGATGGTGGTGGTGTCGTAGTAAACGGTAACGTTGAATGTTTCGGTTTCGTCTCCCTGGTTTTCAACAACAACCGTGATGTTTACGAGCTCACCTAATTCCACCGAAGTTGGGAACGGTGTGACGCTAATAACTGCTATGTCATCCATCTCTTGTGCAGTAACCTTTACCATCGTGCATACAGTGAGTGCACCAAGGATAAGTGGCATGGTCACCAATAACCACAACAATTCTTTTCTCAAATTATTCACCCCTTGTCCACATTGTATATGTTCAAGAAAAAGCATTTATCATTTTCTCTTCAGCACACCGTCAAGCCTTATCATAAGAGAAAATCAAAGTAAAAATGGGACTGCTCTGCTCGTGTTGATTTGGATTTCCCAACCTTTCTCAAATCCTTGGTATAGCTTTAAATAACTCTCATTTTTCCCTTATACTCGAACAGGTATGAAGCAAATCACGTATATTCTGGTGTTGGTTCTCGGTGGCGCTTTATGTTATCTGAGTGTTGCATTGATGCATGTCCCTTTGGTCTATTACGCTTACTTGCCTTGGTTTTGAGAGCAGCATACCTGTGCCATTTAGTGGGCGGGTTCGTTGCTCCTTTGGAGTTTCTACTTGTTTAATCCTTGACAAACAACATCAAGGCTATTGCTAAACCTGTCAGTGTCAAGGAAAAGTAGAACGGTGCAGACACCTCTAAATTAAGCCAAAGTAGGCCAGCGATGACTGAGGATGGTAATGCGCACAATCCAACAATCATCTGAAACGCTCCCAACACGCTTGCCCTGTACTTTGCTGGTGATAGCTCAGATACAAATGCTCTTTGCGCAGGTTCTATCGCCGCCTTGTGCAAACCATACAAGACGAATAACAGCACAAGTCCAGTGTACGATCTGATGCAAATGAAGCCGAAACAGGTGAGTCCCCAAAAGAAGTAGGACAAAACCAAAACAGTTTTTCTACCCGCCTTGTCTGCCAGTTTCCCGAACGGTAAGGACAGAAGCGAAGCTACGACTGTGAAGACCAGATACAAAATAGGAATAAACGTTTTCTTAAAGCCGAACTCTCCTGCGTAAACCAACAGGAAGGAGTAACTGAAGGAACCTAAGGCAAACAAGGCGCTTAACAACAGAAACAGTTTGAGGTTGATGGTCAGGTCTTTCAAAGAGATTCCTTCGTAGATTCTCTCAGTTTTTCTGTCTCCAATGAACACAAGAACCAGCATGGCGCCAATTAAAGATGGAATAGAGGCTAGTAGAAACAAGTTTCTGTATCCCAAGTAATTGAACAGCAGAATACAGGCGATGATGCCGCAAAGAGCACCCAAATTGTCCATGGCTCTTAGTAAGCCGAAGTTTCTTCCCCTGTTCTCTCTTGTGGATATGTCAGCAACGATGGCGTCTCTCGGTGCTCCCCTTATCTTTCCGAATCTGTCTAGAACCCTGAAGGGAATCAAAGATTGCCATACGGCTGATAGGGCATAACCCACCCTTGAGAGTGACCCACAAAGGTAGCCAGTCCAGATGAAAATCTTTCTCTTCCCCAGCCTGTCAGAAAGATAGCCAGAGCCTGCTTGGGACATAGAAACGACAGCATCACCCAAACCGTCTATAAACCCGAGAACAGCCACGTTTGCCCTTAAGAAAGAGGTTACAAACAGGGGCCAGACAGGGTAAATTATGTCAGAGCCAAAGTCGTTCAGAAACGATGCTGAAGAAAAGACCGCCATGAACCTTCTAGCTTTGTTGCGCATAGTTACTGCCCTCGCTCCTGACCTCTTCTCTCAGTAGGGCATGCTTATAGGTTTGTCAAGAGACTGGATTTCACAAAATTCTTTTGAGACTTTGTATGCTGAACCACGTGTTGGCACACCCGTTCTTGGTGAGAGGAACAGCTTGACCACGCAGACCAATGTTTCCAATGTAGTCTCCTCCAACCCTTAGTTCTTGGCTACACGCAACCCCCACCACTCCTTCGTATGAATGTTTCTTCAGGATTTTTGGGATGCAGGAACTGCCGGCAACCACGTAGATGTCGTATTCTTTTTCTCTTCCTAGCGCCGATGCTTGGTTTACAAGGCAGTCTGAGGAGCATTGGGCGCATTGGTAGGAGGGAACTTCAGGTTCGAAACGTGATTGACAACGCTTGTCCATGTATTTCCTTGAGCAGTGGGGCAGGAAGAGCACCCTCTTTCCTGTTTCCAGAAACTTTTCCCGCTCTGAAAGGTTTCTGGCGTATATGTCCACCAGATCTTCGACGAGCGTGAGGGCGTCGGAGACCTCTAAGCCCGTGAGTTCGCGGATCTTAAACTTTTCAGCGAGACTTCTCGCGCTCTCTCCAATTCTTCGGTGCATGTTTTTATTGGTGGCAACCCTAGCGAGTTCTTTAAAAAATGATTTGGATATGTGCGATAAGTCAAAGCTGAATCCATAGGGCATGTCTCTAATGTCGTCGTTTTGAGCGTTTAAACTTAACTGCTTTGAAGGCATGGAACCCAGCCTCTTCAGCAGTCTTTTCGCTGGGGCATGTTGTTTCCTACTAGAAATTGTTCATAGAGGTTTCTTCCTTGGGGGCTTAAATAATGCAGGCGGCTTATTTTTATCTTGAAAGGAGAAGACGGGGTAAAGTTTGGATCTTCCTAAACCCAGCCTTGTTGTGGGGGTGAACGAAAACTATTACGGAATGTACGTTCCTTCACTGAAGATTATCTGCTTAACCTCTTTGACTAATGAATTTAACGTAGAGTGGATACTGAGCCACGAAACTATACATCACGTCTTGGAACATAGGATAAGCCATGACGCGAGTGTGAAACTTGACAACGTGGATTTTGAAATCTGGGCTCTTCTACATCATGATTTAGGTGAGACTTTAGATAAACCGTTCAAAGACGAGAAAATTCTGAGAAACACGTGGAGGATCCTAACAACCTTTTTAGCTAAACTTTCATCAACTTTGTTGTTTAAATGGGTTAAATAAAATAACAAACTATAATTCTAGGTCTTGCGACGTACATATTCCGAAATATGGAATATTTCGCCATACGAAGTATCGTTTTTAGGTTTTGGTGTTCTGTTTTATAGATGAAAATTATAGAAAAGTTTTAGCGAGGATTATTAGTTGGTTGCCGAGTACAAGCTGGAGAAGGCGAATAGGACTGCCAAGGCACTCTTGAAGGCTGGCTGGTATGCGAATGTGGGCATGTGTGGTGACGGTGTCCCAGTCTTGTATGTGCGCGTGTGCAGTTTCGAAAAGCTTCTACTGGAAGCAGTAGATGAAGCGCTGTCTTCGCTGTGCGGTTCTTCGAGAGAGGTGATCTATTCCCAACTGGAAAAGGCTTTTAGAATTGCCAGGCGAGACATTCCCTACAAGATTGAAGAGTTTGTTGATGCAATTGAAAAAATCCTTGGATTTGGAGCTAAGATTCTTGAGATTCAGATAATGGGACAACTCAATGAAAAAGTCGGGCGGATTGAATATCCTCAAGAGCTGAAGGACCTAATATTCACCGAATACGTAGCGGCGGCTCGTCGAAGTTTTTTGAAGAAGAAAAACAGGTTTATGCTTAAGCGCAACATAGCCACATGAGGAAGGGATTATGGGATCAAGTCCAAAAGAAATCCAAACAAAACTAATGAAGGGTTTCCTAGACTTTGTTATTCTCCAATTTTTGAGACGCCAGCCTATGCATGGGTATCAGATAATTTCCAGTCTCCGCAAGAACTTCGGGGTTTACTTTGGACCAAGCACCATCTACCCGCTTCTCTCCCTTCTTGAAGAAAAGGGGTACATCAAAAGCCAGTGGGATCTAGAAAACGATCGGCCGAGAAAAGTGTATAATCTCACTCCTCAAGGCGTGGATATGCTTACCTCCACCGAAGTATCGCTGAACCACATCTACAGAAAACTAACGAATAGATTGGATAAGCTCCCTTTAAATACCGCGCAAAAGCATGTGCGTTGTATGTTCGACGTTAAGTAGGTGTTTTGTGGTTTTTCGGTATATAGGATGCATTTCCATACATTTTCTTCAGAACAGCCCGTCTGAACTCGTTCATTAAAGCTATGGGGGCGCCATCAACTACTGTGCACGCGTGCGTTAATTACTAGCATTCCTTTCATTTTAGACTTCTCTTCGGTCAAGTAAGACTTCGATATTTTAAAGCCAGCGTCATTGAGGAGAACCTCCAACTGATCTTTGGTGCGGTTAGTAAAGTGGAACGGTTCGCCGAGTATCTGGGAAAAGAGCATGTCTGTCAGTTTCTGTAGTGGCTTTGAGAAAAGTTTAAGGCCTGCCCACTTGTATGTCCACGCAAAATCCATGACCAGCAAGCATCCGCCTCTCTTGAGTTTGTTGTGAATTGCGCGTAGAATCTCTTTCGCGTTCTCATCATCATAGAATGATAGGGTGACCATCATGATCGCGACGTCAAAAGGTTCGTTCCTGAACTTCAAGTCACTGTTTGTAATGCTGTCACAAATTAGTTCCACATCAGAATCACGCAAATTCTTCGAGGCATACGCGATCATTTCACTGCTTATATCAATTCCAGTCGCCTTGAGTTTAACGTTTGGATATTTTTCAGGTAGTAATGAGAGGGCTTTGTGAATGCAACCGCCAACTCCACATCCAACATCCAAGATGGAGAAGGAATCGTCAGGGTGTTGTCCTAGGAGCTCTTCTATTTCGCGGATCATGACTGGTACACGACGCTCGACATCCGGCTTAAGCTGTTTTACGTATTCTCCCACGATCCAAGAAGAAGGCTCGCGGTATGGAGTATCGTAGTATACCCAATTCCAGAATTCAGCTACGTTGTCGTGTATTTTGCTGCATTTTTCAATTTCTTCATCTAAACTCAATTTTTGTCACCTCCTATAGGAACTCCTCAGCAATCTCTATTCCATTCTGAGTTGATGTGTATGGAACCCAACTGGAAGCAGCCATCTTTGTTAGCTTAATGTATGGGATACCATCTATATTCTTCAATACTATACAAAAATCGACAATTGCTTCCGCAGCTTCTAAGTGTCTTAAGTCAGCTATATTGATATTAATGACTTTTATGAGCTTTCTGAGCCAAGAGCTTCCTTTTGTGAGAAAATCTTTAAATTTTGGGTCTTCATGAAGCAAGTCGTAGATTGCACTTACACTATTAATGACGACTACTACTTTCTTCCCTGTTATCACACGTAGCGTCACATCTCTCATCCATCCTGCCAAGAATTTGTCAAACGCTTTGATTAATTCTGCAGATTCCTTCGATGCCCGAGTGAGATCAGTTTCGAGGGGAGTATAAAATCGTAGAAGACGTTTTTTCTCGTAGTGTTCTGTGTTGAGATTCATTTCCTTCATTAGAAGTCTTACTCGTTCAGGCGCTTCTTTAAAGCATAGGTAATAAACTATGAAACCTCGTCTCAGGGCATTCGCAACAATTTGGTGGCAAAGTGTTTCTCTATCTAAAAGATCGCTAACTATATTAAATGATGATCCCCAGCGAATTCCACCGCCTAGCATCACCTCGAGACCCTTTATCCCAGTTTCAAATACTTTCGCGCACAACTATGTTCCCTCCATTTGCGGTTTTTTCGGCATGAAAAGGGTGAAACCGTTCTCAGTAATCTCATACAAATGCAAGCGTCTGCTGTGACGCACCTCACGCATCTTTTTCACCAGCAAGAATTTCCTGACAACACCCTCCATCACCTTTGAATGGAGTTCAATAACTCCTTTCGTCACGTATTCTTCGAATGGAGCATTGTTTGACCACGCTTTTTCGGTTATCAAAATTGCAGTGCAGTCACAAGCACCCGTTAATAGTCGGCACAGTAGACGGAACGACGACCTCCATTCAGAAGATCGAAGTTCGTTGGGATAATTAGAGAAAAGAGCTGGAACCGAATCTATTACTACTCTCTTAGCTCCAAGCCTTTCTATGGTTGTATGCAGATGATTAATTGTCAAACTATATTGTGCTTGTTGCTCTAATATAGCAAGCTTACCTTGCTTTTCTAAAGCTTCAAGATCCCAACCAAACCTTGCACTTTCTCTCAAAAGATCTTTCTTTTCTTCCTCCATCGACAAAAACACAGCGGGCTCTCCGTTCAAGGCTCCAAACCTTAGGAAATGCAAGCCAAAGATAGTTTTGCCTGAGCCGCTCTCACCTCTTAGTAACGTGGTAGATTTCGGAATTAAACCTCCCTCTATCAGTTCGTCTAGGCCGGGAATGCCTGTCTTAACTCTTATCTTTTGATGCTGGCTCATTCAGATGGCCTCCGGGTTTTGCAATCTAAAACTTCTGTTGCTCTCAATAGCGAATGGTGTCCATTCTATCTTGTGAGCCATAAATCTGAGATTGCGTATTCTGAAGTATCGTCTAATTCCTCCTCCTTCTTCTTCCATTTTCATGTCAAAAACTCCATCCACTAAATACGCTAGGGCATTGTAGAATTCCTTGCTGTGAACTCCTGTTTGCACTGCGTAAATGCCTATGCCTTTCCAATTTTTTATTCTAGCTGACAATAATTGCAGAAATTTTATGCCATCTTTCTCGGGATTATGAACTAGAAGCGGAGATACCGAATCAAGAACT
>Ga0315307_1000514_pt1 | contig 16688 bp, 18 predicted proteins | sample TDP2_MG_FD_203079 | JGI IMG/M metagenome (GOLD analysis project Ga0315307, IMG submission 203079) | Freshwater sediment microbial communities from Lake Towuti, South Sulawesi, Indonesia - TDP2 | ecosystem: Environmental > Aquatic > Freshwater > Lake > Sediment | place: Indonesia: South Sulawesi... | reverse complement strand
TACCCCGGGATCTCGGAGTTCCTCGAAGGGCTTCACAGAAGGGGCTTCTCCACCTTCCTCGTCACCAAGGGCCTAGCCCCGGATAGGCTTCAGGCCCTCCGGGAGGAGCCGACAAACCTCTACATCAGCCTCTCCGCGCCCGACGAGGCGACGATGCTCCGCCTCGAGCAGCCCCTGATCCCCGACGCCTGGGCCCGATTCCGCCACAGCCTAAAGCTGATGAGCAGCTTCCGAGCAGTCAAGGTCGTCAGGCTCACGCTGGTCAAGGGCTTCAACGACCGCAACCTACCGGGGTACGCCGAACTCATCGCCTGCGCGCACCCTGACTACGTGGAGGTGAAGGGCTTCACCTGGGTCGGCGAGGCGCGCACAAGGCTACCGGGCGAGGCGATGCCCACGATGGAAGACGTCCGGCGCTTCTCAAAAGCGCTCTCGCCGCTCATCGGCTACGGGCTAAGGGACGAGTTCCCGCCCAGCCGCGTCGTACTCCTCTCCGGGCATTGACCTAGCAGACCAAGCCCCCGCGATGCCCTACAAGGCTCAGGCCTGCAAGTCTTATGTAGAGACGACGCGCCTATCCTCCTCACCGGAGCATAGGAGCTTGTCTCTCCAGGAGATCGTGGCAAGAGCCCGCGAGGAACTCGACGGCAAGTCGAAGCTACACGACGCCGCCCAGAGCCTAGGACGCGAGGCGGTCAGAGCGTCGAAGCAGGCAACGTTCCGCATTCACCGACGTGACCTCGAGGGAGCAGAGGCGAAGCTCACAGAGGCGGCAGAGGCCATCCGCGAGATCACAAAAACGGCCGAGTCGCAGCCCGAGCTCGCCTACTCAGGCTCCTTCCTCCTCGCCTGCCAGGAGTACGCCGAGGCCAAGCTTCTCCTCAGCGTGATAAGAGGCGAGGGGCTCCCGGGCTGGACGGAGATCGGCGTCCAACCCCTGCCCTACGTCCTCGGGCTTGCCGACTTGGTCGGCGAGTTCCGAAGGGCGGCCGTCGACGCGCTTAGGAACGGCCACATACAGGAGGCGGAGCGGAGACTCAACGAGATGGAAGAGATCTACGTCGAGCTCTTCACCGTCGAGAGCCCGATCGCCATATCGCAGGGCCTCAGGCGGAAGCTCGACATCGCGAGGAGGCTCATCGAGACGACACGAGGCGAGGTCACCCTCGAGGTCCGAAGGCTCGACCTTGAGCGCTCCATGAACGAGCTCCGCACCCAGCTGACCAGCCGGCCCAGGCGCCGCAAGAAAGGCGGCAAGGCGCCCTAAGCCCCAAGCTCCGCCGCATAACCCCACGCCTCGAAGCACTCGCGTGGCGACCGTCAGCTCCGTCAGCTCCTCCTCGCGCGGACAGCGAGGGCATGCGCGACAGCCAATGGCTCAGGAAGCCTCCTACCCCTTAAGAGCCCTGAGGCGATCTCCACGGAGGACCGTAACGAGATCCGGTGCCCAGGCGAGACGTAGATCGGCCGCAGGCCTGGCGCCGGGATTCCCGCCGCCCCAACCACCTGGCCATTGCATTCAAGTGGCAGCCATTCACCCGCCCTCCGCGGAGTCCCGACGACGCTCCCGCAGAGGAGGCTTACCGCGACACCGATCGTGGAAATGCCCAACAGCAGGCCTAGATGGCTGGCGGCCCCACATCTCCTCGGGTGCGCTAAGCCATGGGCGTTCACCAGCAGTACCTGAAAAGGCGTCCCCAATGCCCGAACCGCCTTTACCGCCGCTGGCCCCTCTCTGAAGACGAGCAGGCCGGGCAGGTAAGGCGGGAGGCCTTCGCTTAAGGCCACATGTTGCTCGAGAACCGCGGCGCTCGCGTAGTCAAGCACCACCGCCGCAGCGAAGGCCCGATCGTCGAGGAAGGAGACATCAACGCCTGCGACGGCCGTGACGGGCTTCTCGAAGGCATCCTCGAGGCTCAACCTTCGCGCCGCGGCCTCCTGAGCCCTCACGAGGTCCTCGACCTTGGCCTGGCGGCTCCGCCATCTCTCCGTCAGGCCGAGGAACTCCCGCAGGTCTCCCGTGGCCTCCGTTGGGCTGGGCCGTTCGCCCCTTAGGGATTCGGGAATCAACTGGTTGCCTCGACGATGACCTCGTCTCCATCCTTCAGCCCTAGGGCTTCGCGAAGGTTAACGGGCGCGATCACCTCCACGACGTCGGGGCCGTAATGCGTTCTCTGCGGGAAGACAACCGCGCCCTTGATCGTTCCATTGACTAGGACATGCGTGCATCTCCCGGAGCCAAATCTCCTGTCCCCTGCGCTGAACTCGCGGATCTCTATCGCGGGCCGCATCCTCAGCTCCTGAACCATTCGAAGGTCCTCGTTCGTTGAGACCTTCAGGTTCAACGTGCCCAAGAACGGCGTGAAGCCAAGCTTCTCCCTCAGGATACGCCTGTAGACGCGCATGTAGTACCGGCCATCGCCTATGCCGGAGAAGACCCTTCCCCTGAAGACAGGCCGAGTCGGGCCCTCCAGGGCCGCTCCAAGCATGAGGTAGAGCTCTCTCAAGGCCTGAAGCCCCTCCGCGGAGATCCTGACCTGCTGCCCTCTGTTCGTCGTCTCCCTGCGGACGAGCCCCTGTGCCTCAAGCGCTATCAGCCTCCTCGAGCTCGTCTGCTGCGAGATGCCCATCAGCCGCGCCAGCTGCCTCGTCGTCACCGTGACAGCGCTCCTGCTGGCGCCAAGCTCCATCAACCTGACCAAGATAGGAAGCAGCTCAGGGTTCTCGAGCATCACGGCTTCCTCACGCCTGGGGACGCTCAGGCTTCCAGGTCTCCGCGATCCGGTCCTTGATCTTCGACCCGCTGTCTAAGTCGCCGGCAGGGAACCTCGGGAGCCGGATGATCTCAGTCGGAAGCCCTCTCTGCTCCACGTAGCGTCTCGTCTCCTCTTCCAGGTCTTTCTGGTCGTAGCCGAAGACCATGGTGTCAGGCCTGAGCTTCTCCAAGACCTTGCCGATGCTGAACTCCTCGTATCCGAGGATGGCCTCGTCCACGGGCCTCAGAGCCTCGATCATCCTGCGGCGTTCCTCCTCGCGGACGATCGGCCGAAGCCCTTTCCTCTTCTCCACCGTGGAATCCCTTGCCACAACGACCACAAGCCTCCCGCCGGGGCCCCCTAGCTCCTTTGCTCTCTGCAACAACCTCAGGTGCCCCGTGTGCAGGATGTCGAAGACGCCCGTGGTAACGACGACCTTAGACCCCGCCATCGGAGAGCCCGCCAGCTACCAGCTACGGACTGCGAACCCTAAAAGCCTTAACCAGCCTGCGGAACTCCTCGTCCTCCGCCATCGGACTCGCCGCTCGTCCTCATCCCTGCACTGCCCTCATCAACAGCTCCTTCGGAGCCTCGGCGAAGCACTCCAGCGCCTCGGCCTCTAGGAAGTGCAGCCAGCCGGGAAGAACCAGAGAGTGAGGGGGATCGCCGAACTCATAGCGCGCAAGCGCCTTGAGAGAATCGGCCTTCACGATAGGCTGGTCGTGGCCGAGCCGCGCGAGCCCGACCGCGAGCCTATCGCCTCGGAGGACGCCTTCCCTGCGACGATGCTCGGCGTCTAGGAGCCTCCTAACGGCTTCACCCACGGTCATACCGGCCTCGCCTTCCGCCTTGATGTCGAGGAAGACGAAGGTGTGGAGCCCCCTGAGGAGGTTCTCCTTCGCCACGTCGTACTGGCTGTCTGGAAGCGAATCGCTGATCCAGGGCACAGTGAAGCTCGGCCCAAACCTGTAGTTCTGAAGGCCTGAGGCTCCGATGGCGGCGGTGAGTATCGAGGGCGCATTCACGACACGCGTTCGCACGCCCTGCCTGAACGCCGTGAGCCTGAGCGCCAGATGCGTCGTGGCGATCAAGGGATCCCCCGGGACGAGCAACGCCACCCTGCGCGTCTTAGCCGCCTCGAGCACGACGCGTCCCATCTCTTCCTCAAGCTGCGCCCTGCCTAGTACGACTGGCTGCTTCCGGATGAGGGCTGCGAGGCGGGGCAAGAGATCAGTCGGCACTGGGGTCGTGTAGAACTCGGCGAAGACAACGTCTGCCTTCCGAGCCTCATGGAGACCTCTCAACGTCATGCCCCGCGTACCGGCCAAGCCCAGCCCGACGAAGACCAGTTCGCCCAACAAGCAGCCTCCTCAACACGGTCGTCGCTGAGAGCCTCACCAGACCACGCCTAAAAGCTGAACAGAATTGCGGCCCGTAACCCCTTAGACATGAGCCTTTCAGCGGGCCCGAGGGGAATCGAACCCCTGACCAGTCCCCGGATGAGGCCTGTCGCCTCGTCCTACAGGTTAAGAGCCTCAGCGAAGCCCTCGCTTGACTGCTGCTCTACCTTGCTGAGCTTCCCGGGACCTAAGCCCTTACGGGCCCACGGGCCCAGCTCCAACACAGGCCAGGGCGCTTTTAATCCTTTACGGTCTACCCAGCCTCCGCAAATTCGCGAGGATGGGCCTGGCACGAAGGCTTTATCACCGGCGCCTCCTTGATTCCGCTTGCCTTGAGGATTCACGATGCCGCTCTGCCTCCGCGTCCCGAAAGCCTCCGGTCAGAGAGCCTTGAGAGCCCTAGGCGGGATGGAGCTGCTGAACCGCCGCTATAGGATCAGGGCGGAGGAGGAAACGCTGCTCCTGCCGCTCGCCAGGCCGCCCTCAGCCCCCGAGATGGAGCGGCTGGAGACCTTAGAGCCCTCTGCCACGCTCCTCAAGGCCGAGGTTCCCAGGGTTGTCCCGAGACCGACGTTGCTGGACGCGCTCTCGGGGAGGCTTCCGCCGCATCTACTGGCGGTTGCTCCGAGGTCCATAGATCATGTGGGCGACATCGCCGTCATTGAGCTGGCTCCGGAGCTTTGGGAGCACCGTGCCCTCATCGGCGACGCTATTCTGGCCGTGGAGAAACGGACAAAGACCGTTCTGGCGAAGAAGGGCCCCGTGACCGGCGCCTTCAGGCTCCGGGGCTACGAGGTAGCAGCGGGTGAAAGCCGGACGGAGACCGTGCACCGCGAGAATAGCTGTGTCTTCTACCTAGACCTCGCAAGGGTCTACTTCACCCCGAGGCTTTCGTACGAGCATCAGAGGGTCACCCTGAGCGTCAAGGAGGGTGAAACCGTGGTCGACCTGTTCACGGGCGTGGGGCCTTACGCGGTCCAGATCGCGAAGCAGCTTCGCGACGTGAAAGTCTACGCGGTCGACCTCAACCCCGCCGCGGCCGAGTACCTCAAGCGGAACATCGCCGCGAACCGGGTGTGGGGCAAGGTCATCCCTATCCTGGGAGACGCGCGCAAGGTGGTGCGAACGCGGCTCACGGGGATCGCGGACAGGGTGATCATGAACCTTCCCTCCGAGGCCTTGGCCTTCCTCGACGCTGCCTGCCTAGCCCTCAAGCCTCAAGGCGGCGTGATCAACTACTACGTCTTCCTGAGGCGGGGCGGATCCACGGAGACAGCTCAAGCCGAGGTGGCTGACGCCATCCGTCGTGCAGGCCGCGAGGTCCAGGCCGTGCTTGCCTCTCGCACACTGAGAGCCGTGGCTCCCCACGAGTACCTTGCTGCCCTAGACCTCGCGGTCAAGTAAGCTAGCGCGTAAGCGCCTGGCCTACACCATCCTTGACTAGTACGGTGGCTTGCTCTGGAAAGATGCATGAATAGGGCCTCTTGCCATGTCCTAAGGTGGTTTTCATGCCACCAAAGGAGCGCCTAGGAGGCCCCGATTCCAGCGAAGCCTAGCGCAGAGGCGCTCTGATCGAAAGCCTTCTCCAGCGCGCTCATGATCCCTGTTAAGGCATGGTCGCGGAGAGCGTCAACTCGACCAGGGTCTCGGGGTTCCTGAGCAACAGGACCATCTCCCGCGGCACGTCGATCGCCGCCCTGTCCGAGTCCACCATCACAGTTCTATCGGAGAGAAACCGGGTCTTCCGAAAGACCATCTCCGTCGGATGCGTCAGCGTGAGGCCCTCGGACCCACGGCCGTGGGCGATGAAGGTCATCCCTCCCGCAGCGAGCACGACCGTGACCCTTGCCTGACTGCTTCGGAGGGCCTCCCGTACTCGTTCGTCGAGGTCGCGGGGGCCCTTGTCCGCGGCTACCGCCAGAACGCAGTCGCCGCGGCGCGTCAGATGGCTCTCCTTCGTCACCTCGAAGGTCGTCCGATGAGTCGCCGTGACATTCGGATGTCCCCGGGCTCGGATCGTCGTAGCCAGAGCTGGCGGGCACGTTTCGTCAGGCAATGTCCTGTCACCTCCAAGGCTCTTTGTCAGAGACGACGCCACGGTCTTGTGGGCTGTTAGAGGTTGCGCCATCCTGCCTTGCCGCGGAGGGGGACGAACGCTACGCCCCCGAGGTACTCGGTGGAGAGCGATTCGTCCCTGGCCTTCCTTATCTTCAGCAACTCCTGGAAGTACCTGAAGTCGCCCACGGGGATCAGCAGGATGCCCCCGGGCCTCAGTTCCTCCGCGAGGGGCTCGGGGACCTCCGGGGCCGCGGCCGTAACGAGGACACGGTCGTAGGGCGCATGCTCCGGCAGCCCCTTGGAGCCGTCGCCCTCTATGATGGTGACCCTCTCCGTGTAGCCCAGCTCCGCGACGTTCCGCCTAGCCAGGTCCGCCAGCTGGGGAACTATCTCCATCGCCCAGACATGCCCCCACTTCTCCCTCGGCTGGCTCAGCGGGGCGATGACCTCGGCGATCGAGGAGGCATGGTAACCCGTGCCAGCGCCCACCTCGAGGACCTTCTGGCCCACCTCCAGCTCCAGGGCCTCGTTCATTATGCAGACCATGTTTCGCCTAGCCGATCCGGGGAGAGGGGCTAAGTGGCGCAGATATGGTCTGCCCCCAGCCCACGGGAAGAGGCATGTCTAGGTACGCGCTAGCCCTCAAGCCGTCAGGCACGAAGAGCTCCCTAGGTGTTCTCCGAAACGACTCTACCACCGCGGGCGTCCTAAGGATGCCCTCCCGCAGGTATCGCTGGATCAGTCTCTCCTTCTCGCTGGCGATATCCGTCTTCGGCATCGTCTACCGGCTGATCGTCGCCGAAGGTGCGTTAAAAGCTTGGATGCCCCCGGGCCGCAGCCATGAGGACTTCGGGAAGAAAAGGATGCAGAGCCCCCTCGGGTTTCCTTAGCGCACGGCAGCTTCAGGTCCAAGGAGCTTCTTTGTCCTCTCAAGCCAGGCCGGGTAGCCTTCGATGGAGGGGAAGGCTTCATAGTGGCGCCGCACGAGCGCCATCTTCCTCGCCGTCCGTCTGAGCCTCACCAAGAAGGAGAGCCGTCCTCGGGCTCTGAAGGTCATCGAGGCCTTCTCGGAGATGCTGAGCCTCAGTCCCCCCTCCAGGCTTGCTTTCAGGACGTCGGCTTCGCGGATGATCTTGTGTTCCATGCCATGGTCTAGGTCATCATCGTCGGTGGTTTGGAGGAACCTTCGAAAGACATCGAGCGTCGCCTGCTTCGCGCCATAGCCGCGCATGTAGGCTATGTTATATCCCCAGAGACCGCGCCTTGTCACGTCGCTGTTCTCGATCGCCTGCGCGGCGGCCTCAGCCGCCATCCTCCCACCCATCATGGAAGGCCCGATGCCGCCGCCGTGGATCGGATTTACCTGACAGGCTGCGTCGCCTACGACCATGAAGCCGTTCGCGACGAGGCTGTCGAGCGGCCTCCGCGTGGGCACCTGAGCCCCTCGCCCATCGAGAACCCGGGCGCCCTGAAGTCTGGCCTCGGCTTTAAGGAACTCGGAGAACCGCTCCCGGGGATGGGGATAGCCTGCCCTCATCTGGACGCCGAGGCCTACGTTTACCAGCTTCTCGCCCTTGGGAAAGAGCCAGGCGTAGCCTCCGGGCGCAAGCTTATTCGTCAGGTAGATCTCGCCGTATTCCATGGGATCGCCCGTGAGCCTAGGCTGCAGTAGCTCACGGTAAGCCACCTCGATGTCCTCAGGCCTAACGTGCCGCTCGACCCCAAACTCGTCAGGGAGCTTCGACCGGAGCACGGCCTGGACGCCGCTCGCGTCAACGACGACCCTGCCTAGCAACTCCTTCTTCTCTCCCGTAGCCGTGTTGACCGCGGAGACGCCTATGACGCAGCCGTCTCGGATCACCGGCGCCGAGGCTTGAGTCCTCTCGAGGAAGAGCGCTCCCGCGTCCTGAGCCTCCTTCAGCAGTCTCTGGCCGAAGGCCCGCCGGTTCACCATGAAGGCCTTGGCTCCCAGCCCCGCGATGAGGAGCGAAGCCTTCCGGTTGGGCGACCAGAGCCTGCAGCCGCTCAGCTCGCCCTCCAGCTCGTCGCCCCTCGGATAGGCCAGGCTTAGGTTGTCGAAGTGATGCTTGCCAACCGCGTCGCCGCAGGCCTTGTCCCCGATGCTCTCTTGGCTCTTGGCGTCGATCACGCACGTCCTCAGGCCCAGCTTGCCCGCGGTTCGAGATGCTAGGCATCCGCCCGTCCCTGCGCCGACGATCAGAAGGTCATACATGCCAAGGTCGGCCCTACAAGTGACGTGACGGGTTAAAAGGCCTTAGACGACAGGCTCGGTTCATTGTCGCTCGCTTCTAGGCGGGGAGAGCGGGCTCTGACCTGCGGAGGGCTCGTCCCTCCGTGTCTATCTCTCCGGCCCTTATCCTTGTGGACGAGATGGGTTTCAGGTCTTCAGCTAGGACATGAGCGACCATAACCGGCTTGAGGGGCCTGATGCCCCTTGAGGTCCGGGTCGCGTTGATCTCATCCACCGCCGGGGCTGTCTTTGACGTGACGATGAGGGCTTCGATGCTGGGGTCAGTCGTTGTCAGCCCATACGCGTCATAGAGCGGGACGACCTCAGCTCTTTCCATCAGGCCTCTCTGCTTCAGGAAGCCCCTCAGCGCGCGCTCCCTCTCCGCGTACGGGTCAACGGGATGCGGTTTGCCCAACGCTCGAACCAGCTCGTCGGAGGTCAGCCCAACTAGCACCTTCTCGCCGACCTGGAAGGCCGTCTCCAGCAGCCTCCTATGCCCTGCATGAAACCTGTCGAAGGTTCCGCCGACCGCCACGACCTTGAACTCGTAGGTCATGCTGCTCGCCTATCATCCCAAGGGCTTCACGTGACGGGCGTGAAGCCCGAGGCCTTCGCCGCGGCCCCTATGGCTGTGCAGTAATCGAAGTGCTGGGGTACGGTCATTCTCACGCCGAATGTCTTCGCGACACGGATCATCCTGGCCACGACCATCTGGCTGCCCGCCAGCTTTCCTACGAGGATGACGTCGTTCTCAAGCCCATAGGCCTTCGCCGCGAAGACCGAGACCATGCCGATGACCTCGGCGACCATGTTCATCAGGGCAGCGGCGATATCGCTCTCATCTGCCTCGTCGCTCAGCTTTCCGAAGTTCGAGGCCGTGGCCGAGGCTGAGACGACACCTACGGCTCCACCGGCGATATCGCCGACGGTGAGGTCCACCTTGCTCAGATCGCCCGCCTGAGCCATCCTCTCTAGGGCTTCGAAGCTCTCCTTCCTCAGGAGGACCTTAGACAAGCCTTGAACCGTGCCGCCTCCCACGCCTGTGCCTCCTACGTGCAGGATTCGCTTGCCGCTGTCGTAGGCTGCCACGAGGGCTGTCCCCGTGCCCATGCTCACGACGAGCGCCTGGCTTCTGCCCGTTAGGGCGAGGCCGCCGACCCCGATGGCGGATATCTCATCCACCTTCACGACAGGGAGGTCCAAGAGTTGGTCTCCGATCCACCGGGCGCCGCCACCTGAGACCGCGAGCACCTCCACGTCGCGAAGCCTCCTGCCCTTCTCGGTCAGAACCTTTCCCAGGACCCCGGAGGCGGCGGCCACAGGGTCGGTTGTCTGAACCGAGGCGAAGCCGAGGATCTCGCCCTCCACCGCCACGGCCTTGGTCGTGCTGCCGCCTACGTCTATGCCGACGATCAACGTTCCCATCGCATCAGGACAGCGTCTCAGCTCAGAGCAGTTTAGGCTTTCTGTGCCTGCTCCCGCGGTCTTCCTCCTTGCGCGCTCTCGGCGCGCAGCCACTCGGAGGCGAGGCTGGGGAAGGCGGCGAAGACCGCCTTGAGGATGGGAGGCACGATGGCGATGAGGAACGGTATCTCCGAGGCATAGGTCCAGGCTGTCACGACGAGGGCCACATAGAAGGGTAGTGGGGCGCCCCCCAGCCACTTGGAGACGAAGACCTGCGTGTAGCCCCAGACCCCGAAGCCGACAATGAGGCTTCCCACGCCGAGGCCGATGACCGCGGACATGCCGTAGCTCCGCCATAAGGGCCATGAGCGCGCGATCGCAAGGACTGGGATCACAACCGCGGCATCGATGCCCAAGATGATGAGTGTCTCCCCCGGCGGGAGGTTTCCCGTGGCGTACGCGAGGAGGGCGGCCGCGGCCATCACACCACCGGAGAGGAGGAAGACAGTCAGCGATCCTGTTCTCGTTCTGCGCCTCGAGAGGTAGCCCACGAGGAAGAAGCCCAGGAAGTTCGCTGGAACACCCACGGTCAGGCTGAGGAGGGGTTCCCCGTGGATCAGCACGTCGCTTACGAAGATGCCTATCGCCGCACCGACGCCGCCCACGAGGGGCCCGAAGACCGAAGCGAAGACCGCGGGAACGATAACTGCAGGCCAGAACCTTACGCCATAGACGAAGATCCCGAAGTACGTCGCCCAGCCCACCGCCGCGTAGAGAGCGCCGTTCATCACCGTTACGGCGACCTTGACGGAGTGGGCGCGATAGGGAGAAACAGAGACGCGCGATCCCTCAGTTTCACTCGGTCGCTCCAACCGTGACACTCCGTCCTTCCGCGAACCTGCTGGGAAGATAAAGCCTCCCTCGTGGGGGCCTAAAGGACCCTAAGGAAGCACGCTTCCCCTATGTGCGGAGGTAAGACCTCGGTCTCCGGCGCCTCACGTCGCGTAGAATGATCACGGCGGCGACGTGGGAGCATCTCTTCTTAGACAGGAACCCCTGGCAGGTGCAGGAGACCTGCCCGTCAACCTGCACCTGCACGAGGTAGGTGCCGTGGTCGCCCACGATATTGTACCTGCTCCCGTCTAGGGGAGTCACCCTCCCCTGCCTCAGCAGCCTCTCAGCCTTCTCCACCATCTCAGGGAGCGGCGTAGACCCTCGCCCGGCGTGGAAACGGATTTATGCGAGCCACCATAGTGCAACACGCGGCCTCTATTAAGGAAACCGACGAGGGTCCGGTTTGACGACGCTGGTCAAGGCTCCTAGCTTCCTGAGCGTGGAAGAGGCGACGCGGATCCTCCAGGCTGCGAGAGGAAGACCGCGGGACTACGTGCTCATAGGCTGCCTACTCTACATGGGGCTCCGTGTCGGCGAACTCTGCCGCCTGACAAGAGAGCAGGTAAACCTAGCAGAGGGCTACGTTCGCTACGTGGGCGGCCGCAAGGTGAAGCGCGAGGTGCTCGTGCCCATCCATCCCGCCCTGCGAGACGACCTGGCCGCGTACATGAGCACGGTGAAAGGCCCCAGGCTCTTCCCCTTGACCGTCCGCGCCGTCGAGAAGCTGGTCAAACGCGTAGCCAGAGAGGCGGGGGTCCACCGCAGGGTCTGGCCCCACCTCTTCAGGCATACCTTCGTCACGTTGCTGCGTAAGCAGGGAGCGGACTGGAAGCAGATCCAAGCCCTGGTCGGGCATTCGAGCATCAAGGTGACGATGGACTTCTACAGCGGCGTAGACTTGGACGAGAAACGCCGAGCGGTCGAGAGGCTCCCGACGCTCAGATGAATGCTGCTTGCGGCCAGGACGCCCGCTGAAAGCCTTGGCTCAGCCGGCCGTGACGCCAAGGCCAACGTGGAGTTCGCTTTCTAGTCCAGAAAGCGAACTCTCCAAGCCTCCGCCCTTTTCGACGCGCAAATGCACGGTTCAGAGGAGTCGGGGTAGACGAATGAACGTCTGAGCAGGGCTGCTTTCGCATGTTGGCGCAGGCCTCTGGCCTTCCGGGGCTTCTGTTCAATCGTCGACGGCTCTCACGTGACTCGCTGCGATCCGCCCTCGCCTGCATCGATCGGCGCTAGGTGCTTCGAACCTGGGTCTTCGCCAGCTCTTCCATTGCCGTGATCAGGGCTCCGTGGTCGAGGTCGCCTCTTCCCGCTGCCTCGCAGGCTTCGAAGAACCCATGTACCAAGGTCGTCGCTGGTAGCGGGGCTCCGATCTGCCTGGCGGCGGCGAGGGCGTTCCTCAGGTCTTTCATCTGCAGCCTTATCCTGAAGCCGGGCGTGAAGTCGCCTCGGAGAACGAGCGGAACCTTGGCGTCGAGGACGTTGCTTCCGGCCAGCCCGTGCCTGATGGCCTCGTAGACCCTCCGTACATCCAAGCCCGCCTTCTTGGCGAAGACAAGGGCCTCCGCCATCGCCTGTAGATGCACGGCCACAAGGATCTGGTTGACGAGCTTCGTGTACTGCCCAGCTCCTGTCGCTCCCATTCTGACGACGCTCTTACCTAAGACCTGCAGGATCTCCTTCGCCTCCTCGAAGTCTCTTTGCGCTCCGCCCACCATGATGGCGAGCATGCCGGCGACGGCCGCGGGTTCCCCGCCGCTCACCGGGGCGTCGAGCATCCTCACGTCTTTAATCCGCGCCTTGCTCTCCAGCCTCACCGCGACCTCGGGCGCAATGCTGCTCATGTCGATCACCAGGCAGCCGCTTCGCGCGCCCTCTAGGATGCCGTTCTCTCCGAGCATGGCTTCTTCCACGTTCGGAGAGTCCGGCAGCATCGTTAGGACCACATCAGAGCCTTCGGCGACCTCCTTCGCGCTGCCCGCTGCCTGGGCGCCAGACCTGACGAGTTCGGCGATGTTCCCCTCGTGGTGGTCGTAGACAGTCAGGCGGTAGCCCGCCTTGACGAGGTTCTTCGCCATAGGCTTGCCCATCACGCCCAAGCCGATGAAGCCGATCGTCTTCTGCTCCAAGGGAACCTCCGCGGGGAATGACGCGTTGGGTGCCTCTAGATAAGCTCTTAGAAGCCCGTCCAAGCTGGCCGAGTTCTCTCGTGCACTGAGTCTCATCACTCAACGCTGTGGCTTCCTCAACCGGTCTCCGCCTCAGTTCCTCCAGCGTCCTCGTCCCCCTTGTCTATTGGGCATACGGCGTTCTGACCGGGTGGTCAGAGCTAAGCGAAACGGCTCAAGATCGCGCTAGGCCCACCACATTGTCTCATCGACCAGCATCACAGAGGATGTGGGAAAGCCCTAAAAGTCCTGGAAGAGATTCCCCGTGGGTGCCCTCGATGATCCTAAGGATGAGGAGAATCCACGCGTTGGCTCCCCCCATTGGGTACGTGCTGCTCCTGGGTGTTTGCCTGCTCTTTTTCCCCTTGCCTATGGTTGGGCCCGCAAGGGCCGAGGAGGAGTACGTGTACTATGGGTATGTTCCCCGAGACATCTGGGGGGTCGAAGCTGATGTGGTGGCGGCCCATGATATCGTCTCGTACAAGATAAGCCTCGGGTCAATAAGGACCTACGCGCTGCTCTCGATCATCGGGAACGCGGATGGGACGAGAGCGGCCGTCTATACGCTGCCGAGCAGAAGCCTCGTCAAGGAGGTGACCTTGGACGAGATGGAGGAGACGATCGTCTCACTGCCCAACGGGAGCTTCTTCAAGGTCGTCACGGACAAGCCTGCCACGGTAGTCCTGATGGGCGGCGAAGCCATGGAGAGAGGAGAAGCCTACACGACCAGCTGGGTACCCAGCGTTGGCGGAGGCTACGTGGGGAAGAAGTTCATCTTCAAGGCGCTTCAGGGCAGCACCCAGCCCTCCACGGGGTTGCCCTATCGGGTCTTCGCCCTAGAGGCCGCAGACGTGGTTGTAACCGACATCAACGGCTCGCAGGTCTTCCAGTTCCACCTTGACGCGAATGAGGTGACGGAGCTCTCCTTCGCGCCCCTGCGTCTCTTCAAGCTCTCGGCCACGGGCAACGTGATGCTCCAAGCCTTCTATATAGGTTGGGGCTTCGACCCGCAGGGTACCTCCTTCTACCCCGCCATAGAGGGCGGCTTCATCGGTAAGAGGTTCTACGGCTGCGGGTTCAAGCCTGAGCTGATCGACAGCCCCTTCATTCACCCCGAGTACGTGGTGACCGGCGCGAGCGAGTCGAAGCTGACCCTCTACGACTTGGAGTTCAAGAGGGAGCATGGCACCGGCCAGGTAGGGGCTGGCTCACGGTTCGCCACGGAGATCCCGGTAACCTATCTGATGCTGGAGAGCGAGCAACCCGCCATGCTGATGCTCAGAAGCATGGGCGTAGCCTTCGCTGGGCTTAGGGCAGGCCAGACCGCGTACCTCCACGTTCCCACAGCTGAGAACTTCACAGGAGAAGCCTACCTCTTCGCGTACAAGGAGACGACCGTGACCATAGACGACGTGGCATCAAAGCTTCAGGCTGACGGCATCATACCGCTGACGGCGGGGCTCCACAAGGTCTCGACCACGGAGAACGTGGTGATCCAAGTCCTGAACTGGGCGGCGCCTTCAGGTCTCCACTATAGCTACATCGGCAAGCCACCTGGGGTCATGAGGATCGCAGACTTCGGGCAGTACCTGCCCTCCGCGCAGGCAATGAGCATCGCGAACGAGAATCTTCGCATGGAGCCCGTGGTGGTCGTCGGCCTTCCCTTGACCTACGTAGCAGCTGGCGCGGCCGGAGTGATCGTCATCGTCGTCGTCTCGGCCCTAGCGCTCAGCAGAGCAAGAAGGCCGAAGGCGGCCCCGTCCTAGGCCAAGGCGCACCTTGTTCTCTAGGCCCCTGTGACGTACATCGCGTCGTGGAGGGCAGCCACTTGGGCTTACCGTCGGCCTTCAGGCCGAGCGCCTCGGCTACGCTTACAGGTATATTGTAGAGTAGGGGCTTCTGCCCACACGAGGTCGGGATGCCAGCGGACTTCGTTCCCGCGGTCCTCGCCTCAACCCTAACCGTGAGCTGCTCCTCGACCAAGTCGGGTCGACCGAGTGGATATAGCCCGCCTCTGCCCACCAGTGTCTTCCGGCGTAAAACAACGCGGTTGGCATGTGGCTCCTGGGCTCTGGGCGTCCCACGACTGGGAATGCTCACCGTTGGGGAAAGCCTCTAAGGGCCGGAAAGGGACACTCGTGGCGTGCCCGGTAAACACTTATATAGGTGATTACCACTCCGAGGCCGCGTGAAAGCCCGGCCATACTATGGTTACAGCCTCATCAGATGGGAGAAACTCGAGCAGAGCGATAACGCGTGTGAGAACTGTGGTGCACGCGAGGTCAGGCTGTTTCTTCACCACCTCGGGGGAGACAGAACGTCGCTTGACTCGTACAAGGTACTATGCGGAGCCTGTCACCGCGCATTTCACCTTCAACAGAGCCGGAGCGTCTCGGAGACTGGTCTGGTATGGTCGCTTGCGGATATTCAGTCTCTCTTGCTGAGGCTCTCGGAGGCGTCAAGAGCTATCGTCGAGATACAGGTCGATCATGCCAGCAAGAGCTTGCGGCTTCGGGTCCTCTCGGGCAGCAGCCCCGCGAGGCTTGATGGGTCGAGGCTTACGTCCGTCCGTCAAACGGGGAGAAGCCCCTTCGGGACAAGCATCCCGGTAGGTGTCGCTGACCTCATGGGATTGACGCGTGAGGATCTACTCTACTGGGTTCCCTTCAGCGCGGGCGCTGTCGTCTTCAGAGTCCCATCGCCCGGCAACCAGAGCGAAGAGCGGCCCGAGGAGCCTCGGTCCGTCAGTCCACGAGCGCTCTCGCCTAGGCGTCGGGGCAGGCTACCCTAGGCGCATGGTATAAGCCTTAAGCCTCCTGAGGGCATTCAACCTGTCTCTTTCGCCGAGTCGCGAAGACTCTATGGCGGCCTCCAAGTAGGCGATCGCCCGGTCGTATTCTTTCCGCCGGACGGGAAAGGGGACGCCATCCTTGCCTCCGAAAGCAAAGGAGTACCTGACTGGGTCCCTCCAGCTCGGTTCATCACCATAGATCAACTCAGAGATCAACGCCAGCCCTTTTACGGTGGCCGGGCCGATGCCCTCCTGGGCTAGGACCTGCTCGTAGTCCTGGGGTTGGGCCTCGTAGAGCTTCCGCAGGGCCTCCCAGTTCATCTCCCTAGGCTTGACCGCATACCGGGTCACGTACTCCGGGTTCGCAGCCCGTGCTTCCGCCCACCTGAGCAGGGATTCCTGAGCCGCGACCCTGATCGACTGGTAGACCCTCTGAAGCCGGGGGACCCCTTCACTGCATAGGGCTGCCGACGTCTTCCGGGAGGCTTCGCTTTGAGCCGCGGTCATGTCTAGGACGTTGAGATGCGCCCGGTCGCCGACGATGCCCCGATGGGGCTCCACTACAAAGCTCCTCAGCCCACTTGAGAGCCAGTGGTAGCGCCGGGCTAGGCGCTGCTCCGGGTTCATGCCCTGCTGGACCACCGCCCACTCTGCCTCGGAGCTGACGAAGATCGTATGATGATAAAGCATGTACCCGGCTTGGATCGCGGCGTTGTCCACCTTAGCCGCCATCCGGCTTGAATACTGCAGCCTCGCAACTTCATCGGCGCCAAGTGAGAGCGCTCTGCCCTCACTCGCCAGCTCAGCCAGCGCCTCATGTGAGCGTCTGCCCTTCCCGCCGCAGGCTCTCACGCCCAGGTAGAGCTTATTCAGGGCGGTCTTGAGCACTCCGCAGACGACGGTGGTTGTGCCGCTGCTGTCCCAGTCATAGCCGAGCGCGCAGGATAGGGCTTGGAACCAGACGGG
>Ga0315307_1000513_pt1 | contig 16704 bp, 14 predicted proteins | sample TDP2_MG_FD_203079 | JGI IMG/M metagenome (GOLD analysis project Ga0315307, IMG submission 203079) | Freshwater sediment microbial communities from Lake Towuti, South Sulawesi, Indonesia - TDP2 | ecosystem: Environmental > Aquatic > Freshwater > Lake > Sediment | place: Indonesia: South Sulawesi... | reverse complement strand
TCCTCTCTCCAGCAGCCCTCAGAACGTCCAGAAATTTTTCTACCGGGATGACTGAAGTTGGAATCTTGAATGAAGCTTTCGTCCAAGATCCTGGTGGGCAAGCTTCATGTCTCTTCAGACCTGCGCCTCTAAACCGAGCGATGACGGGCAGCGTGACCTGTAGAATCGATTTGCCTTGAGGGATGTGCACTTCAGCGTCCTTGCAGAATACGTAGTTTTCTAGAGTTTCAGGAAGGTCAGCTAGTCGCGCCATCTCTCTGATGAGCCCTCTGAACTGGCCTCGAAGGATCACTATCTTGCCGTCGTCAGTTCTGTGTAGAACTTCGTCAAACTCATCAGACGGCTTGCCGTTAAGCCAGTATGGCGCTGAGGCTACGTGTCCTCCTAGAATCGGCTTTGTAAAGATCAGCTTGATGTCAACTTCTTTGTAGCTTCGATAATTCATCCTGGTCGTGAATTTCATTCTCTTCACTTTCGACAATGTTCAGTATAAGGCGTAGTTGAGGACTCGAATAGATCAGATGCGGCTAGAGATGATATGATGCGACTGCGCATTCATAGCTTCATTATCTTCCAGAATACGAGCATTACCTTCCGATCGTCTCTTTTCCACTCTTTCGTGACTAGCCTTCTGCTCTTGAGTAGACTCATTATACGCTCAAGCTGGAACCAAGAGGTTTGCACCCGATATTGCTCCTCAAGAATCGTTGCGATCTCACCGGTCCCCATAGGACCGTATTCTCGTAAGATGTTAAGCACGACCATTGAGAGTCCTGCCAGATGCCTCCATTGACGCATAGTCATCTCGATTTCATCTGGATAGGGTTGAGAGTGAATACGCGTATGTATCTGGACGTACGGAGAACCTCGCCTTGTACTACGTCGAGGAGATTCGATTCAGTCGTTGAGACTACCTCGGCTTTCTCCCGGTCTATGAAGGCTGAATCGAAGACATGTTTAAGCTCGTTGAGTTTTATATCTCGAATATGTTTTCGACCTCTGAAGAACTCACGCCTATTCTTCACTGTTGAGAATCCTCCCCTTGATTGGGGCTCGGGATGAATCCGCTGGCATCACGCAAACGCTATGCGTCTACAGCGTTCAAGAGAGCGCTTCGACAGGAATCGCCGTCGAACCGCGTCGGCTAGAATAATGTGCATAGAAAATATATGAAGAAGACTATTGAGAAATAATCAGGAATTATTGGAAAATATTGAAAGTCATTAAGAACAAATAATTGTCTAACAAAGACAACACGATTGTTTGTTCTCCGTCTTGATCATGCTAATGATCGACTCGCCATGCTCTTAGCCAAAAGTATCCCAAAGCGAAAGCAAGAGTCCGGCTAATGGGTTTACTTCGCAACTGAAGAATTCAAGGAGCAGCTTCTCAAAGCCGCCATAAAAGCAGGCCACCTCTACAGGCAAACACGAGACTCTGAGCTAGAAGCCTTAATTCGGAAAGTGGAGGAGACGTTTTGAGCAGATCTGAAAGCAGGTCTACAGCCTGACCCCAATAAACGGAAGCCGCTTCAACGACTCGTAGAAGAATTTCTCACGTTTGGCCTTTTCGCCGATTTCCGGGAACAGTTCGATGATTATCCTGAAGACGGCTCCGGCTACTGAATCGACTATCAGCAGAGATTCAGTGAAGAGTTCAGGCTCGTAGAAGGCTGCGAAGGTGAGTTCGGGGCAAGCGAGCAGTCTTTCGAGGTGAGCTTGGGATGGGTGCGCTAGCTGCGACATCTTGCCGTAGAGTGCGCCAATCTGTTCCCTTTCCTCCTCGGTCAGAAATGAGAGCGACCTGATGACAGGGTAGTAGCCTGGGAAGGACTCCTCCGGTGAGATCTGACTGTGAAGGGATACGAGTATCGATTCGAGTGTGAACCGCAGTGTCCGTATGCCGTCGAAGTATGCGCCGCCTAAGATTGAGAAGATAGCGGATTGCAGATCTGGCCAGAAGGCTGTCAGGTATATTCCTAACTCTGATGCGAAGAAATCTTTGTACGCGCTGATTAGAGGAAGGATTCCATCGATCCAGTTTTGAAGATGATCCACAAGGATCTTGGTCTTTTCATTCTCTCTTAAGAGGGTCTCAATTTCGTTCTGCCGTAAGTGCTCTACGTGCATTATGATGTATGATTGTTGGCGCAGCAAGATCTTCCAAAGAACCCGTTCGAACCAAGAAGGCAATCCAGTCATGAGGAGCAAAGTATGTTCGCTGTCCTTTTTAGAATTTGGGCTGTAGCAGCCCTAGGCACGAGCATCAAGGAAGGTATTGGAGTCTCTATCTACCTTAGGAAAAGACTTTACTGATTGTGAGAAATGCGGCCTCAAGCTGGCGCATGGTTCCGGCCGCCAAAAATAAAAAAGTGGAAGAGGTTAGGTGCTGTCAGACAATGGATGCCAAGGCATTCTGTATCTTGCCCTCGCGCAGAAACGTTACGATCTGTGCAGCATCGTTACTATCAATTACCTTTACGTTATATTCCATCGCTTCTTTCTTAACAGGCCCCAATTCCCCATAGGATGAGAAGATCACTGGAACAAGCTTTGTGGAATTTTCTTTGAAAAGTTCTTCTTCCAGTCTTCTTGTTACATCTAAAATCCGTAGCACATCTTCATCCGTTTTAGGCAGTCCGATTGTGCAGGAAGCTATGATAATTAAGGATTTTTCTCTGCTATATGCAATAATGTCAACACTATCATATTCGCTCTTTCCTGCTCTCGGTTTGAACTTCTCATATTCATCAAGCTTGATTGTTTGGAATCCACAAAGAGCCAATAGCCATGAAACGGCTCGCTCAAAGATTTGAGCAGGGTCACGTTTTTTGGTTACCCCGGCGCTCTGAGGGTTCTTGAGCTGATCGATCAACTCGTCGTAGTTGCAGAAGCGGTTATACAGTGAGAAGAATGGATTGACTGAGGGTTTCCTTCTCTCTTTGAATCTAGCTAGAGCCTCTTCTTTCCTGTCTATTTCAAGAGGTTCAACTCTATCGTAGACAAGTCTAACATCAAGAAAGTCAGTAGGGCTCAAGAAGGGAAGCTCATGGTCAACCTCGCATGTCTGGAAGCTCGGATCAACATTAACTGGAATCTCGTGAACCAAGTCTTTCTTGGATGTGAAAGCTAGCTCATCAGTTCTCTCTATTGATTGGCCCCAAAAGCCTCGCCCCTTCCACTGAAGCAGGTTCAAATGCAGAGAACCCATCATGGTCCTGTGAGAAGAAATTTTGACCTTAACCCTCGAGTCTTTGATGTCTACATCATCAATGATCGCGTAGACCGGAGCGCGCCAAGTGATGTCAGTCGAAACTTGTGAGGAGAATCGAGATTGAAGCCACTCGTTTATGCAATTGTAGATGTCAGCAAACCCTAATGACATCGCATCGGGTTCAATACGTTCTAGCCTCTGATGAATGCTGGTGGATCTCGAAATAACTCCATCAAATGCCTTCCATTTCTCCACCATCCGAAGATAGTGAGGATAGTCGGCGAAACTGCAGTACGAAGAATCTATGTCTTTCTCTCCCTCAAATCTGACCGTGAGTTCATTGAGCGAAAGTGTTCCATTCTCAAGCAACTCCCTTGCCAGGTCACTATACTTGGAGATTGGAAGAGCTTGACAAACCACTTTCAATCGAGGCTTGTCAACTTCCTCACGCCATTTTCGGCGCAGGCTGTCGTAGATTTCACTTACCGCAGTCGTCTCCAAGTGGGAGAACCGGATTACCGTCAGAATGTTCTCCCACTCTACGTCCTCTCTGAAGCAAGCCGTTCTCAGGTCTATCGTCTTGTAGACCCCTTCCATGTGCTTAAGAACGCCCTTCAGCAATAGGCTGGTCAACAGACTCGCCAAGATAATTTGCTTTGGCCAACGCTATAAACGAGGCGATTGCAAAATTAGGTGTCCACTTGAAGCCCTAGCCGGGAAGGTGGAGTACAAGCTTTGAACCGGGACCTATACGGTTAATCTAGCGAAAGGTTTTGAACTCTGATTGAAGGACTCACTTCTGACTCTTACTCTGTGGGTTCGTTCCGAGACTACGCATCAATTCTTCCCAGGAAAGAATTTGCGAGAACGACCGCGAATTTGGAGGAAATACCCGTTAATTCGAACTGTAATGTCTTTTGCTTGTTCCCATTCGTCCAGCAGGATAAGATACGGTTCCTTCGGTAGCTTAACCTTACCGGGTTCTCGCTCTATGTCATTAGGAATTACGTAGACGGCTGGCTTGTTCTGCCAGATTAGTGGGACGAACGCTTGACCATGCTTGAATTTGAGGTACAGCAGACGATATTTCTTGTAAAATTCATAAACGGACTGCAGATGATTTCTTGTTGAAATGAAATCACTAGAATTAGGTTGGAAACCAGTGAGTTCATACAGTGCCTTGTCGTCCGAGGCAATGATTTTGAAGAATTGGCCTACAGTTCCCTTGCTTCTATCCTTTCCGAAATCTCTTATGTACTCGTAAATTCGTTCAACTCCATTGTTAAGAGCTTTCAGGTAGGCGTAGCCTTTGCAGGCAAGATCCTCGACCGCCTGAACAGCGAACGTTATGATGCCGACCTTTGCGTATACCGGGATAAGCTGATCTTTGGAAAGTATTTCGTTGGACTTTACCGATTTCATCCAGTCCTCGATCGCGCAAACCAGAAAGTCTTTAGCATGGATGAAATGACCAAACCAAAGTACCTCTGCGGCGTCTCTCTCATCCATCCAATCATCGAACTTAATAGATGTAGAACGATCGCTCAATTCAACCCTCGCCTGCATTAGTCCCTCTGTACATATCTCGCGAACTATATTTATGCGATAATCATCGGCAGATTCTTGTTACTTCAGGCCTAGGCTGGAGTAGTCTTTGATTCTTCTGTGTTTCTATTCCCAGTAGGCTTTCCTCTCGCTTGGGCTGAGCTCCCTGGATGGAATGAGCTCAGCACGCTTAAAGTCAGGGCATGTACCTGTAAGCAAGACCTGCCTATACGATCGAGCTACTTCAAACATCGCCTGATCATGTCTTTGTATTTCGGGACGAGAGTGTAGAAGCATCCCCAATCCTTTCCGTTAAGTCGCTTCCATTCAGCCTCTATCAAGAGTTGCTTACCCCAAGTATTCTTTGCTCGATTGTTTATTCCCGCTAGGGCTCCGCCAAGTGTCCAACCACTGACCTTTCTACCAAGCTCCTCGGCCAACTTCTTCACGAACTCCTGCCTTAATAGGCTGCCCTCAGACAGCAGGATCTTGAACAATGCTGTTTGGGTATCATTGTTTCCCGTCATGAACTCTCCGAGCTCTTCCTCAGTCCATTCCTCTCCGACTCCTTCTTCCATTCCAATATTAGGAATGTCAACGTACTTGTCAAGAACCTCGAATGTCTTCGTCAACTCACCGAATTTCGTCATGTCAATTCCACCTTCAACCTTTATCGGAAAGTCGACGCCGCGTACAGTGCAGTGAACGACCTTTCCTTCCCTTATTATGGTTTGTATGTCCATTCTTTCACCTCCAATCTATTCTATTAGAATTGATTCCATTCTAATAGAACAGAACACGTTGATTTAGTATTTAAGCCTTATTAATGAATTGGAACTATCCCATATAGCCGGTTCAGCAAAGAGAATTAAAAAACAGATGGCAGCCGTCGGCTGAAGTATCGGCCGATAGTCGGGGATACTGCTTAGTCAATTCTTAGATGGAGCGTAGGAGTTAATCACAGCCCTACGAAAAGGCAAAGGAAGAGGACTTGCTTCCAATGTTTGATGCAGAACGGCGTGAATGATCGAGGATCGTTTACGGTTCGAAGGTACTCGCAGTCAGAACACTCACGCATACGAAATCGGCTCACTAAACTCCAGTCTCATTTTATGACTCAAGATAGCATGTTTCCTTTGTTCTTCACCAGTTCCTCGCTTTCCTCAAAGCAAACAGCGATTATTTTTAAGTAATGTTTTTAACCAGAAGTATTTTAAGACAATATCATGGCACTAGCCAAAAGACCTTCTTATCCGCTAGCGATTGTAGGTGTGATTCTGATATTTTTAGGCGCAGTTCTTTTATTGGCCACTATAGGTGTACAACTGCGTCCTATTTCATTCGTTGAAGTCGAAGCTGGTGGATTCAAAATTAGAATAGGCGATATCCCAGTTCAGACTGCCACGGCTCTTTGGTCAGGATTTATTCTATTAATCATAGGCGCTATCTTACTGCGTAGCGCGTTTGGAAAATAATCATCACATCGAATATCGAAATTTCTATCGGCCATGTTGCCTAAGAGAGCCACCTTCCCCTCTTCGCATCGGAGATATCTTCGCTTGCTCATGCTCTACTCGCGTTGTTACATACAATGAGGAACTAGTAGCTATAGATCTAGCCAACCGAATCTTCGAAGAGAGCGCAGAGCCTCCGACTGCTAACCTCGAGGAAAGACCAGACTACATCAAGATGTCAGTGTAAACTGAATTCTGCGTAGCTGCATCGCTTATAATCACATCCGATTTTGCGGAACCACGAAAGTGTGATATATCAAAGGCGAAGATGAACAATTTGGAAAGAAACCATGATGATTCTCCAGATTTCGCAAGGGTTGGAAGAACTGCTCAGAAAATTCCTTGAAATCAGTTTGCTTGGCATTCCGCTATGGATCATTACATTGTTGATTGCAATCTGGTGGTACTATTTCTCGAGGATAAGAAGAAGGAGAGTCTTTTGACGAATGTCAAGGCCATGGCTTGAGGATCTCAAGAACGCCGTCCAAACAATTTTCCTCGTCTTATCGATTATCTTGGCCGTATATGCTGTTCTCTCACAAATTGCTGCCGAGTTTTGGAGAGGATTTGCGGTTGGAGCCTTAACTATCTTCTTTGTGATGCTAGCATATCATTTGTACAGCACTAGAGAAGAAAAAATGAAAAAAGCGCAAATGGCTGAAAGTGCAGGGTCGGCCGCTGAGTCGGCTCAGCGGACCTCAAAATGACCTAACTTGTCTGTTTTATATGGTTCTCGAATTTGCATTTTGGTGTGGCTTCTCTGATTCTTGCTGGGATGATTCGGTCGGCTACGCGTAGGTCATCCTCGTAGATGTCGATTGCCTTGAGTGAATGGTCCTCGTAGAATTTACGTTTTAGCTCTATAGCGCTGGTTTCTCGCCATGGCTTCTTCTCCCAGTATTCGATGTATAAGTCGATCTTGGGGATGTACCAGTCACATAAGACCTCTCGTTTAGCTCGTTTCACAGGGCAGTTGTATTCGTGCTTGTATGGGAGATGTTCATGAAGCCAGTCGTCTAGATACCTCTCGCCATATGATTTTGTGATATGTCCGTCCTTCGCCTTATAGCCGACGAGATCAGTCTTAGCACGCAGTGCAGACGGAACCTCCAAGAAGATTCTCCAAAGCTCATCGATGAACTTAGAGCCCAGTCTATCTGGGAAGAGCAATACGCCTCTCCTGCTCACTCTTATCCATCCTCTCTTGATTAAAGAGAGGAGTGCTGTTTCATCAAGTGGAGGGCACCTCATCTTCCTTCTCACTTGGACTTGAGCTGGGAAGCGGCCGTCGAAGGCGTAGGGCTCTAAGTCCATTTTGCCATCGCCTACTGCTTCAAAGACTCCATGTAAACGATTGGTTTGATAGTTCAGTAGAAATAGGATGTCTCCTTCTTTCACTTGAGAGACTCGATTCCACTCAGACTTCGGCGATCCAAACAGCTTCTTTTCCAAGCATTCATTCTCGGTTCGATTGTTGCATAAGAAGACGTATCCGCTAGCAGGTCTCGTGATGATCTTGACTCTGCCTTCTTCCGCCTCATACAGCACGCCGTAAGGCAAAGGCTGCTTATGATAAGCGTTCCTAGACATCGCCCTTAGATTCCCGAGGCCATTCGCGAAAGCGAACGTCCGTCCTACTATACAATCAGTTCGTAGCTGGGTCTGGTCAACATTTCTTGGACTAGAAACCAATAGGCCAGAAGGTTTCTTTCTTTTGCTCGGTAGTCCTTGAATTTCTCTCCTACTATGCTCCAAAACCTTTCGTTGTGTCTTCTTTCCAAGATGTGAGCCATTTCATGGAGGACAACGTATTCGATTAACTCTTCAGGAAGATACTTTAAAACTGTGTTAACTGTCAGGTTCCTCTTCGAACTGCAGCTTCCCCATTTCGAGTTCATTTTTCTAAAATAAATATTATTGACCTTGAAGTTCAACTGATTCTGCAAGTTCTCTGCAATCGAGTAAACAAGACACTTGAGCTCTTCTCTCGTTCTATTCAAGTTGAGGTTTTTGTTTTTTGCATCTTTTAGCGCAGTTCTGATGACGAGCTCTTTTTTGTACAGCCATTTCTCATGTTTCTTGATGAGAGCCACTTCATCTTTGTAATTTCTCGGCAACACGATAAGCAGGGTTCCTGTCTTCAATTCTAGTCTCGGATATTTTACGCCGCGATGTTCAACTTTATAGTTAAGCTCCATGTTTTTTATCAACCCACTTGACTTAAGCCTTTCATCATTTCTTTGAAGGCTCGTTCCCTGTCCTCGTAGCTAAGCCCAAGTTTTCTGACGAAAGATCTTATCTTTAATCCAACTTTTCTTGTAGTTTCGCTCTTCTGGTTCCAACCCTGAAAGAGCATGCCTTCCTTTTCAAGGTCTCTGACGACATTTCTTGCGGAGTCAACCAGCCCTTTGGACTTTCCTTTGATTCTTTCGAGTGGCAACAATATGCTTAGTTCTCTATCACCTAATTCTCTTCTTCTCTTTTGTATGTCGTTTACTTCAGCTATACATTCTTTAAGCTTCGCGTAGGCTTCCTCCGTTTTTTCTTTCCTCTCTCTGACTTCCTTTATTATTTTGCTTACACGTTCTCCTATGGTTTCTAGGTAGGGAGTTCTTGACTTCTCAACATACACGAACTTTCTGAGGTCAAACATCATGTTGAAGACTTTCAGCTCTAGGTTACCGTATCTCTCTTCCAGTCTTCTTAAATAAGATTCGTCAAGTTTCACGATTGGGAATAGTTCCTCAATCTCTCCAAAATCGATTGACTTTTGAACCATTTCAAGTGTTTTCGGAAAGTACTTTTTCACGTATTTCTCTATTTCTTCAAAATCCCTCTTACGATGCAGATATGTGTAATATATTTCGGTAAGCGCCGCAAATTCTCCCGCATACTTGAGCCTTGCTGGGTGGGTGCCCAGAAACTCACACATTCTTCTTAATCTGCGATAATTTTCCACAAATTTTTCAGCTTTAGCGTCATCTAACAGAAGTGGATCCGTGATCTTCCTTAGCCTTTCTCTGTCAAATTCAAGCCCTTTACTCACTTTTGCTTCCCCTCAGAAGCTTGTCGATTTCAACGAGCTCCTCGGTTTGTTTAAGAAGTTTTTCAAACTCCTTGGCGAATTTGTCCATGTCCATTAGTGATTCAGAAATCCTCGTAAAGTCTTCTTTTTCGTAGAAGGCTAGAGCCTTTCCGTAGTCTTCCAGGACTCCTACGTAATCTACGACTAGGCCGGCTTCTTTTTCTTTGAAAGGTCTATTTACCCTTGCAACTGTTTGAAGTAGCAGGTGATTCTTAACGGGTTTATCGAGGTATAACGTTTGAAGCTGCGGAAAATCGAATCCCGTTATCAACATGTCCGTAACTATTAGGAGCTTGGGATATTCTTCTTCCTTGAACTTCGTTATAATCTCCTTCAAGATGTCGCTTATCTCCTTGCTTTTCCCATGCTCCTCTTCTAACTTTAACATGTAATCTCGAATTTCACTTGGGTCTGAATAATTGAATGTCATTACGACCTCAGCATATTCTGTAGCTCTGGGTACTCCAAGCTTACTGAAAGCCTCGTCTAGTGCCTTCTTGTACCTAATACATGCGTTTCTGCTTGCTGCAACAACCATGGCCTTGAAATTTCTCTCTACATTATCTACAAAATGTCTTGCTATGTCGTCAGCTATCATTGCAATTCGGTCGTTCTTCTCCATGAAAACTTTTATTTTGTTCATCTTGTTTTTTATGCGTTCGCGGACTTCAGACTTGTATTCCGCAGGGACTTCTTTGAAAACTCCCCTTTCGACGAGTAGATCTACTATTTCCTTGTATGATTTGGGGTCAAGCCTATCCTCTGTATCTTCGAAGGATTCTGACTCAAGAAACGTTTGATATTCTTGTCTAACCTCTCGGTTATATTTCAAACCCACTTTGTGTAACAGCCTCGAAGTAAGGCCTATTGGTAATGTATGTTTGTCCCTTTGAGATTCTACTACAAAGTATCTGTGTAGGTAGTACTCGTTCCTTTCTGGATAAGCGAAGCTACTGTACGTATCCTTTCGTCCAATAGCTATGGGTGTTCCAGTAAACGCGAAGAAGAACGCACTCTTCAGGGCGAGTCTCATAGCAGCAGCTAAGAGTCCGTATTGTGTTCTGTGTCCTTCGTCTATGAAGACTATGACATTTTTTCTCGTTATTATCGTTTCTTCTAGGGCTTCAGGCTTTTTCAAGTCCTCTATTAGCACCGTTATTTCCTCTGGCCTGAATTTGTGGATAAGCGTAAGAAAAGCGCCTCTTTTTCCAAGTTTTAAGACTTCTTTGAGTTTGTCCGCTGATTCGATTCTCTCTAATGTTGGTAATGATGTGTCTAAGGCTTCATATTCACCTCGGAGTTGCTCTTCCAAGTCTATTCTGTCAACAATGAAGAATATTGTCGGGTTCTCCGGAAGTTTATGCAGCCAAAGCTTGTTGGCGGCGAAGATCATGGTGAAGGTTTTTCCGGAGCCCAACCAATGCCATATTAAGCCGTGGTTTCTCTCGTCTTCTGCCCTCAAGTTTTTGATGACTCTGTCAACGATTTGGTTTGTCGCTTCGTACTGCATCCATCTTGCTGTAACTTTTGTTAGTTCACCACGATGCTCTCTTACGAAAACAAAATGTCTTAGGATGTCGAGTAGCCTACGCTTGTGTAGCATCTCTAAGGTTGCATCCACTTCGTCCTCTATTCCTTCAACTCTCCACTTTTCTAGTGGGACTTCTTTGCCTTCTGTAGTGTTTGGAAAATAATAGGCGTTCCATTCTGCCGCTATGCTGAATTGCACGTATTTGAATAGTTCAGGGGCTTTCCTCTCATACCCTTTTACCTGTTGGTAGGCTTCTTCGAGGGTGGAATATGGTTTAGTTGGGCTTTTGCATTCGAAGAGGGTCAACGGGATGCCATTCACGTATAATACTATATCAATTCGGATTTCTTCAAGCCCAACATATCGCACTTGCCTACTGACTATGAATTCGTTGTTTTCTGGCTGGTCGTAGTCGATAAGACGAATGTACTTCACTATCCGCTCTTTTTCCAGCTTTATCGGAATGCCGTGCTTGAGACTTCTCAAAACACTTCTTGCACCTTCCATGGTCGCCGGAGCCAACTTTAGCTCGGCTATAACCCTGTTTATGTCTCCTTCTGTGAGTTCGACGTCTTCGTTTGTTCTCTTAATGGCATCAATTAGATCGCGAGTTAGCAAAGGTTCCCTAAGGTCTTCTCTTAGAAGATGACTAGCTTCGACGAATTTCCAGTTTTTCTGAGTCGTCAATTTATCAGCTATGTAATCTTCAACAAGGCGCTTTTCAGAACCCGATTTCATGCTATCACCTTAACTCTAACTTTTCCAGTAAGAAGCAAATCCATCAAACCTTGCTTGATTCGTTCTAATCTTGCTTTTTCGTTTCTTTCGAGCTCGAGCTTATTGTCCACTGTTGAGAGCACGTCAACGATCTTCTGTTGTTCGCTGACCATAGGAAGCGGAAATAACAGACTCCCAAGCGTCACCATGTTCAACCCCTTCTTGAGTTGACCTTCCTTTTTCTTGTTGACTTGGTTCCAATAAATCTCTGATTGTGTATAAAAGTAGAGAAACTTTGTAATGAGTTTGGTGACCGGTCTAAACCTAATCAGATATGAGCCAAACACTCCGGAGTTTGACCTGTCTATATAACAGGTCTTCCCTGTAGTCGCCCCTATTCTTGCGAAAAGAACATCGCCGATTTCTAACTTGTATTTGCTGAGCTCTGCCTTCGTAATCTTGCAGTAGGGAACTCCCTGCCATCCGACTCCTTGATTGGTTATGTCAGTGATTCTCAGGAGCTTGATTCCTGTGTTCTCCTCTACAGCTGAAGCAGTAATTCCATATTGGAACTCCCCGATATCTCTTAAATTGACAACTTCCCACTCCTTAGGAATTTCACAACCAAGTTCCTTACTATACTCAAACTCCTTATGCCCTATCCCTTTTGTTAAAAGCTCCTGCATCAAGCCCTTCTTCAGGCGTTCACTCTTCGCTATGATTTCATTGGTTTTCTGAATTGCTTCGTCAACTGTTGAAAGAACTTCGGCGATTTTTTGCTGCTCTTCTGAGGAGCTGGGTGAAGATATTTTCAAGCTAAGTAAAGCATTTTTCGGAACTCTTAATCTTCCTGTTGTTGCTCTCATTGAGTTTTCCAGAACTCTTCTGTATTTCTGGAATTTCAGCAAGTAAAAAAGGAACATTTTATCAATATTCTTGCAAACTATAGGGAAAACCTCTGTTGTTGCTAACGCGAAGCTGTTAGGAACAGTCTTAGGCACTATGCCTTGCTTTCCATTTTCTAGTGACGGAGTTATCTTAGCTAAGAGAAGGTCACCGGCCTTACAATAAGTACAGCTGCTTACCTTGCTGAGCTCCTTCATCTCAAAGCTCGTATAGATGCTGTCCTCAGGTATGAGTTCCATTGGTATGAACGCTGCTTCCTTCGCGTTAATGCTGTCCTTTGATTTACCAGGTCTGACTTCGCAGATTTCTCCAAGTCCTACGACTTTCCAGTCGTTCGGAGCTTTGCCAATCGGTGTCTCTTTGAAGTTGTTTTCTTTGTAAAATATCATTTTAATCATCCGTCCGTGACAGTTGGGAAATATAATCCTCTAGCTTCTTTCCGACTTCATGTCGCTCTTTCTCCAATTCTTTCAGTTCGAAGAATTCTTTGGGGATATCGATCCTTTCCGCTTCTTCAACCGGCATCACATAGAGAGAGACGTTCAAATTGCAATCGTTAGCCATGATTTCCTTACGGCTAACAATTCTAGAAAATCCTCGAAACTCCCGAAACTCCTTGTAAACCCTTGCAATCCTTCCTATGTTTTCATTGGAAAACGAGTTCAATTTTCTGACTGAAGGGTGGGGAATAAACTCATTAGAAGCATTAATGATAAGCACCTTGTCTTTCTTCTCCTCAAGTTTGTTCTTCCTGAAAATCAAAATGGCTCCAGGTGCGCCCGTGTTATAGAAGAGTTTTTCGGGCAGCAAAATAACGCATTCAATTAGATCTTCATTAACAATTCTGCTTCTAATGTCTCTTTCCTTGCCTCCCCTAAACAAGCAGCCGTTATCGATGACTACACCCACACGTCCGTTCTCGTGCTCAGCCATGGCAATCATATGCTGAATCCAAGCCCAATCAGCCGATTGCTTCGACGTGTAACCGAACTTGAACCTCTCTTTATGGAAATCTCCTTTTTTCAAAACTTCCTCGTCATAACCGTCCTGATTCCATGGCGGGTTCGCCATAACCACGTGAAATTCGTTCATTTTGTGCTTAGGATAGAGTAAAGTGTCCCCAAGTTCTATTTGGGCATCTCTGATGTCGTGAATAAAAAGATCCATTCGGCAAAGAGCCCGTATTTTGGGGTTGGCCTCCTGACCAAATAAGAATAATTGTTCAGCTTTGTCTTCTCCAACATGTTCATGAGAGAGAGTGAGCATCCCGCCAGAGCCGCAGCAAGGATCGTAAACTTTCTCCCCTGGTTTGGGGTCCAGAATTTCCACTAGTAATCTGATAACCTCTCTCGGTGTGTAGATCTCCCCTTCTTTAGCTTTTTCAGGCGCAAAGTAGCGGAGAACCCATTCGTAGGCGTCCCCCAATGCGTAACGTGAAACGGCATAAAGTCTGCGCTCACTAAAAAGCTCAACAAGCTGCCTAAGTATCTCCACATTTTCAGGGCTCTCTGCAAACCTGATAAAATCAGCCCTATCTACTGTTCCCTGCAAGTCTGGATTCTTCTCAGCAAGCACTTTCAAAGCTTTGGAAAAGCTTTCAGGCAGACTAGTAGGACCTTTCCTAATATTGTCCCACAAGCACTCGTCAGCTAAAACGAACTCATGATAAACAGCAGCCCTTGCCTCCCTATCAGCTTCTTCCGGACTAAGTCCATCGCGTAAGGCTTCTTGGTAAGCTTGTTCGTACTCTACCTTCCACTTATCACTTGTTCTCTTAAGAAACAGAAGAATCAATATGAACTCGTAGTCAACGCGAGTTCTAATCAAGTCGGCTGCCTTTTTCATCAGGCCCTCCAAATCCCCTCTCGTAAGGAAGTCCTCAAACTTTTCAGGAGGCTTAAGGGTGTAGATTTTTTTCCGGGAATCAAGGAGATCAGCCTGAACGCCTAAGAACCCGCTTTTCCTAAGATCCGAAAGCAGAAGATTAAGAGCGTCTTCACTTATCTTTGCCTCTCCCTCCTTTAGAACTTCCAAAGCTTCCTCTCGAGTAAACTCTTTCTGGCCAAAAACGGACCAGAGTTTCTTGTATCGGGCCTTTACCCAGCGCTGAAGCGTCTCTTCCATCGCTTTCCACCAGCCACCACATTGTGAAAAGGTGGATATAAACATATCTAAGAAATTTTCTGCTTATATAATATGCCCAGTCCTTTCTGCTTTTTTGCTTTCTAAGGAAAAGTGACTTAGATAGTGCCCGTTAGAATTGCCTAACTAGTCTTTTGGTCGATAGCCGTTTCGTTCGCCCCGATCTGCTAGGAACTAAGTCTGAGGCCGTGTGCAACTCCTCAGACGACTGCAGCAAATTTCAGACTTTCTTAAGGTCACTTGTCTGAGTCTAAATGATGCAAACGCTATTGAATGCGTCGAGTCAGGAGTTCAACGTCATTTTCGGTGATTTTGATGGAGAGGTTCTCTTAAAGCTCACTACTTGAAGAAGTCTTCGACAAAGCGCGTATCGATTTTTTTCTTATGTTTGCCAGACTCGTCGAACGGTACTAACGTGAAATTGGACCCCATTCTAAGGCGCTTATAGAGAATGTATAGCAGTGACCCTAGGTCCAAGAGTATATCTGCACCAACTTCAGAAGCCGATAAGAGTTCGCGTTTGAAAGACTTCGCAACGAAGCAGGAGTATGCATCTGTAATGTATCTGTATTTTGCTTTAACTTCGAGTTTATGCCTAGTGAGGTAATCTTCTAACGCGCGTTTATCATCTTCACTTGGATAATATTCCGAACTGTTCTTGCAATCGTAAACTATGGCAAAATCATATGGAGGCGGCGGAACCAATATCCCATCGGGATTATTTCCATGCACTTTATGTCCCATCTGCTCGACTGAGAAGTCTATAGCTCTGAAAATGTCAGCGATGATGTCTTCGAATGCATCGTTAGAAACGTCTGATTCTGCACGTAAGAAGTAACTTCCAATCCAACTACGCCAGTCTTCCTTTACTCTCTCCTTTGCTAGTCTTAGCCAGTCACTAGGCGGTTCTTCGCCTAGTCCTTTCAAGGTTTCTATCACTTGATCGAGAGGACGCGACTCGAATAACTTGTGTTGACCTATTTTATCTAGAAGAGCAGCGCTTGTTTTCTCTGCTCGTCGAATCGGTTCGAAATCAAAATATGGCTCACGTAATCCGCCGTATCTCATGCCCTTAATTCGAAGGTAGATAAAGCTCCTTTGTCTGTAATCCTTTTCTCTCTGTTTCATATAGACGCCGATCCCCGGGACAGGCAGAGATTTCTCCAACTCGTTCCAATTCGATAGTTCTTCATACGACCTTTTCGGATATGGCGCCTCCTTACCCTTCTCCCAATAATCTGGCGACCAAAACGTATAGAGAATAAGTACAGACTTCCCAGCGTCCATTCGAAACTCTCCTTTCAGATTTGATGTATTCAACCCATTAACTCATACTCTAAGCGCTTTCTTCTCTTCTTCATTCAGATAGTGCATCTCAGCCAGTTTTCCTAAGAGCGGATCTTTTATGGTGGCCGATAGCGAAGGGTCCATCCGATCTCTCTGCAAACGTTCTAGTATGCGCCATAGCTTGCTTGGGAGGCTTATCGATCCAGCTTCAAACTGGTTCTTCTCAACCACTTGAGCGACTGGCCTCCCCGGCCTTCCGGATTCGCTCCCCATCTCTATCAAACAATACTATTCTCCTCGACTTCATTAATATTCATCTCCAAGCCTTCTCAAGACTGCTTTTATAATTTCTAGACGAGAGCTAGAATCAACGCTGTAGACGCAGCTTCCGTAATGCCAGCGATTCGATCCCAGGCCTAGCGTATAGGAGGATCTTCTCATGGCAAAGAATCGTCTAGGTCGGCCATTTAAAGGAAGAGGAAAGATTCAACAACTGAAACGTGAAGAGCTGGATCAGGTCTTCAACGACGTTTTTCTTAACAGTCAGAGAGGGCTGAGATAATATCCTCTCTTTCAAATGATGGTAAAGCGCGTTTTCAAATCACCTTAAGATACGCCTAGTGCTCTCTTCGCCTCCTCTCCGAGCAGACCAAGCTCAGCCAAACGTTCCCTCAGCAACCTACGGACAACCCCACTCAGAGAAGGCTCCCCAACATCACGCCTCAACCTTCTAAGAATCTCAATCAAACCCAGATCTAGGCTCA
>Ga0315307_1000512_pt1 | contig 16707 bp, 15 predicted proteins | sample TDP2_MG_FD_203079 | JGI IMG/M metagenome (GOLD analysis project Ga0315307, IMG submission 203079) | Freshwater sediment microbial communities from Lake Towuti, South Sulawesi, Indonesia - TDP2 | ecosystem: Environmental > Aquatic > Freshwater > Lake > Sediment | place: Indonesia: South Sulawesi... | reverse complement strand
GCTGGCCGCATAAGGTCTTCAATAATGATCAATTCTCTATTTCGTAAAGCGGTCAATAAATCTTTGCTGTATATAATTCCAGTTACATTATCAACATTACCCTTGTATACAGGAACCCGAGAATAGGCCATCTTCCTTATCTTTTTAAATATTTCTTCCGGCTCGTCATCTATGTCTACACAATGCATATCGACGCGCGGAACCATAACCTCACGCACAATAGTCTCGCCAAACTCAAGACTACTCTCGATCATCCTTTTTTCCTCGTCATCCAGTACTCCCTCCTTTTCTCCAACTTCAATTAGGGTTCTAATTTCCTGTGCCGTAAACAGAGGAATCCCTTTCAATTTCTTACCACCAAGTAGTTGAATTAAGAAATTAGCCGGGACGACCAGTACCTGGACTAAAGGATTAAATAACTTGGTAATCCATCTCAGCGGTTCAATGTTAATGACAGAGATTCTTTCCGCATTTTCTCTGGCATAGGTCTTGGGCATAACTTCCCCAAAGACAAGAACGAGAACAGTAACAATTAGTGTCGCTGAGGCCACAACAAATTTCCCACTCCAACCATACGAAACAGAGAAGTCTAAAGCTATAGATGTCGCTAGCACAGAGGCGAAAATAACTGCTACTGCATTCCCGATAAGAATTGTGGTCAATAACTTGTTAGGGTCTTGCAGCCAAAGAGAAAATCCCTTGCCTGCTCTACTACCTTGAGCTACGACCCTTTTAATTGTTATCCGCCGCAGGGTAGTGAGGGCAGTTTCGCTACCGGCAAAAAATACCATGGAAAAAAACGCAATAATAAGGCCAAAAAATTTCACAATAATCAAAGTCATTTATTCCAACCGACTCCCGCTTTGTAAGTCAAGGTCTCAACTGAGCTCTGAGCAAGTCAAATTCATCAATAATTTCTCCGAGAATTTCCTCAATCAAATCTTCCATAGTCACTAAACCAAGGATTTTCTCTTTTTCTTTAATTAGAGCAGCATGAATTCTCTTTTCTCTGAATTCCTGAAAAAGCTCATTGCACTTTTTTCCGGGCGGAACAAAATAAGCAGGACGCAAAATGTCTCCTATCTCTAACTGGCTATTTCTTTGCCAGGCGCGCAAAAGGTCCCGCGCATAAACCACTCCTACAATATTATCCATATTACCACTATAGACAGGAATGCGAGAACGACCTGTCTCTACAACGAGGTCAATAAGTTTCTCCTTGGGGTGATTTATATCCACCCAGTCGATATTTGCTCTCGGTGTCATCACATTTCTAACTGGAATCTGATCAAAACTCAAGACCTTCCTAATTATCTCTTCAGCTTTTCTCTCAATCACTCCTTCTTCTCTCCCCTGTGCCATTAGGCCTTCCAGTTCCCCTCTGGTAACTTTGCTTGCCTTTACTGGAAATTTCTTGCCCAAGAATATCTCCGCAACCGCCACCAGAAATTTCACTACTGGCGAAAGGAGACGAAAAACGAAGAAGAAAATAGGATAGGCACAGAGAACAATCCTTTCCGGAAAAGAGTGGGCAACGGTCTTGGGTATAATTTCACCAAAAAAGAGAATCAAAAGCGAAGTTACAACTAAAATAACGATTTCGGCAAGGCCTCGACTCAGGCCAGAAAACAGGACGGATCTCAATGCCCAGTAGGTAAATAGAACACTAAATAGGATATTAACAATATTGTTGCCTACCAGGATTGCGCTAATTGACTCAGACGGATTATCGAGCCAGTTTTGCAGGACGTAAAACCTCTTTTCCTCGATTATCTCCTTTGCTTTTAACTTTTCCAAGGAGACAAGACCCGTCTCGGTTGCCGAAAAGAAACTAGATGCAACCAGTAAAATAAGTAAAACTAACACCAAGAGAAAAATCGCACCCCACCTGCCTTAGCCAAATATCTGAAATATTAATATAGTAGCTATTACACCGATTAAACCACCCATAAACACTTCACGTCTCGTATGAATTCCAGACCTTACTCTACTTTCGCCAACCATAACTGCCAGAGTTAACGTCAAAAGGCCCAAGACGAGGCTCTTAGAAATAAACGCAGACGCCGTGGATAGAGCAAAGGCAAAAGCGGTATGGCCACTCGGCATGCCTCCCTTCAGGGGAGTCCCTTGCCTGGAGTAGACTTTACCGCCGAATACCAGGAGAAGAATTACCCCGAGACAAGTAGCCGCAGTGTATTCTGGAGCATTTTGAATCTTAACAAAAACAGAAGATGCGAGGTGGTAACCCAGATACTTTTTTCTGAAGAAGATTAAATAGCCAACCAAAATAGCGTTTACGGACGCGAACAGAACAGCCCCGGCAGCAATATCCTTGATTCTCCTTGCCAAAGGGTGAAATTTATCAGTAACCAGATTAACCACGAGTTCCATTGCAGTATTAAATATTTCAGTGATTAAGACGAGGACAATAGTGAAAGAAAGGATAATCAAGTCCCTCTTATCTAAATCCAAGAATAGACTTACGGCCAAGACGAGAAACGCCACGACGAAATGAATACGCATATTCCTTTGAGTCTTGAAGACGTAAAAAATTCCCCTTAGCGCCCTATTGAAACTCGCAAATAAACTCTTATCCGATTTCATTTTCTCCAATCCCCAAAGCGCTTAATATCTCATTCTCTTTGCTTCTCATCGTCAAGGCTTCCTTCTTTTTCGCATGGTCGTAACTTAGAAGGTGCAATATACCGTGAACAGTTAAAATGGCAATTTCTTTCTTTATACTATGCCCGAATTCCCTTGCTTGAACCTTTGCCCTATCGGCAGAAATAAAAACATCGCCCAAAATTGAGAAAGATAAATGTCTGGGTAGGATAAATTCTCTCCTTTGCCGCATGGGGAATGCAATCACATCAGTTATTTGGTTAACTCTTCTATACCTTCTATTTAATCTCTTGATACAATTATTGTTGACAAAGATTATTCCCGCCTCGGATTTTCCTTGCCACAATTTTCGACTATCCTCTGCTGCCAAGCTGATTGCTTTTTCAGCTACTCTCTGTATGTACTTCTTATTAATCTTGACTTTGTTTTGTAAATTAACCACACTGATTAAAAAACTCTTACCTCGTTTCTCTTTTTTTCTTCCCCTTAACCTTATCACCAAACTATCTCACCTCTCAAACTCCTCAAATTCAAAGATAGTTTGCGAAGAACTTTAGGAATTTTTAGCCAAAAAACGAGGACGGCTGATTCTGTTTCAAGCAAATCACTGTTTGACGAGCGAAGCGAGGAGTTTTGATTTGCACCTTGCGAAGTCCGAAGTTTTTCGGCGCCAAAAAATTCCTCAGTGATAAGTAAACTATCTTTCGAATCTTTATTCCGAGCGACTCCGAAAACTATCCCTTCATCTCTCCTCATTCCTTTTCGGGATACTCAACACGCGTATGATAAATCCCGGTTAAAGTATGAGCAAAGCTTTCCGCTATAAGATGCAGGTTTACCAGAGTTATATCGCAGTCGTTTAGCTGTCCGTCAATAAACTTTTCATTAATCATCTTGTCTACCATATTTTTCAATCGTTCATACGAAGGCTCTTCCACTGTACGAGAGCTTGCTTCTACGGCATCAGCTAACATCACGATGGCTGCTTCTTTCGTCGCCGGCTTGGGCCCGGGATAACGGTATTTTTCTTCCCCCACGCTAAGGCCTTTTTCCCCCTTCAGCGCTTTATGATAGAAATATTGTATAAGACTTGCGCCATGATGTTGCTCAATTATGTTTATAATCGGCTTATACAATTTGTATTCCCTTGCCAGGTTTACGCCCTCTTTTACATGGGAAATTAAAATCAGGCTGCTCATGCTGGGGCTCAAATCGTCGTGTTTGCTCAATAATCCTTCCTGGTTTTCAGCAAAATATTCTGGATTTTTCAGCTTTCCAATATCATGATAGTATGCGCCCACTCGCGCCAGAAGAGAATTAGCGCCAATCAGCTCGGAAGCGTTTTCCACCAGATTACCCACAACTATACTATGATGATATGTTCCTGGTGCTTCCACCATCAGTCTCTTCAATAAAGGCTGATTGAAATCTGACAATTCTAACAATTTAATATTGGTAGTAATAGAAAAAACTTCCTCCAAGTAGGGCAATATTCCCATGGTTAAGATAACCGATAAGAATCCATTGCCAATTCCCCACAGAAAATTCTCACCCATTTGAGTAAGTGGCTTTTGCTCCATTAAGCCAATCATAAAGACAATCGCCATATTGGCGGCACTTATGTACAAACCTGCTCGAACGAGGTCTCTACGGTGCCTGACGTCCAGGCTACTGTAGATTCCTGCCAGTCCTCCTACCAGGGCGAAAAAGAACAGGTTAAAATCGAACCGATTAACGACGGCCAAGATAATACTCAAAAGAAGCACCTCAACCATTGCCAGATGCGAGTTAATCAGAATTGTAATTAACATTCCAGCTGAAGCTACAGGAACCAAATAACTCGATAATTCGGGTGTCACACGAATTACCTCAATAAGCACAACCATAATGATTGTTATTAAGCCCATAATTCCCACTGTAGCTTGCTCGTCCATCTCTGGAATATATGCTTTAAAATAGAGCGAAAGCATAACTACAATTATTCCCATAAATAAGAAGAGTGCCAGGAGATTTTGCCAGGAAAACCCGAACTCTCCCAAAAAAATCCAAAAAAGGATCAAAAATATGGCCGGTCCCATAAGCCAGGGCGAAATCCGAGTCTCGCGAAACGGAACTTTCTTTCTTTTCTTTCTTTCCCGGCCTTTCTCCTCGGTCAGTTTCAATAGACCGATTAAGAATCGCCGGAGAAGGCGCTTCCACTTCACCACGGTAACACCTCAGTAACTACCGCTTTCTCTTCTCGTAATCTTCATAGGCCGTGATAATTTTCTTGACTAAGTGGTGCCGGATTACGTCCACTTCGGAAAAATATATAAATTTTATTCCCGTGATTTTCTTCAGAATTCCCTGAACCTGAATCAGGCCGGAGGAACTTTTATCGTCAAGGTCCACCTGAGTAATATCGCCAGTAACTACGGTCTGAGAATCAAATCCCAGTCGGGTTAGAAACATCTTCATCTGGTCAGGAGTGGTATTTTGCGCTTCGTCTAAAATAATAAAAGCATCATCGAGTGTTCGACCCCTCATATAAGCCAAAGGAATGATTTCGATGATCTCTTCCTTTCTAAATCTCTGGAACTTCTCCGGGCCAATCATAGAATAGAAAGCATCGTAGAGGGGATGCAGATAAGGATTTATCTTCTCATAAAGGTCACCAGGCAGAAAGCCGAGTTTCTCGCCCGCTTCCACAACTGGACGAGTCAAGATTATTCGCTCAACTCTTCCCTCTTTTAGCGCTTGCAAGGCACAGGCACAGGCCAAATAGGTCTTCCCGGTTCCAGCCGGACCAATACTGAAGACAATACCGTAGTCCCGCATAGCATCAACGTAAGCCTTCTGCTGGCGTGTCTTGGGTTTAATCTCTTTACCTTTCTCCGTGAGATAGACTACATCGGAGAAAATCTTTTCCTGTTCTTTTCTTTGAGTTGAACGGATTATGTCTATAGCAGACTCCACCTGCTGCGTTCTCAAACCTGCATCCTTACGAACTATCTTCAACAACTCTTCAATTAACCTCTCTACCTCTTCCACATTTCTCAAGTTCCCTTTTATTGTTAGCATAGTTCCCCGGGCGAAAACCTCAACGGGAAAGGACGCTTCAATCAGCCGAAGATTCTTGTCGTATTGTCCAAAAAGAACAACCGCTTCTTTATTGCTTTTCAAAGTTATTTTTTTACTGACCAAATTTCACTCCTGTTACAACGATAGCACGCGTTAGGAAAGCTAGAGCCGAAGAGTCCCTCTACTGTGCAGAGGCTACGTACCTTGCCTGAAGCAAGATACTTCGCCTTTGCATTTCCTGCCAGTATCGTTCAGTCGCCGAATCCTATCCTCCAAAACTGAATCAGGGAATAATCAGCCTTTGCCCAGGGTAAATCAGGTCGGGATCCTTGATTTTGTCCAGATTTGCCTTGTAAATTCTTTTCCACTTCCAAGGATCTCCGTAAAATTTCGGCTTCTTGGCAATATTCCAGAGACAATCTCGGTCTCTCTCCCAAGTCCCTACCACATAGATTCTCGGCGCTACTTCTTCTACCACCTCTTCTTCTACTACTGGTGCTTCTTCCACAACTTCCTCTCTTGCCTTCGCCAAAACCTCTTCTCTTGCTTCATTTGCCGTTAACTCTGCCTCTCTGGCTTTAGCTATAGCAGTTGCGTAGTCGCCAGCATCAAAAGCTGCTACCGCTTCATCGAGGAGGCCCTCTGCTTTTATAGTATCAGCCCCGACTTCCGAGGCAGCATCTATTGCTTTTCTGGCAGAAGAAATAGCTTCTTCTGCTTCTAACCTGGCCCGATCAACCGGTGCAACCACAGGCCTTTTCGGACATCCGGTCAGCACCACAAGGAAGAGACTCAGGATAAACAGTCCTAGAAATTTTTTCACCCTTCTCACCTCCTTATCCGATTATGGACTATATATAGACTATGAATTTTTGCTGGTCCAGTGCCATAAAAAGAGCCTGCCCCGTCAATAATCAAATCTATCGTTCCAATTTCAAATGTAGTTCTTTAAGTTGCCTCTCTGAGACTCTCGTCGGGGCGTTAGTCAAGGGAGAGAAAGCTTTCTGGGTCATGGGAAAAGCAATCACATCTCTAATGGAATTGCTCCCGGTTAAAATCATGACCAATCTATCCAATCCAAAAGCAAACCCTCCGTGCGGTGGAGCACCGTATCCTAAAGATTCGAGTAAGAATCCAAATTTATCCTCAACTTCCTTAGGAGGAATCTTCAACAGTTGGAATATCTTTTCCTGTAAAGCTCTCCGGTGAATTCTAATCGATCCTCCTCCTATCTCATTCCCATTCAGTACAAGGTCGTATGCCCGCGACAGGACCTTGGGAATTTTTTTCAGGTCTTTGGGTAGCTCCGTCAATTTTTCCAGAATAGGCAGAGCTTCTTCCCTGGGTGCAGTAAATGGATGGTGCATAGACTGCCACCTTTTCTCTTCTTCATTGTATTCGAAAAGGGGAGGGTCCACAATCCAGACAGAAGAAAAGAAAGCCGGCTCCACGCCGCTCTCTCGGCCTGAAGAAAAGGAATAGTCTAAATCAAGCGCCAGGTGCGGAATCAAATTTAGGCGCTCACCGAGAAATGTCCGCAGCCGGCTCAAAGCGTCATAAACAATTCTTGGTTTGTCCGCAACAAAGAGCAGTAAATCCCCTTCCTGGGCTTCAGTCCTTGCCGCAATTGCATCCAGTTCTTCTTGCTTAAAGAATTTCGTTATAGGCGACTGAAACGCTTTATCGGTCATCCTCATCCAAGCTAAACCTTTCGCTCCACAGTCACTAGCCATTTCCTCTAACTCATCGAGTTCCTTTCGGCTAGCTCTGGCAAACTCTTTGGCGTTCAAAGCACAGACAATACCATTTCTTTTTATGGCTTCTTTAAAAATTTTGAATTCGCTTTTTTCCACAATATCTGAAATCTCCTTCAGTTCTAGACTAAACCTCATATCGGGCTTATCTGTGCCATATCTACGAAACGATTCCTCATAAGTGAGATGAGGAAACGGAATCGAGATATTTACGCCCACTACTTCTTTAAATATCCGCACCATTAACTCCTCGGTTAGAGAAATAATTTCGTCTTCGTCAACAAAGGACATTTCGTAGTCTATTTGAGTGAACTCGGGCTGGCGGTCTTTTCTCAAGTCTTCGTCTCGAAAACATTTTACAATCTGAAAATATTTTTCTATTCCACTGACCATTAACAACTGCTTAAATAGCTGAGGGGATTGCGGCAGCGCAAAGAAACTTCCCGGATTAAGCCGGCTAGGCACCAGATAATCCCGTGCGCCTTCAGGAGTAGACTTGGTTAAAAAAGGTGTTTCCACTTCTATAAACCCGCGCTCATCGAAGAACTTTCGTGTAGTCTTATAGACTTGATTTCTTATGAACAGGTTTCTTTGCATTCTCTGCCGTCTCAAATCAATGTACCTGTACTTTAACCTCACCTCTTCGCTCACATCGACCTGCTCACTAATTTCAAAGGGAGGCGTCTTTGCCTTATTCAAAATTTCCACTTCTTCTGGCAGGACCTCAATTTCGCCTGTGGGCAACTGCGGATTGACTGTTCCTTCTGGCCTAGGAGCAACTTTTCCCGCTACGCTAATGACATATTCAGCCCTCAGCTTCCGAGCTATAGCTTCCAATCCTCTGTCCTCTGAACCGGTGCCCTCCCGGCGACCAAAGACAATTTGGGTAATTCCCTCTCTATCTCTGAGGTCAATAAATATGACCCCTCCGTGGTCTCGCCACCTATGCACCCAGCCGGAGAGAACCACTTTCTGGCCTACATTTACCTTTCTTAATTCCCCACAGGTATGGGTCCTTCTCAATTTATCCATGTCCAGCTCCACACTTTGGTGTCAAACCATTGCTTTTGAGATTTTTACCAGCCTCGCCCAGGACGAGTTAAACGCCCCTTATCTTCCCCCACTTTGTTCCCGACTACCTGAGCCAGGAAAACACTTTTTCAGTAACTGCTCCTTAAGTTCAGAAAATGGGACAATTTCCTGCCCACCGGTTTTCATATTTCTCACTATCGCTGTCTTCCGGGAAAGTTCCTCGGGACCGATAATCAGCGCAAATCTTGCCTTCAATTTATCTGCTTGCCTTAGCTGCGCCTTAAGACTGCCTGGATCAAAGTCATTCAAAACTTTCAAATTCTCATGCCGCAATTCTCGAATTATCTTAAGAGATTCTCTTAGTGCGGCTTCTCCCAAAGCAGCGACATAAACATCCAGTTGGCCAGGAGAGGGCAATGAGATTTCTTCTTTCTTTATAGCTTCCAAAACTCTCTCCACACCTAAGGCGAAACCTACGGCAGGTAGATCAGGGCCTCCCAAATCGTGAACTAATCGGTCGTATCTTCCGCCAGCAGCAAGAGTATCTTGAGCGCCCAGGCCTCCATATTTTACTTCGAATGTGGCTTTCGTGTAATAGTCCAGACCTCTCACCATATAGGGGTCGAGGGAATAATGTATTCCCAGAAAGTCTAAATAGTCTTTCACCTTCTCCAATTGTTCCCGACATTCCTGGCAAAGATAATCTGAGATTTTGGGAGCTTTCTTTATCTGTCTCCGGTCCTCCTCTTCCTTGCAGTCTAAAATCCTCATCGGATTGAGGGAATAGCGGCGTTGACAATCGGCGCACATCATTTTGATCTTATCCTGGAAATATCCCTTAAGGCTTTCCCGGTACCCGATACGACATCGTGGACAGCCAACACTGTTAAGGTAAAGGTCCAAATTTCTTAAGCCCAGAGCGTCAAAAAATTCCCAAACCAAAGTAATGATTTCTATATCGCTGGCGGGACTATCACCTCCGATAAGTTCAGCGCCAATTTGATAGAATTCGCGTTGCCTTCCTTTTTGTGGCCTTTCATAACGGTACATCGGGCCAAGGTAATATAACCTCACCAGTCGGCTTTGCCGGTAGAGACTGCTCTCAATGACTGCCCGGATCACACCGGCAGTTCCCTCAGGCCTTAAGGAGAGATTGCGTCCCTTCTTATCCAAAAATGTGTACATCTCTTTAGTTACAATATCTGTATCTTCTCCAATGCTCCTCTGGAATAGCTCTGTTACTTCGAAGACAGGGGTTCTCACTTCTTCATAGCCATACTTTTGAAATATTTCCCGCGCCGTCTTTTCCAGATACTGCCATTTCTTCACTTCTGGCGGCAAAATATCACGCGTGCCGCGAATAGATTTGTACTTCAATCTAGACTCCTACTATCATCTAAGACCGGGTATTCGCTTAAGGCTCTTAAGCACTTCGCTCAACACTTTTCCCACATCCCACTGTTTACCCTGTTCCAGGAGCTCAAGCATGAATACCCCTTTGTAGTCAACCAGTTTCAATGTATTCACAAAGAGTTGCCAGTTTATATTCCCTCTTCCCGGGATATCATGGTCGTCACTACTTCCACGATTATCAGAAACATGCAAGGTTACAATCCATGCTTTAAACTTTTTAACCAAATCGTAAATGTTCTCGGACAGATTTGCATGGGAAGTATCCAGGCAGATTCCTAATTTTTGAGAATTTATTTCCCAGATCAACTTCAGAAGATCAACCGAATACCCGCATAAAATATGGGGCAGCTGGTTCTCTAATGCCAATCTTATAGGCTTATCCTGACAATAACTTAAGATCTCGCTTATACTCTTCCTCGCTTGGGATAGCCGATACATCTTTTGCATCAGATTGTCAAAATGTGAGGGAGCGGTGCTAGGATGGAATACCAATACCTCTCCCCTAAGAAACACCAGGACATCTATCACTTTTTCTATTTCGGAGACAGCAGAACGCCTTTTATCTTCCTCTATCAGGGAAATATCGAGTTCTTCTGAGAACGGAGCATGTAGGGAAACTACTCGTAAACCCAACTCCTCAATCTTGTCTTTCAGCCTCCTCGTGTAATCCCAGTCGTGGTAATCATAGTGAACGTACTTGCCTTCTTTTCCTGTGACCGCCCAAACCTCAATACTATTAAACCCCGCTTCTTTTATTAAATGCAGGGATTCTATTAGGTCTCTTTTATATAAGAGCCCGGTGGAAATCCCAATTTCCATCCAATAAACAGTCTCCCAAATCTAAATTTTTCGGGAGCGTTACGTTAACTGTGCCTGAGAATATGTCAACCAGTCGGTATCAGAAATATTAACTCCCGATATTTCTAAAGGGCTTTTACCATTAAAATGTCGGTTACTTAGTTTGCAATCTGTAAATGACTTAAAACGATAGTTCATAATCAAAAGTTTGATAATTGCCCAGGCACTCTCAGAGGTACGGAAGCCCCCAATAAGTTTAAGCTTTCGATTCAGTTGCTTGATAATGTTCTCGATGATATTATTGTCCCGAGGTAACCCTGGACAAGAAAAGTGAGTGGTAAATAAGGGAAAATTCCTCTTTATCATTCTAATTACTGAGCGTTGAGCTTTAGTTTGATATCCTTGCTCTTTGGCTTTTAGAATGTTAAATTCCGTCTCTGCCTCTCGAGGGTTTTGGGCGAATAGGATATTTCGTAGGGATTCTCTAAGTTCCTTATTTTGCATTTTGAATCTCGATCTCTTTTTGCCTTTGGGTAATCTTTGGTCCAATTGTCGGGACAGGTGGATTACACATACCTGTACTGGAACTTTAGGAAATGTCTCTTTCAACGCTTTAATTAATCCTCGCCGGATATCTATAGTTATTGCCTGGAGAGGATATCTAATCTGATATTTAAGTTCGTCTAAAAATTGCTTGAAATACTTGTAATCTTCGTAAGATACAAGTCTTGCGTGAACTATATCCAATGTTTTTATATCACAGGCTAGAAGCAAGATATATTCAATGCCAAAGATAAAAATGCTTTTACCATCGATAGAAAGATAACCTGACCAACGAGGCTTCAGTTCTTTGGCAACCTGTATGGTGTCTTTACATCCTAACCCTGTGAGAAAAAGCCATCGATAGACTGTAGCTGTGCTTATGTTGAGTTCTTTAGCAATGTTTCGTATTGATGTTAGACCCTGGATATAGTTTCTTATTGTCCCATGAATAACTTTGAGAGGATGACGATATCGCTTCCATCTTGTTGGTGTTACAAACGAGAATGTCTTTTTGCACCCATAACAGTAATATCGCTTTCGCTTTTGTTTTGTATGCCGCTTGGTATTAAGGCTCTTACAATAAGGACATCTAATTCTTTTTTACTCATTTTACACCTCATTATCCGTTTTTTAACGGATAATATCAAATAAGTCAAGGAAAATCAAAGTGTTTTGTTAAATTTGGGCACACTTAACTAAACGCTCTCAATTTTTCTAAACCTAGGCCAAACTTACTCTATATTTTCCCAAATCGAAGCCGCAGTCCGGCCTCCAGCAGTACCCTTTTCTCCTATGAGAAAGACAATTAAGTTCGTTTTCCTCCACAGAGCCATCGTGCAGAAGCCCGGCGAAAGTTCTCACATAAAAATCTGCTCGGGTAGCTGCATCGTAGTTCAGCCAGAAAGTGCCCCAGCTATAATCTCGTTCAAATTTTGACCTTATCAATCCGGCAATATGTTTAGGATGCCAGCTCATACTTAGAAGAACCTTGGTCAAAATCTGCAAGTTGATTGGCTGCAAAAGATGATCATTGGGAACTCTCAAGGCATGAGAAACACAGAGAGGAAGGCTATCCAAATCTAAGCGGTCGTACGTTTTTCCCCAGTCCCAATAAGCATCGTGCTGGTCAGAATCAAAGTACTTATGGAAATGGTAAAGCCTCGACCTCTTATAACTTCTAATCAAATTTTCAAACCCTCTCGACTGCTCCGGTATTTCCGTACTGATCGTTGTAGCGTATTCCTTAGCCTGATGGAAATCCTTTCGCATCTTTAATAGTTGGCAAAGAGATTCCGGGCCTCGACGCGGAATGGCGACTATTTGAGGAGCAATCTCAGCCACTCTATCTCCCACAACTTTATGTTTCTGGTAACTGCTAAATGGGCAGCGAATATCAGGTAAGTAAATAGGGTCCCCGTACATAGATAATTCTAATGAAATCGCCTCTCTTCCCTTTTTTCCTGGCAGACAAGCCATTTGGCCGCACCTGACCGGGACACTCGTCTTACCCTTTACCTCCTTCATAATTAGATGGGCGAGGTATTCCATTAGCCTACCCATCCCATCAAAAACGCGACCATGGGAACGAGAGACTGAACGGTGTCGCCTTCCCGAAGCCGTCGCATACTTTCCCGCAAGCGTATCCTCTATCCTTCCAATTTCCTCCAGTTTCTTCTCTGCTTCTGTTCCCAGGGCAACACGCGAAATGAAGTAGTACCCCCTGCCGCTCATAACCACTAAAGGAATTATATTGAGTCTACAAAGAACTGTCAAAACCGCATTATAGACCGGCTCCAGCTTCTCAAATGTTTCCTCAGGATGTAGATAGGCTTCTCCGGGGAAATCCAGGTTAAAATAGTCTGTATTGAGAATACCCAAAATACTTTGCCGGTCCCAGATTGACCTGAAGATGTCCAGTCCCTTATCCAATATCGAGATGAATTCATTCGGGGAAGTCGAAAGGAGTCCCCCCTGCGATAGACCCTCACTGCCTAAGGAATCCCCGTAGCCGACCAGGTACTCAGCAGTAAACTGCGAAGGATTGCTTGCCTCCCCGCCACAGAATTCGGCAATACGTTCGCGGACATTACAATCCTTATATAAATCCACGGGTCCCGACATATGTTTACAAGTACCTTTCTCGGACTATTTTTTACTTCCTAAACCCAAAAAAACTTACTCTAAAACTATACACAATTTGCGTCAATAAGTCAAGAAAAAAGCCCAAGTTTACCTCTACGGAAGGGCAAAATTGGAGTAATAAAACGAGCCCTCAGTCAAAATTATCGAATCCCTGGTGGTGAAACCGAAAAAAATCGCACCCCACCGGAGGGTACTCCACTTCCCTAACAACAGCAATGAGATAAGCTATGACTTCAACGGAGAGCTCTTTTCATGTCGGTACCGCCGACGGTGAGTTTCTTTATGCGAATGGTAGGTTGACCATCGGTAACGGGAACCAGCTGCCCATATTTGCCGCAGGTGCCAATATTAAAACCCAAATCATTCCCGAGGCATAGGATTGAATTCAATACTTCAGGCCCGTTGCCAATAAGGGTTGCCCCTCTCAACATTTCTCCCACTTTGCCATTAGCTATTTCGTAACCTTCTTCTACTTCAAAGACAAAATCGCCATTAGCCGTATTCACCTGTCCCCCACCCATTTTCTTCACCAGGAACCCTTTATCCACGGAACGAATGATTTCCTCCGGGTCCTGCTCACCCGGAAGAATATAAGTATTGCTCATCCTGGGAATAGGCTGATGGTGGTACGATTCTCTTCGGCCATTTCCCGTAGATTTAGTCCCGTCCTTTCGCGCCGTAAGGCGGTCATAAAGATAGTTCCTCAGAAACCCCTTTTCCACCAGGACTGTCTTTTGTGCCGGAGTGCCCTCGTCATCGAAGTGGAAAGAACCCCTAAAGTTGGGAATAGTGGGATCGTCAACTACACTGACAATTTCAGAAGTGACCCTCTTGCCCAGCATACCGGCATAGGCCGGAGATACCTTCTTCTGTACCGAATCTGCTTCAAGAGAATGGCCGATAGCCTCGTGAATCATAGTCCCTCCTGCAGCAGATGCCAGGACGACAGGCATTTCACCCGTGGGAGCTTTCTTGGCAAACAACATTTTGACCGTTCTTCTTGCTGCTTTTTCGGCTATTTTTCTAACATCATATCTATCAAATAATTCGAATCCCACAAGGCCGCCCAGAGGATCGTAACCTGTCTGAATTGTTTCTCCTTCCTGGGCTACAACGTTGACTATATAGGTAGTATAAGTTCTCTTCTCCTCAACTAAATTTCCCTTATCAAAATTTGATTTCCCAGAACGAGACAAATTGGCAATAGTTATCTCCATAGTAATGTCAGAATAGCTGATAATGACCTGCCTTATTCTATTTCGGTCAACCTCCCTGGCAGTTTGATTACCCAGGAGAACAAGTCTTATTTTTTCTTCAATAGGTATTTCCGCTGGTGGCTTTTCAATTGTGTGAATCAGCTTGGCCCGACCTTCGCTTGAAGCCTTGAAATTATAATTAGAAACAAAAGGGGGAATCCCTCTTCTACTCTTTTCGGACCTTATGATATTGCCTGCTATCTCTCGTGCCAGGTCTTTCAGTCCAATTTCAGTAACATTATTTGTTGAACCGTAGAAACTACTTTCTCCGGCGACAAGCCTTATTCCCGCTCCCTTATCCTCACCAGAAATAACCTTTTCAATTTTGTTATCTTCGCAGCTGACCTCGTTAGTAAACTTATTCTCTATATATATGTCGGCAAAATCTCCGCCTTTACTTAAGGCAATCCTCAATATTTCTATTAGCCTATCTCTATCCATCTTCAATCCTTGCCCAATGCTTTCGGGAGAGTAAAGAAAAATTTGCTTCCCCTCCCCACTCTGCTTTCTACTCCCACCCTGCCTCCATGACCTTCCACAATCTGCTTCACCACCGCCAGGCCCAAGCCAGCACCTTCCACCTGGCCAGTGAAGAATTCTTCCACCTGGTAGAACCTCTGGAATATCTTTTCTCTTTCCTCCCAAGGAATTCCGGGACCATTATCTTCAATCTCCACCCTGATGAATTTTTCCTCACTGAGTGAGCGCGCAGAAATTTCTACTTTCTTTTCCTTCTTGTCATTGAACCTTATCGCATTATCTATGATATTCTCTACAACTTCCTGAACCCTTCCCCGATCGACAAAAATTGGAGGAACCTTATATATAGAATTCTCTACTACAACTTTAGTTCCGCTGGCCCGGATTCTCCCTGCCAGCCTTTTCAAACTCGCTTCAACTATATGGCTTAGCATTTCCCTCCCAGGCTTGAGCCCCAATGAGCCGGTTTCCAGCGTACTGAACGCAAGCAATTCATCTATTAATCGAGAAAGCCGTCTACCCTGAGCGTCGATGGTTCGCACCGCATCCTTCCCAACTTTATCCAGTTTACTGAGCCTTTCTTTTTCTCTTAAGAGAGGGAGATACCCACTGATACAGGTCAAAGGAGTCTTCAGCTTATGCGTTATGGAAGAGACAAAGCTTGTCTTAAGGTACTCCTCCTTCCTCTCGGAAGTAATGTCACGAATAATCACTACATAGCCGACCAGCCTTTTCTCCTCATCAACGATTCTGGTAGCGATTGCAGAAAGAATGAGGGTCTTGGGTCTCCTCCTAACCATATCGAAGGTAGCCACTCTATCCCCTTTAGTCAAGAACTCCTTTACGGAGCTACCAGTAGTAGCCACTTCTCTCGGTTCCCAGCGGGAAAAGGCCTTAAACTGGCTGGCCAGCCGAGAAATGTTATTTCCCAGGCAATCTCTGTCTCCAATGTCCAGAAGCTTCCTTGCGGAATTATTTAGCATAACCAGGTTAAGTCTCGCATCGGTAACTATAGCTCCGTCGCCCATCCCACCAAAAACCGCTTCTATTTTTTCTTTTTCCCGTCTCAGATTCTGGAAAAGCCCGGCATTGTCAATGGCGATAGCGGCTTGTGAAGCGAATGCTTCAAATATTTCCCTATCTTCATCTACAAAGTAACCTCGACCAGCCTGGTTAATCGCTTCCATTACTCCAATAATTCTATCCTTTATCTTCAAAGGTACACAGAGGATAGACTTCGTTCTAAATTTTGTCACTTCATCTGCCCGGGCAAAGAACCTCGGGTCTCTCCTGGCATCCGTTACTATCAAAGGCTTACCTTCTCTCGCCACCCATCCTGCAATTCCCTGACCCACTTTCAGTCTTATCTGTTTTAGTTTTTCCCCTCTACCGCCCAGGGTGACATCAAAGAAGAGCTCCTTTTTTACTTCGTCCAGAAGCATCAAAGAACTCGCTTCAGCACCGACTACCCTCTTTGCCTGGCCCATAATTACCCTAAGCAATTTGTCCAAATCAAGCGTAGACGTCAGAGCCTTATTCGCTTCCAAAAGTAACGCCAGCTTTTCTTTTTCACCCTCTACATCTTTTCGCATCCACCAATTCTCCCA
>Ga0315307_1000511_pt1 | contig 16722 bp, 10 predicted proteins | sample TDP2_MG_FD_203079 | JGI IMG/M metagenome (GOLD analysis project Ga0315307, IMG submission 203079) | Freshwater sediment microbial communities from Lake Towuti, South Sulawesi, Indonesia - TDP2 | ecosystem: Environmental > Aquatic > Freshwater > Lake > Sediment | place: Indonesia: South Sulawesi... | reverse complement strand
CAGGGTAACTTGCTTCTGGAGGAGGAGGCGGCTTCGCCGCCTGGGACAGGTCGCAGACCTGTCCTACCGGGGCCTGGAAGCCGCCTGCGGCGGCTGGGACAGGTCGCTAGGGCTTTGCCCGCCACGGCGGCCATTGGGCCTAGCCGCCGCGGGTCCGTTCGCTGCGCTCAGGACAGGCTTGTCCTACCCATGGCGGGCGTAGGAACGCCCGCCCTACAAGAGCGGAGCCGCCTGCGGCGGCTGGGACAGGTCGCGGACCTGTCCTACCGATGGTGGGCCTGTCTTGCCGATGGCGGGCGTGGGCACGCCCGCCCTACAATACCCCAACGGGTAGGGAGATGGCAGGGGCTGGCGCTCCTGCCCAACAGGCAACGGACAGGGTAACTTGCTTCTGGAGGAGGAGGCGGCTTCGCCGCCTAGGACAGGTCGCGGACCTGTCCTACCGATGGCGGGCGTGGGCACGCCCGCCCTACAACAGCCCCGGCGGGCGTGGGAACGCCCGCCCTACAAGAGGTCAGCGCGGTCTTCGGGGCGGTTTCTCCCCGGGCTTCGGCTGGGGCTGGGGCGGGGGCGCAGGCTTGGGCTCATACTTCCAGTAGAAGTCAGTCAAGCCGAGATAGGGAAGCATCTGGTTGATGTCTTTCTCTTGCCCCGTCGCCCGGCCATCGTAGTTCAGGCCTTCGACGGTGATGCAGCTCTCCAGGAAGATGATGCGGCGGCAGGACTGCCACTGGGGTGGGGAGGCAGGACGGCCCCGCTGCGCCAACACGTCGCGCGCGTGGCTGTACTTCACCAGCAGGAAGGAATCATCCGGCGGCGTGATGGTCGTGCCCATGAAGGTGCGCGCGCCCCCGGTGGCCAGGCCGGGAGGGGCCTGGAGGCCCGGGGGCACGCTCTGGGCGCCCCCGCTCCCGCCGGGAGCTCCAGGCATACCGGGGCACCCACAGAGCAGACACGCCAGGGCCAGCCCAAGTATCAGCAGTGCGACCTTCGCGCAAGTCTTCATCAGTGCCTCTCAAGCCATCAGTGCTCGTACCTACAGATTCTCTTGCATCAGGGTAAGACCCCTGATGCAAGAGAATCTCTCAGAAGGGCGCCAGACGCTCTCCTGGGGAGTCTCTTGAATCATGGTCTCTCACCATGATTCACGGGACTCTGTAGTTCGGCCGCCCCCATGCCAGCACGGGGCGGCCAGGCGACCGGCAGACTCCTGCCGGGCCTGCATCACTCACCTCCACATGATACGGTTCTGGGGCGGATAGCTGTCGCGCGAGATCAGCTCTCGCCCGGCGTTTGCGCCCGACGAGACCCGGTAGAGGGCCACCTCATAGCCGGGCTGGCCCAGGAACACCGCGGGCGAAGAGCTCGATGTGCGCGGTCGGATCACCGTGATGGGCGGGGTCACGGCCAGCACCTTCCGGTCCAGCCAGACGGCGGGCGGGCGATCGCGGGAGAGCAGCCGCACCAGGGCCGATTCTCCCTCCACCCGGGCGGAGATGCGCACCGGATAGTGCAGCGTGTTCCGGAACCGCAGGTCAATGTTCGGGTAGGCCACCGCCGCGTCCTGCCCCGGCGGCACGTAGGCGGCCGGCCAGTAGTGCCGGTGCCGCTCCCGGATGGCCAGCCCGGCGAGCAGGGCCGCATTGTAGAGCGTGGTGGCGGCCTGGCAGACGCCTCCTCCCCAATCAAGGGTCAGGTCGCCCGAATAGCTCACCGGGGCCTTGCGATAGCCCCGATCCTGGGTCCACGGCCCAACCGCGCGGCAGAACGAGAAGGTCCGGCCGGGCGCCACCATCTGACCATCCAGCGCGGCCAGCGCCAGGCGAAGGTTGTGCACCTGGGACTGCGTCCGGCCGTGCAGGCCGGTCGCGAAGGCTGCGACCTGCCGCTCCTCCGTGGGCAATTGCACCACCCAGGCGGTGAGCGCGAGCACCGCCGCCGGCGCCGCCGCGAGGATGGCCCATGGTAGAGCGCGCCGCCTCACTTCGCCTCCTCAGCGGAGAGTCACCCGGGTCTCCGCGCCTGAGCCGCGAAGCCCCGGGTTGTACATCGCGTAGACCTCGGTGGGCATGACGTGATAGTCACCAGGGATCTGGGGCCGCAGGTGATACTCGATAGTAGAGGTGCCGGCCGGCAGGCGCCGCGCGAAGATCGCCACCTTCTCATCGCGCACATCCATGTCCGACCACCAGCGATCCCATTCCCAGGGCTCCAGCTTCCCCTGCTCCGCCACCTCGCATCCCGCGGGGAGGGGGTCCTCGATCACCACGTAGTCGTGCTCGCGGGGCGTGGTGATGGTCAGCTTCACCAGCACCGACTCACCCGAGCGCAGCGCAGTCGTCGGCCGCGGGCCCGGCGAGATGGAGATGACACCGGTGCGCGGGTTCCTGGTGGCGGAGAGCCGGTAGTACTGCCGGTCAACTGAGATCCCCGCCCCAGTGATCAGCTTGGCAATGTCTTCCTGACCCACGAACTGGCGAAGGGTGAGGGTGTAGTAGAGGCTGCCAGTCCCTTTCTTGTCGAGCTGAAGCAGGTTGTCGCCGACGCGAAGCGCGCCGCGGGCGACTTTGACCTCCACCTCCGGCGCGAACAGGTCGGCCTGTGTGAAGCGCCTAGCGAGCAGTGGCTTGCCATTCAGGCTGACGGTCGCTTCGTAGTCAGGCCGCAGCTCCCGCGACCGCTTCAGATAATCGGTGAGCGCATAGAGCACGAACGCGGTGTCCCGTGTGGAGGCCCAGTGGTTCCCCTCGCGGGAGAGCGCCAGGGACCGGGCCACCTTCGGCAGCCGCGGATCCTCCGCGTTGATCGCGAGTAGGGCCTGGAAGGCGAGCGCGGTGGTCTCGATGGCCCCGCCCCGGCCCCAGCCCTCCATGCCCCGCCAGGAGACCCCTGACCGGGTCTCCTCAGCAAGCCCCCAGAGCCGCCGCGCCGCGACTCGCGCCTCTCCTGCACGCTCGCGGGCCAGCAGAGCAGAGGTGAGCAGCGCCACCTCGGAAGCATCCAGCGAGTTCAGCCGCTGGTAGAGGTTGGTGAGATGCTGGTCGAGCCCGCCGTCCCGGCCCGCAAGTGACAGCACGTACAAGACGTAGAGGCGCTCCCTCGCGGGGGCTCGCTCGGGCCCGCCCGGGGGCGCCACCTGCTGCATATGCCGGACCAGCCGGTCGAGGCCGGAGTTCAGGAACCTCTCGTTCACCGGGAAGCCGCTGCGCTTCGCGGTGAGCAGCCCGAACACGACGTAGGCCGTCATCCAGGGGTCGGACTCATCGTAGCGGCACCACCCCCAGCCGCCGTCGTCGTGCTGGTAGCCGTAGAGCCGGTTCAGGCCTTTCTGCACCATGTCGGGGAGCTCTCGCTCCAGCCGCGGGTTGGGCAACTCAAGCTCCCGCAGGGCCCTGGCCACGAACACGTCAGGGAGGAAGGCGCTCATCGTCTGCTCGGTGCAGCCATAGGGGTACTGGGCCAGGTAATCGAGCGCGCCCAGGAGGGCCGAGGCGAGGGAGGGGGCGAGCCGGAGGCGCAGCTCACTGGCGCCGGGGACCGCGTCCTGTCTCACTGGCAAGCGCTCGATAGCCGAGCCGGCAACCGCGCCGGCGCGCCACTCCACCCGCTCCCGGCCATGGGGCCGGATCGGCAGCGGCAGCGCCATCGCATCGGAGAGCTTGTCTGTCGCCTTCAGGTAAGCGGTCACCTCCACCTCGCCGGGGGAGGGGGCCGCGACCTGCCAGTCCTGCCTCCGCACGCCCTCCGGGGCGAGCTCGAAACGGACCTGCTCCCCGGCCCTGGGCCGGCGGGTGAAGTCGAGGCGCGGCGCATCGAGCCACACCGCCATGGCGCGCTTGCGGTCCAGGTAGCTGTGGGCTACCGCGGAGATGGTGGCCTGATCCTTCTGGGTGAGGAAGCGGGGCATCTCCAGCCGCACCAGCAGGTCCTTGGTGCAGATGACCTTGGCCACCGCCTCCCCCACCTCGGTGGCCAGGCTGGCCGCCCGCACCGTGGCCCGCCAAGTGGTGAGCGTATCCGGCATGTCGAAGGAGACGGTGGCGGCGCCATCCGGCCCGGTGACCACCGTCGGATTCCAGTAGGCGGTATCGGGGAAGCGCTTGCGCACTTTGATGGCCACGGCTTCCTTGTCGGCATCGAGGTAGATCTGGGCAAACGAGTAGGAGGTGTGGACCGAGTTCTCGCGCGGGGGGTAGAAGAAGCGCAGGATCGGCTCCGCCATCTCGCTCTGGATGGCATAGATGGACTCATCCACCACCCCGATGGAGAGCTCGGCCGGCAGCGGCCTGCCGCGCCAGTCGGCAGTGCGCAACTGGTAGGTGGCCTTCTCCCCAGGCCGGTAGCGCGGCTTGTCCGGCTTCACCGTCACCTGGAGCCGGCGCTCCTCCACCGACACCCGGATCCGCCTCCGCTGAGTCGCGAAGCGCTTGTCCCGCACCACCGCGGCGCAGAGGAAGAAGTTCGGCTCGTGCTCGGCCGTGATCGGCAGCTCCACCCGGGTCGAGTTGCCCTTCAGCGCAACCAGACGATGCTCGTAGAGCTTCGGCCCCTCGACGGTCACCAGCGCGGTCGCCCCCTTGAGCTTGCTGTTGATGAGCAGCACCGCCGTCTCCCCCGGCCGGTACATCTTCTTGTCGGCCACGATCTCCAGGTCGGGGTAGGGGATCTCCAGGTCTGTATAGGCCAGCCCAGTGACCCAGAGGAAGGCGCTCTCCCGGATGCGGTTGCCGTAGCGGTCTGCGGCCCGGGCCTCGACGCGATAGCTGCCCTGGGCACGAGGAGTCACCCCGAAGGCGGCCTTGCCCTGCTCATCGGTGGTCACCTCGCCCCTGGCCTCCACCTCCAGCTTGCGCTTCCCATCGGTGTAGCTCTCCAGGCCTGCCGCCAGGGAGACCCGCACCCCCGGCACCGGACGGCCGTCGTAACCAACCGCCGAGATCTGGACCTTCGTCTCCTGGTCCGGGCCAACCACGTAGCGGAGTGGCTCGAGGAAGAGCGCGAACTCGGCCCGGGTGACCAGGGTTGATCCCTCGCCAGTCACCTCTTTGCGGCTCGGGTCGGTGACCATCACCTCGATCGTGTACCGGTAGTCCCGCTGCTCCTCTTCCTCCTCCCCTACCCCCTCCTGCCAGCGCAGGGAGAGGGGCCGGCTGGTGCGGATCTTGAGGCGGGCGATGCCCTCGGCATCTGTCCTGCTCTCCCCCTCCTCGATCACCTCGCCGTACTCGTAGCCTTCCTCCTCGTAGTAGCTCTCCTGGTCTTCGCCCTCCCCCCAGGGGTAGAACCAGTAGGCCGAGCGCCGCACCAGGTAGCTCACCTCCGCGCCGGCCACCGGCGCGCCGAAGTAGTACTGCGCGGAGGCCTCGACCTCGATGGTCTCCCCGCGAGTGTAACGCTTCTTGGCGGCCGCGACCTCGACGCTGTACTCAGGCTTGCGGTACTCCGCCACCTTGAACATGGACTCGTGGGGCCGGCCATCTATCGTGGTCACCAGGCGGTAGAGGCCGGTGGCGGCTTCATCGTTGAGGCGGAAGCCGCCGGTGAAGGACCCGTACTGGTTGGTCTTGAGATCGGCTTTGTAGACCAGTGACTCGCGGGAGTCCCAGGCCTGCACCAGGACTTGCTGGCCGGAGAGCACGGAGTAGGTGTTGTCCGAGAACCGGCGCGCGATGCCCTTGAAGTTCACCACATGCCCGGGGCGGTAGACCGGCCGATCGGTGTAGGAGTAGACGCGCTCCTGTCCCTCGCCCTCGGGGCGCCAGACATAAGTGGTGAGAAAGGCCTGCGATCCTTCCTTCTCGGCCCTGGCCAGCAGATGCGTCTCGGGGGCTCTGCCGGGCGGCGGCAGACGCCCCTCGAAGATACCGTCCTGGTCGGTGAGGCCCGAGGTGCTGCCTCCCTCGGCCATGGCGAACTCGACCCGCGCCCCTGGGACGGGGTCGCCACTCTTGAGGTCAGCGACATAGGCCAGGGCCTGATCTCCCCATCGCTTCACGATCAGCCCCAACCTGGTCACCATCAGCCATTCGATCTCCTCCAGCGAGTCGGCGCGCGCCACCACCAGGTAGATGCCCGGCCGGCCCGCGAGCGGGGGCAGATCGAAGCGCTGGTGGAACACGCCCTCCGCGTCTCTCCTGGTGATGGGAGCAGAGAGCTCGCCGGCCGGGGTCAGCTCGGGGTTGCCCTCCAGCATGAGGTGCTGGGGCGGCCGCTGGGACTGGAGCAGGCGACCGAGGTAGCCGTGATACTTGCGCACCAGGGCCTCGGCGTTCACCTGGTAGAAGTGGAAGTCGAGGGAGGGGGAGAGCAGGAAGCCGTGGGCCACCACCCGGGGCATCTCGTCAGGAGTCACCGTGTTCTGGGCGATCTGGAGCTCGAAGAAAGAGGGGGCGGGAGAAAGCTCCAGGGTCACCTCCTTGACCTCTCCCTCCTCCAGCACCAGGCGAGTGGGCCGCAGCCTGTGGGCGGCCGAGGAGGCCTGGAGGCGGTAGAGGCCGGCGGGAATGCGCTCGGTATGGAATTGCCCCCCGGCGCGGGTGTGCAAGGCGAACTGCGTCTCCACCCCTTCGGCGGGCGGCTCGAGGAGCTGGAGCCGGATGGTGGCCCCGCGCAGGGGCCGGCCGGTCTCCTCGGCCAGCGCCACGCCCCGAAGCTGCGCGGTAGGCACCTCTTGATGCACCAGGTAGATGGTCAACCCGACCAGCCAAGAGCTGGCCAGGACGAGGGGAATCAGCCAGGCCGCACCCCGCCTCATGGTCATCCCTCCTGGCGCCCGCCAGCGGCCTCGGCGCGGGCAGCAAGCGACTGCCTGCGAAGCTGCACCAGGCCCAGTGCCACCGCCCAGAGCACCACCAGGGCGCCGATGCCATAGGCGATATAGGCCTTTTCGGCGCGGGGCATCTGGTAGAGGAAGGCGCAGGCGCGGCTGAACTGGGCCGCCACCAGCCCCATCCCCAGCCCGAGCAGACCGGTCGGGGCCTGCCACACCGCGTAGGTCTCAGCAGCAGGCCCGGCCGGAAGCGCCTCCCCCAGCGCGGCGAGGCCCGCCGAGATCGCCTGCCCGGCGACCAGGCCAACCAGCATCCCCAGCAGCGCATCCTGACCCCAGAAAGTCAGCATCACGATGGGAGATGCCGATGCCAGCGCGCCCAGCAGGAGAGCGCGACCCAGGCCGGGCCTGAGCGCGAGGCCGGAATACAGCGGCGGCAGCACCGCGCCGACGACGACTCCCATGAGGGTGTAGTGGAAGGACATCGTGGGCTCACCGAGCCCGGCGCCCGCGCGCTCCAGGAAGACCCGTAAGAGGAGCACGTTCGCGCCAATCAGCAGCAAGCGCATGGGAAGCAGCGAGGCCAGTGAACCCAGGCCCAGGGCCGCGGCGGCCACCGACCAGGCCCCCAGCAGGGCCACCCCGACACCGAAGCCGGCCAGCAGCTTGTAGCTGAGCATCACCAGGAAGATCACGAGCAGGGCCGACAGGCCAGTGAGCGATAGGAGCAGCGGCGCGGCCAGGGCGCGCTCAGCCGACAGGGTCAACCACAGTATGATGGCCGCGGTGATGATGCCGCTCACCAGCAGCAGGGCCACAGATTGCGCCGGCTCGAGCTTGACTGCGAGGAGGTCGCCCAGAGAGATGGCCAGCAGGGCTGCCGCGGCCCCGGAGAGCGCGAGCAGAGCTAACGGGTGCTTGGCCAATGCTCTATGAGTTGTGGCGAAATAGGCGACCACCTGTCCCAGGAGCCAGAAGCCGGCCAGGGCGAGGGGAAAGGCCCACCAGCCGCGCTGGCTCGGGTTGGCGAAGTGGTGGACGGCCAGGCAGCAGGCTGCGGCCACCGTGGCCGAGGCCCCCGCGCCGGCCTCCAGAGCGGGAAGCACATGGGGAGCATCGTGATCCCGGTAGAGGAGGCGGAACAGCCCGGCCACCACCGCGGCTCCCAGCGCGGAGCCAAGGAGCGCATCCGCCGGGTCACCCCGGAACAAGGCGTAGCTGAGCGATGCCGCCGCCACCGCAAGGGAGAGGACAACCATCGGCGGGTAGGGCCAGTAGGCGCGCCCGGGATTCGGAAGATAGGCGGCGCACAGAGCTCCCACCAGGGCGGCCAGGCCGCCAATCAGGAATCCCCAGCCCAGCCGCTGGCCGGGGGAGAAGGGAGGCTCTTTCGGGAGCGCGGCCAGGAAGAGCACCAGCACCAGCGCGAGCCCGAGCCAGAGGCCGAGACTGAGGCGGGGCCGCTGCTCCGGCCGTGGCGAGGGCGCGGCCAGCAGCGGAACCAAGAAGGAAAGCACCGCGGCGAGCACAGCGGTGCCGAGTGCAATGACGGACAGAGTGATCTCCATGGCGCCCTCCCCCGTCGGGTATTGCCTGCAAGCCAACTGGTACCTGCTCACCTTTGCCACATCGGAGGAGAACCCTGCAGTCGCAGCCCTCGGGATGCAGTGGAAGCTTGCTCGCCTGGGGCGGACTTGCCTCCTGGGCGCGGCGGACAGGTCCGCCCAGCGGCGCTGTCGAACCCGCCTCAGGCGCGGGGAGGTGACGATGGCCAGACGCTCCCCTGGGGAGCCTCTTGAATCATGGTCTGTCACCATGGTTCAAGAGACTCTGTAGAAGGAGAGCCTGATGACAGCTCAGTCGAGGCTGCCGCTGGCGCTGAAGCCGGACAAGCTGCTGGGTGGGCTCACGGCGGAGGCGGGCAGGGCGCCCATCCCCGGAGCCACCTGGTATGCGGCCCGGTCCGAGAAGGACGGCCTCTCCTACTCACTGGCGCGGGGGGCGCTCGCCCAGGCGCGCTACCTCACGGCGGATCTGCTGCTGGACGGCAACCACCTGATCGTCTTCCTGCTCATCTTGCAGGAGGGTGACCAGGGGCCGGCCTTCGGCCTGGTGTTCTCCGGGCTCAATCAGTGCCAGGCGCGGCTGCGCATGCCCCTGGAGGCGGTCAACCAGAACCGCTGGCGCTATGAGCGCGAGGGGGGTCTGCTCAAGCCGATGGCCGGGGGCGACCGGGTTGACTTGACGAAGGTTGACCGCATGACCATCACCGTGCTCCGCAAGAGCGACCAGCGGGCCCGGTTCTGCCTCACCCCGGTGAGGGCCGCGGCCGAGGAGCCGCCGCTGCTCACGGAGCCGATCCTGCCAAAAGGCCCGCTGCTGGATGAGCTGGGGCAGAGCACCCTGCACCAGTGGCCGACCAAGAGCAAGAGCGCGGAGGAGGTGACCGCGCGGCTTCGGGCGCAGTCCCAGGCTGCTTCCAGGCACCAGCTCCCGGCGAGCTTCTCGCGCTGGGGCGGGTGGAAGGACCGCCGCGTCGAGGGGAGCGGCTTCTTCCGCACTCACCACGACGGGGGCCGCTGGTGGCTGGTGGATCCCGACGGGTGCCTGTTCTGGTCGGCGGGAATGGACTGCGTCCGGGTGGACACGGAGGCGGCCTACTCTGGGCTCGAGAAGGCGCTCTCCTGGATGCCTGATGCAGATGGCCCGTATGGCGAGATCTACTGGTACCGGGGCGAGCGGGGCCGCGCCATCAACTACCTGAAGGCGAACTTCCTCCGCGCCTTCGGCGCCGACTGGCACGAGCGCTGGGCCGAGATCGCCCTGGGCGAACTCCGGCGGTGGGGCTTCAACACCGTCGCCAACTGGTCCGAGTGGGAGATCGCTCGCCGGGCCGGGTTCCCTTACGTGCGCCCCCTCGAGCTGCGGCTCACTCGCACACCCCGGGTGTTCCGCGACTTCCCCGATGTCTTCCATCCCGGGTTCGCGGACGACGGGGCCGATTTCGCCGAGCAACTGCGCGAGACCAGAGACGATCCGGCCCTGATAGGGTATTTCCTGATGAACGAGCCCACCTGGGGGTTCGCCGGCGAGACTCCCGCGGCCGGGATGGTGTTCAACACCCCCTGCTGTGAGACCAGGAAGGCGCTTGGCGACTTCCTGGCCAAGCGCTACCATACCGATGACGAGCTCTCCAGAGCGTGGGGGATGAAGGCGACGATCGGGGCCGCGGCGGAAGGAGAGTGGCGCGCACCTCTCACCACAGCGGCGCAAGAGGATCTGGCTGATTTCAGCACCCTGATGGTGGAGAGGCTGTTCGGCACACTGAGCGAGGCCTGCCGGAAGGTGGACCCGAACCACCTCAACCTGGGAGCGCGCTATTACACCGTTCCTCCCTCCTGGGTGCTCGCCGGGATGCGGTGCTTCGACGTGTTCAGCGTCAACTGCTACCGGGAGCGAGTGGACCCGAATCTCGGCCAGCTCAGCGCGGCGGTGGAGCGGCCGGTGATGGTGGGTGAGTGGCACTTCGGGGCCCTGGACGTGGGGCTGCCCGCGAGCGGCATTGGGCATGTCCGGGATCAGCGGGCGCGGGGGCAGGCCTTCCGGGTCTACACCGAGGAGGCGGCGGCCAAGTCGTGGTGCGTGGGTGTGCACTACTTCACCCTCTACGACCAGTCGGCGCTGGGCCGCTTCGATGGGGAGAACTACAACATCGGTTTCCTCGATGTCTGCAACCGCGCTTACGAGCCGCTGGCAGAGGCGGCGCGGGCGAGCCACGAGCGAGTGTACGCTCTTGCCAGCGGAGAGCTCCGGCCCTATGATGAGGTGCCGGAGTACCTGCCGAGGTTGTTCTCCTAGAGATTCTCTTGCATCAGGGGAAGACCCCTGATGCAAGAGAATCCCCCAAAAGGGCGCCAGACGCTCTTCTGGGGAGTCTCTTGAATCATGGTCTCTCACCATGATTCACGAGACTCTGTAACACGGGCAGGGAGTGGAGGAAGCTGTTCGTCCGGGTTAGTCGCATGGGCGGAGGGGCGTGGGGGGAGGGCGGGCCCGTGGTGCAGGGCCTGCCGCGGGGAAGAGAAACGAGGAGGAGGCCATGAAGTGCGCGAAGTGTGGTGCAGAGAACCCCGAGGGGGCCGAGGTGTGCGGCTCTTGCTCCAGCCCCCTGGCGGAGCGGGCCGAAGCGGCCCCGCCTGAGGCCCCGGCCCGGCCGAGGCGGCGGAGGTTGAGCAAGATGGCGATCGTGTCCCTGCTGGCCGCGTGCGCCGCGCCCTGGGCGGGCGTGATCGGGGACCAGGCCGGGGGGAGCTGGCTCCCGGCCGACCCCACCATCTCGCTGCCGGTCCTGCTCGGCCTCGAGATCCTGCGCTATCTCCTCTACATCGCGGCCATCGCCCTGGGAGGGATTGCGGTGGTCCAGGTAGGGCTCCGCTCCCGGGAGCTGCGCGGGGCGGCGCTGGCCGCTGGCGGCATCGTGTTGGCCCTGGGGGGCATGCTGGGCGCCACGTTGGGTACCTACACCCCGGGCCGGCCGGGTGAGTTCCTCAGCGGCCTGGGGGGCGGGGCTGGGGAGTACGACTGGCTGCTCACACTGGTGATCTTCCTGGCGGTCATCCTGATCGAGGTCGCGCTCTCCCTGGTGGCCAGGCCCGAGCGGCCGGCCAGCGCCTGACACACCGCGCGCGGACAAGTCCTCGCCACTTGGGGAGTCTCTTGAATCATGGTCTGTCACGCATGATTCAAGAGGCTCTGTAGGGCGCGCCCGCTTCAGTGGCGGGGGCCGCCCTGGTGCTGGGTCGCCCGGTCCCGCGCTACTCGCACCGAAGGGGGCGGCCAGGCGGTCTCATACAGGGTCCAGGTGATCACGCCCCCGGTGAGGGGGTTCTGCACCACACAGGTCACCGCCGAGGCCAGCAGGTCTATCCGCTGCGACAGGTCCGGCACTTCCAGGGGCCGAATCGCGAGATAGGAGGGCTTCTCCTCCTGGAGGAAAGCGAGCACCTTGGAGTCGAACGCCCCCGGCCGGCGCAGGTAGTTCAGTCCTTTGCGGTCGAGCGTCCCCCCGAGATCAACCATCCGCCTCCGGGAGAAGAACCCGATGGCTCCAATCTCCCGGCTGGCGATGGAGGCGTCGGGCGCGGTGTGATCGGCCGCCCAGCGGCCGATGAAGCCGTTCAGCTCGCTCACCTTCTTCACCAGGAAGCCGTGCTCGAACCAGGCCGCGGTGTGGGTGAACCAGGCGAGCGCAGCCAGCCCGAACACGACCAGCGCGATCCCCATCCCGAATCCGACGCGGAGGGCCGGCCTCCGCGACCGCGCCGCGCCCTGCCCCAGAGCCCGGTAGAGCAGGAACAGCCCTGCGGCCCCGAGGACGATCACCAGGGGGGCCAGGTAGGTGGCCGCGTAACCGGCGTTCCCCGGGTTCCCCTCCCGCCAGATGAAGCCTGGCGCGGAGAGGAACAGGAGGGGAGTCAGCAGCACCAGGAAGCTGGGATGGCGGGCGCCGCGGCGCGCCGCGGCAAGGGCCGCCGCAGGCAGACCCAGGGCCGCGGCCGCCAGCACCAGGGGGTTGCTCGCCCACAGCGCCTGCACCGCGGCGAGCACCCATTCCAGGCCGGGCTCCGGCCGGAGGGGCAGCTCCGGCTGCTGCCACAGGGGCCCGCCCGCGCGCCAGTTGTAGAGGAGGTAAGGGGCCAGCACCAGCCCCCCGATGATCGGCTCCGGCAGGCTGCGGGTGAAGGCATGCACCAGGCGGCGCCCCGGCTGTGAGTGCCAGATGGCGACCAGCCACCGATCCAGCACCATCAGCGGCAGCACCAGCACCAGCTCAGGGCGGGAGAGCGCCGCCACCCCGGCGGCCACTCCCGCCACCACCCGCTGGCGCCTCATTCCCTCCCAACCAATCCCTTGCCAGTAGACAACGGCAGCGATTGCCAGGCCAGCAAGTGGGCCCTCGGTGCCGGCCAGGGCCCCCGCCATCAGGCGGGGGCTCGCCGCCACCAGCATCCCCGCGAGAAACGCGAACCTCCAGTCGCCCAGCAGGTCGAGGGTGATCCGCCACACCAGGAAGGCGGTGAGGATGAGGCAGAGCACGCCGAGCACCTTGGCCGCGAGCAGGAAGCCGGCGGCCGAGCCGCCGGCGGCGAGGAGCCCCACCCAGGCCGGCGCGGCCACTCCCGGGACAGGTGTGCCGGGGGTGAAGCTGAGCTGGTGGCCGGAGGCGAGGTTGCGGGCGAAGACGGCGCGGGTCCAGGCAGCATCGGAGGAGAAGCCGAATCCCCCACCCAGACTCCACCATTCGCCCCCGGCGTAGGTCATCGCCAGGAGCGCGGCAAGGGAAGAGAATAACACGAAGCTGGCAAAAGTCGCCCCGGGAGGAGGGGGCGAGGCCAACGCATTCCGGGACTTCACGTCGCTGGAGAACCGCAGGGCCATGATTGGTCAGGGATTATAGCCGCCCGCCGAACCCTGGTCAAACGCGCCTCCTCAGCAGCAGGCTTCGACTCGCGCCCGGCCTCAGCCCACCGCGGCCGACCCCATCTCGTAGCGGCCCTGGATCCCCTTTACCTCGCCGATGCGGGAGCGGAAGAAGTACGGCCCGAACTGGCTCGCCAGCCGCCGCGCCTCCTCCGGGTGCTCGTCCACCAGGTTGCGCGTCTCGCGCGGGTCCTGGGCCAGGTGGTAGAGCTCATCGGGCTCATCGCCGGGCCGCCTGATGTATGACCAGGTCTCGTCGCGCACACACCGATCTGGGGCCGCGTGATAGCCCGCGATGATGGCGGCGCGGTGGCTGTCCGCATCTCCCTCCAGCACGGCCCGGAACGACCGCCCGTGCATCGCGGAGGTATCGTTCACCTGGCCGAGCAGGTCGAGGAGGGTGGGCAGCAGATCGTGGAACTGCACCAGGGCCCCGGTGCGCCGGCCGCCGCTGCGGCCTCCGGGCAGGCGCACCAGGAAGGGGCACTTCAGCAACTCGCTGTACAGCCGGTCGCCGCCCTTGAGGAACTTGCCGTGATCGGCCAGGGGATGACCGTGGTCATTGGTGATCACGACCACCGAATCATCCAGGTAGCCCAGGTCGCCCAGGGCCTGGAACAAGGGCCCGAAGCAGTGATCCACGAACGCGGCCTCGCCCGCGTAGAGGCCGCGGATGTCGCGCACCTGCTGCGGCGTCGCCCACTCTTGCATGGGGCCGCCCATGGGCAGGATCAGCCGGGGGCCGCGGTAGCTGGGATCGCGGTAGGTGTCCCAGCGCGGGGGCGGATCCCAGGGCTCGTGCGGGTCGAAGGAGTCAATCCACAGCATCACTTTCTGGTGCACGCGGTTGGCCTTCAGCCAGGCGATGCTCTCCTCCACCACCTGGGCGGGGAACCAGTGGCGCTCTTCGGTGAAGGTGTCCGTATTCGCCAGGAACTGCCCGATCCGTCGCCGCCACAGTTCATCGTAGTGCTCATTCACATAGTGGTCGAGATGGCGCGCGGTGGGCGAGGACACGTATGGGTCGTACTCCTGGCCTCGGACCCAGCGATAGGCGTGGAAGCCGCGATGGTAGTTCATCCCGGGCGCCCGGTAATGGTAGGTGTCCGAGATCAGGCCGCACACATACCCGCGGGGGCCGAGGAGCTGCGCGATGGTGATGTCGGTGTCGCGCAGCGGCTCCCAGCCGCGGAAGGGAAGTGTCTGCTGGCCGGTCATCAGGGCGAGGCGCACGGGCATCGTCGGCAGACCTTCGGGGTAGGCGTTCTCGAAGATGATGCAGTCCTGGGCGAAGTGATCCAGGTTGGGAGTCTGACAGGCGGCCACATCCGGGAACGGCCCCGCGCCCCGATGGTAGAGGCCGACGTGGTCCTGCCGCAGGCTGTCCAGCACGATCACGATGATGTTCATCTCACTTCTCCGGCCGGTTCGCCGCGGCGGTCCCTGGCGCGGCCGCCTCCTCCTGCTCGTGCTTCAGGTGGCGCCAGACCCACCAGATGACCGCGGCCACGATCCCGACCAGGACGACGATGTCGAGGTCGTGGAAGTAGGTGCGGATGCTCTGCCAGTGCTGGCCGAGGCGGTAGCCGAAGTAAGAGAGCGCCAGGCACCAGGGGAAGGAACCGAGGAAGGTGTAGAGGCAGAACCGGCCGAAGCGCATGCGGGCGATCCCGGCCGGCAGGGAGATGAAGGTGCGCACCACGGGCAGCAGGCGAGAGAAGAAGACGGTGGAATCACCGTAGCGCTCGAACCACTGGTCGGCGCGCTGCAGGTCGCGAGCTGAGATCAGCAGATAGCGCCGGTAGCGGTGAACCAGCGGCCGGCCCCCGCAGTAGCCGATCCAGTAGGCGGCGACCGATCCCACCACACAGCCCACGGCTCCGGCGAGGCCGGTGAGCCAGAGGTTGAACCGGCCCTCCCATACCAGGAACCCGGAGAACGGCATGATGATCTCGGAGGGGAGTGGGATACAGGCCGACTCGATGGCCATCAGACCGACGATGCCCAGATAGCCCAGGGAAGAGATGGTGCCGGTGACGAAGGCTGTGATCGCCGCAAGAACCTTGGAGGCCACACCATTAGGTTCGCACGAGGGCCGCGATCTCCTTTGCGCGCCACCTACAGATTCTCTTGCATTACGGTTATGCCCGCAATGCAAGAGAATCTGCCAGACGGGCGATACGCCTTCCTGCTGAGAGTCTCGTGCATCATGGTTAGACCATGATGCACGAGACTCTCCAGAGGCGCGCTGCCACGTGAGGAAGGCGGGCCGGCCTGTGCGCGGGGCGAAACCTTCGGCCCCCGATCCGCACCTATAGGCCTGGAGGTGATCGGCATTGGACTGGGAGCGCGAGATAGTGCTGCAAGCGGCGGGAGGCGACCGGGAAGCCTTCGCCTCTCTCGCGGAGCGCTGTCGGCCGTGGCTCTTGGGCCTCTGCTTCCGGCTGGTGGGTGACGGCGCTGCCGCCGAGGACCTGGTGCAGGAGACGCTGCTGCGGGCCCTCCGTGACCTGCACCAGCTCCGCCAGCCCGAGCGCTTCCGCGCCTGGCTGGGCCGGATCGCCCTCAACCTGTGCCGCATGCACCTGCGGCAGCTCCTCTCTCGGCCGGCGGAGGTGGTCGAGCAGCCCGCGGTCGCTGTCGCCGAGGCCGATGCCGACGAGCCGCCGCTGCGGGTTGATGAGGCCCTGGCGCGGATGGACCCGGCGAGCAACCGGCTGCTCTCGCTCTGCTATGCCGAGGGGCTGAGCCACGCGGAGCTGGCCGAGGTGTTCGCGCTCTCGGCCAGCGCGGTGAAGAGCCGCCTCCATCGCGCAAGGGAACGACTGCGAAGGGAGATGCTGGCGATGATGAGCCACGAGCAGAAGAAACGCATGGGTCTGGCGAAGGAAGCGCGGTCGGCCGCGCGCACCGTCCTGCTGGTGGAGCCGGAGGAGTCGCTGCGGGAGGCGCTCCGCGAGGGGCTGACCGAGGCCGGCTACCGGGTGATCGTCCTGCCTACCGGCGAGGCGGCGCTGGGGGCGGTCAGGGAGCGCAGGGGGCGAGTGCTGATCCTCGACAAGCACTGCGTGGAGCCGCACTGGCTGGAGGTGATGGCCCTGGTCCAGGTAGATGCCTGGAGCCGGGAGCACGTGCCGATGGGGGTGATCGTGGACGCGGGAAGCCCCTCGATCGAGCTTCTCCTGGACGCGAAGAACGGAGCAACAGGCATTCGAGAGCGGGATGTCCTGCTCGCCTGGCAGGGAGGCGCGGCGTTCTGCCTGCACCGGCCCCCGAAGGTGGAGGAGGTGGTGCGCTATGTAGGGCAGCTCATGGGCCGGACTGCCGCGGGGAAGCCGCGAAGGGCGGCTGGAGGAGGCGCGCGGAGGCGGGCCTAGGGGCTCCTGCCCAACGGGACACCTACCGACGTTCGCGCAATGAAGTAACATTGCGCGAACGTCTTTCTCCAGGCGTTTCCTAGCTTTCTGACGAAT
>Ga0315307_1000510_pt1 | contig 16754 bp, 13 predicted proteins | sample TDP2_MG_FD_203079 | JGI IMG/M metagenome (GOLD analysis project Ga0315307, IMG submission 203079) | Freshwater sediment microbial communities from Lake Towuti, South Sulawesi, Indonesia - TDP2 | ecosystem: Environmental > Aquatic > Freshwater > Lake > Sediment | place: Indonesia: South Sulawesi... | reverse complement strand
GGTAGCCGGCACCCTCTCGGCATGGCTCTTGATCTCGGATTGCGAGACCAGGTTGATCCTGCCCTGGAGAAGCTTGAAGGAGGGTATTCCGTTGGCGTCGAGAGCAACGATCTCACCATCGACCACGGCGGATCGCGCCCTGATGCTGGCGGGAGCCTCGGCGAACTCCGGGTAGGTCTTCGTCACGTCCCTAAGGCCCCTGGACTGTAGCCTGACCTTGCCGGAGGACAGATGGACCAGGCACCTTACACCGTCCCACTTAACCTCGAAGAGCCACCCCGGGTTTGAGAACGCTCTGGCCGCGATCTGGGCCAGCATCGGCTTCGTGGGCCAGAGGGGCCATTCGTCAACTGCCACGTCGCACCCCCCGCGTCTGTCTGCTCCGATGGAGCCTGCGTGCCAGACCCAAGGCCGCCCCCACCAGGATGGACTCGGTTCCAGGACCAACCCGGCTTGATCTGGCCAGGGTGGTCTCATAGCCGCCCTCCCGAAACGCCTTGTCCGTTGGCAGGTAGCCGACGTAGTCGTTGGCCAGCTCGGCCACAGCCGAGTAGTCGAATGGAGAGCCAACCTTGACCATCAAACCGATCTCCACAAACAACTCGCCTGGAATGCCAACGAAGACCGTTCCTCCGATGTTGATCGCCTGGACGGTCGTATCCAGGAACCGCCTGGAATCACGCGAGAGCGAGAGCGCCTCGCGGGCAAACACGGCGTCGGCTTCGCTGCCCTTCCCTGCTCCAAGGATGGTTCTAGCCCGCTCAAGATCCGCCCGCAGAACCCTGCGAGCAGGGAGCCTGACCTTTTTGGCAAGTCCCCCAACATCAGGCTGTGACCATCCACCTTCCTTACCCGCCATTCCAAGGAGGTCCCTGAAGAGGACGCTGGCCATCATCCTGCTCTGTGTCGGTCCGGCCTGACCGGGAAGGCCCCGGATGTTGATGTGGTTCACATCGCCGCATGCGCCATTCAGATACACGAGATTGGAGGAGTCGCCGAAACGCTTCCTGAAGAGTCCTGCGAGCATCCCCGGATAGTCCGGGCTGATCATCGTCCCGCCCATGACGTCCACGTGGTTTGAGTAGTTGAAGACACAACCCAGGACCTTGTCCCTCGCATCGCGGATCCACATGGCCACTATCTCGGGGTCGACGGGCCCGGCCGGCTCGATCACCCCGGGGTTGCGCACGCCTGGGTTGGTCCTGACCGAGCCGTCCTTCATCCTGAAACGCCGGTTGAAGACCAAGGAGGCGTCGCTGCCCCTCACCGTCCTGACGGATGCTGGCCGCATTGCGTCGTGGGCGCCCGCGACGCATCCTGCGATCAACCCAGGCAGCCGCGAAAGGTAGTCCTCATCAGCCTTGGACGAGAAGATGCTGGTGGTGCAGGGCCCCGTGTGGATGTGGGTGCAGGCGATCATCACCTTGCCGGGGGAAAGGCCAGTCTCGTCGCGGATTCGGCGCTTGCTCCTTTCAACCCAGACCCCTGGCAACGCTATCAAGTCGCACGAAACCAGGGCAACTTCTCTTCCGCCCGAGGAAAGGACAACCGATGTCGCATAGAGGGGACCCGCGACACCAGTCGATACCCTTGGTTTGAAGTAGCCGATGAGGCCCGAGCCCACCTCTGGGGTGATTTCGACCCGGCACGTACCTGCCAGAAGCGCATCATTCAAGGGGACGCACCGGCCGCATCATCCTCATGGACGCCATCGAAGCAGTGAATCGGAATTGCCCACGCTGCCGTTAAAAATGTCCGCCGCCCGCTGTGATGGCTTCCCACTATGGACCCTCGGGCCCGGGGCCGAGCGGGGCTCCTGGAATGGCTCCCATATATCAGGCGGCGGGGGGTTCTGACATCATATGAAGGCTGGTAGCTGGAAGGTCCGGATCACGCCCCCCGTCGGCTCCCCGTTGGCGGGATACTCAAGACGGGCCTCCTTCTCGACAGGCATACACGATCATCTCAATGCCCGCATACTGCTTCTCGATGATGGCACCATCCGAGGCGGGATCGTATCGTGCGATCTGATAGGCGTCTTGGCGGAGACAACCGCTTCCATCCGGGATGCCGCCGGGAAGCTGGGGTTTCCCGGTTCAAATATCATGGTGTGTGCCTTCCACACCCACTCCGGGCCGGTGCCCGACCTTGGCTACGGCGGGATGGGGATCTGGATGAAGGAGATGTCGGCCAGGATCTCCAGCGCCTTGCCCCGGGCAGCCTCGCGCCTCGCGGACGCCAGCTTGTCATACGGTTCGTGCACGATGGAAGGGCTGACCATAAATCGAAGACGCCCCAGAGATGGGCCCGTCGACCCAGAGCTTCTGGCTGTCAGATGGCGATCAAGTGATGGAAGGCTGACGCATCTGCTGAACTACTCATGCCACGCGGTCGTGCTGGGGCCGGACAACTACCTGATATCGGCCGACTATCCAGGGTATGCCATGCGAAGGATCGAGACGGAAACTGGCGGGACGTGCCTTTTCACCAACGGAACATGCGGGGACATCAATCCCCTCACAAGTAGCTTGAAGTCAAGGCTTGAGGCCGGAGGTGATGTCTACGACAGGACGGGAGGGACATTCGCCGAGGCAAGGAAGCTGGGCCTCAGCCTCGCTTCGGCCGCACAAAGAGCGCTCTCCGAGGCTTGTGACAGAAGACGGGCCGACCTGCGCTTCGCAACGCACGAGCTGGAAATCCCCGTCCGACCAACGGTCTCAGAGAAGGAGATCGCCAGCCGCATGGCTGAGCTTGAGCGGAGCATGCCCATCATGGAGAGGGACCGGGCTTCCCCCGACCAGCTCTACCGGGCAGGACTGGAGCTGTCATTTGCGAAGAGGGCCCACGCCTACCTGAAGGACGGCTGTGCGCGCAGCGAGATCCAGGGAATCAGGATCGGCGACCTAGCTCTCATCGGGCTGCCGGGCGAGGTCTTCGTAGAGACGGGGCTCAAGATCAAATCGCGGGCGAGGTCCCGAGGGATGAAGGGGATCGTGGTCGAGCTCGCCAATGATTACCTCGGCTACATGCCAACCGATCAAGCCTTCTCGGAAGGCGGGTACGAGGTCGGGGTAGCTCGAAGCCTAGGGTTTGGGCCTGGCCTTGAACGGTCGCTGCTTGAGGGGGCGGACGCAGTTATGAGGGATCTATGCTAGCCTGCCGGGCGCGTTGACGCCGCCGGCTGGCGATGAACCTCCCCCTGCTCTCCTTCAGCCACCGGGCGTGGCTACCCTTCGACGAGCAAGCCCTGCCTTCCCTGAGCCTTCGCAGGGTTTCCTAAGAATGGCGCAGTACGGGTCCATGCGGGTCTCACAGAACGGTTGAACTTGGAGACGTACCAGCTTTCGTCCCGCATCTCCTCGTAGAGCCCGTGCAGGGACATTAGAAAGTGCGTGGGATCCGGCTTGCCTGTCCGCACTCGGAGTGGCTCGCCGCCGTCATTGTTAAGGCCCTCCCGTCCTCAGGTCCGTTGCCTTGAACTTCTCGCAAGCCGGCCTAGATGAGGGGAAGCTCGATCGTCTTGCCGGTCTCGGCCGACATGTTCGCAGCGATGCATGCCTCGTGGGTGTTGATGGAATCCTCCAGGCTGCAGTGGCTTTCCCTGCCCCCCTTGATGCAATCGATCAGGTGGTTGATCTCGGGCTGGAAGGGATGGTGGGTCACCTCTCCGCTGTCGGGCAGTATCGTCGGGATGGTGATGAAATCGGTCTGGCCAGGGAACTTCCTGGAGTAGACCCTGTTGTCCTTGATGGTTCCCTGGTCGCCGAATATCTCAATCGGGAACCGGTATGGCATCACGCAGTCCCAGTTTGAGGATACTTTGGCTATGGCCCCGCTCTTCATCTTCATGATGGCCACGATGAAGCCGTCGTAGTCGATCTCCCCCTTCCTGCGCCGGTATCCGCCCGAATAGGCATGCACCTGCGCGATGTCCATCGTTTTCTCGGCGCCCTCGCCCGCGAACCATCTCAGGGCATCGACGGCATGACATCCCGCGCCGAGAAGGCTGCCCCCGCTCAGATCAAGCTTGCTGTACCACTTCCAGCCCCTGGCCCATGCCCCAATGTTGTGCTGGTAGTCGGTTTCCTCGTAGTATATTCGGCCAAGGGCTCCGTCAGCTATCAAGGACTTGACTATCTGGAAGAGCGGGTTCCATCTGAGCACGAACCCAACCACCGTCCGGACTCCGGATGACCTCACCGAATCGCGGATCCTGGCCAGCTGGTCGAGCTGCAGGCTTGCCGGCTTCTCTATCAGCATGTGCTTGCCCGCCTCCGAAGCCTTGAGCACCTCCTCGAAATGCAGGTTGTTGGGCGTGGCTATGCACACTATGTCCACGTCCGGCCTTCTGAGCATCTGCTCGTAGGTCTTGCATACCTCGGCGGACAGCTTCATCTCCCGGACCTTCGCCCTTGCGCTCTTCAGAGAGCTACTGCAGATGGCCACGACCTTGGAATCCGGGTTGGCCTGGAAAGCCCTGATGTGCTCACCCGCAACCCAGCCCGCTCCGACCATTCCGACTCCGTACATTCGATCAACCTGCAGCTCCGTCGCCCACTTCCTCTCTTAATGATTGTGTCCGCGGAGGCTCCTTGGGTATCGTGATAGGCCTGCGATTAATGCAATCGCCGCCCCGGCCCATCGGGGCTTATTTAATAGACTTCTGCTTTCTTCGTAGGCCAGGCAAGGAGGATCTGCTTTGGATTTCCACGCCACGGTGCTCGAAGTCGTGCTCATAGCCGGGGTAGGCGCATACATCGGGTTCCTGATAGGTCTAAGGTCCGGCATATACATGGCCGCAACCAGCGGATCCCACCCCAAACGAGCCAAGGCCCCCGCCAAGAACTCAAGCAAGGCCAAATCCGGCGAGCAGTCCAGGCCCTCAGCAAGCTAGACCCCCTCTGTTTGCAGTGCCCCGGCAGGAAATGGGCGCGGGCCAATCCTATGCGGCTTCACCGGACGCCCTTTCCCTTCGTGAACGAGACCCTATCCAGCAGGCCAGACTTCTAGGTTCCTCCGAGCTCACGAAATCCGCACCAGTTGTGCAGGAACTCGAAAAGGGCACAGGCCTCAAGCGCGAGATCACCTAGCTTCACCCTCTCCCCGTTCGAGTGCGCCTGTTCAATCGGGCCTGCACCGAAGACTACGGTGGGCATTCCGCCCACCCTGTTGAAAAGCCTGGCGTCGCAGCTTGCTATCAGGCCACGCGTCCTGGTCTGGATGCCCACCCTCTTGCAGGACTCAACCATTTCCAGGACCAGGGGATGGGCGACCGGTATCTGGTATGAGTCATTGTGCAGGGCCGGGAACTCGATTGTGGTGTGACCCGCAAGCCAATCATCCCCCCTCCTCGGGATGGAGAGAAGCTCCCTCTTGATCGTCTCAAGATCCTTGTTGGGCAGGAATCCCACCCCGCCCTCCATGACGGCCAGGCCGGGGACGGTTGACGGCCAGTCCCCGCCCGTCAGCCGTCCGATGTTCACCTGCACAGGTTGCTCGTATTCGGCGAACAGAGGCTGGCCCCCGCTTCCCTGGCCCAGTTCAGCCTCGTACTCGTAGAGAAGCCGGATCAGCTCGACCGACTTGTCAATGGCGCTCACACCGCTGGCCTTCCTGGCCATGTGGACCGGCTTTCCCCGCACGGTCGCCCTGAACCAGACTGCCCCGCGGTTTGCCGGACAGACGGTCAGGTCCGTTGCCTCCAGGACGACGACTCCGTCGGCTGAGTGACCCTGCCTGATCAGGGAAAGGGTGCCGTTTCCACCTATCTCCTCCTCGACGACTATCTGCACAGCCGTGCGCGAGCGCGGCTCGACTCCCAGCTCCCTCATCATGCGGAAGAGCAGGTAAAGGGCGGCGATCTGCCCCTTGCAGTCCACCGCCCCCCTTCCGGTGACATAGTCCCCATCCACGGTCGCGTCAAAGGCCGTGGCCCAAGACCCCGCGGGTACGACATCCACATGCGTGTTCAGTATGACGCTTCGGCCCTCCCCGCGACCCCCCGCAAGGACCATGATGTTCGGCCTTCCCCTGAAGGGCACAGGGTGGTCCGAATGTGAGTACTCCGGATCCCCCCGGAGACCCTCTCTGATTGGCACCTGGCGAACCCTGCAGCCGATATTGCGGAGGGCATCACGGATGTAGCGCTGGGCCTCTGCCTCCCTCCCGTATACGCTGGGGATCCTGAGCAGATCAAGAAGGAAAGCCTTGGTCTCGTCCAGGTGGGTCTCTGCACACCGGCGCAGCTGCCCACTTGGGATGCACGCCATGCTTGCTCTTCCCGACACTGTCCTTCTTCCTGTTCTCGGGGTTCTGCTCCAAGACACATGTGCAAGTCAGCAACGGCACAAACCCGACGGTCAGCTGAATCCTTTTGTCCGGGTTGCCGCGACCTCGCGGTAGAGGCGCCTCTTGATCATGAGGGTCCAGAGGATGGAACCTGCAACCATGCTGACTGCCGTCACGGCCAGCCACTCGATCACATAGACCCACAGGAGCGCAGCGTCCTTCAGCCTGAGGGCCCTCTGGCCGACTTTGACCAGGGCTTCCTCGCCCTGCGAGATGTACTCCTGTGACTCGGAGAACTCGTGGATCAGGTAGGCCTCATTGGCCTGTTTCTGCAACACGTTGGCAGCCTCCATGTCCCTCCACAGTGGGCCGGTGTTTGCCTTGAACCTCTCAGCAAACTCTATCAACCCAATGCTGACGGCCTTCCTGTCGTTGAACTCGAGGAACCGCCTGCGAAGATCGTGGAGCATGAGGATGTCCTCGGGAAGGGGTTCTCCGAGGGAGTAGTAGATGATGTTGCACAGGATGTCCACCCCGTAGGGGTTCTGGGTTGGAGGGTTGTAGAAGCCGTACCACCACTTCACCTCCATATCATCCGCCGCGACCCAGAAGAGTGTCTGCTTGGCGCCGACCTTCCAGGAGACAAGCCAGGGCCAGCCACCCTCGGGCGCGTTGGGGAGGTTGGTGTCGTACAGCGTTGCCCATATGGTAGTGCCCTCCTTCGGGTAGAGCTGCCCGACCCACTGTCCCTGGAACTTCTCGATCCCCAGCGGCAGAAAGGCCGTCAAAACGGGCGGAAGGTCAGGATTCTTGCTTAGCCGGACCTTGTAGACGTATTTGGAGTCCATCTGCCTTGGGCCCGTGAGATCGACCGGGTAGTACTCCTCCATGACGGAGGACAGGATCCCCTTCACCATCGTGGTTTCGGAGCCCCATATGCCCGTCGCGTAGATGGGCATGCCGCCTTCGCCGACCGACCACTTGATGTCCTCCACCTGCTTTGAGGTGAGCAGAGGGATTGAGCTGTCCCAGCCGGTGAGCCAGGAATCGATGAAGATGTACTGGTCGTACTTGCTCACCAGCTCCTCCCTGTTCCTAGGAAGGTAGATGCGTATCCATCGCCTCATCTCCTCCAAGCTCATGGCCGCAACATCCTGCTTCGTCACGACCAAGATGTAGTCGATGTCGGGCACGGCCGAGAACCAGGTGTGGAGGGGGCAATCCTTGGGCCCGACCTGGCCCATGGCGATTATCGTTATCACGTCCTCGCCCAGCGCTGGCTGTGGGCGGCCTATGAGAAGGGCAACTACGGCCAAGGTGGCAACCGAGGCAACCGCTGTCCGCAACGCTCCTTTCCCCACCTTTCCAGCATAAATCTTTGCCCCTGCCCTCTCCCCCTCCCCTGACCTAGGGCTGGATGCGAAAGCACGAGGTATGCCGAAATCCTTTTTCAGCGCCGGCGGTTGGCCTGCGTACATGGACAGACTGCCCACGACCCGGATCGGAGGCGTAAAGATCTCGAAGATCATCTGCGGGACAAACCCGTTCTTCGGGTTCTCCCACTTCACTAGGGCACGAGACCTGTGGATGCGGGAGTACTTCACGGACGACAGGATCAAGGAGATCATGAGAAGGGCGTGCGAGCTGGGCGTGAACGCCGTGATCAGTGGGGTCCAAGATCGGCTCCACGCCATCCTTGGCGACCTACGTCGGGAGGGGCTGGGGATGCACTGGATATGCACCCCCGGGGGGAACAACGCAAAAGAGGTCGAGAAGGAGGTCCTGTGGTGCAAGGAGCACGGTGTGGAGATCTGCATGCCCCACCAGATGTACACCGACAACAACCTGCTGCCGGCCCAGAGCGATCTGCTGGGCTACGATGGCATTGCCGAGAAAATCCGGGCCCTAGGCATGGTGCCGGGCCTGAGCACCCACAGGCCAGACACCATCGTAGCGATGGACAAGGCAGGGAAGGATGTTGAGGGCTATGTCCTGCCGCTGAACCCGCTGGGCTTCCTCTGCCCCTTTGAAGTTGAGTGGGTCCAGAGGATCGTCACCAATAGCCCCAAGCCCGTCATCGTAATCAAAACCATGGCGGCCGGGCGCATAACGCCCGAGATCGGCCTGCCGTTCGCCCTCCATGCGGTCAAGCGCGGAGATCCCCTGGCGTTGGGCTTCTCCAGCATTCTCGAGGTGGAGGAGGACCTGCAACTGGTCCGCTCGGTGCTTTCGCGTCGCGCAGAGCAGATGCCCCTGACGACCTCCAGGAGCAAGGCCGTGCTTGGGGGCTAGGCAAACCGTGCTGGGGCGGGTCGCCTAGGTCCGACCGGCCCATTCCCAGGATTCTGCGGTTATGGGACTACTCCTGTTTCTCGAACTCGTCCTTGCCCGCGCCGCAGACGGGACAGACCCAATCATCGGGAAGATCCTCGAAGGCAGTGCCGGGCTCAACGTCAGAGTCCGGGTCGCCCTTCTCGGGATCGTACACGTAGCCGCAGACCGTGCATATGTACTTTTCCTTCTTGCTCATCTTGCTGCACCAACCCTTCAGCGATGCCGCCGGCCGGAGGAGATTCAGGATTCTTGCCTACTCCCTCTTGCCGAGCTCGCGATCCAACATCACCAGGCCGCTGCCTGAGGGCCCGATCCTCTCGAGCATCTGGACGATTCTGGATGCGTTGGCCTCCTCCTCAACCTGCTCGGTCACGAACCATTGCAGCATGATGCCGGCTGCATGGTCGCCCTCGGCTGCCGCCAGCTTCACCAGCCCAGCTATCTTCGAGGTGATGAACTGCTCGTGCTTGTAGGCAGCCTTGAATGCTGCAAGGGGGGATTCCCAGTCCCTCTTGGGCTCCGAAAGAGCCTTCAACTCGACCCTGCCCTGTCTGCCGGCAATGTGATCGAGGATCTTCAGTGCGTGGTTCTTCTCCTCCCCCGTCTGGACCCGCATCCAGTGGGCCATCCCATCCAAGCCATTGTCGTGGAAGTACGCCGACATGGAAAGGTAAAGGTAGGCCGAATCCAGTTCGTTCTTTATCTGTTCGTTCAGAGCATTCTCCATCTTCTTTCCGATCATAACGTCTCCTCGGTTGGGATTGTCATCCCTGCGAGGCCTCCGGCCTCCGTTCGTCTCTTTAACCTTTCCAAAATGCCTGCCAAGTGCACCCTGGGGGAAAAATCAGACGAAATGGCCGCAGGACCCAATGGTTGCTCTCGCAAAGCTCCGATCGCGGAACTGAAGCTCGGCCTACCTGCTGAGGGTTTGGACCAGCTCCCCCTTTGCGGAGAGGACCTCAACCGTCAGAGGCATCTGGCCGACGGCGTGGGTCGAGCAGGACAGGCAGGGGTCGTAGCAGCGGATCGCCGCCTCGAACCTGTTCAGGGTCGCCTCCGGGATCTGGCCTCCGTCGACGTACCGCCTGGCCACTTCCACCACCGATCTGTTCATGGCGAGGTTGTTGTGCCCCGTGGCGACGATCAGGTTGACCCGGGTGATTACTCCTCTCTCGTTGGTGCGATAGTGATGGATCAGGGTGCCCCTGGGAGCCTCGGTCACGCCGATTCCCTCCGTGTTGCGGGGCTGGGATGATCGGACGATGTCGGTACCGCATATGGACTGGTCCTCCAGAATGCGCTGAGCCTTCTCCATGAAGTGCACAAGCTCGATCATTCTGGCCCAGTGGTAGAACATCGTTGAGTGGACCGGGCGGTTGCCGCCGGCCCGCTTGAACTCCTTCGCAGCCTCCCGTGCAAGTGGCGTGTCGATCCCATCGCACACATTCAACCGGCCCAGCGGACCGACCCTGTACATACCGTCGGGAAATGCCTCCTTGGAGTAGTACGGGAACTTGAGATAGGACCAGCCCTCGACTCCTTCATTGATGATGGACGCGTACTTCTCGGACGGGACCTCCTCCAGGACCTTGCCGTCAGCGGATTTCAGCCGCAGGCTGCCGTCGTAGACCTCAAGGTTGCCCTCCTCGTTGACCAGCCCCATGTACATTGAACGGAACTTGGAGAAGCTCTCAACCTCCTGCCCCCCCTTCTCGATGTAGTCCTTCGCCAGGTCCAGGCCGGTGACCCCGGCCTTGAGCTGTTGCTTTGTCTGGGCCAGAAGGTAGTCACGGTCCTTCCCAGACAGGGACCCGCTCACGCCCCCCGCGATTGGGTAGTCGATGTGGATCCTGGCTCCGCTCAACCTCTCGAATATGGTCTGGCCGAACCTCCTCAGACCTATCCCCATCCTAGCAAGGTCGGGATGCTCGTCGATGATGCGGAGGACGTTTCTCTCCCGCGGATCGGCATCCATACCGAGCAGAAGATCGGGGCTGGCGAGGTAGAAGAAGTGCAGTGCATGGGATTGTATCAGCTCGCCGGCCTGTAGTAGCTCCCTGAGTTTCCTTGCAGTATCCGGTATCTCCACTCCCAGGATCGCATCGCAGGCCTTGGCGGATGCCAGGCCGTGGCTTATGCTGCAGATCCCACAGATCCTGGGCATGATCGAGGGCATCTCCCAGAAGAGGCGCCCCTCGCAAAACTTCTCGAATCCCCTGAACTGGGTCACGTGGAAGCGGGCGTTTGAAACCTTCCCTTTCTCGTCTAGTTGGATCGTTATCTTGCCGTGACCCTCCACCCTCGTGACCGGATCTATGACGATCTCCCTTGCTGTCACTTGGCATCGCTCCTGACCTTGATTCTGGAATCGAAATGAAGCAGCTCCCGCGGCAGTTTCGGGTCCTTTCCTTCCAGCAGGCTCGCTATCACGTGCAGGATCGACTCCGGGTGGGGAGGGCACCCAGGTATGCTGTAGTCCACCTGCACATGCGCGCTAAGAGGCGTCGCCCGCTCCAAGAGCCTGGGGACGTGAAGGTCGGTGGGGACGGCCCCATCCTTGGTGGTCTCGGTCTCGACGTATCCCCTTCTCAGGACGTCCTCGGTGTCGAAGAGGTTCCTGAACGAGGTCATCCCTCCAAAAACCGCGCAGTCCCCCAAGGCAACGAGGATCTTGCAGTTGGCTCTCAGCGACTTCAGCGTCTCGAGGTTGTCGGTGTCCGAGACCGTCCCCTCAACTATGGCCACGTCGCAGGGCTTGAATTCCTTGGAGTCCACGATGGGACTTCTCACGAACTCCACCTTGCCGGCGAGATCCACCAGGGCCTCGTCGATGTTCAGGAAGGACATATGGCACCCCGAACAGCCGGACAACCAGGCGGTGGCAACCTTGACCTTGTTCATGTCATCCCTCCCTTGCGCTTCGGGCGCGCGGGCCCTCCCCAGCTTCGTTCCAACCCGCGGATTGCCTCCTCGTCCGACGGGACCCCCTCGGGTGCAGCCAGAACCGGGCTAATCTGCCTCACGGCATCATCGATATCCGTCATCGTGCCGGACCTCTCGGCCCATATCCGTGAGGGGATGACCACGTCAGCCTTCCTGCTCAGATCGGACTCAAAGGAGGCTTGGACGATGATTGCATCAAGTCCCTTGAGGTTGGCCACATCAGTAGCCGCGGGTTGCTCGTCAGCAAGCAGCGCGTAGGCCCCCCTGATGCCGAGCTTCCGAAGGTCGGTCGGGAGGCTTCTGACGTCCTGGCCCAGAGCGCCAAGGGCGCCCCTGGTGTTCCCGCCTGATCCTAGGAAGATGACGGGCACCGATCGTCCTTCGCCTTTGCCCAAGGCGAGGGCAAGCATGGCAACGGATCTGACTAGGGCTGGCTCGGGGTCGACCTCCCCGCCCGCAACGGTCATCACCTTCTTCGCACTGCGAATTAGGGATAGGAAGGCGGACTGATCATCAGGACCGACTCCCGGACTTCCCCGCATGAGCTTCTGAATGGCGTCCTCGTCTCCCTTGGCATGGGCGTTGGCAAGGCTCGTCAGGCTTTGGACGACAGATGCAAGCTTGCCCTTTGCGGCGCCGATCAGGAGATTGGTGCGCGCCGACAGGACGCAATCTGCACCGCCGACGCCTACAAGATGGCCCCCTCGGTTGAGTGCCCTTCTGATGTTGGACGCGATGATGGGATGCGGCTCACCTGGCCCGAGCCCGATAGCCACGATTAGGTCAGCATCCAGCAGGTCGCTCGTCTTGCAGTCGGAGAACCGGCCCAGGCCCTCTTGCTCAAGGGCTCTTGCGATCCCCCCGCTCAGCACCCCGATCTCGGGCTCCATGATGAAGACGTTCTTGGTCTGCAGCGTCTTCTCGACGAAATCCTTGAAGGCCTTGATCGCCTCGTTCGTGCACCGCGGGGAGATGATGGCCGCCACGCTGTCCTTCCCGTGCTTGCGCTGGATTGTGCGCAGCAGGTTGGACGCTGCCTCCAAGGCGTTGGATAGATCGGTCTGCGTCTGGGTCTTTCCTTTCAGGACCCGAGGCCTGGTTATCCTCTCGTAGTTGCGAGCCAGCAGGTCGAACCTGCCCTTCTTGCAGAGCTGCCCGCCGAACCTGCCCTTCAATCCTCCTCCTGCGATCAGCACCACGTTGTTGTCCCGCACATGCACCGTGAGATCACAGGCCATCGGGCATTCACAACAGGTGGTCTTGAGGACCTGGCACTGCGCCTTCCTCCCCTTGTAGCTGCTCAGCTTGCCGAAGATGGCGCCCGTGGGGCAAACCTCGGCGCACGCCCCGCACTGAACGCAGTTCGACTCGCCAAGGGGAAACAGATCCGGCTCGTTGATGACCGTGTTTGACCCCCGCTTTGTGAAATCGAGCGTGTTGTTGCCCACGATCTCGCTGCAGACCCTGACGCACCTGCCGCAGAGGATGCACCTGTTGTTGTCTATGGCCAGGGCCTCCGCGCTGGCATCGAGGGCAAGCGGGGGAAACATGGCTGGGAAGCTCATGTGGTCTATGCCGAACTCGTAGCAGAGCGACTGCAGCTCGCAATCCCCGCTCTTCTCACAGAAGAAGCAGAAGTGGTTGCGCTCGCTGAGCAGGAGCTCCAGGGCGGTGCGCCGGTAGGCTGCCAGCTGATTCGCGTTGGTGACGACCTTCATGCCCTCCGCGGCGGGCGTCATGCAGGCCGGCACCGGCCTCTTCTGGCCTTCCACGTCGACCAGGCACAGGCGGCAACCCCCGCTGCCGGAAAGGCCTTCGATGTGGCAGAGCGTGGGGACGTACACATCGTTGGCCATGCAGACCTCCAGGATGGTGCTTCCCTTGGCACCCCTTACCGCCCTGCCGTCGATGCTGAGATTGAGTTCGTCCATGGGCATCCCTCAGGATTCAAGATCGCATCTGAGGCATCGTGCCGCCTCCTTGCGTGCCTCGCCGGTAGTGTAGCCGTGCACGACTTCCCGGAAGTCGGAGCATCTCTCCCTGGCCGGGCAGGTTGCCCATTTCACATGGGGCTCCTCCGGGACCTCCTCCTTGATCTCCCCCTTCGGGATCTCGATCTTGAGTCCGATCTCCCGGGTCACCCTCTTCGGTATGGCCTGGCTCCGCAGATAGCTCATTATCGAGTGGGCCCCCCGCTGCCCCGCGGCGATTGCTTCGACCACGGTCAACGCCCCCGTGACCGCGTCGCCGCCAGCGAAGATGCCCGGCACGTTTGTCTCCAGGGTCCTCTCATCCGCAAGAAGCAGGCCCTGTCTATCGGTCGTGACCTTGCCTTGGAGGAAGTCGTTCTCGGCGGCCTGGCCGATGGCCTCTATCACTGTGTCGACCTCAAGCACCATCTTGGAGCCCTCGATCTCGTGTGGCACCTTGCGGCAGCTGTCGTCAAACCCGCTGAGGGACATCCGGGCGCACTCCACGCCCGATACCCTTCCGTTTGAACTCATGATCTTCATGGGATTGGTCAGAGGGAGCACCTGCACGCCTTCCTCCTCCGCCGCCTCGATCTCCTCGGGTATCGCGGGCATGTCGGCCTTGTCGCGCCTGTAGACTATGTAGACCTTCCTGGCGCCGAGTCGCAGGCTGGCCCTGGCCGCGTCGATCGCAACGTTGCCCCCGCCCACCACCGCCACGCTACGCCCGACTTGCAGCTTCTCCCCAGCGTTGAGCCTTCTGAGGAAATCGACGCCCTCGTGCACGCCGGCAAGTTCCTCGCCCGGGATGCCCATCTTGCGTCCCTTGGGCAGGCCGCTGGCGATGAAGACCGCGTCGTACCCCATTCTCAACAGTGATTCAACATCGGTGACCCTGCTGTTCAGCTTGATCTGGATTCCCATCTTGCGGAAGACCTTCAGGTCCGCTTCCAGCGCGGCCCTCGGCAGCCTGTAGGCCGGTATGCCCCATACCATCATCCCGCCGGGCTTTGACGTGGCCTCGAAGACGGTCGCGCCGTAGCCGTTCAGCGCAAGGTCGTATGCAGCCGACAGCCCCGCGGGCCCGGAGCCGACGATCGCCACCTTCTGCTTCTTCCTCTCCTTCATCTCCGGGACATACTCGACTCCCTTGTCGATGGCATAGTCGGTCACGAACCTGAGGAGATGGTTGATCGACAGGTGCTCATCGATCTGGGCCCGGCGGCACCTACCCTCGCAGTAGCGAACGCAGACGCGGCCGCAGACGGAGGGCAGGGGGTTGCGCTGCCGGATCAGGAGGTAGGCATCCTCGTACCTTCCCTCGTTGGCCAACGCTATGATCGAGGGGATGTCGTTGCCCAGAGGACACGCATGTTGGCAAGGTGCGGTGAAAAGGGACTGACACACCGCGGCATGACACCTATGGTCGACGATGTGGGCTATGTACTCGTCCTTGAAGTGGCGAAGGGTGCTCAGGACGGGGTTTGGGGCGGTCTGGCCTAGGCCGCACAGGGAACACTCCTTGATCATCTTGCCCAGCCCTTCGAGCACCTCAAGGTCGGCGAGCTCAGCCCTGCCGCTCCCCACCCTCTCCAGGATCGAGAGCATCTGTGGAATGCCCGCCCTGCACGGAGTGCATTTGCCGCAGGACTCGTCCTTCGTGAACTCCATGAAGAACCTGGCCATGTCGGGCATGCAGGAGTCCTCGTCCATCACGATCATGCCCCCCGAGCCCATTATGGCCCCGAGGGCCTCGATATCGGCGTAGTCTATCGGCGTGTTCAGGTACTTGCCCGGGATGCAGCCTCCCGAGGGACCCCCGAGCTGGACGGCCTTGAACTGCTTTCCGGCCGCAACTCCCCCGCCGATGTCGAAGATGACCTCGCCGAGCGTCGTGCCCATGGGGACTTCGATCAGTCCGCTTCTCTTGGCCTTGCCGGTGAGGGAGAAGATGACGGTTCCCTTGCTCTTCTCGGTTCCGAGGCTTGAGAACCATTCTGCCCCGTTCCGGAAGATGAGGGGAACGTTGGCCAGCGTCTTCACATTGTTGATCACGGTTGGCTTGCCGTACAGGCCTTGGCTCGCGGGGAAGGGCGGCCTGGGGCGGGGGCTCCCCCTCCTGCCCTCTATGGAGGCGATGAGTCCGGTTTCCTCGCCGCAGACGAAGGCGCCTGCGCCGAGGCAGACCTCGATTTCGAAATCGAACCCGCTTCCCAGTATGTTGGCCCCCAGAAGGCCCGACTCCCTGGCTTGGGTGATTGCGTTCCGAAGGACTTCGACAGCCAGGGGATACTCCGCCCGGATGTACACGTAACCCTTGTTCGCCCCGATGGCGTAGGCGGCTATGGACAGCCCCTCGATGACGGAATGAGGGCATCCCTCCACTATCGCCCTGTCCATGTACGCGCCCGGGTCCCCCTCGTCGGCATTGCAGATGACGTACTTCGGGCTTCCCTGGGCCTTCGCCGCGAAGGACCACTTCAGGCCCGTCGGGAATCCAGCGCCACCACGGCCCTTCAGGCCGGACTTCGTGACCTCCTCTATGACCTTCTCCCTTGGAAGGGAGAGGACCTTTGCGAGCGCTTGGTATCCATCCCACGCGATGTACTCCCGGATGTCATACGGGTCTATCAGGCCCAGGAGCCTCGTAACCCTCTTGACCTGCTTCTGGAAGAAAGGGCTGGCGCCATCCGTCAAGAGGTCCTTGACCGGACGTCCCCCGACCAGATGCTCTTGCACGATCCTTGCCAGCTTGTCCTCAGTCAGATCACCGTAGATGACCTGGGACCCGTCTGGCTCTATCACGGTCACCATGGGCTCCTGATGGCAGGCGCCACAGCAGCTCGTATCGCGGATGAGGACCTTTCCATCCCCGCGAAGATGCTCGTCCAGATAGGACTTGACGAGTTTGGACCCAGACGCTATCCCGCAGGTCCCGTTGTGAACAAGAACCTGGCGTTTGGCCTTTCTTCCATCGATGTCCGCCATGCATTCCCGGGCGAGATCTGAAAGGGCCACTGCACTAGGTATCCTCAACTTGCAGACATCCTACCCCTGGTTTCGCAGGCTAGGTGTAGCCCTCTAGGATCTCTGTGACTCTCTTCGGGTTCATCCGGCGGTACACGTTCCCGCCGATGGCCATCACGGGGGAAAGGCCACAACACCCAAGACAACGAACGACCTCCAACGAGAACTTCCCATCCTCCGTCGTCTCCCCCG
>Ga0315307_1000506_pt1 | contig 16948 bp, 15 predicted proteins | sample TDP2_MG_FD_203079 | JGI IMG/M metagenome (GOLD analysis project Ga0315307, IMG submission 203079) | Freshwater sediment microbial communities from Lake Towuti, South Sulawesi, Indonesia - TDP2 | ecosystem: Environmental > Aquatic > Freshwater > Lake > Sediment | place: Indonesia: South Sulawesi... | reverse complement strand
AAAATAAAAATGTTCTTCACCAGATGAAGTACTTCCTCTCTGTGTGCCTCCTCCAGATTGATTTATTAACCGCAAATCTGCATGACATACTATGCCGCAGCTCCAAAATCCAGAAAAGATAGATCTTCGAATATGGGAACACCCAATATTAAGCTTTGAACGGGGGAGGCCCGTTCACATATTTTTAGAAGACGAAAAATTAGAAGCTTACTTGGGGGAAACAGTAGCCGCAGCGCTTTACGCTTCGGGCATAAAGGTCTATTCCAAGAGCATTAAGTGCGGACGACCTCGAGGCTTTTTTTGCGGCATAGGCAAATGCTCCTCATGTCTAATGCGTGCGGATGGAATACCCCACACGCGCATATGCATAGAACCGGTAAAGGACAAAATGAGGCTCACGTACGAAGAGAACCGAGGAGAAATACCTGCCTCAAACGTACCAGTCTTTGAGGAAAAAAAGATAAGCGTAGACTTGGTGGTTGTTGGGGGCGGACCAGCAGGTTTATCAGCCGCGGTTACGGCGGCAAACCTAGGCGTAGACGTTCTTGTGGTGGACGAAAATCCTAAAATTGGCGGGCAGTTGATAAAACAGACTCACAAATTCTTCGGTTCGAAGTCCACTTACGCTGGGATCAGGGGGATTGATATAGCCAAAACACTTCTAAACGAAATGCAAAAAGTTGACACCAAATATGCTTGTGAAACAAGCGTGATTGGGTATTACAATGGGAAAAAACACTTGTTGGCAGCTGTCCAAGACAATAGACGCCTTCTTGAAATAAGGACAGACGGGATTGTTGTTGCAACGGGAGCACGAGAAAATGTGCTTCTGTTCCCGAACAACGATTTGCCGGGGATCTACTGCGCCGGCGGGATTCAAACCATTATGAACGTATATGGCATAAGACCTGGGAACGATGCTTTGGTAATCGGCGCCGGAAATGTCGGAATGATAGTCGGCTACCAGCTGGTTCAATCGGGCGTCAACGTTAAAATGATTGTGGAGGCCGCCCCCAAGATCGGAGGCTATCTGGTTCACGCTTCAAAATTGAGGAGGTTGGGGGTTCCGATACTGACGAGACACACGATCAAAAGGGCTGAGGGAAAAAATCACGTTGAAAAAGTGACCATCATTGAGCTGGACGAAAACGGAGTGCAAATAGAAGGGACAGAGCAAGAAGTGGATGTCGATTTGGTTTGTGTTGCCGTAGGCTTGACGCCGTCATCAGAGCTGCTCTTTCAAGCGGGCTGCAAACAGGTTTACATGTCGGAGCTCGGCGGCCAAGTTGCCCTTCACAACGAGGACATGGAAACAACGATGGACGGCATATACCTTGCTGGAGACGTTTCAGGAATAGAAGAAGCCAACACCGCCATTATGGAAGGCAGAATAGCTGGGGCAAAAGTGGCCAGTCATTACGGCAAAAACAAGGACGAGGCTGTAAGAATTAGAAAAGAGTCCTTGGCCAGCCTCAAAGTGTTAAGATCCAGTCCATTTAGCGAGAAAGTCTTGAGAGGTAAAGAAAAGATTTCGGAACTTTGGAGGAAAACTGTGTGAAGAACTACGAAGAAACGGGAGTGTTAACTTCAGATCAGTTCAAACTCCCCACAAAGGCAAGGTTTGAAAGGGGGCCGGTGGCTGTAATCGAATGCGTGCAAAGGATACCTTGTGATCCTTGTGCCTACGTCTGCAGGTTCGGAGCAATTGAAAAAAGATCTATTATTGATCCTCCCGAGATCGAATACGACAAGTGTACCGGTTGCGGTGAATGTGTATCTGAATGCCCAGGTCTCGCCATTTTCATAGTGAATTCAAACTACAAGGAGGATGAGGCCACCATTACCATGGAGTACGAGTTCTTACCAACACCGAAGAAAGGTGAAGTCTATCAGGCTTTGGACAGGGAAGGGAAAGCTGTGGGTGAAGCCAGAATTGTGGCGGCGAAGATGAAGGGAAAGCAAACGTTTAAGGTTACAATTGCGGTCAAAAAACCTTTTGCGATGACTGTTAGAAACATCGGGAAGAGATTGAGATGAGCGATGAGAACATCGTATTTGTTTGCAGATGTGAAGACGTAACCTTAGAAGAGATTATGAGGGCCATTGAAGCCGGCTGCAAAGAGTTGGGAGACCTCAAACGGCTTCTCCGATGCGGGATGGGATCCTGTCAAGGCAGAACCTGTATGAAACAAATAGCCCAGACACTCTCGCAAAACACAGGTAGACCAATTAACGAATTGACGTTTCCCACAACTCGTCCTCCAATAAGACCAGTTCCGCTGGGCACATTTGTCGAAAAAGCACCAAAAGAAAAATGCTCTCAAGAAGGAAAATGCAGAGCTTGATTTTGACTCTCAATCTAAAAAGATTAATTGACATCGAAGCGGGAACAATTGAATTCATCGATCTTTATCGAAGTTTTGTCTTTGGTTATAATCTCGGTGATTATCTTCCCAGTTATCGGAGCGAGGGCGACCCCATTTCCACAATGCCCAGTAGCAAGGAAGAGACCTTCCACATTCGGCACTTTTCCAAGAATAGGCAGATCATCACCAGAATACGGCCTAAAACTGGCAAAGGTTCGAAGCACGTTGACTTGTCTGAGATACGGAAGAAATTTTAACGAACGACTTGCTATAAGCTTAAGGTCTGGTAGTGCGGTTCGATTGTCGAATTCAGCGAAGTCTCGGCTGCTACCTATTAGCCAATGTCCGCTTTTTGTTTGGCTCAGCACGCTTGCTACTCCCCGCCTGATCCGAGGATCTCCAGATTTCCTTGTAGAGTCCGAACAGACTGATGTTGTCAGATAATCAGCATCCAGTATAAGTCTGAAGCGAGAAGGAGGCATAGCGTCGGTCACAAAAAGCTGTCCCCTCTGAGGTCTAATTGGCAATCTTAAATCCCCTATTCCTTCAATTAGAGGTGACCATGCCCCCGCGCTGATTACTGCGCAATCGGTTATCACCTTCCCTTTATCCGTGACTACAGAATCAACCCGTCCGTTTTTTAGAACAACTTTGTTCACCTGTGTATACGTGTTAATCTTCGACCCTAATGTTTTGGCTGCTTCAGCAAAAGCGTGGGTGAGTTTTAGAGGGTTCACCATAAAATCTTCTGAGCATAACGATGCTTCCAGAATCTCTGTGGAAAGAGAAGGTTCAAGTTTTCTCAGTCTATCCCCCTCAATCAACTTTACATTTACTTTCGATCTTCGCAATTTTTTTGAGTGCTCCCTGAGAACTGGCAATTGTTGTTTCTCGGTTGCACAGACCATTGAACCGCATTTATCTAGTTCAAAATCGATGGGAAGCTCTTCCAGTCCTTTGTACAGTTTCTGACTTCCCAAGACCAGATCTAGTAGAGGAGGATCATAAATCTGAGCCGCCACCGCCCCTTGATTCGCGCCTGAAGCCCCCGAAACCAATTCACACTTCTCGAACAAAGTGACATCTACCCCTTCCTTCGCAAGGTAATAGGCTGTTGAGCACCCGATGACCCCTCCCCCTACTATGACAACTTTGTCGGCGTTCATCCTTCACCGCTCACAAATATCGATTCGGTCGACGTAAATAATAGTTTACTCTTAACCATCCATGCTTGCCGCTGAACATGTTCTGAACCTATATCTGCAATTCAGATTCTAAATATTTCGTTAAAATTCATGAGAAAGGTGGAAGCTCATCTAACTAACAAGGAAGAGAGAATGAGTGATAGAGTTCTCATAGGATACAATCCAAATTAATATTTAAGTTTAGGTTGTTATCTTAGTACCATTTTTTGATTTCAGCAACTGCAGCCGCGGAATTGTAATATTGGTTTAGCATGCATTCCACAACCTTTTCGCATTCAACACAGCTCTGCGGTATAGGTTCACTTTTTTCTTTGCCAGATAGGTAGCCGAACCAATATTGGCAATCCTTTTTCTGTTTTTCTTCTTCAATTTTGTTCAGGCAATGAGGGCAGGCGTAATATTGGATTAGTTTGGGTTTATCAAAAGCCTGCCTGCATTTGGAGCAGTAGCGTTGCTCCTCAACGGTTGTCTCTGCTTGAACCCCAGATTTTATTGCCATACGAAAAAGATTGAGTTCAAAGTATATGTGCCTTTTTTAGCCAGAATTAATATTGATTATTATTAGCCGTATGTCTGTTCAACAGAGCTACAGTTCTAATTTGGCCAATCACATCAGCTACCAAGCTTAGGGAGAACTGTTCTGAAGATCTACCACAGGAAATGTTATGAGGGTCTCTTCATAGAGTATTAGAGATCTGTCATGGGTGCGCGTGCCTGAATAGCGAGCTGCTCGATAGTCCTCAACCACCGAGGAGAAAGAGGCTCCCCGGGCTTGGCAATATTCAGCGAAAACTTAGATGCCTCTGAGGTGTAAGGGCTTGGTTTTTTCAGATTCTGTTCTGGCTGAGATCCAATTTAAAATCCAGTGATCCTCCATTTTCCCATTCCTTGGACCTGAATCCTGAATTTATCCTGAATCTAGAATTTAAATACTTGTTCTGGATTCATAAGATAGTTAAATACCTAGGGCCTATTTTTCTGCGTTAAGATTGGAGGAAAATCCTTGAAAAGGGAAGTCACCTTTAAGCAAAGGAAAGAGTTGGAGGCCAAAATGGCCAAGGTTTTCGGTGAAAACATCAGTGGACTGTCGACAGATTTGCAAAGAATATTGCTAGACGACTTAGTGACGGCTTTCGAAAGTAGAATAAACGTGTTAATTCAAGCACAGGCGAAAAGAAGCTACTAGTGGAAAGTAAATACAAAAAAGACTTAGTTTGAATCCATAAAAGCTTTATATAGAAAAGAACGAAATATGGCAAAAAGAGGCCTATGTTATGAGGCGTTCCAAACTTGAAATGTATGTGGACATCCTTAAGGTTTTGGCTCACCGTGGCCCGCTAAAGTTAACGCACATCATGTATAAGGCCAATGTCAACTGCAGCGTTCTAAAGGAATACTTGGACTTTCTGATAAAGCAAGGCCTAGTCGAGGAAAGAACTGTCGGAAAACGCCGAGTCGTTTATGCGATAACTCAAAGAGGCATAACGGTCCTCAAGTACTTCAGAGAACTAAAACAAGTTTTGCCGATCGTGGAAGAAGCAAGAAACCAGGCACCTGTACCCTTCTAATTTCTCTAAATTTAAGACGAACAGTTTTTTCAGATTTGCTAAAGCTTTTTAGAGATGCCCCTGTTTTTTTTATTAATTTTGACTTTCAGTGAGCGCCATTTTTGACAAACGCATACGTTTGTTGCATGATTCGCACGCTGCTATTCGGCTGTATAACATTGGCTTTGCTTTTTGGTTGGAAGTAGTTTTTGCTGTAAGTAGCCAGTGTAAGGAGTTTGTGGAAGTTTTGTGAATAAATATGACTATTTCGTAAGACTTAATAAACACGCTTCCTTTACCATTACTGTACACATGTAAAACAACATGGGGAAACCTTGTGAGTAGGGAAGAAGTTCTGGGGAAAAGACCTCTGCACATCCTAGAAAAAATTAGAGAAAACCTGGAGCGGCTAAACGAAAAGATGGAAGTTATGATCGAACTGCAGAAACATGGCAAAAAAGATGTGCCACACCTTCCAGAAGCCCCGCTAGACGTCATGACCCTGCTTTCGATGCCTGACCACCTAAGAAAGACCGCTATGACTGTCTGCAGACTTGGCCGTGCCACAGCAGAGGAAATCGCCCAACAGACAAGGAGAGCCAGGGCAGTGGAAAGCGCCTACATGAATCAGCTTGTGATAATGGGCTATTTGAAGAAGGAGAGGAAAGGAAGAAAGGCTTACTTTTATGCAGATCGAGAAAGCCAAGGGTGATGAGGTTGGGCAAGATTATCGCTGTACATTCATATAAAGGTGGCACTGGAAAAACGCTTCTTTCAGTGAACTTGGCAGCAGCTTTGGTTAAACGTGGAAAAAAAGTCTGCCTATTCGATCTTGACTTTAGAGCCCCAAGCCTTTTCGTGGTCCTTAAGATTGAAAAAGCTGAACACTGGCTGAATGATTACTTGAACGGTATATGCGAAATTGACAAAGTTTTGATAGATTTGAGTAGCCTCTTTCAAAACAATGGCAAGTTTTTCGTGGGGCTAGCCAATCCAGCAACAGAAGCCATCAGAGATATGTCAGCAAAGGACAGAAAATGGGAAATGCGAGCCTTGGGAAGACTCCTAGCCTTCAGAAATTCCCTATTGAATGACAGAAGCTTTGACTATCTAATCTTCGACACAAGCCCTGGGCTGCAGTATTCCTCCATAAACGCCATAGTCACCGCTGACTTAGTGATTGTGGCCGCAACCTTTGACAGATCAGACGTTGACGGCACAAGACGCATGCTCCGGGAACTTTACGACCTATTTGAAAAGAAAACAGCCATAGTGTTGAACAAAGTTTTTGACGCCGCCGCAAAGTCTCGAAAGGAAGAAGTGCAAAACAAGGTCAACAATGTGTACCAAGTTCCACTCTTGGAAGTAATACCATGCTTCTGCGATGTTCTAAGGGCTGAAGGAAACATGGTTTTCGTCCAACAAAAACAAGACCACCCATTCACAAAAATCCTAAACGAGCTGGCGAGTAAAATAGAGAACATGAATTAACATTCATCTAATCCATCCTCTTCTTTGATGAAGAATGTTGAATATTCAAGCAACAATTTGAACTGAGACCTATGGCAAAGGCAATGTGCACAACACCCTTGTTTGTGCCCTAATGAATGTAAAGCAGCTCCGTGCGCTAGCTAACTGCATATTATGGATAAAAGCCTATTCGACCGAAATTTTGAATATCCACCCGAAAGCGTCGAAAACTTTCCATATCTAGAAATTAACCGTTTCTATACTGAAGAAGACTAAGGCGCGCGCCTGAGTAGGATCAAGGTGTCAAGGAAAGACTCATGCTTTCTGTTTAGACTTCCATGCGTACCAGACAATCAGTGCTAAAGTCACAACCGTTGAAAGCCACATTAGTATCCCATATGCAGATGGTTTTGCCAAAAACGCAGGGACTTCAGTGAGGCTGAGAACAATCCAGACTATGCCCACGCGCGCGCTACTTTGGCGGTAGTTGTGGGTAACAATGAACAGAAACCAAGACATAATTAGCGCGCGCAAGGAAAAAATTTCAAGGAGTAGCTGTAATCACTATCGATAAGAGGTCAAAAAATTTTAGACGCTTCTAATTCAGAATTTCATCCTTTAACTCCTGAAAGGTGGTCAGATATTGAAAGGTCGTTTGAACAACATGGCGCTTGCAGTGATTGTTGGGTCATGTCATGGAAGTTAAAAACTGAATTTGCCAAACGAAAAGGCGAAGAAACAGAGGGCTTTAAAAGTAATTATGAGACACCTCATTTTGGAGAAATGTATTTGATGGCCACGACCATTAACCATGTTTCTATTTGCGCCTATTTCCCAGAGCATTCTATGGAAATGCTTTTAAAGGGTTCTGCGCAAGGCGCACATTTTTTTCATTTTCGTGACAATTTTTGGGGATCAGAGATTGAATATTGAACGAGAATTGTTAATCACTCTTCTTAAATTGACCAAAAATGGCAGTGTTTCACAGGAAATAATCAATATGTATGCGAAGATTCCGCTCGATGCCATACAAAAATTGCTGAGAAGAATGCAAAATGAGAGCTTGATTTATTTTGGAAAAGGCACGGTCGAAGCGGACAGTTCATGCCGGCTCAAATTAGCTGTGCGAGCTATCAACCTTGGCGCCGATGTCGAGCGTGTAGGCAGTTTTCTCGAATGGCAAGAATTTGAAAATATGGCAACCAAAGTGCTGGAACAAAATAGTTATATTGTCAAAAAGAATTTGCGCTTTAGTCATGCAGGGCGAAAATGGGAAATAGACATAGTTGGCTGCAAACGACCCATGGTCGTGTGCATAGACTGTAAACATTGGCACTATGGAATGCATCCATCTGCAATAAGAAAAATCGTTGAGGCACAAGTGGAAAGAACCAGGGCTTTGGCAGGCTTTTTACCCAGCCCAAAATGCATGATAGAATGCTCTGCTTGGAATCAAGCGAAGTTTATTCCGGCCGTTTTGTCGCTTACCTTAAGCCGTTTCAAATTCTACGGCAACGTACCAATAGTCCCTGTGCTTCAGTTACAGGATTTTCTAAACCAACTGCCGGCCTACGTTGATACGCTCAAGCATTTCACGAGACAGATAGCCAACCAACTCAGCGGTTGCGTCTAATTTCTGGCCTAGAACATACTTTTTCTGAACTGGCTCCAACGAAGTCTTCCTCAAGTCATAATTTCTGAAATCTTTTTCTTTGAGAACTGCACAGCAGGATACAAGCTCATGATAAATGTAGCGGCTAAGGATACTAGTAGCCATCCGGCTATTTCGAGGATCATATAACTTGTAACCAGAGGCTTTTGAACCAAAATCAGCAGAGTGATGATTATTCCAAAAGAGATTCCAATAGCATAGCTTGAGAGTAGAACCACGAGGTTTTGCACGGAAACTATGTTTAGCAGAGTTTTTGGTTTTGCCCCTACAGATCTTAAGACGCCAAATTCTTGGCGTTGTTCTGCTACGGCGAGCATGACGTAGCCTATTAGGCATAAAGACGCTGACGTCAAGGAAAATAAGGGTAGAAACATTATTGTAGACCAAATATAGCTGAGAAAATAAAGATCCTTGTCCAATGCTTCATTGAGCTCGTAAATCATAAATTCCGGATTTACTGTTTCAATTTTTTCTCTCATGTGATCCAAAGTTTCTTTGCGGTTAACTGCAGGATCTATTTTAATCATGACAATGTTAGGTTTTGACAGGCCAGTAACATTTTGCAAAGTTTGAAGAGGCACATACGTTACATTGCCGTTCGCAATAGGGTCCAAGCAAACACCTACGATGCTAAAATCGTTATCAAATATTCTTATGCTCTGAACTAAGGGCAAATCAAACATCTTTTGAGCAAGAGAATCCCCAATCATGGCGTTCCAGGCTTGATTCTTCTCCAAAGATTTGCCTTGGAAAAACCATTTACTGATCGCCTTATCGGAGTCAACGCCGACTATTAAAGACTCTCCCTTGCGACCATCACCTACGGGTATGGTGGCTCCTGTTTCTGGATTGATTGTGTAATTTTGAACTTCTTCAACATGCGCCTCTAAAACCAAGCGTGTATCAACATTTGTGATTCCTGGTTCCATGTTTAGCTGATTTAGCATATCCTCGCACACTAGATATTGTTCATTCGTGTAATCGAAATGTGAATCTTCGTTTGCACCGTAAAATTTTGAAAGTAACAGCTGGTAGTGATCGCACATGTTCTTGTGGGCTATCAAAAATACGTCTCTGCCGATAGCGTTTTCAACCCAGCTTTTGGTTGTTTTATCTGCAATTATGCCTCCAGCGACTGCCACAGTGACAAAAATAAAAACCGCTGATAAACAAATGATTATTCGGATGGTCGCTGATTTTCGACGGAACAGGCTTCTCAAGGCTAGTTTCAACGTGAGGCCAGACTTAGACATAACTCGGAATTCGCCTTCTTGGCCTAGCCCAAAATAATGGGTGGGCGAAATCGCTTTGGCGGGTTCTATCCTGGTGGAGTCAAGGATTGGTTTTGCACCAAAAATCAACGCGAGAACAAAGAATAGGCAAAAAACTAAGAGAGCAAGCCAAAAGTTGGGTGGTTCTTGGGAAACTTGGAAGCCAGTTAACAGGCTGGTGGAGGCAAGGTCGGTTATTATGCCTAAAAAGACGCCTGAACAGCATCCGATGCTGGCGATTATTAAAAGCTCGGTCATAAAGTAACCGAAAATTAAGTCGTTGGGACACCCAACACCTTTTATTAATCCAATGTCCAGGATTCTTTGGGACATCATAACGAAAATTATGAAGGATATAATTATGGCTCCAGTAACAAGAATTAAGACTCCGAGGAATACCATGAATTGTGAAAAAACCACTGAAAAGCCATAAGTGAGTTTACCTTCCACTGTGGATAATATTCCGAAGCCGATCTTCTCGCTGAAGAGGAGAAGAAAGAGCGTTGATGCAACGCAAAGGGTTAGACTAATCAGGGTTATGCCTGTTTGAAGCTTTCTGTGCAGTAAATCGTTTATTGGAAAAGCGGTCTCACTCATTTAGGCTTACCAGCCTTCCATCTTCCAAATACACTTTTTGATCTGCCAATTGGCTTATCTGCGGGTCATGGGTTGAAACAATAACTGTTCTTCCATCCACTTTCAGTTTTTGAAATATTTGGACAATTTTCTGGCTTGTTTTAGTGTCCAAGTTACCCGTGGGTTCATCAGCAAGAAAGAGTGGCGGGTCGTTCGCTAAGGCTCGGGCAAAAGCTACACGCTGTTGTTCTCCACCACTTAGCTGCGATGGAAAATGGTTTGCTCTATGCTGCAACCCCACAATCTCTAACAGCTCTGCAACGCCTTTCTCTATTTGATTTTCTGGTTTTCTAATCCATTCCATAGGAAAAGCGATGTTCTCTGCCACTGTTAAAGTGGAGACAAGGTTGTAAGATTGAAAGACAAACCCAACTTCACGGCATCGGAAATCTGCCAAGAAATCTTCGTCTTTAGCGAGTAAATCGTTTCCAAAAACAACGATTTTTCCGCTCGTTGGTTTGTCGATGCTGCCGATAATGTTCAAAAGTGTCGTTTTTCCAGATCCTGAAGGGCCACTTATGACTACAAATTCACCTTTCCCAACTTTGAGATTTATGTCTTTCAAAACCTCAATCTGAAAATCACCTGTTTGGTAAATCTTGTACAACGAAGAAATTGACACAACGTCCTTAATGGCTTTCAATTGTCCTTCCTCTTTTGCAAGTGAACATTCCCTCTATCCCGTTTTAGTATTCTGACCTTCTCAGGTAGCCTCCCTTTCTCCCAATGGATCCAGCTGATCTCTTTGAAGATCCACTTTTTGCCCAGATGCGCCGCAAGAACGGCGTGCTTGTGCTCGTTATTCATGGGAATGAGCTCGTTGAGAAATCTGAAGAGTTTCTCAATTTGTGGCTTGGGGAAATAGGCGTAGTAGCTGGCATTTTTGACTTCGAAAGCGTATATGTGTAAATTTTTTCTGGCGATTATGTCAGGCAAAGGATTAAGACTTGGGTTGCTAACAGGGACGCGAACAGCACTATAGCCATCCTTTTGCAGAAGCTTTACGAGGACATTTTCACTGTAGAAACCTCTTTTGCGCCATCTGCGAAGCTCAGCCTTGTCAATGTATCTAGTCATTAGCTTTCCTCAACTGCCATTTTTTATTGGTAAAACTTGAAATAAAAAACTATTGAATAAAATCCAAAACTCTGAACTGCGTTGATGCTTTCGTATACACCGGTGCACAGTGAATAGCTGGAGTGGACTAGTGATATGTAAAAGGAGAGGTAATACTATAACCACCATGATCACTAGATAGAAAAAAACTTATCTCTGAGAAGTAAAAATATCGATGGTTTAGCCTACACTGTGCAGAGCAAATATCTATACTTATGAAAAATAAGCTGTAAAACAGCCTTTTTCAGGCGAGAATTTTGTCCTCTGTCAAATGGGTGATAGATCTTGGAGCCGAGAACCGTTCATTGAGTGGTATACAAAAGCATCGCCTAAAGTTCACTAAATTACCTTTTCCTCTTGCCAGTGTATCCTAAGCTCCTAAGAGGTCAAGCCAAAGGATGGGCCAGAGTTAAGTTTAATCTCTCCGCATTTGCGCCAAACCTGTCGGTTATTTGCTGAGAATGAACGACATCTATGGTAAACTCGAAGCAACTTCGAAGATAATGGCTCTAGGTTTCGTATGGAGATTTTCAACAGTTTTTATATGAGGCCACGGCGATCTCCATCACTGATTTTGGAGGGCTGAATAATAAGCCGAAATTTGGTTTATTTCGCAATTTTGAGCCCATATTGACCTTTTTGATTTTTGAATTTAGAAGGAAAGATCTGAAAACTGTGTGGCTCCTTTGATTCGATTCAAAACAAGCTGATAAAATGGCCTTCGCGTAAAAATAGCTGTGTAGTGAGGTTGAATTTTAGAAAAGGGCAGATCGAAGTTCAGTTAGTTCTTGTCCAAAAACCAAGGCATGTTGTGATTTTTTTAATATTGCCAATTTTGAAATAACCTCTTTAATTATTTGCAACGTTTTATTTTGGTGAAGAAATGAGGGGGATAGGCATGCCTCTTGATCACTTTGGAGAAGGCATTGAGGTACTTAAGAGAAAAGTTGACGGACGCGATATTGCAGTAAGGTGGAATTGGGAGAAATTCAAAACTACTGAAGGTTTTCCAGTAGATGATAACCTAATAAACAGGGTTATAGGTCAAGAGCAAGCTTTGAACGAGTGTTTTCTCTGCCTGGACGAGTGGGCTCGTAAACTCAAGTATCTTGAAAAGACAGAATGGTATGAAAGCTGGAGCCACCCGAATAAATCCAAACCCTCAGCCAAAACCGTCATCAGCCCCGGACCATACCTTCTCCTTCTAGGAGACCCTGGAACCGGCAAATCTTTATTAGGTAAGGCATTAGCTGAAAAGCTCACGCAAGTTTACGGGGAGAAGGGCATAAAACTTTTCGATGTTTGCTGCTGGAAAAACTCTGTTTTACCAAGCCAACCTAAGATTTCTATACACAAGGCAGGCGAAGGAAAAAAGATTTTACAGGTTGAGCAACTCAAAGAATTCAAAAGAAAATTCCTAACTAAAATAGGACTCAAGGCTATCCAGATTTTCATGTTACTAACAGGCCTATTCTTGCTAGGCTTGGGTATTAGCTTCATGTTTCATGCATGGCAAACATGGAACTCGAACCCTTTGTTTCTGGGTGAACCACTCCAAACACGCTACAGCGGCAGCTTCATAGACTATTTCATTGACAGATTTGTCGGGCTTGTGCCTCTGACTTTTATTCCAGGGGGAAGCTTGGTCTTTTTTGCCATCTTTATGTGGTGGTTCTCCAAGTTCGGTGGTCTAGGCGCTCTAAAAGGCATAGGGGGCGCTCAGCAAACAGATGTCCCAAAGTTGCTGGTTGACAATAGCTCCGCTCGCGTGCCATTCGTAGACGCTACAGGACATGGGAGTGCACAGCTTTTTGGCTCAATCGCTTGGGATCCGTATCAAACTGGTGGTTTGGGCACGCCTGAGCACCAAAGGGTTACTGCTGGGGATGTTCATGTGGCGTCGCTAGGCATATTGTACATTGATGAAATTAAGAATCTTGACTCGGAAGAGGCCGTTACGCTCTTGACGGTGCTTGAAGATGGACAGCTGCCAATAACTCTGAGGAGCAAGTGGCATGGTGGAGACACAGCTGCAATGGCTGTTTCAACCGAGCCTGCGCCAACCATAACGTTTCTTGTAGGAGCCGGAAACTTTGACAGCATAGGCCAGATTCACCCAGCTCTGATGGACCGCATTTATGGTTATGGTAAAGTTGTAAGAATGAATAACGATATGCCTAATACCTTAGAAAATCGGCGTAAGTATGTGCAGTTCTTATCCCAGGAAATTAGGCGCTTCAACCTTATCCCCTTCAGCAGAGAGGCATGCATCGAAATAATCGAAGAAGGCAGGCGAAGAAGCAACAAAAGGGACGCATTGTCAACAAAGTTTAGACCACTCATTTCAATAATTAAGACATCTGCAACTCTTGCCGCAAATGAGGGGTGCAAAGTTGTCAATCGTAAACATGTGCTAGAAGCCCTAGAAGAGCATTGCAAAACCATTCAAAGGCAAATTTTGGAGCATGAGATTAGCGAAAGAGGCAAACTTTTGGAGATAAAACCTGAGGGAGTTAAACTTGGTCAAATGTACGGGTTGGCTGTTGTCAAAGATCCATACAGCGGAGAGATGACTGGCAGTGTCCTGAACGTGAAAGCTCAACTCGTCAAGAAAAGGGAACTTGCCAGAAATTACCCCATTAAAGGCTATTACAAGGTGACTGGAGTGGCCAAGGGTCAAAGTTTCATCTCAGACAGCATAGACAAAGTTAGAAGCGTGATTCTCCAAAAATACGGTGTAGACATAGCCCAAGACTATTTGACACATATCGATTTTTCTCAATCCTACGGTGTAGATGGCCCCTCAGCAGGCGTAACAATGGCCATACTTTTGTGCTCGCTTATCGAAAGAAAACCTGTAAGACAGGACGTGGCTGTCACTGGCGATATAAACTTAGGCGTCGGGGAAACTATCCACATAACTGCTGTTGGCGGAGTTCACGAGAAAATTAAAGCTGCTGAGGCGTGGGGCTTCAAAAAAGTAGTCATCCCACAGAAAAATTATGAGCACTCAATAGATGCTAAAGACTATAAAATGGAAGTTGTTCCTTCGGCTTCTTTGGACGATTATTTAAGAGAATGTTTGGTGGAAAGTCAGATACTCAAGGTTCCTGTTCAAACCTACAAGCGCAAACCCTGAGAAAAATTCTCCAGATCTAATACTCTAGTTAGTAGCCACCCAATCTAACAATATTCGTGCCTTCAGCGTTGCTAGCATTTAATCAGCCCTTTCCAACACTTTCGGCTGTTGCAGTATTACAAAAGCGCGCGATGGATGCGTCGAATTCGAGGGTCGGCGGTCGCTAATCGTTGCCAAAACAGATGTTTGTCCTAGGAGGAGAACCGTCATAATTTAAGTGCTAGGCGAGCAATAAACATCAGGAGTTAACTTCGTATCTCTCGTGACCTCGGTCGAAAGTGGGCTATGGACAAAGTTAATGTTTTCAGCTTATTCTGATCTTTTGATCTAAATTATTTTAAATCCTTATTGTAAATAAGGTCAATTCGAAGCTATTCGCAAAAGCGCAAGAGCCTAATCCTTTGAAATCTCGAATGAAAACGATTTACTTTAAAGATTTTGCAGGACTTTTTGATTTTTTCCGTGAATGCTACATGGAGGTCTATTATCAAAAACTCCAGTGAAGCGCGCGCGGTAGGTTATTTATAAGCTTCGTCAATCTTCGTTATGTGGAAACGTGGAAATAATGTGACTACCCTGTTTGAAAAGCCCGTCCTATAATTTGGGGTTAAAGGAAGGAATTCAAATTTAATCCACCGCCAAAGCTCGCGCTAGACTGATATACCCTGCCCGCGCGCACGTGTGAGAGAGAATTTTCTGGAAACAACCAGTGCCGATGCGCACGCAACGAAGCTTCTTACACAAGTTATAAAAAGTATAGAAGCAAATGTATAGCAATAATTGGAGTTAGGAACTTTGGAAGAAAGACGAGTGAGAGATGAATGCTTTGGCTTACCACATGGCGTCGCAATCGTTGCGTTATTCCTCGGCGCAATAATAATGGTTGCAGGACTCTTCTTATACCTACGGGAAACTGGTTGGATCGTGGGAGACATTGACATCCTTGGGCCTTTCGTAGTGATAGTGTTTGGGATACTCATGGTCGCGGGTGCCATATACGGCTTGAGTCGTAGAAGATAGAGACTCACTCGCGTTCGAAATCGATCCAAAAAACAGAGCCCCACATGCGCTAATTCTTGAACCAATAAAAGCTGCCTTAACTACTCCTCTTTCCTTTTTTCTATATGCTTTCATTTTAACTCCACTTTATCCACTGACAGGGGATGTCGTGTGCGCTGAGTCTGTTGCCACATGACAGCTTAAGAGTGTTCGGTATTGGTCTTATAAACTCGTTCAAATCCGCTTACCAGAAAACTCGGAAGTGATTAGCTGTTAACCTTCAAAACCCACGCCTACGCAAAATCAGCTTTCACACTTTCCGACACTGGAAATCTACGCAGCTTTACCATGAAACTAAAGATCCCTATTACGTCAAAGATCTCCTAGGCTACAAGGAACTTAAAACACAGAAATATACATCAACATTGAACGCACGATATTTGAAGACTCAAACGATGGGTTCACGGTTAAAGTCGTTGCTAAACCCGATGAAATCAAAACGCTGCTAGAAGTAGGCTTCGAGTACGTTTGCCAAAAGGACAACTTAATATTCCTGAGGAAACGTAAAATGAGCAAGACAACCTTCAAAGCATGGGCAGGCGGCAACCGAAATCACCTAAAAGTGGCCGAGGTGAGGTAGCTTGGTAGCCTATAGGCCTGTGGACCAAACTCTGACTCTAAAGGTTGCGGCGGCCAGCCTAGTGCCCGGGTTCAAATCCCGGCCTCGGCCTCTTCTTTGGCCGGCTTTGATTCTACATGAGCTGAAAAGTTGCAAATGCAAAAAGCTTATACTATGTATTTGTCTGTTTTCTCAAAATCTCTGACGATTTCCATCACCCGTTTCCGAGTATTGACAGCTTCAAGCGGTATGCCTTTAAGTAGAGACCACGGGCTTTTATAGGCAATGGCAGTGACAGCATAATCTCCTCCGAAGCATTTTCTCGCAACCTCATAAACCATACGTTTAACTTCAACTTCAGAATACTCGCCCAAGGCATGCAAATACTCGTGCAAAAGCAAATTGTAAATTAACGAGTTAATCGCTAGTTTGGAGCTGATCGAAGCCTCAACAATCTGAACCAATGTCCTGTTCAGAACAATGTTATTTGTCCCAAGGGGGTGATAAGCGCCTAGTTGAATAGGCAAATCGTCAAGGAAAAGCATCATTCCGACTCTGTGCCTATTCAAAGTGAATGTTACAGTATCCTTGACAACTGCCCAGACTTCACCATAAGTTGCAGCCTTTTCCAAGCGGTTGCGGAATCTTTCAACGCTCACAGATGCATCACTGCCCATTATATCACACTCTAATGAAAAAGTGCAAAATCAAACCTTTAAGCGCATAGTTTCAAATTAACAAAAATAAATAAACTACAAAGGTAGAGAAGGTAAGCGGAGCTTGGAGGCAAAAAATCATGGCAAGCATTGTACCTGTTAGAGATATAATGTCAAAAGACATAAAAGTGGTGCGACCAGACACAACGGTGAAAGAAATAGTGGCAACTATGAACAAGTTCCACATAGGTT
>Ga0315307_1000504_pt1 | contig 16981 bp, 19 predicted proteins | sample TDP2_MG_FD_203079 | JGI IMG/M metagenome (GOLD analysis project Ga0315307, IMG submission 203079) | Freshwater sediment microbial communities from Lake Towuti, South Sulawesi, Indonesia - TDP2 | ecosystem: Environmental > Aquatic > Freshwater > Lake > Sediment | place: Indonesia: South Sulawesi... | reverse complement strand
GTGAAAACCTCTGAAATGATTTTGGGTGAGCCCTTAAACGTCAAGTCTGGGGCTGGATAGATTCCGTTTCGTATTTTCATTTTTCCATTTGCGACCACTAGGTAAAACTGTTCGGTGTCGGTTTCGAACTGTATGACTTTGCCGTGGTAGTGGCCCACCCATTCTTTCATGATTTTGGTTCCTTCACTGCTTCTGTTTGCCTTAATCGTGACTGCTTCAAAGAACTTCTTTACACTTGGACTCGTGCTCACTGCGCTTCTACTCCCTCAACCCATGCCCTAACGGCTTCTAAGGCGGCTTTCTCAACGTTTGTGGCAGATATGTTGCCGAACTTTTTGCGCACGGCGCTCAAGAACCGCTCGTATAAGTCGTGTTCCATGAGAAGGTGAACTCTGCCTTTGCGGTTGTTTACAAGCGACTGCGTCACGTATTTTGTGATTTGGAAGGCTTCGTGTTCGATGTCGTCTATTTTCAGTTCTGGGAAACCGAGCCATTCGTCTGATGGCTGTCGTCGATATTTTGATGCTGTCGACATTTTGGCTATTTCACCTCGGTTGTTTTGGCTAGGTCTTCGCCTCTGACTTTGACGAGGCCTGTGAAGAAGGGCCATTGAACTATGAATATTAGTCCTTTGGCTTCTCGCCATGTGCCAGTGTAGATGCGTCCGCCGCCAACTTGGGCGAACTGGGAAAGTATGATTTCGCATGCTCTTTCGATTGGCAGGTTGCAGTCTTTGGCGATTTCAGTTAGTTTTTCTCTTACTTCGGGGGTCGGTTCAATGTTCATTTTTTTCTTCATCCTCCTTTTTGAAGGCTAAGCGTCTGTAGGGGTTGCCCCATCTTTCGCTGTATATCACGCCTTCTATTGGAAAACGCGACGGTCCCAGCATGCGTTTTTCTTTGGGAACGCCTATGCAGAGCACGCCGATTGGTTCCCAAATGCGTGGGATACCCAGTTTGTCGCACAGCATTTCTTTGTGTCTTGCATCTGATATGGCGAGAGCCATCCATCCGCAGCCGTAGCCGAGTGAATGTGCTACTAGCCACATTTGGAGCATTCCCATGCCGACGATGACTGAGCCGAAGAGGCGCAGGTCATAGGGTAGGTGTGAATCATGAAAGAACTCTGATCCTAGGCCGATGACAATTGTGTCGGAGTATTTTGGATAGATGAAGAGGCTTCCGTTGCGTATGCTTTCAAACTCGGCTGGTCGAAGATGGTCGGGTAAATACCAGAGTCTGCCTCCAATCAATTCATAGGGTTGGGCACCGAAGACTTGTCGAGCTGTCTCCATGGAAACTTCTGCGATCAAGTCTTTCATTTCTTGGTCGTCTCGAATGACGATGTAGCGCCACATTTGCAGGTTTTCCGGCGAAGGCGCATAACGAGCCGCGTCTAAGATCATTTCAATGTGTTCGTCTGGTATGCGGGCGCTGGTGAACTCTCTTATGCTTCGCCTTGTTTTGATTGCTTCTAACAATTCCATGGTTTTTCATCTCTGCTTTTGTTTGATTATTGACAAGTTGTGCTTATAGAATTGTTTCTTTGCTTAATGCGCGGATGGGTTTCTATCAGAGTGTTTGTAGGATGAATATGATTTAGTGAGACAGAATACTTAATATATTCCTTCTATGAATATACATAGGGAGAACGTTAGAGGTGGTTCTCATATAATATTAAATTTGGAGGGATGAAAATCTGGTAGGTGAAATCTTTGATTACTTGGTTGCAATAGTAGTAACAGGCATAATCACCGTCTCAGCCATAGTTTTAGTTCCCGCCATGAGTTATGGCAACCTATTCTATGTAAATCAGCAACAACTGCGAAACCTCGCCTTGGACACGTTGAAAACCATGCTGTTAGACGCAGGTTATCCCACAAAGTGGGGTTCATCTCAGACGTTCACCAACAACACGGTTCAGAGATTCGGATTAGCGTTGGATAGTAGCTCTTCGTTTTACGTTTTAGACCCGGATAAAGTTTCTAGATTGGTTATCGACAACCCGTCAGGTCACCTCGGATACGAAACCATCCGTGACAGGTTGAACTTGCAGGGTTACGGCTTCAACTTCAGAATAATATCTCCATTCAATGTAACTGCGAATGACGGCAAGCCTGTTTCTTTGACCACCATGCGAAATGGTGTCAAAGTTTTGGTTACCTATAATGATGGAAGCCCGATTCCCAATGCCTTAGTGAAGGCCAAAATCATTTACACCATGCGGACGGGATCACAAACTTACTGGGCTACGCCTGTGAGCAATACTACAGACGCACTTGGCAGGTGCATGGTAAAGTGTACGGATCCTGCCTTTCAATCTGGAGATGTCATTGATTTTGTTTTGGTGTTAACAGTCACGGTTGCGGACTTGGCAACAATCTCTGCAACTTACATGCAAGGCTTTCATCAGCAAACCGCGGCTGCCAGCATAATTGGAGACAATGTCACCCTTTGGATTCCATCCAACGCTATTCCTGGAGAGTCAACTAGCGGTGAGCGACGAATTATGGAGATAGCATCTGTTACTGAGACTTATATTTCGACCATATACATAGGGGGAGATCCCACCAGGGATAAGATGACTTGGGGTCAAGGTTACTCTTATCTAAGTTATATTCTTCCAGGTCTCAGCTACGAAGACACATTGTTCTTGATCTTTACTATTTGGGTTTCAATTCCAGGCATAGGTCGACCTTACATTCTTTTCCTTGGTCCAAGACCCAACTGGATGGGCTCACGAGTTCAGGCATTTGGTGACCCAACTGGAGGAGCTAGGGGTGCTTCTGCGGCTGTGAAGGTTCAGAGGAATGTTATCATTTCAGGCATGGTTTACATTGCTGAGCTAACGCTTTGGAAAGAGTCTCTATGAAAAGGTTAAAGAACAATAGGGCGCAGATGCGCGTCATCGAAACCATACTCGCCTCCTTCGTTCTCATTTTTGCAATAGCCTTTCTCAACATATTTACTGTCAACCCTAGAAGCTCCACATACGAGGTTGATGATCTAGAAAAACTAGGCTACAACGTATTGCACGATTTGGATGAGCAGAGGCTTTTAGGCCGTTTCGTTTACAACCCATCCGAATGGGCTACAAACTTAACCACTGCATTTAGAGTTTCCTTTCCCTCAGACATATACTTTAACTTAACAATTTACGACATAAATGACACACTGCTTAATTCAAATACTCCAATCAGTTATGGAGACCCCAAAGTCTTCAGCGGCTCAACTCCAGTGGCGTCTGTCACATACATCCTAGTCGGGCATGACTGGAATTACGATCCGAGAATCTTAAGATTAGTTCTAACAAGAGGTTGATAACATGCGAAGACTCATAGCAAACAAAAAGGGACAATTCATCGTCATAGCCGTTCTAATGGTTGCAATTATGACTATTTCGGTTGCCAGCATAATGTACAGTGCTGTTACTTACTATCGACATGAGCGATGGGGAGAATACTTGTCCATAATCGACAACGTTGAGATCACTGCATATCGTTTGGTTGAGATAAGTCTGGCCAAATATACAGCTACGTTGGATTCCAACATTTTAAAAACTAACTTAGATAAGTGGCAGCGAGATTTGTTAAAAACCTATCCAGAGTTTAGGGTTGTCCTAAATTATTCATTAGTCAATGGGGCGAAAAATGTCTATGGCACAAGCATTTATTATAATCAAGGCTTGAACATGTCTTGGAACAAACCAGTATCGTTTTCAGCGGCAAACGCAACCTTCGCCGTTAACATCACCTCAGTGGGATTGACAGGGTACAAGTTTATGTCGCCTGTATTTTTGAGGATGAAAATTGTTGACGCCATTTGGTACAGTGGACAGAGTAAAAAATATTTGCTCATTTACTTAATCGTGGACAAAGAGGGCCCAACGCCGATAACTAACTTGCAAAAAAGCAATTTTGTGCAAGTTAATGTAAGTGGCACTCCTAAGGATTTTACTCTTAGACGCTATTACGACGCTGCTTATGGTTCTTTTGTTTATGGAATTCGTGTCGATTCAATTTCTTCTAAGCCTCCGAGCGTAGGAGTTACTCTGGTTGACACCCGAAGCATTAAAACTGTGTCATTCTCAACCAATGTAATAGAAGACACCAAGTAGAATAGCTCTTAAGAGAGCCCTCACTCTAACTCATTTACAACCGCATTTGGTATTGTTAGATTTTCCACATAGCGTGAAGAAGAATCCAGACTAGGTCTCCCCATGTTAGGGCGACGATTAAGCTTGCGGTTATGAAAATCAGCATAGGCAAACCTGGGGTTGCCCACACATGGCTTTGAATTCTTCCCTCTTCAGCGGCGTTCAAGATTCTGGTCAGGATTTCTTCTTTGTTTTCGTCTTTCGGCAGCGTCACCAACCTTCTTTCGTCGCCCATTTCTTTGGAGGTTATGTCTTCAAGTGGGTAAAGATGCACGCTTTTAGTTAGCGTTGTCACCTGCACTTTGTAGCCGGAGATGAAAGCCAAGAATTTTCGCCAAAACGACTCGTTTTCTAGTCCTTGGAAGAGTTGCTGGCCAGTTTTAAATTTCCACCAAGAGTTGCGTATGATGTTGTAGAAAACGGTTAGCGCAGCCAATAGCACAGCGTTGCTGAAAACCGTTATGGGCAAGGGTAGAGGCGAAAATGAAGCCGTCCGAGGTTGAAGGAGATAAACTGGGTAATATGGTAGGGCTAGAGATAAACACATCAGTGCTTTGGCGTCGGCTCCACCGAACGCTCCAGCGTAAAAGAGAAGAACAGACAGGGCAGATGTGATTATGAAGGAGAAGATGAAAAGATACAAGAATTCAGGCGCGAATACTACATATTGGAGAGTTGTTAAGGCAAAGGCTAAAGGCGCCCAGACAACCCACACGCGGTTGCTGACCTCACGTTTTTTCCAGTCGCTCCAAGAAGCATAAACCAGAAAAGCTAGAGCGAGGAAGATGCGGGCGCCATCTAACATTTCATTCATTTGGTCACGCTCAAACCTTTCCTATTTTTATTTATGGAATTCGATTATAAAAAGAGCGTAAAAAATAGCGTATAGCAGGCGCGCGGTTTCTTCACGTTAGGTTTCTGCTCGCACTCAGTGAAGCCTTGGAAACTTTACGGTGCAGTAAACGGCAGAATTTGTCCAGCTTCGGTTGCAACCTTGAAGTAGTATCTCTTTCCAGTCTGCCAGTCGTAGGTAACTGAGATGGTTATGGATCCGCCGTTCGCTGAGACGATCTGGGTCGATGGATTATAGGTTACCGACGTTTGCTTCAAATAGGTTGTCGACGTGGTGCCAATATACATCTCAACAATCTTGGCGTCAGCTGTTCCTGAGTTTCTCAGAACGATTTGGATCGATTTGGTGCCGGTAGAATTGAAGTATACGTTTTCGAGGTTAAGGATCGCGCCTGCCTGTTGTGTTTGCGAACTCGTGAACGTCATGACCCAAGCGTATGTGACGATGACAGCTGCAACTGCGATGACTATCAGCAGAAGCGTTGCCAGAATTGGTGAAATTCCTTTCTTGGATTTTAACATTTCAGTCAACGGTGTTCCTCCTATTATGGCAAACCATTTAGAAATGTTGATATTTAACAAGTGTGAAATGGAAATCTGAATTCAAAAATAATTTGCGCCTATTCTTCTGTTTCAGTTTCTTTTAATTGTTGTTTTCCGTATTTGCATCTGGCGCATAGAGATGAAATGACGTGTTCAAAGTAGGCGAGTGAACGAACAATGTCTGTTAGGGAAACTAGACCGAGTAATTGGCCGTCTTGGACCACGGGCAGTTTTTTAATTCTGCGTTCGGTCATAAGTCTCAAGGCTTCACGAATATCAGTTTCAGGGCTTGAAGCTATGACGGGTGTTGACATTACGTCGCTGACTCTGGTTATTCTGGGATCTCTGAATTGAAGCAAAACCCTCTTGATCATGTCTCGTTCGGTTATGATTCCAACGGGTTCTTCTCCATTCATTACGATTAGGCATCCTATGTCGTATTTGTCCACGAGCTCTGCTACTTTCCTCACTGGCGCCGAAGAGTCTATTGTTATTACGTTTTTGGTCATTACATCTTGGACTAATAGCGACATGGCCACAACAACTCTTATTGGGTCATTAGGGCTGCGAGGCATTCAACGACTTTGGGGCAGCCGAAACATTCGTCTGGAATAGGAGTGTTTCTTGGAAGGTTTTTTAAATATCCAAATTTATGGGGGCATCCTTCAAAGTCTCTTTTTCCAAATAGGATGAAAGATTTTTTTGCTTCTTTGTCTTTCTTCGCTTTTTGGTTTTCGCCCACTTCGACACGCGCCTTGGTCGGAATGCTTGGCGCAGGCTTTTCTGGGGCCCTTTTGGTCTCAACTGGTCTTGGTGTTTCAACTGGTCTTGGTGTTTCAACAGGTAAAGCGGGCTCTTCTTCTGCGATGTTTGTGGCTTCCGCGGCAGGTGTCGCTGGTTTTTCAAGGTCTTCGATGAATTTTTTAAAGCCGGTTTCTTGTTCGGTTTCGCTTAATGGTTTTAGTTTGATTAGAAGTATTGCGTATATTAGGACGGCTGCTATTATCATTAGTAGAATGGCACCAAGAGATAATTCAAGCGGAAGCACAAGTTTTCACTAGGTCTGAATGGTCTGCTAGTACGATATAGACTTAATGAATTCTGCGTATGTAATTTACATGTGTAGAATCAATATGTTTAGTTGGCGTTTAGGATTACGTGATTTTGAACGTTATTATGTATCGGGCATAGGTTGTGGCGCTTGGGGCTTGGATTTCTAAATAGACGTAGATGTAGGATGTAGCGATGCTTGATACTTTTGTGTACATGGCAATGTAGATTGTGCCTGATGCAGCTAAGTCGTACCAAGAGCCTGTCTGTTGCGTATAGGCGCCGTTGATCATTATGATTTGGTTTGAGTTTCCGTAGTTGAAGGTTATGCCGACGTCGTCTATACGGAATGTTAGGGATGGATTGTCGCTGGTGACTGTATCGGTGTCTATAAACTGAACCTTGAGCTTGTAGCTGTTTCCAGCTGTCATGCTTGCAGACACTGTTATGCCTGTGCGATAGTAGTAGCCGACTGAGGGTTGTCCTGTCCATCCTGAGCCTCCGTTGTCGTCAGTGTAAAGCGTTTGAAGAACAACGTTAGAGCTGTCGGTTAAGAGTAACTTTACGGAGTTGAGTTTGTTGTTTGTGTAGGTTCCGGAGGCTGTGAACTTCCAGGCAAAGCTTGCTTTGACGCTTGCCCAGCCGCTTGTTGGCGCCGTGAAGGTGTATGAAAAGTTGTATTTAGCTGTTCCGAAGTTCGCTTCATTGCTGGATTCGCTTACTCCGCCGTAGGCTGAGCCGCCTGCACTTCCTGGGCTTGGGTTGCCATTAGCGCTGTCCCATGTGACTTCTGTCCATGTTATAGTTGCTTTGTAATCCACTTTAAGCCTCGCACAGTCGACTTCATACGTACCTGTGGGAGATAATGTATGAAGGTATATTTTTGCCGCATCAATTTTTGTCCAAGTGTTAAGCACTGTTGTTGCTGTGTAATTCTCCCATCTCCATGAGGTAGTTAATGTTTGACTGCCTAAAGATGTCCATGTTGAGCCGTCCCAAACAAAAACCTCAAGGGCTTTGCTTGAAGTTTGCCGTGCGTAAATTTGAACTGTGACGCTGTTTATTGTTTCCGTAGATTTCCCCGAATCTGCTAAATCGAAGTCTCCTACATCCTTAGAGTTTGCAGATACATTCACATAATTGGTGTTGTAGTCGATAGCGCCAAGATATGGACTCGTTCCAACCCGCGTCCAGTCAGTCTTCGTCCCATCGTCGGCGTTAACATAAAGCAGTGTTGTGCTGGCTGATTCGTTGCTTGTGTGAGCTGAGCTCCAGCCGTTGGCGTTGCTGGTGAGGTTCATGTTGGTTATGGGTTGGCTTTTGCCATAAAAGTAAATGGTGCCGTTGTCCAGTCGACCTCTGTTGGAATCACTGTAAGCTTTGAGCCTAACCTTCCGGTTGGAGCCCTCCTGTTCCAAGGCTTTAAGCACATGGTCGAAGTTGCCTTCACCGCCATCAACAACGTAGTTGTATTTGACTTGATATGGAGATGATGCACCATATGTCCAAGCGAACTCTATGCGATTGTTGTCTCCACCCAGTTTGGCGCTCACGTACCTATTGCCGTTGTTGTTGGCTGTTATGTTCTTGGCGGAGCCGAAGCCTGTTGGCGTGGTGTCAGTGGATCTTTGGTATCGTATGTCATAGTTAGCGTTGGAGGCGTTGGTTTGGTAGAACACGTATATATTGTTGTTCCAGTCGTAGGTCAAGGATGGATAGTTTGAGACAGTTGCCAGAGATATGGGCGAGCTCCAAGAGGATTCATCCCAATGCCTATATTTGGCGGTTCCAGACTCACAGTAGACTACCCGATATTTTCCGTTGACGTACATGGCAGAGTGCATCATATTGGTATTCTCGGTAGTGCTTGCGCTCGACATGTTGGAGGAAATGGTTTGAGCGTTTGAGTCCCAGTTAACCGTTCCAGTGTTAGTTATGTTTCCTCTTCGTAGGTAGAGATATTGATTGCCGCTGAACCAAGTGACATAGATGCGACCGTAAGTGCCTAATGTATTGTCTATGACGATGCTGGGAAACGTTCCCGCCGTGAAACCACCAGTGTATTCGCTGAGGGTCAAATCCACAGCGCTTCCGAAAGAAGCGCCTCCGTCAGTCGAAATTTTCATATAGACTTTATTCACTTTTCCACCTGATGCAGTGTGTTCATCATAGACTACGTAGACCCAGTTGTTATTGTATGGTGCTATTGCTACATCAACTTGATAGTTGTTTGATATAGATATTGTCACACCACTTGCCCAGCTCGTGTCGGTATAGTACTGTTTTTTGTACATAACGTAACCTTGGGGGGTATAGGCCAATGCGATGTGGATGTAGTTGTTGCTGTCTTTTTTCACGCTTAAAGATCTGAATGGTGACAATCCAGAGCTGATCTGTTTGCTCCAAGTCTGACCGTTATCGGTGCTCTTCCACCAGTAAACAGGGTCGTTGTTGACGTTATCGCCGATCTGGAATACATGGAGGGTGTTACTTGGGTCTGTGGTTCTCAGCACAACGCGATCTTTGCCGTAGCCAGTTGATCTAGACTGGATAGTCTGTGCGGTAACTGTTGTCGCACTACCCAAAACTTCATTTCCAGCCCACTCATGTAGGAGGACAGCGTCTATTTGCCAAGTATGTTGAGCTGTGTCGCCACTTTCTGTGCCTCCTTTAAATCGAATTGTAAAAGTGGAAGCGGTTAAGTAGGAGGTAACTGAAACGTTGTTCCACCCATTTGATAAATCAGTGAAAACATTTTGCCACGCAGAATTATACCAAACATCAACTCGGATGTCTTCTGCACCCATTGTTCCTCCATATATACAAAGTAGTTCATAGGTTTCGGAGTAGTCAACGTTTGTCCATTGAACTTCTAAATCAAGCTCGCAATTTTTGGTCACCCCAATACGGACATGATCGATACGTACATCATCAGCACCACCAACCTTCACATATTCGAAATACACTCGAAGATTGTTGACCTCACTCACTGTGTGCGAACCAAGGTTAATTGTATCATAATCCCAGTTTAAATGCTGGCCAACATCTCCGACATCTACACCTGCCCCGCTTCCAGTATAGTCTACATAGACATTCGCATAATCATCACCAGTTCCATCATCGTTGTTACAATAAATGCTTATATTCACGTTGAGACTGCCAGTGAGAGTTGTGCTTGGGAAGTCGAACCATCCAATGTCCTCGCCGCCATTTCCCACCAAATAGACATAATTGGTAGGCTGATCTTGAGCACCCAAATATGGTGAAGCGCCAACCCTAGTCCAACCGGTATAAGTCGAGCTATAAGCATTACAGCTTAGCCATTCAGAAGCTGTGCTGGTTTCAGTCAAAGTGTCATAATTATTATCTTTAGCCTTTTCATTGTCAAAGTTTGAATGTGACCCTTTACCCGCACTCCCATCCACATCGCTCGAATTGTTGTCAACATAGTCTTGTACGTTGGTTTGAGTTGAAGTGGGCGCAACACTAACCCAAGCGCTGGTGCCGTTCTCATATATCGTGCTGCTTCCAGCCGTGCCAGCTTGAAGAACAACAGGTGGTGAAGTAACGGTTGTGCGTGGCTCAAGAGACAAAGCAAAACGGGTAAACCCACTCGTAACTTCCAGCGAACCAAGCAAAACAAAGATAGTTAACACTAGGAAAACAGAGCGAGAAACACGAGCTGGAACACGCTCACACTTTATCAATTCTCATACACACGCGTCCTATTCGAAATCGGTCAACAAAAGGAAAGAAGAGGGAAAGGAGGCTACTCTTGCACATCAACCGATATCTGTATGTTGGCCACGATGTTCGTGTTAGCTCCAGCCTTAGCCTTTGTTTCAACATAGATCACCCACTGCGTACTCGCTGGCAACGTAAAGTACGACGTTGGCGAGGGCGTACTCCACGTGTCACCAGACGGGACAGTGTAGTTGAACGAACCCTGCGGGGTTCCAACGGTGTTCTTTACAACAAAGTTGATGAAAGTAAAGTTGCTGACCGAGACGCTTCCTGAAGCAGGCAATATTGATACATGACGAAGTCTAAACTGATGTGACGCTCCCGCATCAGTGTTGCTCACGTTAAGCGGCTTGTCATAAATCAACGTTGCATTTGGATAGGCTTTAAGAGCTAAACGGACCCAAGTTGAGTTAGTTCCCATTGATGAACCCGATGGATAGTCGGCTCCAGCAACGAATATTATTTTGGCTCCGCTAACAGTTACGGTAGATTGCATTATCATCGAGTAATAGACCGCAGCACAAACGCTTCCTATGAGCAGCGTCAAAAGCAAGGTCAAGATTATCATTGACTTGCTAGATAGCATCTTTCTCATTTCCATTTTTGCTCTTCACCTCTTTGCGCGCTGAGCGATATGAAGAGTGAATGTATTTAAAGAATGTGAATTCAGAATATGAATCTGAAATATCCATGAAAAATGACAATAATCTTCGCGCGAGCACTTACCACATTTTGAAACAAGAAACCAAAACGAGTAAAAAAGCGGAAGGTACCCAAATCGGATCACGAACCCTGCCCAAACGCCTACATTACGTTACCATACTCCCACCTCCAAAGAAAATAAAAAAGAGGGAGATTAGTCGACGTCAACCTTTATCACGATTGTCACCGTTTGGCCAGAGACTCCAGCCGGCCTTGCCTTTGTGTAGACTACGATTGGCCATGATGAGCCACCAGTTATGCCAGTCGTTGTCCAGCTCGTCGATCCAGTAGGACTTGTCCAAGAAACGCCATTCGACGTGTAATTCAACCATTTACGGTCGCCAGAGGTTGTCGCATTCAACAGGAACTTAACGTATTCAAAGTCATCGGCATTTGCAGAGGGATTCACATCAGGGGATAGCCTAAGTTGAGCCGTCGTTCCTCCTTTGTTTTTCACTCTGACTGGATCGGTGTATGTAAAGGTCGCGTTGGGATAGGCTCTTAAACCCGTCAGCGTAGCAGTTGTGTTCGCACCGTTAAGTATTACAACCAATCCTTTAGTTCCGCTGTCTGTACCTACCCAAAAGACCACGTTGGCTGCGTAGACCTCAACGGTTGATGCCATTGTCAAAGAATAGTACATAGCGGCACTGGCTGTGGCTATGATCATCGAAGTTAAAAGCAAAGTCAAGAATTTCATTGATTTCCTAAACTGTATCTTCTTCAATTTCATTCTTTGTTTTCACCTCCTCCTTCTCAGTTTGTTTAGCAGGTCGGATCTAAGAAGGAGGGCGCTGATGCTCAAGCCCATGACAAGCAGTGACGCAACCAACCCAACTTGCAGCAGTAGCAGAGGGAACTGCGCACCCTGCGTATAGCCGTAGTTGACCGCAAAGAACACTGAGATTGCTATGGTTGGAAAAGTCACGGCTCCAGACCATGCTTTAGACAGCGTCCACAGTTTCTTTGAAACTCCAAGGTAAACATTGATGGCTATGATGTTTGCCAAGGCCACGATCAGGTAGAAGAAACTGTACCAGAAACGCATGTATTCGCTAAACGTTGTCAAGAATTCCTTGCTGACCAGTAGGTGTCCGAAGCCTGCGAGCGCTGCAATCTGGTAGACGTATGGTATGGCTTTGGGAAATCTCTCTTCCAAAAGGCAGGTTAATAGGCTGAGCAATAGGAATAGGTCTGTGCTCAACAATGCAAAAAGCTCTGGAAGTATAGTTTCTGACACTTCTTAGTCCTCAACCTATACTTCCGAGCGATATGAAGGACTAAGATATTTAACAGATATGAATCCAGAATCTGAATTCCAAAAATAATTTGCGCTATCGGCATATGCCTCATAGAGATGAAAATAACGTGTTCGAAATAGACAAATGAACTAGCAGTGGCATGACCATAACAACTCTCACTCGTTCATCATTACGGCTGTGAGACATTCAATAACTTTGGGACAGCCAAAGCATTCGTCTGGAATAGGAGTATTCTTCGGAAGATCCTTTAAATATCCGAAGTTGTGTGGGCAACCTTCAAAATCTTTTTTCCCATATAAGAACAAAGACTTCTTTGATTCTTTCTCTTTTCTCTTTTTTTGGTTTTCCCCTGCTTCGACCTGTGCTCCGGTCTGGGTTGGAATGCTTCCAATTGGTTCTTCTGGAACCTTTTGGGTCTCAACAGGTAAAATCGGCTCTTCGCTTGTGACCTTTGAGGTTTCAGCTGCTGCCATTGGCTTTTCTATGCTTTCCGTGCGTTCAATGGGTTTTTTAAAGCTGGATTTTTGTTCGGTTTCGTTTGACGGTTTCAATTTGATTACAAGTATCACATAGAATATTAGAATGCCCGCCATTACTGCCATTAGAAGAGCGTCAAACGACGACTCGAACAGAAGCATAAAGTTTCACAAGATTGAATGGTCCCTAACGCCAATATAGACTTAATGAATCCCACGCATGTAATCTGGATATATAACATCAATTTTGTTTAATTGACATTTAGGGATGCGTGATTTGAACTTTATGTCATGGTGAGCGTAAGCTGCTTTGTTTAAAACAGGACTAAAAAAGGCACAAGAAAAGCCCTAAATGGCGTTAAGTTGGATAATTAAAAGCGTCATAAATGACCAAATTACGATTCTAACCTTTTTTGGGCAAAACCTTCATTTTCCCGCTATTGACTTTTGATTGCTTTGGAATTGCTGAAAGGCAAAGAAATCAGGGATAAAAAAAGGTGGGAGATACGAGATACTAGTATCTCACTGCGATGGTGAAATCCGGATCACTCAGCGAGTCATCTACAGCGTCGATTTCAAAAGTCATTAGCCAACCATCGTTAGCTTCAGCCATAGAGTCAGTGTAATAGTCATCAAGAGTTTCCAAATTCACGTAGTCAAGGTATTGCCAAGATCCGGTAGCGTTTGTCCAAATGTGCATTTTTGCTTCAGTAAAATCAGCGCCTCCGACAGCTTCTGTTACATTTATATATATGTTGTTCACCGCGCCATTGTATTCATTCGTTAGGTATAGGACATCTGTGAAATTCACTGGTGCTCCATAACCAGAAAGATTTAGGGTCAGTGAAACAGTCATACCATTGATATTGAACGATTGAAGGTCCGACGCCCCTGGGCCTTCTTCCCATATCAGCTTTGATGCGCCAAACGTGATGTTGCCCTGGATATACATATACGTATACATTTGTGCACTTGCTACTACTATGAGCATCGAAGTTAAAAGCAATGTCAAGAATTTCATCGATTTGGGGATTCGTATCTTTTTTATTTTCATTTTCTCATTGTCACCTCCTTCTTCTCAGTTTGTTTAACAGGTCGGAGCCAAGAAGAAGAACGCCGAAGCTCAAGCCTATGACAAGCACTGAAATAAACAATCCTACTGGAAGCAACAAGAAAGGCAACTGTGTTCCTTTCGCATAGCCGTAGTTGGTCGCCAAGAACACTGAGATTGCAATAGTTGGAAAACTCACGGCTCCAGACCACGCTTTGGCCAGCGTCCACAGCTTCTTCAAAACCGCAAGGTAGATGTTGAGAGCTACGATGTTGGCCAAGGCTATGATCAGATAGAAGAAGTTGTACCAGAAACGCATGTATTCACTAAACGTTGCCAAGAATTCCTTGCTGACCAGTAGGTGTCCGAAACCTATGAGCGCTGCAATCTGGTAGATGTAGGGTATTGCTCTAGGAAATCTCTCTTCTAATATACACGTTAGTAGGCTGAGCAACAGGAACAGGTCTATACTCAACAATGCAAAAAGCTCTGGCAATATCGCTTCTGGCACTGCTTAGTCCAACCTACAGTTCTGAGCGATATGGAGACCTAGCATATTTAACGAGTATGAAATCACGATATGAAGAACTAAAATGATTAAACAGTATGAAACCAGGGTATTAAGAACTAAAGTGTTCAACGAGTATTAAACCAAAATATGAATCCTAATAACCTCAGAAGAAGAGTTCTCTACTATTTCACTTAGTTTCCTTGGCTTTTTTCTCCTCTCTAGTTTCAAAAACAAAGGGCGCCATTGGCGTTCTGACTTCCAATTGCACGCCAAGCAATGTCTCTAGAAAACCGCACAACACCTCGGCATTATTAATATAAGGCGCCTTAATCAGGAAGTATTTGTCGCGTCGGTAGAAGTCGCCGAAGCCCTGAACCCGCAACCGCTTGAAAACGTTATCCCATTCCTCTCGATTGGTTGTTTCCAAGTTTAATGTTGCCTCCATCGAAATTTTAGCAGCTTCACCCATCCTCTGCCCCATCTCACGCCATTTATTCTGAGGAACATACTGCATAAGCACATTGATCACTTCAACGTTTACGAAGGCAACCCGGCTGACACCCACATAATACTCGCCGGGATACCTCCAATCGTAGATAGTCATGCTGCGGTAAACGTCTAACATCTTTGAAATCAGCGGCTTAATTCCAGGCTCCTTTCCTTCCCGAATGAGCGAATCAATGTATTCACGTTCTGACTCGTCTAAAATTATAGTTGTGCGTTTAACAGGCTCCTTAGACATTTTAAAATATCTCCCAACATAAGTACTATATTTGACAGCATATTTATATGTACTTATGGCGGTGGCGCACTTCTAATCTCCTCATCCTACATCCCTATCAGTTCTTTTTGGCTCCGCTATCATCCCCTACACTTCTCGCATCTAGATTCTCACAACATGGAAGTCTTAAATATTGGCAATAGCGAAGACTTGCAGAAGGAGTTAGGAGAATGTTGCTCAAAAAAGGACACCTAAATATACTGAGCTCCGACGAAGTTTACCGTATTCACGTTGCCACCCTTGAGATTTTAGAGCGCACAGGATTTATCATTCACGAGACAAAGGCTCTGGAACTCCTAAACAATTCTGGTGCAAACGTCGACTTCAAAAAGAAGACCGCCAAAATTCCAAGTTATCTGATTCAAGAGGCTGTTGCGAAAACTCCAAAAAGTTTCATCTGGTACGCTAGAAACCCTAAGAACAACATTAGAGTCGGAGGCAGCTCCACAAAGTTTGGATCGGGAGGACCCTGCAAAAACATAATTGATCTAGAAACGGGTGAGTGCCGCTCTCCTACGAGTGAAGACGCAGAAAAGCTGGTGAGGCTTATAGACGCGCTTCCAAACATTCACATAGCCTATCCCCCTACCGAATTGCTTGACATCCCACCGAAAATTCGAGGCATTCACGGCCTTGCCATAGCAATCAAGAACTCCTCAAAATGCTTAGAAGGAGGCGGCATGGACAGCCTAAGAATCGCAGCGACACTTATAGGGGGCGAAGAAGAACTCCGTAAAAAACCCTTTATAGCCGGATACGTAGATCCCATCAGCCCTCTCGTTCACGGTAAAGACATGATCCAAGTTATCTTTAACTGCGCCGAATTCGGACAGCCCATTTTTATGACAGCTATGGCCCTAGCAGGAGCCACCGCACCCGCAACCCTTGCCGGACTCTTGGTGCAGCAAAACGCTGAAATTCTAAGCGGGTTACTGATCGCTAACCTGATCAATCCTCGTACGCCTGTGATTTACGGTTCTGTGTCATGCATAATGGATATGAGAACAACAATCGCTTCCGTAGGTTCTCCCGAACAAGGCTTAATTAGTGTCGCAGCCGCGCAAATAGCTCATTCTTATGGAATACCCTGCAGCGTAGGAGCTGAATCCGACTCAAAAACTCCAGATGCTCAAGCCAGCTATGAAAAAGCCATGTCTCTAGTGATGGCGGTCATGGCAGGCACCGACTTAATGGACCTATTCATGGGCTCCACAGAAGCCTACAACACAACAAGCTTCGAGCAGATGATTATCGATAACGAAATCGCTGGAATGGCTCTTCGAAGCGCCAAAGGAATCGAAGTAAACGACGAAACCTTGGCAATAGATGTAATCAACAGAGTTGGACCCGGAGGAAACTACCTCATTGATAAGCACACTCTAAACTGGTTTAAAAAAGAACACTACAAACCCACTCTCAGCAACAGAGAAACTCGAAACATTTGGGAAAAATCAGGAGCCAAGGATATTCGACAAGAAGCCAGAAAACAAGCGAAGAAAATTTTAGCGGAACACGAGCCTGAGCCAATCGACAAAACATGCTGGAAAGAAATCACTAAGATAATAAAAGAAGTCGAAAAAAGAGAAAGATAACGCGAAAGTAGCCCAGTAAATTTGAGAAGCTTTTCGAACCTATGCGCGGCTGCGGTGTCAAAGAATTTAAAAATGAAACATGCACTTACTCTACACCACGGGATACATATGAAAATCTTAATAGTTGGAGTTGGAGCCCAAGGTTCAGTGATTGCTACAGAAACTGTTAAAATTCCAGAAGTATCCGAGGTTAGGCTTTCTGACATAGATTTACGAAAGGCTGAACACCTTGCAGAGAGGTTAAAGAGCAAAAAAGTGCGCA
>Ga0315307_1000501_pt1 | contig 17010 bp, 18 predicted proteins | sample TDP2_MG_FD_203079 | JGI IMG/M metagenome (GOLD analysis project Ga0315307, IMG submission 203079) | Freshwater sediment microbial communities from Lake Towuti, South Sulawesi, Indonesia - TDP2 | ecosystem: Environmental > Aquatic > Freshwater > Lake > Sediment | place: Indonesia: South Sulawesi... | reverse complement strand
CTTCTTAACTGCTTTCACAACTGCCTCAGCCAATTCCATAGCACCTTCCCCACCCTTGGCCCAACATTCTACAGGAACAGCGTCTTCCGCTTGCGCTTCCAATGCTTTCTTTCTAGCCAACTCTATCTCTTTATCGGTATCTGAAGTAAATCTATTGATAGCCACTATAGCTGGAATTCCATGGATATGGACATTCTCTATCTGTCGGGCAAGATTCTCACATCCCTTCTCCAGGGCTTTCGTATTCTCTTTGGTAACCAGCTTCATATCCATCGGTACACCCGGACGGGCCTGAAAAGCTCCCCCGTGCATTTTCAATGCTCTTATCGAAGCAACCACCACAGCGCAATCTACCTCCAAACCGCTCTGCCGACACTTGACATTAATCAGTTTCTCAAAACCACAGTCTGCACCAAAACCGCTTTCTGTAACCACATAATCTGTCAGTTTAAGAGCCACCATATCTGCAAGGGCCGAGTTGTTTCCATGGGCAACATTGGCAAAAGGTCCGGCGTGAATGATAGCAGGGGTGTTTTCCATTGTCTGCACCAGGTTGGGCTTGATGGCATCCTTCATTAGAACTGTCATCGCTCCAGCAACCTTGAGCTCTTCAGCAGTTACTGGCTTGCCTTCAAAGGTATAACCTATGACGATACGCCCCAATCTCTTTCTAAGGTCGAATAGCCCTGTAGTGAGCCCGAGAATAGCCATAGTTTCGGTAGCCACTGTGATATCATAGCCTGTTTCCCGAGGAGAGCCGTTAGCCTTACCCCCGAGCCCAATAATTATCTGTCGCAGTGCTCTATCACTAATATCAACACACCTACGCCAGGTAATATTGAAAGGGTCAATGTTCAATTTGTTCCCGTGAAGGATGTGAGCATCTATTGCTGCAGCCAATAGATTATGAGCAGTCTCCACTGCGTGCGCATCCCCGGTGAAGTGGAGATTTATATTCTCCATAGGGAGAACCTGAGAATAACCTCCTCCGGTGGCACCACCCTTAATTCCAAAAGTAGGGCCCTTCGAAGGCTGGCGGCTGGTGTTGCAAACCTTCTTTCCTATTTTTGCCAAGGCCATTCCCAAGCCAATGGCAGTAACCGTCTTCCCTTCTCCCAGAGGAGTGGGAGTAATCGCCGTTACCGTGACAAATTTGCCGTTGGGCCTATCCTTTAGCCTCTCCAGGATTTCCAGAGAAACTTTTGCCATATACTTTCCATAAGGCTCAAGCTCTTCCTCTCTAATGCCAAGGTCTCTGGCGATTTCCACAATCGGTTCCATCTTTGCTTTCTGGGCAATCTCCAAATCACTTAACATCTTCCATCCTCCCTTCACTTTGTGTAAAAGACTACCGTTTTCTGCGCACCCAATTCAGAGCGATACGAGAATTTCTTCAGTGCTCTCTTCTAAGAACTTGACAATGTTGCAAACAGTCCTGTTGAGGGGAGCCCGTATTCCCATCTTATCGGCCTCAGAAACTATTGCTCCGTTAATAAAGTCTATTTCCGTCCTCTTCTTCCTTAAGATATCCTGTAGCATAGAAGAAACATTGTCACTGGAAGCACGGCATTGCTCTTCTACTTTTTCCAGGATTTTCTTGTAGGGAAGTCTAATTTTTTTCTGGAGAATGACCTCCATAGCTTCTTCCACTATAAGTCTCATCAAATCTCTAAGATAAGGGGATTCCAAAAGTTGACCATTTCTTACTCTGGCAATAGCCGTCAACGGATTTATCACTGCATTGATTAGTAGTTTACCCCATAAGACGCCTTCTATGTTACTAGAGACCTCAGTATCTATGCCAGCAGCATTGAAGGTATCGGCAATCCGTTCGATTCTTTCAGTCCTCCTACCGCCGATTTCCCCGACCACCGTCTTTCCAAAACCGGCATGTCTTATTCTCCCCATCTCCAAGACAGTTGCGCCATGGTATGTAACGCCGGCAACCACATGCTTTTCACCTACGATTTTCGCCATCTTTTCAATGTTTCCGAGCCCATTTTGAAGGGTAAGCCAAGCTGTTCTATCTCCTGTTAGAGGTAAAGAGTTCCTAGTAGCTTCTTCTGTATCGTAAGCCTTGACGGAAAGAATTACCAAATCGCAGGAGCCTACTCGGGAGGGATCTATTGTCGCCTTTATTCTTACAATGGTCTCTTGTTTCGGCTCCTTAGGATGAGGGGGTCGGCTCGTTTCTATAATCAGTCCATCTCTATTTATCTTCTCGGCTCTATCTTTATGGTTATCAATTAGCCAGACTTCCTGTCCTGCTCCGGTAAGCATTCCGCCAAATAACCCACCCATTGCGCCCGCACCCACAATTCCTATCTTCATTCCTGAAACCCGAACCTGCCCATTTGCAGAGAAACTTGTGAAAATTTTCACAAGTTCTCATCTCAAAAAGAAACCTAAAAATTCTATAAAATTTCTTTTTGTCTTGTCAAGTACATAAGAAGAATCTCCTTAAACCATGAATTGCCACCGCAAAGGGTAAACTCATTCAGCCCTGATGACCCTCTCAAGCACGGTAAATTCATTCCCACCCACATGTAAAAGTGGCTTTGCCTTTAGAGGACTGTATTTCCCTTTTAATACAAATCCCTTTTTCAACTCTACATCCAATATTCTTCCTATAATAGTCAGGTGGTCACCTGTTTTCTGGATTGTTTCCAGCCTACATTCCAATTGTGCTATTGCTTCAACTACTTTAGGTGACTTAATCCTTTTCGATTTTTCTTCAGTCAAGTGCGCTTTCTCGATCTCGCTAACTCCTTTAGGGAAATCTTCCCCACAGACCCAGAGCTGATTCAATATATCCACACCAGGAATATTTACTGCGAAGTCTCCCGTCTCTCTGATGTTCGATACAGTATGGTGGTCTGGATCGGAGGCAAAGGCAATCATTGGCGGTTCCACTGAAACCGGCATAACGAAACTGAAAGGCGCGGCATTGGAAACCCCCTCTTTATCTATTGTGGAAATCAGGACCAAAGCCCTGGGGCTCAACACTTTGTACCAATTGGATAATTCTATCTTCATAAATCCTCCCGGAAATGTGCTGTTAACAGGTTAAATGGAGGAGAGCAATGGTTTTAGCAGATGGAAAAAGCCGATTGTATGCCTGGCAAGCATTCTCGGTTTTATCTACTACTAATCTAATCCCTTTAGAAATTATGTGTTCTTCGACTTCCTCAGGGACTTCCATTAATCCCGATGCCCCGGTACCGATAATCAGAATTTCCGGCTTTTCGGCTACTGCTCTCTCGATATCGGATATGTGGAGCCGGTGGCCTTCCTTTCGCCACCATCTGCTATCTACACGGTCAGGGTAGATTATGAGGTCGGATGTGTACTCTTTCCCATCGACAACTATCCTCCCAAAACTGTACGATTCTATCATTTTCTCTACTATCTTTACTCCGGAGAAAGATTAGAGCTGGATGTGAAGTCTTTAGGTCTTGCCCTTCTCAACTTGAAGTAGTACAGAATAGCATCAACGATTCTGCGAGATGCTTTGCCATCACCATACGGGTTCACCGATGTAGCCATTCTCCCGTAGAGTTTTCTACTGTCGAGCAACCTGCAGGTCTCATCAAATATTTTCTTCTTAGACAAGCCAATAACTTTGACAGTGCCGGCCGCTACTCCTTCCGGCCTTTCCGTGACCTTTCTTAATACCAGAACCGGTTTGCCCAATGAGGGCGCTTCTTCCTGGAGTCCCCCTGAGTCGGTTAAGACCAGGAAGCATCTACTCATCAAATTTATGAAATCGAGGTAATCTAATGGATTGGTTAGACTAATGCGGGAGGTGTTTTTAAGAATCCTCTTTACTGTATTTCTCACATTAGGGTTGGGATGGACTGGATAGACAATCTCCAAATCGCTGTACTTATGGACGAGTTGTTTGATACTCAAACAGATATTCTCTAAGGGAAGTCCCCAGTTCTCTCTGCGGTGAGAAGTAAGTAAGATTACCCTCTTCTTAGCAAAGTCAATCCTTTTCAAAACGGAGTTTCTAATCTCGTGGGGCTTCTTCAAAGCCAAATATAGCGCATCAATCACAGTATTCCCGGTTACAAAAATTGACTCTTTTCCTATATTCTCGCTGAGGAGGTTTCTTCTCGCTAAGGGAGTGGGTGCAAAATGTAAATTACATAAGGCGTCGGTGAGGAGCCGATTTATCTCTTCAGGGTAGGGATTAAATCTATCATGAGAACGGAGCCCTGCCTCAATATGGCCGACCGGAACTCTTTGATAGAAAGCGGCCAAGGTAGCAGCGAAAGTTGTCGTGGTATCACCCTGGACAAGGACTAGGTCAGGTTTCTCCTTAGCAATTACCTTTTCCAATTTAGAAAGGGAGCTCGTAGTGACATAATAGAGCGTTTGGGATTCCTCCATTATGTCCAAATCGTAGTCGGACCGAAGCCTGAAAAGTTCTAGAACCTGGTCGAGTATTTGTCTATGTTGCGCAGTTATTGCTACAACAGTCTTGAAAACATCTTTCTTCTCCTGTAATTCTTTCAAGACAGGCGCCATCTTTACAGCTTCTGGCCTTGTACCAAAAATACAGAGTATCTTCTTCATCTCTAGTCCCCTGTTGATATTTAAACTGTGCTTAAAGAACGGCCAAAAGAATTGCTCCCAATCCCAAAGCTCCAGAAATCCCATACATTAAGAGAACTGTCCTCCTTTGGCCCCAACCATAACTCAGCAAGCGATGGTGGAGGTGTTCCCGATCAGCTTGGAGGAGCGGTTTTCTTCCCTTTAGGCGTCGAAAAATGGTAAGAAACGTATCGAGTAGCGGAATGCCTATCACCATTATCGGAATAAATAGAGCAATCGCCGCCACAGTTTTCAATGCTCCCATTATGGTAATTGTCCCCAGGACAAATCCGAGAAACATGCTTCCTGTATCGCCCAAAAAAATTTTTGCCGGATGAAAATTGTAGAGAAGAAATCCGCTTGCACTCCCCAATAACGCCATAGCCATAACAGCCACAAGCTCAAGCCTCTCGGTAACCATTGGGCTAGCTTGCTTATCAATTTGAAAAAGAGTGATGACAAAAAATGTGGCTGAGGCAATTACTGTTATTCCGGTCGCCAGTCCGTCGAGCCCGTCAATCAAATTAATAGAGTTAATAAAAGTAACTGCCCAGAGTAGTGTGAACGAAAGGCTCAAATATAACGAAAATTCAAGATATTTATTGCTAAAGGGATTGCTTATCCCAACTATTCTTATTCCGTAGGAGAATAGAACTAAGGAGGCAATAACTTGACCGAGCAGTTTGACTAGGGGGCTTAGCCCTTTCTTATCATCAATCAGGCCTAAGACGGTGACAATGGTTGCTCCACCGAATATCCCTAACCAGTATTTCTCACCTGAGAAACTGGAATGTCCAAAAAGAGAGACCGAAGCTATAGAACCCATAAAGGCTATATAGACTGCCAACCCTCCCCAGGAGGGAACCAATGTTCCGTGGACTTTCCGCTGGCTAGGCTTATCAATTGCACCAAACTTTCTCGCCAGGAAGGAAATCATAGGGGTTATGAGAGAAGAAATAAGTAGGGATAGAACAAATACAAGAATATAAAGGATATGCATTTGGACTCAGCCGAAAATGAAAAATTGAAACCGGGTATACTAAGGGCCGATTATTCCATCCTCAGCCTTTTCTGGTATAAGGGGAATCTCTTAGTCAGTCTCAGTACTTCCTTTCTTAGACCGGCCAGATAGAAGTCATCATAACGGTGGTCGACAGCGTCCATTATCAGCTCGGCAATTCTCTCCATTTCTTCTTCTTTCATTCCTCTGGTAGTTAGAGCTGGCGTCCCCAAACGAATGCCACTGGTCACGAACGGCTTCTCCGGGTCGTGCGGAATGCTGTTTTTATTGACTGTGATACCTGCTTTATCCAGAACCTCCTCGGCCACATCTCCTGTCAGCCTCTTGTTTCTCAAATCCACCAGCATCAAGTGTGTATCTGTACCCCCAGAGACAATCTTGAAGCCCCTCCTCATCAGTCCATCAGCAAGTGCCCTGGCGTTCTTCACTATTTGAGCCTGATATTTTCTGAATTCGGGCGTGAACGCCTCCTTAAAAGCTACAGCCTTAGCAGCAATAACATGCATCAGAGGACCTCCCTGTATTCCAGGAAAGATATTTCTGTCAATAAGGGAGGCATACCTTTTCTTGCACATTATCATTCCACCCCTCGGTCCGCGCAGGGTCTTATGGGTTGTAGTGGTCACAAAATCAGCGTAAGGGACGGGTGATGGGTGGAGATCAGCAGCGATTAGCCCGGCTATATGGGCAACATCGGCCATAAGATAAGCACCAACCCTGTCGCATACTTCTCGAAACTTTCTAAAATCTATAATTCTGGAATAGGCAGAAGCACCGGCAACAATCAATTTCGGCTTATGCTTTATAGCAAGTCTTCTCATCTCTACATAATCTATTAAGCCTGTTTTCTTGGATACACCAATGGGCACAGTCTTAAAATATTTTCCAGAAAAACTTGTGGGATGGCCGTGCGAAAGATGGCCCCCATGTGACAGGTGCATTCCCATAATCGTATCTCCTGGTTCAAGAACAGCAAAGTATACTGCCATATTTGCCTGTGTCCCCGAATGGGCCTGAACATTCACATGCTCTGCACCAAACAGCTTTTTTGCGCGCTCAATCGCCAAAGATTCCACAACATCATAATATTCGCACCCACCATAAAACCTGTGACTGGGATAACCCTCAGCATATTTGTTGGTCATTACTGAACCTTGAGCCTCGAGAACCGCCTCAGAGACAAAGTTTTCCGAAGCGATCAACTCAAGATTTTCCGCTTGCCTTTGAGTTTCCATATGGATTGCTTTGTAAACTTCCGGGTCAACTCGTTTCAAACTCGACATTTTCTTCTCCTTGAAATATTTAGAATTTTATCTTGATTCTATCCAGTACTTTCTTTAAATACCCTCTAATCTCATTGAGTCGGGCCTGGTAGACCTCCTCGGGCTGGCCGAGAGGGTCAGGAATATCCAGGTTCTCTCTTTCCCCGGCAAACTCTTTCAATAGAAATACCTTATCTTTTACATCGGGAGCCATCTCCAGAATAGCCTCCTTTTGTCTTTTTTCCATAACCAGGATCAAGTCGGCATCTCTGACAATCTGGGGGGTAGTTTGCCTGGGCTTATGATTGGAGACTTGTATGCCTTCTTCCCTTAATACTTTTTCCAGTGCGCCATATATGGTGTAGGAAGGAAGAGCGGCAATACCGGAAGACTCGACTTCCACATTCTCTATTCTCTCTTCTCTCAGCATCTTCTCCAATAGCTTTTCGGCCATAACGCTACGGCAGGTATTGCCGGTACAAACAAAGAGAATCTTCTTTTTCATTTCAATTCTTCTTCCTTTATGGTTCCTTTCCTCAGCACTTTGAATGGATAGCTAGTCGCATCTAAGACTGTGGACACACTTTTCAGGGGAGCCTCGCCGCCATCGATGCATAAATCGGCTTGCTGCAACAGTCTTTTTTCCATCCCCTTAACCGAAATATTTTCTTTTCTCCCGGAAAGATTGGCACTGGTGGCAGCTAGCGCTCCAGCGCCTCTAATCAATCCAAGAGCAATCCTATGGTCTGGCATTCTCAGAGCAACTGTCTTGTGCTTTTTTGTTGAAGGTAAGACTAGAGTTAGCGAACCTGGCCAGTAGTCCCTTATGAGCCTTTTAACTCCCTTTGATAACTTGGCAGTGAACTTTTTCACATCCTTCTTGAAACCAATCAGGAAGACTAAGGGTTTCTTCCTAGACCGTTTCTTTATCCAATAAATCCTATTTATCGCTTTGGGAAAGCGAATACTCCCACCCAGGGCATAGACAGTGTCTGTGGGAAAGATTACAAGACCTCCCTTCTTCAATACGGAAACTGCCTCTTCGATTTTCTTCCTCTTTGGTTTTTGGGGATTTATCTTAATTATTGTTCCCATCTTATGTGAATCTCTCTGTCCCCCCTCACCCCAACCCTCTCCCCTTTGGGGAGAGGATAATGGTGACGGGAAAGATTATGTCATATAAGATGAATTAATCTTCACATAGTCTGGAGTCAAATCGCAGGTATAGACTACTGCTCCACTCCTTCCCTGTTTCAAATCAACAGTTACCTCTACTTCCTCCTTATCCAATATTTGCCTGGCCCTTCCTTCAGAATAGGATGTTCCGACACCATTCCTGGCCACCTGCAATTTGCCAAAATAGATGTCTATACCTTCAGGATTAACCTCTATTCCAGAAGAACCAATTGCTGCCATCAACCTTCCCCAATTTGGATCTGAGCCATAGACGGCTGTCTTAACCAACGGGGAACTGGCTATGTGCCTGGCAATTTTCCTTGCACTTGAGGCGCTCTTTCCATTCCTGACTATTATCTTGACCAGTTTTGTCGCTCCTTCCCCGTCTCGAGCGATTGACTCTGCCAGACCTAACATCACGCGGTCAAGACTATTCTGGAATTCCAAGAAATCGCGTTCTACGATATCTATCCTCTCATTTCCTGCTTTGCCATTAGCCAGAATTAGAACAGAATCGTTGGTGCTCGTATCACCATCAATCGTAAGTGAATTGAACGACATTTCAACTGATGCTTTAAGCGACTTTTCAAGCAATCTTCTATTGATAGCTACATCGGTGATTATGAAAGAAAGAAGAGTAGCTAAATCGGGATGTACCATTCCCGCACCTTTAGCAAATCCACAGATGGTTGCCTTCTTATGCTTCTGAATTAAGAATCTCTTGCTAATTATCTTAGGAGTGGTATCAGTGGTCATAATCGCTTCGGCAAAGAATTCCGGCTTAGAAGCCTTTCCTACAGTCCTGGCTATCTTTCTTATGCCTTCTCTAACTCGCTCCATAGGGAGGAATCGGCCAATTACCCCTGTAGAAGCAAGTAGAACATCTTCCTTTCTGATGCCCAATTGTCGAGCCAACTCGTATGCCATCGTCTCAGCATCTGCTATCCCCCTGTTCCCAGTGCAAGCATTCGCACAGCCTGAGTTGGCTATGACTGCTTGTGCTCGACCGTCCCTTAAATGGTTCTTAGAAATAATGACCGGCGCTCCTTTCACTCTATTCTTAGTAAATAGACCCGTCGCTACGCAGGGAACTTCTGAATAGATAAGAGCTATATCCCTTTTTACCTTATTTCCTATTCCCGACCTAATCCCACTAACAAAAAAACCTTTAGGAAGAAATAACCGACTTCGCATAAGAATCGAAGGCCTCAATAGATTTTTTTCCATCCTCTAATAAAGCAGTCCCTCTGTCTCTGGAAATCCACACAATAGATTCATATTCTGCACGGCTTGGCCGGAGGCGCCCTTAACTAGATTATCTATCGCCGTAATGACTACTATCCGGTTAGTGCGCCTATCAACCACCATTCCTATCTCACAGAAGTTTGTTCCCACAACATCCTTCACCTCTGGGAAACTGGATTGGGGAAGAATACGGACAAACGGCGCTTCCCTATAGTATTCCCTATAAAGGCCCCATATCCTATCGAGAGAACTCTTCACTTTCAGGCTGGCATAGATTGTGCATATTATTCCACGATCCATGGGAATTAGATGGGGAGTAAAGGAAATGGTTATCTTTTTTTGGGAAATCTTCGATAGCTCCTGTTCTATCTCGGGAATATGCCGGTGTGTGCCAACGCTGTATGGTACGAGATTTTCATGACACTCGCTGAAATGGTAAGCGAGATCCAACTTCCTACCCGCACCTGAGACGCCCGACTTAGCATCAGCGATTATCGAATTTCCATTAATTAATTTATGAGATAGAAGAGGAGCAACTCCCAAAATCACCCCTGTGGGATAGCAACCAGGGTTTGCCACCAGGGAAGACTTCTCTATTTCTTTCTTGTGAATTTCTGGAAGTCCATATACTGCTTTCTCAAGAAGCTTCGGGTAGGAATGTTCAATCCCATACCACCTCTTATAAATAAGGCTATCGTTCAACCTGTAATCTGCCGAGAAGTCTATTACCTTCTTCCCCTTTTCCAGAAATTCTGCCACCGGTTTCTGCGATTTGCCATGCGGAAGCGCCAAGAAGAGAATATCTGAGTCTCCAGCTACTTTAGAAATATTTAAATCCTCAAACTTCTCATCGATAATGCCGCCAAGTGCTCTATGAACCTGTGAAACCTTTTTTCCGCTATATGTCTCAGAGGTCAGATGAGCAATCTTTGCCTTGGAATGTCTAAGTAGAATCTTGAGCAGTTCTCTCCCTGTATACCCACTGGCTCCCAAAATACTCACTCTTACCATTAAATCCCTCCAGTTCTCATCAAATCAAAATTTTACTCAAGTGCCGCCTGGGACTTCTATAGACTCTTCATGTCATAAAGAAAGAGAAATTACCATTAGGAGTATATAGGCGATAGAGATAAACATAAGAAGGGTGGCAAACACTCCAATCGGCACCAGGAGTATTAACACGGCTTCAAAAGTAGAAGAAGCATATACTTCTCTAATGCTACTTACCACAAGAAAAAGATACCAGATGAGGATAAGACTCGTAAAAAGCGGGTAAAGAAAAATTCCTCCCTTACCCAGACCTTCTGCTATCAGGGATAGAGGAGTAAAAAGAATGAAAGGAAACATGGCCAATCCCAGTGTAAGAAAAAGGTCGATTACCTTTCCCTTCTTGCCCCATACCTCAGCAGAGAAATGGAGAATTCCCGCATTGATTATCCAGAAGAAAGTGGCCAGAACAATAGTGAAAATAAGATTAGAAAAGAAGCCAAACTTGCTCATTCTCGCAAGGTTAGTAAGAGATAGACTAGCTCCAACAGCGATGCTAATTTCAGACAAAAAAACAATAAAGACTAGAAATAACCATGGCCTATGTTCTCTCGCTCGGCCGAATCCTCTTCCCGGACGGATAGCTAAATCATACAGTATCTCTGTATAGTAATCTTCCATTCTTGCTCCTCAGTGTATGCTGTTCTATTGGAGGATATATTCTAATCTTACAGAATTCCCATCCACTAGGTCCAGTAAGGCATCTGTTCTGGAACGACTGGAGAATATATCGAAGATTCTGGGAAACGGCTCCAGCATTTCCACTACCCTAGGTTCGCCAGTAATTCCGGCAAGTTTACCTGCAAGGCTCACAGCATCTTGAAAATTGCCAATCTCGTCAACAAGACCCAAACCTTTTGCCTGTTGTCCGGTAAAGATTTGACCCTGAGCAATTTTCTCCGCCTCTTTTTTCTCCAGATTTCTTCGCTCAATTACTACTCGCAGAAACTGGTCGTAGGCATCATCTATCAACCCCTGAAGTAGTTTTTTCTCTTCTGAGGTCAATTCGCGTGCCGGAGAACCAATGTCCTTGTGTATGCCCCTCTTTATCACCTCAATTTTGATTCCAATCTTACGAAATAACTCTTCCATATTACCGAGGCTCATAACCACCCCTATACTTCCCGTAATGGTTCCAGGATTGGCTACAATCCTATCCGCAGCGCAGGCAACATAGTATGCCCCCGAGGCACCCACATCACCCATGGAGACAACGACCTTCTTGCCTTTCTCCCTTAGCCTTATTACCTCCTCATAGATTTCCTGAACTGCTGCTATACTGCCCCCAGGACTATTAATTCTTAGAACCACAGCTTTTATATTGGGAATCTTACTTATCTTTCTTAGCTGGCTTACTATCTTATCAGCTCCCTGCAATAAGCGAGTCCATCCCGAGCCACTCCGAGATATAGTTAGTGGCCCGTAAAGATAGACGACCGCCACGCCTTCTCTTCTGGTCAGAAGCCGTGCCTTTCCTTCAACGCTTTTCTCCAAGATAAGATAGACTCCCATCACAATAGAAAGAATAGAGAGGAAAAGGAGAACTCCGACGACTAGATTTTCTCGTTTCATGTTGTTTACCACCTTTATTCTATCGTAAACTCCAATTTTTTAATTATATTCCAATTGCCAAAATTTGTCAAATCATATTTCCCATAACAGCCGATTACTCCCTCTACCCGCTACTGGCAAGACTTCTGACCAGGTCAAAAAAATGCGGAAGCATCTATAATCTATGCTTCCGCAGATATTCCTCTCTCCCTTAAGCAAGATTATCTTTTAGAGAACTGAAATCTCTTTCTGGCTTTTGGCCGGCCGGGCTTCTTCCGCTCGACCATGCGGGGGTCACGGGTCAGGAATCCCTCTTTCCGTAATGTTAACCTTATCTGTTCATCAATCTTTGCTAAAGCGCGTGAAATTCCATGTCTTATTGCCCCTGCCTGCCCACTCTTCCCTCCACCGCAAACATTAGCCAAAATATCAAATTTATTCACTAAGTTCGTAGCAACTAAAGGCTCCACAGTCAATTGTTTCAAACCAGGCAAGCCAGCGAAGTACTCATCAAGTGGTCGCTTATTAACTATGAAATTTCCGCCGCCAGATTTCAACAAAACCCTAGCAACTGCCGTCTTTCTTCTCCCTATACCCCAAATCTCCGTAACTTGTGCCATATCTCATCCCTCTAAAGTTTCAAATTCTTAGTAATTGCGGTTTCTGTGCGCCGTGGGGGTGTTCGTTTCCCTTATATATCTTCAATTTCTTTATCAACCTATCACTGAGCTTGTTTGGAGGGAGCATCCCCTTTACAGCCAGCCTAATTGCTTTTTCTGGATTTTCCGCAATGAGTTTGTCGTAGCGAATAGACTTTGCTCCCCCTGGATAGCCAGAATATGTAAAATGGGACTTCTGTTTCGATTTCTTCCCTGTCAATAACACCCCCTGGGAATTTACGATAATCACATAGTCGCCCGCATCAATATCAGGAGAGAAAATAGGCTTCCCCTTACCCCTCAATAGCTGGGCTACCTTTGTCGCCAATCGTCCCAAGACCATACCAGAGGCATCTATGAGGTACCATTTCTTTTCAATATCTTCATCTTTTGGAAAAAATGTCTTTACTGCCATCATTACTCCCCATAAAACCACCCCCACCCGCAAAGGGATTCTTCCTCTATATTGAGTACCTTACGGATGGGGGAACTGTTTAGAAAAAGATAACCAGGTATCAAGAGATGTTAAATGGTTTCCTATTCCTTTTTCGCAGGATAAAGTTCCAGAGCAATAGCCAGTCCTAGGCAATAGCCTGCGAAGAATAGGAATGTGCGCGGCGCCACCACTATCTGGCCCGGCCCAAGCCTAGCAATAATTCCCAATACCAAACTCGCCAAGCTGATAATGATTGACAGCGTAATCCACTTCTTCATCTTTTACCCCCTTTTACCCAGAACCACCTTCCCCTTTTGTCTTTTTAAAAACCATTATAAATTAGCAAAAAAGAGCTGTGTTGTCAACTCTTTTTTGAAAAATGCCAGTAGTGCCAAGATCGTACCCCTGGAAACCAAAGATAAAGCGCAGAGTGGAGGAATAAGAAACGTAGTTTATGAAAACGAGGAAGAGAAAAATCACACTAAAATTGGAAAAGATAATTGAGGTCTGGAGGGCTTTTCTTGCTAAGGATTTGTCCTGGCGTCCTGTTTCCGCTTGAGGGTTGTACCGATTCTCTGTACCACAATATCTACTCTCCTATTCATTGCTCTATGTTCCTCGCTGTCGTTATCCACAACCGGCTGATACTCCCCATATCCTGCGGAAGATATGCGTTCTGGGGGGAAGCTTAGCGTCTCCAGGAGGTAGCGGGTTATGTTTGTAGCCCTTGCTGTGGACAGCTCCCAATTACTAGGAAATTTACTCTTCAATTCTGGACCAATTGGAACATTATCAGTATGACCTTCGATGCACACATTATTTGGCACATCAACAATTTCTTTAGAGAGGTCTTGAAGGATGTATTTAGCTTCTTCATAAATTTCAGCTTTCCCGCTATCGAACATCAATTTCTCTCGTAAAGATATAACCAATCCCTTCTCATTTCTTGCCAAAGCGATATAGTTTTCCAAATTTCGTTCCGTCACATATGATTCTAGTCTCCTCATCAACTTTATGAGTTGTAACTCATTCATAGCGCTGGCTAAGGCAAACAACATAACAAAGAATATCAATAGCTGCGTTATCATATCTGAATATGTCAACATCCAGGCAGGCGTTGGCTTTCCTATCTGGATTTCGTAGCTCGCTCGTCTGGGAACGCCTGGAAGAGGAAACATTCCTCTCCTCCTCAAAAACAAGTCAGATAGTTTTTCCTACCGGGATTACCTTTTTACCCGCCCCTTTCTTCCTCAATTGTGGGGCCAAGTATGCTTTTAATTTGGCTTCCATAATGCTGGGAATCTCTCCGGCTTGCAATGAGAGAACTCCTCGAATAATGACCTCTTTAACAAATATTTCCTCTTCACTTCTTCGCTTCAGTTTGCCCGCAATGGGTAGGAAGAAAAGGTAGGCAGCTACTGCGCCATAAAAGGTCGTTAACAGCGCTACTGACATGCCAGCAGCAATCTGGCTCTGGTCTTCAAGATGGGCAAGCATCATAATCAGTCCCATAACTGTCCCAATCATACCAAAAGCAGGACAGTAAGTCCCCAAACTAATGAAAATCTCCTGTCCTATGAGATGCCTTTCACGAATAAATGTTATCTCTGTTTCTAGCTCTGTGCGAATTCTTTCCTGGTCGGCACCATCGACAACCAACTGCACACCACGTTTCAAGAACTCATTATTGACTTTACTTAACTCCTTCTCCAGCTCCAGTAGCCCTTGCTTGTGAGCTATCTTGGTGAAATCTATCAATTGATTAATCAATTCAGTGGGATCTTCTTCTTTCTCCGTCAGCACTTTCTGGGCAATCTTGAAGACTCCCAGAACCTGCTTCATAGGATAATTAACCAGCGTGGCCGCAATAGCGCCTCCAAAGGTGATGAAAATTGACGATACATCGAAGAAACCGGTTGCCCCTCCCATTCTCATGAATATGGCAACGAAAATTAGACCAATCCCACTTATGACTCCTAAAATAGTGGTGATGTCCATTTCTCCTCCCAAGCTCTCCTGGTGAATCCTGATAGATAAGTTTGTTCCTTGAAGTTATGCTTTCTTAGTTGTTTCTTTGTTTACCAAACGCCGGTACTCTATGACTTTTTCAATAACTTCTGAAACTGTATCTCTTACGATTATCTTGTTCCCTGTGACCAAGGAGATAGTCGTATCTGGCCTAGCATCAACTGTTTCGATGAGCTCAGCATTTATGACTACTTCTTCTCCATTCAATCTTTTTACTTTAATCATTAGATTACAGTCCTACTCAATTATGGATTGGGCCTACAAGAATATTTTCTATTCACCGTTTACAGGCTTATTCAACCAATGCCAGAATTTTGCAAGGAAGCTACGTTTAGCTTTAGCCAATTCTTTCTTAAGTTCCTCCTCTTTTCTTGTCTCTTCGGCCCTGAGCCGCGCTTCTTTTTCTGCAATTCCCGCAAGCACCCGGGTTGCTTCCCTCTCCTTGGCTAATTCCGTCTCCAACTTCCTTATCTTACTTTCCCTCTCTCCCAACTTCTCTGCCAGTGCCATTTCCATTTCTGCTATCTTAGTCTTTACCTTTCCTATTTCCTCTTCTTTATCTCCAAGTATTCTTTCCTTATTTAAAGATTCGCTCTCTTGTCTTTTCAGTTCCTCTTTGTACTCTTCCTCCATCTTCGCCATTCTATCTTTGAGCGAGTCCATTTGTTCCTTACTTCTTTCCAGTTCTTTTCGCGCCTTTTCTATTTTTTCCTGCCCATCTCTATAGGCAACTTTCAACTGTTGCTCTCTCTGTGTTACTTCCATCCGCAAGGCTTCTATCTCCTCCTCTTTTTCTTTGAACTTCTGTTCATCTATAATTGCCTCATCGGCTAATTTCCTTTCTAGCTCGGTTATCTTCCCTTCCAGTTCAGCCCTTGCTCCTTCTAATTCTTTCTTCTTCTCCTCCGCTCCGGTTTCCAACTCTTCTTTTCGCCGGGAAAGTTCTTCTTGCATCTCTCTTATTTTCCGTTTTATTTCATTATTCTCTTCTTCCTTTGCCTTCAGCCTTTCTTCCCATTGTAACCTTTCCTCCTGCAATTCTTCCTCAAGCTTCTCCCTTATTTTCTGAAATTCCGTCTCTCTTTCCTCATACAGTGTTTTCAGTTCCACCTCTCTCTTTCTAAGTTCATCTTCCCTAATTCTTACATCCTCTTCAAGTCTTTTCTTCTCCATATCCATGCCCAGACTTGCAAACTTTTCCATCTTTTCACACAGATCCATTTCCAAATCTTTGATTGTCTTTGTCATTTCCCCTCTTATCTGTTCTATTTCACTACTTTTCTTATCTTTTTCATACCTGAGTTCCATCTCTTTCTGAGCTATAAGCTCGCCAAATGAACTCACCAACTCCCTCTGCCTTTCCAGTTCCTTTTCCAACGCATTCACCTCTAAACCCTTCCGCTCATCCTCCCTTTGAGAAATCTCCCTGAAAAGGACAGTCCTTCCCTCATCTAATTTATGACTTAGCTCTTTTATCCTGTCTTCAAGATATTCCCTAAGTCTCTGGATTTTATCTTCCAAAATCTTCTTCCCTTCTTCAAATTCCTGCTTCTTATTTTCTAATTCCATTCTCACTATTCTATTCTCCTCCTCTCGCTTTAAGAGTAGGCTATCCCACATCCCCCTCCCCTCGAAAAGTCTCTGTTCCAGATCATAGATTCTCTCTTCCTTTCTCCTCAGTTCTTCTTCAGCCCTCGCTCTCATCTCTTCGCTAATCCTTAAGTTCCTCTCTAAGACCTGTCTCTCCTTCTCTATTTCTCTTTCCAAATCCTGGAGCTTGGAGGCAAACTCTTTATCCTTCTCAGTTCTCTCTAATCTTAGAATTTCCATTTCCTTATTCATCTCTGCCTGGAGTCTGATTTTCTCCTCTTCCCTGGCTCTAAGCTTGCCTTCCATCTCTTCTATCTTCTGAGAGAGAACTCTCTTCTCTTCTTCCAACCTCTCTCTCACTTCTTTTAGTTCCCCTTCAAGATGTCCCCTTAAGAT
>Ga0315307_1000500_pt1 | contig 17015 bp, 14 predicted proteins | sample TDP2_MG_FD_203079 | JGI IMG/M metagenome (GOLD analysis project Ga0315307, IMG submission 203079) | Freshwater sediment microbial communities from Lake Towuti, South Sulawesi, Indonesia - TDP2 | ecosystem: Environmental > Aquatic > Freshwater > Lake > Sediment | place: Indonesia: South Sulawesi... | reverse complement strand
GGTTTGCTGCCAGATGGACGCCTTGACATAGTCGGCTTAGAAGTTGTACGTGGAGACTGGGCTGCCTGCGCCAAAAATGTGCAAGAAAAGGTGCTTGACATCGTTCTGCGAAGGCAGTCGCCGGACGAGGCAGCTGAATTCGTGCGAGAATACGTCAAAGACTTGCGTCGAAAAAAGGTGCCATACCGTGACCTGATAATATGGAAGACGCTGACCAAGTCGGTAAAAGAATACGAGGTCAAGGCACCGCATGTTGAAGCCGCCAAACGGTTACTCAGAGAAGGCTACGAATTGTCCATGGGCGATAAGATAGGCTACGTCATAACTATCGGCCCAGGCAAACTTTACGAAAAAGCCAAGCCTTACGCGTTAACCTCCTACGAGGAAGTGGACGCCGAATACTATGTGACCAATCAGGTTTTGCCCGCGGCATCCAGAATATTAACCATGTTCAACATACCCGAGGATAAATTGTTACCACACGAAGAAACGAAGCCTAAAACGCTTGCAGAATTTTCAAAACGCTGAAATTTAGCCTTCAACATCCGAAAATGTCAATAGATGCACATGCAACGGTTGCTTAACTACGTCTGAGACGCGAGCCGCAACCAAATATTTGATGTTCTTTTCATCGGCGATGTCAACCAACCTCTGTGTAATGACTCCGTCGAAAACAACTGTGTCAACGCTTTCGGTTTGTTGAAGCTTCTCGGCCAGTTGACTCACCGGCAAGCGTTCAATCTGCTCCATGTTCTCGTTGAACAAGATTGCTTCAAGGCTTCCGTCTAGTTCCTTTCGAGCCTCAACAATTTGTTTGGGCACCAGGATTTTTCGGCGTTCGCGGAACTTTTTGGTTTTAATCTCTTCTATGGGAACTTTATTCTGCAGAGCTGTGAAAATTTCTTTTGGTGTCAATTCCTCAACTTCTTTGCCTGGTGGAGCCCTCGTCACATATTTTACGTCTGTGACCTGCGTCAGTTCTTTAAGTATGAGGTCGCCACCTCGGTCTCCGTCTAGTAAGGCTGTTGCCTCTTTCTCTTTTGAGAGTTTTATGATTGCCTCTGGCACTTTTGCGCCTTCGAGTGCGATGACATTTTCTATTCCGCACTTGAGCAGATTTATAACGTCGGCTCTGCCCTCCACGATTATAATTTCTTTTGAGTCGTCGACATGTGGACCCGCCGACAACTCTTCTGATCCGTACTTTTCCACCTTTGGCACCTTAAGTGTCTCGGAGACTTCTCGAAAAATCTCTTCAGTGCTAGGCGTGGATTCGATTGTCCATTGGTGAAGTATGGATTTTGCTCTCTCAATTATGACTCTGCGTCTAGCATCTCTAATGTCTTCAAGCTTTTCCATTGTTACTTCGGCGTTGCACGGTCCCACGCGATTTATGCTCTCCAAACTGGCCGCGATTATGGCAGTTGAAACCCTGTCTAGACTGGTCGGAATGGTAATGGTTCCTGTTGTTTTGTCTTGCTTCGACTGCAGTTCAATTTCAATTCTTCCAATTCGGCCAGATTTCTGCAACTCGCGCAGGTCTAGTTCAGAGCCGAAAAGTCCCTCGGTTTGACCGAAAACTGCTCCGATTACGTCGGGTTTTTCAACCACGCCGTCCACTTCAAATTTGGCGCGGATTACATACTTTACTGTAACCGTCTGTGATGATCCCATTAGCATACACCTCCAAGTGAATTATTTTACGGGATAAATCCCATAACGGTGTGAACTTGATCCAGTTCCGAACCATTTTACTAATAATTCCTACTATTATACTTTGCTAATCACCAATTCTCTTCTTGAGAGTTTCCAAGTAAGCTGGCAAGCCTTCAATGTCTTTTAGGTCTCGCCCAACCAGACTATAGAGCTGGTTCCAGAAGATTAGGTTCGGCTTTATCTCTGTTTTTTCTAAGTGTTGTTTGAGGCGGTGTGTCAACTCGACTCCTCTTCTGTCGAAGTCAAGCAGAAGAATAACTTCGCGAACCTTCAATTGTTCAATCTCGATGAGTGTGTCGAGGAAGGATTTGCCCGATGTCTTGGATGAAACAATTTTTCCCTCCACGTTTAGTTGACGCAGTGCATTAACATCTTTTTGTCCTTCCACAACGATGGGTGTGCCCTTCGCTGCTTCAGTTGCAAGCTTATCCAAAAGTTCTAGAAGTCTTTCATTTTTTCTCTGCAAGCTCGACGACAAGACTTTTTACCTTGTGATATCTATTTGCTTCATCTTCTCCAAGTTCTTCGGGTGTTTGTGGAAATATTCCCTCACCGGACTGAGAATTTCGGTTAGGGCTGATGCCACACCTTCTTTTAAGTCGAGTGGATGGAGGTCCCCGTTAACATATTCTTTCTCCAATTCTTCGTAACTCTCGAAGTTTTTTGGACCCCCGTACTTTGATGGACGCGGGATTGTGAGGTTCTCCTTTTCAACGAATATTATGCGTTTGGTTATTTCAAGAATCGGGTTTCCCCAAACCTCTTTGGGTGAACAGTACGCCGTCTTGATTTTCTCTCTTATCTCTTCCGGCGAGTCGTGCACAAATATACATGTTTTCGGTTGGCTCTTTGCCATTTTTGAGCTTATTTGCAAGTTAAGTTTGATGTCTTCGTCGAATTTACTCTCGCTCTTTTGTAATCCTTGTAATCCGGTAAGTAAGGGTGTGTGAACGCAAACTGGTTTTTTCCAGTCAAGCTTTTCAGCGGCGTCTCTAGCCAACATGTGAGCCTTTCGCTGATCTATACCTGCGCATGCTGCGTCAAGTTTCATTTGGAAAATGTCGGCTGCCTGCATGCAAGGGTAGTAGACCCACGCTGTTTCCATGTCCGTTAAGCCTATTTCTCGCCCCATGATAGGCAATGCACGCCAAGTTCTCTGAAGAGTGACGTTTTTGGCTATGCGAATTACCTTTTCCCAGTATTCCCTGTCTTTGGCAAGGTCTGAAGCCCAGATGTAACGCACACTCTCGGGTTTGATTCCGAGCCCCGTGAAGCAATCTTTGAAGTATTCGCCGCAGGTGCGAATGTTTGTCATGTCTCCACCTAGCTTGTTGTTTATCCATGAGTGCCAATCAGCGAGGAAGATGACGAACTCGAATCCCGCTTTCACCATGTCCTTGATTTTTGAACTGCAGACCAAGCCGATGCCGATGTGCATTAGACCGCTTGCTTCGAAGCCCCAATAAGCCTTCGGCTTAGTGTTGGTTTCAAACAACACGCGAAGCTCTTCCTCAGTCACGACTTCTTCTGTGTTTCTTGCAACAAGGTTTATCTGTTGTTCCAAGTCCACCATGACTCGCCTCCTTACTGTTGCGTAATTGATCGACTTAAAAGTATTTGTCGCGGGCGTTGTTTCCCGCGTAACTAACACTCCACTTCATTGCGAGAGCTAAGGCGCTCCTCTCTGCGGCGCTCTCTCTGACGCGGGAATTTGAAACGCCCGCGCCCACCGTGTCTCATGTCTGGGTAAACCCTTCGTCACGAGCTTGGATAGTCTTAGACCATCCACTTCAGTTGGGTCCGTCTGCATGAGCCTTCTCGTCGAGGTACCGGTGGGATTATTGCTCTCTGCGAAGGTCATCGCTAGAAAAGAACAATTGAAAGGATTAAGATAAGATTTTCTAAAGGGCTGAAGGCATTTTTAAACCAGAATCAGTTAGTTTGCTTTGCTTCTAAGTTCATATACGAGTATTTTCCATCACAGCGCACTTGCATAGCGCTATTTTACCACAGTTTTTCACATCTCGGTATTTCCATGCAATTAATTCTCTTACATCACAGAATTTCTTCGAGATCTATTTCGAAGGCGCTTGTTGGGTTCTCCAGTTCGAAGTTGTTTAACACTTCTGGATGTATCTCGCCTAAAACGCCTAACTGTTTGCGCTTTAGGTAGATGGTTGCAGTTCGGCCTTCGAGAAAACTCGGATGCTTGCCTTGCTTGATTTCCCAGCGTCTTAGGCCAAGGTTGTGCAGCAAAGCTTCTACATAAGACTTTATTTCTGTGAAGTTTGCGGTTGAATGTGACGATGCTCCAGCTATGTGCAGTCGTCTTTCACAACGGGTTTCCACCTTTTGATTCATTTTTCCCACATCGGAGACTTCGAACAGAAGCTGTGGGAAGCTCTCGTGTTTGTTGTCCATTAGATTCTTCAGGAGGCTAGGAAGCAGGCTTTCTCGCAGGATAGTGTATTCAGCCGAGACCGCATTGGCTAATTTAATCACGTTGCGGGCTTTCAAGCGCATCTTTTCATAGTGAACAGCCTCGTTAATCAGAGTGAAGTTCATGACTTCAATGAAGCCCAAACCCGTCATGATTTGTCTTACAACTTTTGCGGTTCTGTGTGTTGGATGTTCTTCTCCGATAGTCAAGGTTTCCGGGATTGTTGGCTTGAGCCTGTAATACCCGTAGCCGATGGCTACTTCCTCGACCAAATCCACCTCGTGTAACACATCGATTCGATAGGCTGGAACAGCGGCTTCTACAATGCCATTCTTCACTGTTTTGGCGTCCAATCTACATTTCATTAGGCTCTCCACAACTTCCACTTGAGAGAGTTTGAGCCCTAACAATTCGTTGGCGTAATTGACTCTAAGCGTCATCTTTTGAGGCGTCAAGTTGGGTGAAACAACTGTATGGTCAGGATATTTCACGTGTACTTTTTCTATTGTGCCGCCCATGTCTGCTAGGGCTGTTGCCAAAACGTTTAGACTTCTCTCAACTGCCGCGTAGTCGGTGCCAGTGACATCCAAGAATAGATTGGTTGTTTTGTCTGTAACACGAGTCAGATCGCCGTTGATGATAGGCGGCATTGACAAAACTTTTTCATCCTTGTCAATGAGCAACGGATACCGTGGCGCCCAATCGACCAAATGCTTATACGCCATGCCTTTCTCATGTTTTTCCAAGATTTCTCTCAAACTCATCTGTTCAGTCTTGTCTAGTGGAACAAAACTGGCGCGGTCTGGGTCCACAGCGGTGAAAGTGAACGGTGGATTGACCACATCTAGGTTATGTATGCCGATAGATGCTTTCTTGCGGTTTCGGCCGATTCCCCAGTGCAGGTCTTCTTGCATTTCCATCAATTCAACGATTGCTTCTTCATCAAGTTGTATGTTGCGCACAACTGCAGCGAGCATATAAGGTCTGACTTTTGAAACCGCCCGCGCTATTTTTAAAACGATCTCTCCGTCTTTGACCTTGTATTTTGGTAGTCCAGTTTCCCATCCCATTAATCCACGGAAGGCTCGTGCCACGCCAGCATAACTGCAGAAATCCACGCGGTTGGGGTTAAATTCGACTTTTATATAATCTGCGCCTATTTCCTCTATGTCGAAGCCGATCCAAGGCAGCCATTTAGCCGTGTCCTCGACTGTGAGTTGGCGTCCAACAAACTTGCTGAACCGCTCTCTCTGCAACGTGATCACTGGCATAGGGGCGTCCTCCTAATCCAACTCAAACGGTTATTATACAACACGCGTATGTCGTCTAGGTCTAGTTCTAGCATGGCAATGCGTTCGAGGCCGCCTCCCCACGCCAAAACTGGATACTTTATGCCCAGAGGCGCCAAAACCTCAGGTCTAAACATGCCCATTCCACAGAGTTCAATCCAGCGCTTCAGTTTTGGAACATAAACCGTGGCTTCTGCAGATGGCTCTGTGTATGGGAAATAACACGGCCAGAACTTCACTTTTTTTAACCCAAACCTCGCGTAAAACGTTTTCAATGTTCCCATGAGATCGCGTAAAGTGACACTCTTATCGACCACTATGCCCTCTATTTGGTGGAATTCAGCCGTGTTCTTGAATGTAACCTGCTCGTTTCGGTAGACGCGATCAACCGAAAAAACTTTGATAGGCGGCTTCTTGTGCTTTGAAAGGTATTTGATGGTTTCAGCCGTTGTGTGAGTCCGCATAACCAAACGCCTTGCTTCCTCTGAGCTCCACTCGTATCCCCAGCCTTTTGAGTTGGTTGTCCACCCGTTTTCATGGGTTTTTGCAACAGCTTCCACCACGCTTCTGGTTGGCAGTCCACCCTCTTTTGGATTGGCTAAATAAAAGGTGTCCATCATTTCTCGTGCTGGATGATCCTGTGGTTGGAATAGGGCGTCAAAGTTCCAGAAGGCGGTTTCAACCAATGGTCCGCGGATTTCAGTGAAGCCCATTTCGAGGAATATTTCTCTTGCGCGCTGAATAATCTGTTGCAGCGGATGCACTTTGCCCGGATAGGCTTCAGGTCCCGGCGCCGTCACATCAAATTTTCTCAGTTTTACCTCGCACCATTTTCCACTTATTATGAGTTCAGGCGTGAGTTGACTTACCTCCTTAACGATTTCCACACCTTTTTTGACAAGTTGCCAGCCAATTTGAGTTAGTTGTAGTTCATGCAGCTTTTTATCCTTGGTTTCTACGAGTTTCCTTCCCTTCAAGATTGAAACAGCGTCTTGTAGTTCTTTGTCTAGATCTTCGACTGCGAGCGAGCCCTTCTCGTTTAGAAGAGAGAGAAGTTTTTCATCTGCACCCTTGGAGGGAGTCCTCTTCGACGCTTTGAGAGTCTGTTTCTCCAGCGACGCCCAACCCTTGCGGTGTAGCCACCCCAGCGCGATTGTTACAAACTTGCTTTCTAAAGCTGTAGCTTTGATAACCTTTTCTAGAGAGGCCTCTCCGCCGAGTTTGATTAGGGCAGTGATCAACTGTCTCTCTGGCAAACCTTTTTTTGCATGCTGTTTTCCTTCTTCGTTCAAAGCGACAATTTTAACCTTTCTTTCGTCAACCGTAACGAGTTTCTTCTCCGACAATGTGAGCACTGCGCGCATTACCGCGGCGTGAGCTAAACCGCTTTCCTTCACTATTAGGTCAACGTTTCCCTTTCCGCCTAGCTTCTGCATGCTTAGGAGTGTTTTCTGTTCGTTCTCTCTGAGTTCAGCCATCTCCTGCTTCTTCCTCCAGAAGATTTTGAGCTGCAACTTTTCTGAATTGATGTTGCAGTATAATGTTGCGGTGACATCGTATAGAGGTTTCTACGGTGTGATGCCACAAGCTAACAAACAGAATGTTCAGAAGTCGTGCATATGAAATTGGTAGGGCACCCCTTCACCGCTCCATCGTTGGGCTAAAAGGTTATTTATGCTTACCTATTTTGCAGTATTTATTCAACTTCTAGCATTTCTCTCGCTTTGTCAATGTATCGGCTTCGTTTGCGTTGATGTTCCTTTACAAAGTCCAGCACTATTTTGATTAGGCGTTGTTTGTCTTCCCCGCACAGGATTTTGCCTTTCTTACACTCATAATTGTAGAGTTTGATGATATCATCGTCTCGCTCGAAGAAGTGAAACAGATACAAATCGTATATGGGACAGATATCGGGGTTGGCGCCCAATCGACGTTGCTCTTCAGCTGTGGGTCTGCCACCTGTGAACGCATTTGAAATCTTCTTGGCTATGGATTCGGTTTTTTCTTCTAAAGTGAAATAGCTCATCGGATCGCGTTTGCTCATCTTAGGCGAGCCGTCTAGAGCTTTAATCAATTTGTGATAAGTGGAAGAAGGTGGAATGAAACCGTATCTGCGGCGAAACTTGAAGGCTAAATCTCGGGTTAAGCGCAGATGCGGATCTTGATCCACTCCGACTGGCACAACTGTGGGTTTTGGTCCGCCAAAATCTTTTAGTTGCGGCAGCAGAATGTCGCCAGCCTGTATGAGCGCTGAGAGATACAAGCCCATGTGGCGTTCCCCGTAAATGGCCTTCATAGTGGCTAGGGTTGCGCCTCTACCAAACATTATGGCTAAGTCTTTGACGCGTTGTTCCTTCGACTGTTGGTAAATGTAACCTTTTTTGGGATCGAATCCTAAAGCAAGCAGGTCGGCAACATTACCCACGGCGTATTTCTGACTGCGTTCAAAAGGTATGCGGTTGTCTTCGTAGGCTTCAACATCAGCGATACAGTAGAAAGCCGTGCCGCCCTGCTGTTGAAAGTAGATGACCTCCCTTGCTGTTTGCAGCGTGCCCAGGTGAAACTCGCCGGTTGGTTTGATGCCGCTCATGACAGCGAATTCTTCATGGTTTTTCATGGCATTTAAGACGCGTTCAAAGTCTCTATGCCCAAAGATTACGCCTCTGTGCATAGCAGTGCTCTGATTAGGTATCTCCCCCAACAAAGGCTTGAATGGTTGGATTCCGAACTCTTCGTATAGGCGTTCGTAGTCCTCAATTATGGTGGTGCCGAACGGGTCTATCCTAGTTTTTGCTGACGCGTCAGTTGACATGTTTGTAACGGCTCCTCTTGAAACTTGAAATTGATAATGCGGAGTGGGTTGAAAAACCTATTGCCACAGAATCAAAATCGATAGCGACTGCTCTGAAAACATGGGTACTCTTGGGTTGAGTTAGCACCAGTCCAAGCCAGTCGCCAAAAAATGAAGGATGCAAATGCAATACTTAAGGGTTATTAATGAAGCAGATGGGGGCGTCTACCCTAAACACCTATTTATTTTGGTTTGCTGAAATCAGCAAATGGTAAGGAGACACATTATGAGTTTGTTTTTCGGAGCCGAAACTAAGAAAATAGACATAGCAAATGCATATGTGCTCGGTTTATGTTGGGATAAAAGTTCATCGTTTAGGAGAGGCTCAGCCAAGGCTCCTAGGGTAATTAGGAATTATACAAGTTCCAAGATTTACAATTCGTACACTGAAGTTGATGTGAACATTAGAGATTGTTGGAAAATCTATGATTTAGGTGACATAACTCCACCATCAATAAAAGAAGCCTTTTCCACAGTTAAAGAAAAAATCAGTAAACTTACCAACTCCAAATTACACATCTTTCTCGGGGGAGACCATAGCGTCACATACATAACATTGAAGGCATTAAAAGAAACTTCCAACGATTCATGGGGGTTAATATACCTTGATTCACACCCCGACTTATACGAGAGCTACAAAGCAAACCCCTATTCCCACGCGTGCACCGTGAGAAGAATAATTGATGAGGCTATTGTTAACCCTAAACACATTGTACAAGTTGGTGTTAGAGCCGCCACGGCTGAACAACTAGATTACGCCAAAAAGAAGGGTATATCCATCGTAAGCACGTCTGACGTTTATAAGGTGAGCGTTAAGAAGATATCGTCAATGGTAAATGAAATTTTGAGCAATGTTGATAACGTATACGCATCCTTTGATGTTGATGTTCTTAACCCTGCATTTGCACCGGGAGTAGGGAACCCAGAAGGAGGAGGGGTAACATTACGAAACCTTATAGATATAATTCACAATTTAGAAGGCATTAATATACAAGCTTTAGATGTGGTTGAAGCTAACCCAGACTATGATTGCGGCGGCGTAACCTTTTACAGCATATCGAAATTTATTAGAGAATCATTGGGGGTCATTGCCTCCAAACTTTAAATTTTCTATTAAAGATTGCTGAATAACCTTTGACTTTTCTGGCTCAAAAGCTTCCAAATAATGGTAACGAATACTTAGAGACGTCTTCTTTGAGTTTGACCTGAACTTCTGACACGAGTTTCAGTCGCAAGAAGCAGTGACTAAAGCTTATTAAGATGAACAATAAACTGTGAAATCGCCGCTCTGATGGAAACGGTGTGTGATGAGAATTGCCTAAAATTAGAAAGGTTGAGATTAACTCTGAAGATGTTTATCGACTTTTGCACCCAAGACACACCGTACTAGTTAGTTGCGCCGACACGGCTGGTAGAGCGAACATCATTACCTTGGCTTGGTCAATGCCTACCTCTATGGATCCGCCTCTGGTTGTTATCAGCGTGGCGCCCAAGTGTTATTCACATCGCATAATTGAGGAAACAGGCGAATTCGTGATCAACGTTCCAACAATGGAAATCGTCAAGCAAACTCTGTTCTGTGGACGCATTTCTGGAGCCAAATGTGACAAGTTCAAAGAGGCGTCTCTGACAGCCCTTCAAGCCAAAAAAGTCAAGGCGCCAATTATCAAGGAGTGTGTGGCTCACTTAGAATGCAAACTGGTCAAATCGGTTGCAATAGGAGATCACACGTTATTCATTGGGAAAGTGCTCACGGCATACGTGAACGAAGGTGTCTTCGATGAAAAATTCGACGTAAAGAAGGTTAAGCCTATATTTCACATGGGCGGCGATGATTTTGTGACTCTGTCTCCCAAAGTTGTAACGCCACCACGTCCACGAAAGAGCGAGCTAAAAAGGAAAAATGTGATAAATAATTGAACGGCAAGACTACGCCCATTAAAGTTGGTGCAGGTCTTTTAACAACCTCGCTCTTTAATAGAATGTTTGCGGTGTGAGGTTTGTGAGTCTTCCAGAAGAGGTTCTTAAGAAGTATGTTCGTGCAGGCAGGATAGCAGCCGAGGTTCGCGAAGTTATGAGGAAAACAGTCTCTGAAGGCATGGCGATAATTGAGGTGTGCGAAAGGGCAGAGGCATTGATTCGGGAGAAGGGTGGAAAACCCGCCTTTCCATGCAATGTTTCAATCAACGAAGTTGCAGCTCACTACACGTCGCCACCGGGTGATAGGCGAACAATTCCTACAAATTCTATTGTGAAGGTGGACATAGGCGTGCACATTGACGGCTACATCGCTGACACAGCCGTTACAGTGTTCTTTAACCCAGAATACGAGGACTTAATGCGCACCGCTGAAGAAGCCCTTGAAGTTGGAGTGAAAATACTTCGTCCAGGAATGTCGATGCCTGCTTTCGGCTCTGTTATAGAAAAAACCATCAAGGCTCGTGGGCACAAACCTGTCTCTAATCTAACGGGGCATCAGATCGGACGATTTTTAATTCACACGGGCAAGTCGTTGCCAAATGTCTTCCACCTCTCTACAGCCAAGGTGAATGTGGGTGAAGTCTACGCCATTGAACCTTTCGTGACTGTTGCCAACGCAGCAGGCAAAATCGAGCATGGACGCGAAGCGCACATCTTTCGCTTTTTGAAACGCAAGTCTTTGAAAAACGTAAACGCTCAGCAGCTCCTAGACTATATTATTAAGAACTTTCAGACGCTGCCGTTCGCAGAGCGTTGGCTTCAAAAAATCGTGCCGCCAGAACATTACAAAACCGCTTTCTCAGAGCTTCTGTCGTCGAAGACGCTGATGGCTTACCCAGTTTTTATTGAGGCAAGCGGTAAACCCGTGGCGCAAGCCGAGCACACGGTTGTGGTAACTGACAAAGGTTGCAGAATATTGACGTAGAGGCTTAACCTCTAACTTAACCCTCTTCTCTGGCCTTTTCTTTCTCCTTGACCTCACGGTAAATTGAGCTAATCGCGAAGGCTTTCTCACTGCACTTTGGACACTGCTCTTCCACCTGCTTGAAGACATAATCGCCGCGTGTGAAATCTCGAAGGTTTTTGAAACCACACTTTTGGCACAGAAGTGTTGTGATTAAGGGTTGCATCTCCAAACCTAGCCTGAACATTCTTTTCCTAGTCTGAAATAGCATATAAGCTGAGAGCGCTAAGATGGTTAACCCCAGAAGCAAGAAGAGAGTGCGTGTGTATGGGTCAAGCCCAATTTCCATATAATCTATTCCCGTAATAATCAACGCAAGAGAAAGCAGCAGGGTTATCAAGATTATAGCCAAGAGGTAAAATGAGGGCCTCTTTGCCGTTGGAACCGCCGCAGTCATTCTTTTCGTTGCTCCTATTGTCCAATTCCAATTGTGTTGCCGATCCCAGCGATAATGACAGAGTCGCCTTCCTTGGTTCTTTCGTGAACCAGTCGTTTGATTCTTTCTATGACGTTGTCCACTGCATCAACTATCTCTTTACGCATTGGTGAAATCGCGTCTCCCACATCTTCCTTGATTGCGATGGCGTTAACCGGAACTTTATACTTAAGAGCGATCTCCTCCACCTTGTACTTCTCCACCTCGGGTCCCCCTATCATTACACCGATTCCTTCCGCCACTTCACCTGGTTTTTCACCTTCAAGTTTTAAGCCAGCGTCCACAACTATGGCTAATGAGATTTTGCCTTCGCTTTGTTCTATGATTTGTTTCATGGCTTCGCCTGGTTTGCCCACGTTTCCACCTGGGCCTTCTGCCTTCAACACGTAGGCCGTTCTTCCTTCCAGCGGCACTTTGGCCACAACCATGTCTTTCTCCACCTTGGTTTTTTCGTATCCCTGCATAAGCTTGGCAGCAACCAGAGCACCTGCTCCATCGCCTATGGGTTGACCCATTTGGCAGGCTTTAAGGCCACTGGCGAAGGCTTCTGCCTCACGCATTATTAGAGGCAAGGCCATCTGAATCTGCATTATAACATAGAGGCTGAGCGTCTTCTTTCCAAGCAAGTAAAAGTGCCGGATTATCTTGTAAATAATGTTCAGGTTGACTGCCCACACCAACATGTTCTCCAAGTTATTCCTCTGGGTTTCGTCTGCCTGAGGCGCCATGAGCTTGACGTCGTCTTTAGAGCGCAGGTCTTGAACATCTAGTAGGTGTTCAAGTCGCCAAATAATTCCGGAAGGATCAAGATCTACTGGCGCTAAGGCGAAGTATTCAAGAAAACGGTCAACCTGTGCGGTTGGGTCAGTTTGAGGCTTTCCAATTTCCTTGATGCTGTCAATTGCAATTTTTCTGGCTTCGTCTCGCATCATTTTGATCTTAAGCAGTGAACCCTCCACTTCTCGCAGTATGATCATCAATTGGAGACGTTGCCCGTAAAGCATGGAGAAGAGGAAGATCCCTAAGAAAGCCAACCAAGAGAGCAAACTCGTCCAGTCTTGGGGAAATTGCGCCCACAGGCTACGGATGGGTATTAATATCATTGTGAGGTCATCTCAAAACAACTGCACATTCTTAGTAATAAATCTTGAGGATTTTCCATCAATATTCTATTCCGGCGTTTAAAAAACGCTGAATAGCAATTAAAATGTTTCGTGATTATCGGCAAAATCAATGTTGAATCATTGATTCAATGGGGCAGCCAGCTTTCCCGGCTTCGCATGGCCGAAGACCACACTAAAACCGGAAACGGAGCGCGGTTTAACTTCCGAGTTCGGAACGGGATCGGGTAGGTCCCGCGCCCTATGGCCGGCAACCCCACCTATGCACGCATCGAATAAGCAAATATAGTTTTCGCTAAGCTGGCTGGGAGAAGATTTTCAAAAGAAGAAGGAGAGTATTCACTTAAGCCTTCTTCTATCGTTGTGGCTGTGGTTGCGTGTTCAGGTGTTATTAACTTGGCTTTAGTTCAATTAATAATAACTTCTTGAATGTCGCTTACTAGGCTTATGATTTGAAAAGTTTTTTGTGGGTTGAATCTTCTGGCCGAGGTCTTTGTGGGTTCAAGTCCCTCCCTTTTGCGTAAAGTCATAGTTAAATCCACTGAAGCATCATGAAATTTCCACAAACAACATGAGAACCCACCTAAAAACCCGGCCAAACACAACCCAGAACACAAACAGCTCCGAACACACACAAAACTAGATCTAAAAACAACATATATGTTAGTGTTGCTAAGAGTCACTAAACACTAACACCACACAAACAGAAGTCGCAAACGAGAAAAATGGTTATATTTTAAACGTGCCATGTCTTCAGAGTGGCTAGACATGGTGGGGTCGTAGTCTAGCCAGGTATGACGACGGGCTCCAGAAAGCAAGCCTCAATAATACGGGTTTGCTGACTCGCTCAGCGAGAATGAAGAATTTCTGGAGCGGTCAACGCCCAGGAGAAACCCGTAGGTCGTCGGTTCAAATCCGACCGGCCCCACCAACATCGAGACCAGACCCGCAGAAGATCAAGGGAAAGATAGTCACAACTCTTTTCATATAGTCTTTTTTTGAAAAAACATAGGGGAGGAGGCTAGAAAAGATTAGGGTCAGACAAGTTTCTGTAGCAGAGCGACAATCAACAAACATCGAAGTCAACGGGAAGAAGCAGAAAAACTGAGCGAACGAGAAGTCAAACTTGACAACGAAATCTTAGAGACAGCTTACCGCACCACAGCCAGTTGGCTGCATGAACCTCTTGCCCCATAGACCAGCCATTCCAAAACGCCTGACTTGAAGCAAATGCTGCACGAAATGGAACGCATGAAGCCAAAAAACAACCTTGTTTACAGCGGTTTTCACAGAATGCCATTCATTGGGTCCATCCTTTCCTTAATGTTTTATACTAGAACAGACAAAGGCAATTTTAAACCGAACATAGGTTGTTTGGCGTGGGGTGGTATGAATAAAAAGGCAAGCACGGAACTTATTTCAGAATTGCTGAAGAATTCTAAGAGGAGTGATAGGGAATTAGCAAGGGTTCTAGGAATGTCACAAGCAAGCGTAAGCAGATTGCGAAATAAACTTGTAAAGGACGGGTTGATACGACAATTTACCATCATACCCGACATAGTTAAAATGGGCTTTGAAATCCTAGCAATTAGTAGTTTCAGGTCAAAAAGCAACAAGGAGATAGCAGAAAGAGCAATCGGATGGACAGCGTCAAAGCCCTATATCTTATTTGCAGCGAGGGCAGAGGGCATGGGAAAGAACGCCGTAGTGATTTCTATCCACAAAGACTTCACACACCTTTCTAATTTCCTTACAGAAATCAGACGAGAAGGCGAAGGTATCATAGAAGACTATGACACATTGTTGATCAGCCTAAAAGGATTTATTGCCAAACACTTCTCCCTAAGATACTTCGCAGAATTAGTGAAAACATCACAAGAATAATTGTTTTGATTAAAAAGAGAAAACGTAAGAGGGTGGTTTATGGGCAAGTTCGACTTTTCAAACATTTCGAGGGCTTTCAGAGTTTTAACCAATGAGGGAATACAAGAAATTGCTTCCGCCATTATGCAAATTTTAGAGAAGGTCGGAGTTCAAGTTGAGGAAGAGAGCGCATTAAAAGTTTTCAAGGAAGAAGGCGCCGAAGTCAACCTAAAAAACAGAAGAGTTAAAATTCCAGAGGGCTTGGTCAAAGATTCAATCAAGAAAACGCCATCTGAAGTGAAATTATACTATAGAAACAGCAAAAAAATTGTGACGATTGGTGGAGCAAATACCAATTTTCTCCCAGGATCATCTGCACTAAACATATTAGATTTGGAAACCGGAAAAGCAAGGAAACCGACAGTTAAGGATCAATCGGACTTTGCTAAGCTAGTGGACGCTCTACCCAATATAAACGTTCAAAACGGACCTATGATAGTAACCGACATACCCGTAGAGATCTGTGACAGATACCGAGTGTACCCAATTTTAAAGAATTCGATTAAGCCAATTATAACTGGCGCTTACTCCATAGACGGCTTGAAAGACATGATAAAAATGACTAAGATAGTTATGGACGAGGAAGCCATCAAGAAACCGATTTTTTCAAACATGTGCTGTCCTACATCACCATTAGCTCTAGGGACTCTAGTATGCCAAGCGGTGATGGAGTGTGCAAAGGAGAAAGTGCCTACCGTTGTAATTTCAGCACCGATTAGTGGTGCGACATCTCCCGCAACACTAGCTGGAACTTTAGTTCAACATGCATGTGAAGTTTTAAGCGCTATAGTTTTGGGTCAGGTGGTTCGTTCTGGGTCCTCTTTCATATATGGAGGCTCACCAGGCATCTTAGATATGAGATACGGCAATTTTTCCATGGGAGCAACCGAATCTAATTTAATGAATTGTGCTCACGTTGAGATTGGCAAGTACTTTGGACTCCCAACTCACGCTTACTTGGGGTTAAGCGACTCTAAAATTGCTGATGCTCAAGCGGGCATTGAGGCAACGTCGGGCATAACGTTAGCTGTTTTAACCGAGGTTAACGCTGTCTCAGGACCGGGAATGTTAGAATTTGAATCTTGCCAAAGTTTTGAAAAACTCGTGACAGACAACCAAATTTGTGAAATGGCTTTTAGATTAAAAAGAGGCGTACAAGTTAGTGCTGAAACACTGGCTTTGGATTTAATAAAGGAAATCGGACCTGGAGGACACTATCTAGCCTCGAAACATACGCATGAATGGTTTAGGAAAGAGCAATTGATACCATCCGCCGTAATCGATAGAACGAAACGCGAAAACTGGGAAAAACTCGGATGCAAAGATACAGCTCAAAGAGCTCGCGAAATAGCTAAAAAAATAATTAGTGAACACAAACCTGAGCCTCTGCCCAAAGAAGCGGAGAGAAAACTAGATAATATCATTCGTGAATTGCATCGCAAATATGCTTAGTTTTCGCATTTCCATTTTTAAGGACAAAAGATATCTGTAGTACCTACATAATACGCATGTCCTACATAGATATGGAAGTGACGACAAGTGAAAATAACAGTTGTGGGTGGAACCGGAGCTATGGGCTCCGGCATCGTAAAAGATCTTCTGTCAAAAGATTCCAAGGGCGTAGAGAGCGTTATTGTTACAAGCCGAGATGCAAAGAAAGTCAATAAATTCATAAACGAGTTAAAGGATGACAGATTAGAAGCCGCGGTTGTAGATGCAGCGGACACGAAAAAATTATCGAAAGTACTCAAAAAGGCTGATGCTTGCGCAAATGCGGCGCAGTACACCGTTAACCTTAATGTTATGGAAGCTTGCTTAGAAGCAGGATGTCACTATCTGGATCTTGGAGGCCTATTTCACACAACTTTGAAACAGAAAAAACTCCACAAAAAATTTGTTGACAAAAATATAGCAGCAGTATTAGGGTTAGGTTCTGCGCCAGGCACGACAAATGTTCTCGCAAAATACGCTGCAGATCAACTCGACACTGTGGAAAAAATAAGTTTGTATGACGCTATCAAAATTCTAGGACCCGAAAGCCCAGTTTTTATTCCACCTTACTCCATCGCTACTATATTAGAGGAATACTCAGTCGATTCAGTACAGTTCATAGATGGAGAATTCAAGACACTTCCTGCATGCAGCGGCAAGCAAGTTGTAACTTTCCCAGAACCAGTTGGCAGCACCGAGTGTTTCCACACTCTGCACTCGGAACCTGCAACGTTACCATACACATACAAGGATAAGGGCATAAGAGAAGTGACATGGCGACTCGGGCAACCTGACGAAGTGAAG
>Ga0315307_1000498_pt1 | contig 17047 bp, 18 predicted proteins | sample TDP2_MG_FD_203079 | JGI IMG/M metagenome (GOLD analysis project Ga0315307, IMG submission 203079) | Freshwater sediment microbial communities from Lake Towuti, South Sulawesi, Indonesia - TDP2 | ecosystem: Environmental > Aquatic > Freshwater > Lake > Sediment | place: Indonesia: South Sulawesi... | reverse complement strand
AAAATAAACCTAAATAAATTCATAAAATATGCTGCCAGATTTCCTAATATGGCTACGAAAAAGCGAATTGGGTATTGCTTATCAAATTTACGAATAAAAGATGAGGCAATTAAGTCTCTTATTAAATCGATATCCAGAAGCAATACATTAACCCCATTATATGAGTCTAAATCCCGAAAAGGTAAAATAGATAAAAAGTGGAAGTTGATAATTAATGGTTGAAATAAACCTCGAAAATAACAAACCCAGGTTCAAAGATCTCATCAATGTTCTGAGTAGCAAATATCCTTTCACTACTTATATAATAGAAAAGGATTATTATCTCACCAAGCTTTTAATAGCCATCCAGGAATTTTGCCAGGATAGGCTGGTTCTCAAAGGCGGAACTGCTTTAAATAAAGTTTTTCTTGGTCATTACAGAATGAGCGAAGATTTGGATTTTATTAGTATCATCAGAAAGCCTCTTGTCACAAGACAAGATCGAAGCAAGGCTATGGATTTTTTAAGACAGGTTTTGGATAAAATATGCAAAAAATCAAACTTGGTATGTAAGAATAAACGAGGCAAAGGAGCCAATCTATCTACCCAGTATTTCTTTAACTTTGAGTATGACTCAATTATTACCGATACTAAAGGGACTCTTATATTAGAAGTGAGTCAAAGAAATAACCCAATATTCCAACCCCAAAGGAAGTCAATCGATCATATTTTTAAAGATCCCTTTACAGGTGAATATCTGTTTCCTGCTGGTACTGTTTTGTGTTTAGAATTTAAGGAACTCGTGGCTGAGAAAACTAGAGCTATGATTACAAGAGAAGAAATTGCTTCAAGGGATTTATTTGATTTGCAATATCTCTACGATGCAAAATTTGATTTCCTTAATAAAGACTACATAAAGCTACTTAAACAAAAACTACAAGAAGATAGCTTTTCCAACAACCTATCTCGCTATAGGACAAACTTTGGCAGAAGCCACGAGGAAATTTCACGACTCAAAGGGAAAATAGAAGCTGAATTATTTCCAGTAATTAGTCCTAAGCAGGCAGAACAATTCAACATAGATAGGACGCTCAATCTGTTCAATTCAATCTTTGAAGAAATGACTAAGATTCGGGGGGACACAATACTTAATTGTTGACCTGATGCAGGGAAAGGGGTTAAGGTAAGATAATTAAGTATTGTGTCCCCGGAAAACAAAAGGGGCGTTAAGAAATGGAGAAGGGAAAACGGTTTACCGTAAAAGAAGCAAAGGAAATTGGTGAAAAGTTAGGCATTAAGTGGGACAAATTCAATGTTGAGCAGTTTCGAGCGGGATTGGATGTAGAACTGGAGCACGGCATCCGTGATTCAAAAACAAATGTTACCAACGACGATGCTTTGATGACTGGAAAAATCGCCCTCGCGCATCTTAACGAATTCCCCGATTATTATACAAGGCTTGATAAGATGGAAAAAGAAGCCGAAGACTTCTGGGAAAATGAATAAGAATAATACTACCAAATATACATCAACACAAAAATTTCTATCAAAAAGTCCATATCCAAATCTTCGGCTGTCAGATGAATGATGCGGATTCGGAAGTTACGGAGAGGCTTTGGGAAAAGGGAAAGATTGGCGATAATCAACATCTTGGCTTTGTAGATGAAGGAATGCTATGACCGAGAATAAAAAATATATCCCGCCGAAAGAAGAACTCAAACCCAAACTAAAAGTAACGTTACGAGAAGCGGACACCCGCATGGTCATTGACAGAAAACTCCGTGAGGCGGGTTGGGATATTGAGGATAAAAACCTGGTAGTTACGGAAGAGCCGACAAGGACGGGTCGCGTGGACTACTTATTAAAGGATAGGCGGGGTAGACCCTTAGCTATTATTGAAGCAAAACGCTTTTCTATCGACCCCGAAGCTGCTAAACAGCAAGCCTTAAAATACGCCGAGGAGCTGAAAACAGATTTTATTTTTCTTAGCAATGGTGAAGACATCTATTTTTGGGATTGGAATATAAAACCCGAACAAAAAGTAGCTACCTTCTTTTCCCAAAGAGACTTAGAAAAGCTCTCGGTTCTGAGAAAGTCTAGGAAGCCATTATCGATTATCTCTATACCCGACCAGGTATTTGTCGGGGGTCAAACAAAGGGAATCCGGCCTTACCAAAAAGAAGCAATTAAAATAATCGATAATAGTATTGAATCAGGTGAGAGAAAGATGCTGATTCTTATGGCTACCGGGACTGGCAAAACCTTGACTATCGCCATTCAGATAAAACGAATGTTTGAAGCCGGCTTAATTGAGCGTGTTTTATTTTTAGTCGACCGTATTGAATTAGGCAAACAGGCTCAGGATACTTTTAATGATTATTTGAAAGACTATCCTTCGGAGCTTCTTTATGGCGGAAGACAGAAAAAGGAAAGTCTGATTATTATTGGCACTTTACCGACTATTTATTCTCAATTAAGCAACTTCACCAGCGGTTATTTTGACTTAGTAATTTCTGATGAGGCTCACCGTTCCATTTATTCAGTTTACAATGCAGTTTTGACCCATTTCGACGCTATAAAAATAGGTCTTACTGCGACACCTTCAATGTTTATCGACCGCAATACTTACAAGCTTTTTGATTGCTGGGATGATGAAAATCAAAAAGGGACCCCTACTTATCGTTATGGAATTCGCCGGGGCATTAAAGAAGGCTATCTTGCTGGCTACGATATTATGCGTATCGATACTAAAGTTTCACTTGAAGGGATAAGATATGAAGGTGAAGATTATAACCCCGAAGACCTTGAGCGAAGAATCAATGTCCCTGCCCGTAATGAACAGGTTGTTAAGGCATACAAAGAAGAGGAGGATAACCGCCAGCTAAAACGCTATCGCAAAACAATTGTCTATGCAGTTACCCAGAGGCATGCTGCTCAATTATCTTATTATTTCAACCAGGCGTATCCGGAATTTAAGGGACGCTTTGCAGAAGTTATTACCTCTAATGTCCCTGATGCCGACAGAGCCATAAAGAGGTTTAAACAGGAAGAACTACCTTATATTGCAGTTTCCGTGGGTATGCTTGATACAGGTTTTGATTGCCCTGCAACTGAGAACATTGTAATGGTTCGCCCAACAAATTCCCCTATACTTTATCAGCAGATGCGTGGTAGGGGTAGCCGTCTTTGTGCAAAGATTGCTAAGACTTCTTTTCGCATTTATGATTTTGTCAGAAATACAGAAAACTTCAATGATGAAGGTTACGACCCTTATTCAGAAATAGTTGCTTTGAGGCAGGGTATTCCTTGGGGCACCGAAGAAGATGAGCTAAGCCCGGAAGAAAGAGAGCAAAGAGAAGTTATAAAACGGCTATTTGTTCAGGTCCCAGAAAATGCTCCCGAAAATGTAGACCTGATTGTAAAACGGGAATATATTGAAGTCGGACCCGAGGGAGAAAGGGTAGACATAGATGACTACCAGAACCATTGGGAAAGAAAAATCCAGTCAATCATAGAAGTAGACTCATTAATTCGAAAGATTAAAACCGGGGAAGAATTATCAGATACTGAGATTCAGGAATTGGCGGAAAAACTTAATTCACCGGAATTCTATTTTAACGAGGCTAATTTAAGAGCTGCCTATCATTATCCTCAAGGGACACTTGCAGAATTCATTAAGGCTGCGCTAAAAATTTACGATTTGCCAACCGAGGAACAACTCCAAGAAAGAAAAATCAACGACCTTTTTGAAGCCTGGTTAGTAGCTAAGAACTTTAACAGCGAACAGTCAAAGATACTAAGGATGATAAAGAGCCAATATTTAGCCAATAAAGAGAAGGCCGATATGTCTATTTTTAATCAGCCACCCTTTAACCAATTTGGCGGATTAAGGAATATCCTGAAGATTTTTGGTGAGAAGGAGATTCAAAATACTGTTCAGGAGTTAAACAGCAGGGTTTTTGTTATTTAGGGGTTAATATGGACCCAAAGGTTTTACAATTAAAAGAAGAATACAAACAGAAGTTTAGTCGCCTGAATGATTATCTTTGGGGTGCAGGTTTAAAAGACCCCGTATCAAGAATTCAACAAATGAGTTTCCTTTTCTTTCTCAAAATGTTAGAAGAACAAGATGTAGCATTAGAGAAAGAAGCACAATTAACTAAAAGGCTATATAAATCCATCTTTAAAGGAGAAAATGAAAAATACCGTTGGTTAGAATGGATCCATAAAAGCGGCAAGGAACTTTATAATTTCATTAGGGATGAAGTTTTTCCTTTTATGGAAAATATTAGTAATAACAGAGAAAATATTCGGCGAATGTTTTCCGGTGCAAAGCTTTTAATTCCTGACGAAGTAACCTTGAGAAGAGCCTTGGATATCATTGATGAGATTGATTTTTCCCGGCTCGATGCCGATGTTAAGGGTGACCTCTATGAGGATCTACTGAATCAAATTGAAGCTGCAGGAGAGTTAGGGCAATTTTTAACCCCACGCCATATTATCCGTTATATGGTCGCAATGATTAATCCAAAAATTGGCGAAACAGTTTTTGACCCAGCCTGTGGCTCAGGAGGATTTTTGTTGGCAGCTTATGAATGGATTAAACTCCAGAATTCCGATCCCAAACTTATTGAGGAATATAACCAGATAAAGCGCGGTCCCGGAGATAAATTAAGCAAAAAGCAATGGAATTTCTTGCAAAATGAGACCTTTTTTGGTCAAGATGTTGACCCGGAGATGACCAGGCTAACTCTAATGAACTTTTTCCTACATGGACTTCAGGAATCAGATATTAAAAGAAAAGACACAGTTGCTGGTGCTGAAGATGAAGAAGATTTAAGAAGATATGACGTAGTAATGACCAATCCACCATTTGCCGGGAAAGTTGATAGAGAAAGAATCAAAAAATCTCTACCGATTAAATCAACTAAAACCCAGGTCCTATTCTTAGGTTATGTCATCGATGCTTTAAAACCCAATGGAAGAGCAGGGATAATTTTACCCGAAGGCACATTATTTGGCACAAACCGCGATGATAAAGAAATCCGGCGCTATCTCTTAGAAAATACTGAAGTTCAGGCAGTAGTTTCAATGCCAGGTGGGGTATTCCAACCTTACTCTGGAGTAAAAACTTCGGTTTTGATCTTTAAGAAAAAAGGAACCCCAAAGTTAGACCCCGAAGAAAAAATCTGGTTCTATAATGTGGTCGGTGATGGTTCTTCGCTTTCTAAAGCTAAAAAATTTGGCTCTCAATATAGAAACGACATACCAGATTTGATTTCAAAATTTCCCCAGCGAGAAATTTCAAGACAATCCTGGCTTATCCCAGTAGGTGAAATTATAGAAAACGAGTATATTCTATCCGCCAACGTTTACAACCCGAATCTAGGAGCAGAAGAAATAAGATATAGAGACCCGAAACAGATTTTGAGAGAAATTGAGGAAAGAGATAAAGAATTAGCTAAACAAGTGGATGAAATCAAGAAATTCATAAAATAGGAGGTGTATATGCCGAAATCAAAACATGACCAAATAGCAGAAAAAATTGCTAAAAAGTTAGGGACAGAGTATAGGCCACATAAAGGGATAGATATCGTTAAAGATAAAGTTGTGGAAGTAGAAACTAAAAGAGACTCCTTGTACCACGGCTTGGCACAAGTAATCAGGTCCCCAAAGCCACGATATCTAGCTGTAAATAGACCCAGTATTAAAAATGCCTTAAAGATAACACAGGGTACTGGTGTGGGTGTTATGGGGCCAACAGGCAGAATTATTAAGAGGGCTTCCAGAAAACGGTAATTTTGGATTTCTATGAAAAATAGCAAATTTTCGCCTCAATTAATATCTTTTCTTGCTGATGCTATAACAGGTGGGCGCTGTACCATGAATAATGAAAGTCCTTGGCCCTATAGGACAGGCGATGAAATAGCAAAATTTTTCCGCCAATGTGGTTACAATATGGGGCGACTTAGTTTTTCGAGAGTTCTTTGGACTGAGGAAATATTAAGTCAAATAAATGATAAGGAAGGTATAATAGGAGTTTGTAAAATTATTGAACGACTTTTAGATCCACGCGATTGGTTAAATAATAAAAAGTTACTAAATCAATTAGTAACTGAACTGAATAAATATTTGCATTTTAACGGATATGAAATAATTTTTGATGGTGTAAAGGAAAGGCATTGTGTTAGAGAAAAGGATAAATCGAGTCCCATAATAAAAGAGGCTACTAAGAAGTTAGCTTTAGACGTTCCAACTGTTCGCAAAGATTTTGAAAGAGCGCTTTCATCGGTTAGTACTGATCCTGAAGCAGCCTTAACATCAGCATCTTCCCTAATCGAAAGTGTCTGTAAAACAATTCTAGATGAAATGGCAGAACCATACCCAAAAGATCAGGATATTTCTCATTTAATTGACGCAGTTGTGAAAAAACTTAATTTATCACCTATAGGACATATAGATCAAGATATTAAGAGGATACTAGGTGGATTTAGTAATATTGTAAAGGGAGTGGGTTCTTTGAGAACGAAATTAGGAACTGCACATGGTAGAGGAAAGTCGCATCTGCCAGTTGACTCTAGTTTAGCACGGCTATCAATAGGAGCAGCCTCAACAGCAGCAATTTTTTTACTGGAAACATTCGAAAATCGTAAGAAATTAATAGGTAAAGAAAAGCCAAGCAAGAAAGATATAGTTAAGCAATATTGGAAAGAAGTTCTTGATGAGTACTCTGGTGACCCGCTCCCATTTAAAATATGTCCACAGTGTGGTAATGAGGTATTGAATCGAAGGTCCTATGTAGATTATGAGAAAGACGAAGCATATTATATTGTCGAATGTAAAGAGTGTGGTTGGAGCGAATGGACACAATAATTAAGAACATTCCAAACACTTGGCAAATAAAATTCACGACGGTACATGAAAAAAGATAAGGGTCTGATCAAAATTGATAGTATTAAGAGTATCGCAGAGTTTCTGCAGCAGCCGACCCTTAAGATAGCCGAAGCATTAACAGGTATTCTTGCCTCAGATTTAAGGGATATAAAGCTTTCTGCAGGAAGATTAGTACAGGCATCTATCAAATTCAAATTGTTCACTCAGTTAGGTAAGGAGTTAAAAGAATATATAAAGAAAGGGAAAATAAAGGAAAATTACTATGCGACTCATAAGAATCAAGCATCCTTATCTGAGTTACTGAAGTTTATAGATGAGGAAATACCTGATGAGGAGCGTTTTAAGGCGATGAAATCCATTTTCTTTACATCGGTTTCGAGAAATGCACCTGAAAAAGACGAAGAATTAACCTACGAACTTATGCAAATTTGCAAAAAACTAACTAGTGGCGAAATACTGATCCTTAAAGCTGTCTACGACATAGTAAATAACCGATTTGCTGCCAATATGCCAAGCGTTGACTTGGAAACAGAGAGCGCAAGCACATGGCTCGAAATAATTGCTTCGCAAATAGGACATAATATGTCCTCATTGATAGAAATGCATGAACAAAAATTAATTGGTTTAAAATTAATCACTGATAGAAGATATTCTGACCGAAGTGGGATTGTAAAAACTCCTCATTTTAGGCTAACACAATTGGGATATAAATTATGCCAATTCATAACCAAGTATAAATAAATTCTGGTTAACAAAAAATTAGGTGAGACGGAAATAAAACCTAAAGATTAAAAGTGAAAATTGTGCACAAGGATAAGTTTAAAGCCGAATTAGGATTTTTTGAGAGCCTTAAAATAGCAATAAATAAGACTTTACAGGAATTTGTTAATTATAAGATTGATTATAGGAAAGAAAAGAGATTCGTAAATATAGCCAAGAGGTTACACGAAAAATACAATCAGGCGTATTCTCGGGTAAATGAGCTATTAGAATTTGGTATTTATAAAGGACTTCAGTATGTGTCGGGACCCAAAAGTGGAGAAGACCCAGAAGAATGGTATAGCGTTCTTTATGAGACACTACCTGAATGCGACAAGGCAATTGAAGGATTAAAAGCCAAGATTTCTTCTCCTACGTCGAATTTACCAATAAGGTTAAAAAGATTGAAAAAAGGAATTTTTAACTTTGTTAGAGCTGTCCTGAATATAGGAAGGAAAAAATGGTTCACAATGAATCAACCAATAGTATGGCTTATTTTTTCACTAGTTTTAGTTACAATTTCCTATTTTATTTATAAAGCACTAAAATGAAAATCAATTGGCCAACAAAAAAATTAGGTGAAGTTTGCGAATTAGTTAGAGGTACTGAACCGGGAAGCGAAAGTTATTTTGAAGAGCCCAACAAAAATACAATTAGATTTATAAGAGTTGGGGATTTAAGCGGAAAAATGGATAATCCTAAATTTGTAAGCAAGGAATTGGATAATCTTATAATGGTTAGACCTGAAGAAATTTTAATTTCTTTTGATGGAACGCCGGGAGTTGTCTCTAAAGGCTGGGATGGAGCAGTAGCATCAGGAATAAGAGTTATAAGGAACATTAAACCAGAAATCCTAAAGGGTTTCTTATTCTATCATTTACAGACTCCACGAGTTCAAGAAGTAATAAAATTTTATACTACAGGAGTTACCATTTTACACGCCTCCAGGGCAATTTCTCATATAGAAGTCATTCTTCCAGTTTTAAATATCCAGCACCAAATCGTTGAGCGGCTGGATGCAATTAGAAAGGTACAGGAATTAAATGATAAACAAATCGCTTTAGCCGATGAACTTTTTCGGAGTCTGTTGCAGAGGGAAATGGAACCGAGAGGGAAAAATTGGGAAATGAAGAGATTGGGAGATGTTTGCAATAGGGTTCAACAGACACATCCCAAAAATGTTTTTAAAGAGAAATTTAGATATATCGATATTGAGTCAATAAACCCAAAAACAAATACAATAATTGGAGTTAAGTTGATTGAAATAGACAATGCGCCTTCTAGAGCACGTAAACCTGTAAAAGAGGGAGACACGGTGTTTGCTACCACTAGGCCTTATCTTAAGAATATAGCTTATGTATCTCCGGAATTTGACAACTGCATTGCTTCTACTGGTTTCTGTGTAATAAGGGCCAAAGGGGACTTACTAGAGCCAAAATTTCTATTTTTTATGAGTTTATCAGAACCGTTTATTTCAAAAGTGTTGGTTTATCAGAGAGGCGCTTCCTATCCCGCTGTTCCTGATTCCAACATTTATAATATTAAAATTCCCCTGCCTCCCTTCTCCACTCAGCGCCAAATTGTGGAAAAACTTCAGGCGATCCAGGGTTACAAGAAGAAACTCCTTGAGCAAAAACAAAAACTCCAGGAACTTTTTGAATCCTGTCTCGATAAAGCAATGGAAGGAGAATTGGTGAATTAGGATTTAAGTTTTAGGCTATTTAACTTAATCAAAGGAGAAAGCCTATGAAGAAAGAAATTGAATATATATCAAGGATAAAAGATAATTTGAGTGCAGTTAAAGATGTTTGGATAGAATTAGGAGCTTCCTTGCCAAGCATAACATCTTCTTTTATCTATAGACCGGATATTTCGGTTGTTAAGGGTAATAAAAGAATATTCTTAGAAGTAAAAACAAAAAAAATTACCGGAATAGATATTATAGAATTATCCGGCAGGGCAAAGGATACAGGATGTACCTTTGGTATAATTACAAACAAGGAGGTAAAAGACGAGACTAAGAAATTTGCTAAAGATTTAGATATTAATTTATTTGTGGGTGAACCAGATAAAATAGCGAGAGACATAAAAAGATACATAGAGATTGACAAGGAAAAAGAATAAGAATGTCTTTTTGGGTTTGGTTTAGCAGAATTTTAAATATGATTCATATTTTTAGAGAATTTAAAGACTCAATTTTTGATAAATTCATAAATCCTCTCTATTCAAATATGAGTATTGATTGGAAACGTTGGAGTTTATTGGTACCTATATTTGAGAATTTAGATTATAAAAATTCGAATAGGGAAAAAATTTTCGGATTAGATTACCGAAACTATAAGTTTTCGTGGTTTGATAATCATAATTCAGGAATAATGATAGTCAAGATAGGTAAATACACTGATATAAATACCTATTTAAACTCATTGAGAGGGATAGCTTCAATAATGACAAGAACAAAAGGTTGGCCTAAGAAGATAAAAATATTGTTAGTTACCAAAAGGAAACAAATTCCAGATAAATGGCATCATATAATTTTTGGAAATGTGGATGCTGCAATATTATCCTCATATAGTTTTAAGTTGCTTAGGGGTAGAAAAGATGGTGAAATACATATTAAGAGAACTTTAGAGAATCTATATCTATTGGAAATAAAGAGATAGTTCGTAGTCCCTATAACAATCCTTGGATATGAAAAGAGAAGTATACGGAATTAAAATTCCTCATGAAGACAGAACCCGTTTCAAAGAGATTTTATCTACTAATCCTTTGATAGAACAGATTCTTGGGAAAAATTGGATAGAATCTTCTATACTTAATTGTTTTAGGAATATATTCAATATTCACCCAGTTTTTTGGTTTATCTTGAGGGATGAGGAATTTGTAGCCAAACTAATAGCTTTAAGGGAGTCGTATGATAGATTTCCTAGTTTAGTAAATAGGATTAAGAAGGATAGAGAGAATTTCTGTAGCATCTACTCAACTATAGATATTTTTTATGAATATAAACTGAAACATAAACAAGTATTTTTTCAACCCAGAAATCCAGATAACCAAAAGGAATGCGACATTAAAATTATTATAGAAGGCGTAGAATATTGGGGAGAAATCTTAACAATTAATTTAAGAGAAGAAGATGCCCTACTCGAAAAGCTAAATAGCAATATCCGGTTCCAATTCAACGAAAAGAATAGGTCAAATAATTGTGTTTTCTTGCAATATCATCTTCCAATAAAGAAGGAAATTGAGAAGCCGCTATTGAATTTCTTATTGAAGGAATCTGCTAAATTAATTATTAGAAAAGGTGAAGAAATAACCAAGGAATTCAGAAGTGGGCATGAATTATTTTGTACAGTAAGCTTCTTTAGAAAGGGCAATAGATTCCGAAAAGGGTATCACGGTGGTTTTGGTGGGCCAGCTAAATTTATCGATGATAGCAAAAGGGTCAAAAATAAAATTCTGGATAAGCTGGATGAATTTCAATTCCCCTTAGCGGAAGACATTAAAAGATTCTTTATAATAGTCCTTAAAGGTTTTGTTGATATTATTGACGTAGATGATGCGTTATTAGGAGAAGAAACCGTCGTCTTTTACCGCAATAGTGGAAAAACTAAAATTGGCAGGAGGCCTAGCGGGATAATACATGACGCTAAAAGATACGAGCCCTTTAAGAAAATAGATTTTATCATAATAAAGAAAAATAATAAAAAATTCTTTAGAATTAATGAGAAAAATTCCTCGAATGTAGAATTTTTTAAGGCCAATTTCTAAGGAAAAAACATAATGGTAAAATATCGTTATATTGATGGGAAAAAATATCAAGAAGTACGCCTTGAACAAAGTGGAAAAATTTTCATTAGAAGTTTTGGGTGTCAGATGAATGAGGCGGATTCGGAGGTTATGGGGAGGTTTCTGGAAAGGAAGGGATGTTAATTACTTATTGTGTCCTCAGAACCTCTGGAGGGAGTCAGAAAATGATTAACAAATTTTTTGAAAAGCTTGCTAAGTTTATAAAGGATAATCCAAGAATGACGAAAGAACTAATTAATCTTGATAGTGAATTCCCTTATCTTATGACAGATAATGAGAAGCGCAAAATCATTATATTTGATTGGTTCGTTTTTGGCCATAGACTAAAACCATTTGATAAAACGCCCTTGGAATATTTTATAGACCTCAATAAAGATGTGCCTCCTGAAGAAAAGAGAATTTATGAGAATTTCAAGAATAATATCTACAGCATTTTTGAAGTAAAAACCCTAAAGACAGGAAAACAAATGGTCCTAATCGACCTTACGACCCAAAAAGAATATTGGATTTGGGAAAAAACTGCTACTCAGCACCTCCAAAAAGGTCAGTGTATCTTCACCAGAATCTTGCCCTATGAGGACCATTATATCCTGACAGGAATGGTTCATGCATTTCCTAAAGATGCAACGTATGCAATGAGGCTCGCTTATAAAAGGATGAGAGAGAATAAAGTGGATATGAAGATAACTCCTAAACAGATAGCTGTAATAATCCATGATTTCCAAACTAAAGAAAAAATCAAAGATTTAGATTTAGATAAAGTTCAAGAAAGATTGACAGAGAAGTTGGAAGAAGTGGGATTGGCTGATGTCACCCCGGCATATATTATTGAAAGATTTAATCAAAATATAGAACCCGTGCAAGTTTTTAAAGAAATTGCTGAAAAGGCAATATTTCCTGAGGACGAAGATGCACACGAATTATTAGAACTTTTGGCTGCCCTTTGGAACAAATTTCCGCATAAGGCTATGGGTCATATTTCCCCTGAAGAGAAAGACAGAGATTATCCCCGTGGACCTCAAGAGCTTTCACTAATTCATGAGCTTATGTACCATTTACACAATGAAATTAGTCTAGATAATTATTCAAATAAAGAAGAATTAGACAGGACGCTTGCAGAAGTCCAGGAGAGGTGGCTGAATACACCTAACCCAGAGCTCGACGGGAAAACCCCAAGAGAACTTATTTTTGAAGAGAGAAAAAGAATGGACAACCCACGGAAAGAAATCGGACTGAGTATAACAGCTAACTCCATAACCAAAGTAACCAAAAAGGAAAAAGAAGCAGAAGAACTTTTTAATAAAGCATTAAGTTTCAGTAAAGAAAAGCGCTATGAAGAAGCCTTAGATTGTTATAAACGGTATGTTGAAATTTGCCCTGAAAATTATGTTGCCTGGGGAAATATGGGGTCACTATACGGGCTTCTCATAAACAAGAAAGAAGCTTATAAGTGTTTGCATAAGGCTTTATCTATAAAACCCAACTATAAAATAGCCAGAGACAATTTAGCCCTATTAGAAAAAGTAGATACAGAATATTTAAAGAAATTAGCCGAGGACGGCTTGGTAAAGTGGCGCCGCAGCCGACCGCCCAAGAGAAAACCCTAGAACCATTCTTATTCTTGTTCCCTGACGCCAGATCTTTGTCAGCAGTTTCGGATGTCAGATGAATGGTGCGGATTCGGAGGTGATGGAGAGGTTTCCGGAGAGGGATGGGGTAGGGGGAGATAAGTTCTTCCTGAAAAAGGTATATGGCAATTACTAAAAAGGATAACTAACTATTTTATCCTAGAACTAAAAGGAGGTTTGTAGCCGTGACTCGTAGAAAAATTGAAAATCTACTTAGAAAGCACAAGGAAGAACTGAAAAAAAGATTTAAATTGAAAGAGATAGGAATTTTTGGTTCATTTGTTAGAGATGAGCAGAAAAAAAAGAGTGACATAGATATTCTAGTAGAGTTTGAGGAACCCATTGGTCTTTTTGAATTTATGGATCTGGAAGAATACTTAATGAAAATACTCGGAGCAAAGGTTGACCTTGTTTCCAAAAAGGCATTGAAACCAAGAATCGGAAAACATATTTTACAGGAGGTTATCTATATATGAAAAATCGAGAGTATGGAGATTATGTTCAGGACATTCTTGATTCTATAAATGACATTGAAAAATTTACCGAAAGTATGGATTCCAACAAATTCAGAAAAGATAAAAAAACAATTTATGCAGTGGTTCGTGCCATTGAAATAATTGGAGAAGCAACGAAAAATATCCCAAAAAGAATTAGAGAAAAATATCCTGGAGTTCCTTGGAAAAAGATGGCGGGAATGAGGGACAGGCTGGTTCATGAGTATTTTGGAGTTGACCTGGAAATTCTCTGGGGGGTTGTTAAGAAAGATGTCTCTATGATTAAACCACTTGTTCAAAAGGTATTTAAAGATTTGGGGAAATGAGCCAGGAAAGTGCTGAAAGGAAAAATTATGGAAATGGAGATACAAGGTAGAAAGATTCTCATTCGGACTTTCGGATGTCAGATGAATGGAGCGGATTCGGAAGTTATGGAGAGGCTTCTGGAGAGGGAGGGGTATAGGAAGATAGATGCTCCAGAGGGAGCGGATGTTATAATTATTAATACCTGTTCGGTGAGGCAGCATGCTGAGGATAGGGCCTTGGGTTATATGGCGGCATTGAAAAGAGTTAGAGAGGAGAATCCATCTACAGTTTTTGTTCTGGCGGGATGTGTGGCCCAGAGGTTAAAGAGTAAAATATTTGAGAGGATTCCTTTTGTGAATATTGTTCTGGGAACAGATAACATACTGGAATTGGCGAAGTTGGTTGAGACGGCTATTAAGAAGCCGAGAGAAAAGTTTCTTGCTACTGAAGTAAAGGGAGATTTGCCGAGATTAGCAGAGGGATTATGGAGTTCTTCAAATTATGGATGTGCCAGGGGTTCTGAATTGACCGGGCTGGTGACAATTATGCGGGGTTGCAATAATTTCTGTTCTTATTGTATTGTGCCTTATGTCAGAGGAAGGGAAAGGTCGAGGGCTGCTGAGGATATAGTTTCAGAGGTGGACCAAAAAGTGGGTAGAGGATGTAAGGAGATTATGCTTCTGGGACAAAATGTAAATTCTTATAAATTCAATGGTTCGGATTTCGCTGACCTTTTAGGAGAGGTGGAAAAGGTAAATGGATTGGAACGGGTCCGGTTTATGACTTCTCATCCTAAAGATGTCCCTGAGAAATTAATCAATACTATGAGAAATTCAAGTAAAATCTGCGAGCATCTTCATCTTCCTGCTCAATCTGGCTCAAATAGGATTTTGGAAGGAATGAATCGGGGATATACCAGGGAACAATATCTGGAGTTGATAAACAAGATAAGAAAAGAGATTCCTAAGTTAAGTGTTACTACTGACCTTATGGTTGGCTTTCCCGGCGAGACAGAAGAGGATTTTGAGGATACCCTGAATTTGGTGAAGGATGTTGGATTTGATGGCGCTTTTACTTTCAAATATTCGCCCCGTCCAGAAACCAGTGTGGCTAAACAGAAGGACGATGTTCCTTTGAAAACAAAGAAGGAGCGTCTGGCTAAACTTAATGAAATCTGTGAGAAGATGGCTTTAGAAAGGAATAGAAGATTGGTGGGCAAAGTGGAAGAGGTTCTGGTGGAGAGGGTCGCTCCGAGAGAGAGGAAGTTGGTGGGGAGGACGAGGGGTAATAAGACGGTGTTTTTTTCGGGGGATGGAAAGGATATTGGGGAATTGGTGCCGGTGGAAATAGAAGAGGCGTATACGTGGTCGTTGTTTGGGAGGGTGATAATATAAAGAATGCGAAGCTTTGCTTCGCTACTCCAAAATAGAAGGTATATTCAGAAAAACTTTTGATGGGGGGTGGGTATGAGTCAATTAAAGCTGGTGGTAATTCTGATTTTTGCTTTCTTATTGGTCCTCCTGGCTGTGTCAAATCAGCCGCAGGTATCACTCAACCTTTTCTTCTGGAAGAGTCCAGAAGTGTCCCTGATTGTTATTGTCTTTGGCTCAATTCTCCTCGGCGTGATATTTGCCACTGCGTTGGGAATGGCAACACAATTTAGAATCAAAAAAGAGGTTGCCACGAAAGAGAAAGAGATTAAACAGCTGGAAGAAAGAATTGTTAAATTACAACTTGCTGCTGGTAAGTTGGAAGAGGTGAAAGAAGAGAAAGGGGCGTCTCCTCAGATAGAGCCACAGGAATAGCAGTTATTTTTTAGAGGTGCTAAGGCTTGAGCAAATTTACGCCATTGATGGAACAGTACCATAGAATCAAGAAAGAGTATCCTGATACTATCCTATTCTTCAGGTTAGGCGATTTCTACGAGATGTTCGGAGAGGATGCCAAACTCGGCTCTAAGGTTCTGGAAATTGCCCTGACTTCCCGGCAGAAAGTTCCTATGTGTGGAGTCCCTTACCACTCTGCCCACAAGTATATTGCTACCCTGATAAAATCAGGGCATAAGGTAGCGATTTGTGAGCAAATGGAAGATGCCAAAGTGGCAAAGGACTTGGTGAGGCGCGATGTCATCAGAGTTATCACTCCCGGGACAGTTCTGGAAGAGAATCTACTTCCCGAGAAGAGCAATAATTTCCTGGCGTCAATATATTTTGAAAGGCCAAAACTTCAAAGAGCCGGCCTTGCCTTTGTGGATATATCTACGGGCGAGTTTCTGGCTACAGAGTTTGAAGCCGAGAATCTCCTGGAAGAGGTTTTTTTGGAACTGAGCCGTCTTCCCGTAGCAGAGGTTCTTCTGCCGAAGGAGGAAGAAACTGATGGTAGGTTCCTGGATATCCTTAAGACTCATTCTCTTCCGGTGAATTATGTTGATGACTGGAATTTCATCAAAGAGAATGCCTACCAGAAATTGATAAACCAGTTCCAGCTCCAATCTCTGAAAGGCCTCGGTTTTGAGAATCGGGAACTGGCGATAAGCGCTTCTGGAGCAATCATAAGCTATCTGGAAGCTACGCAAAGGACGGCGCTATCCCATCTCTTGCGCATAAGGTTCTATTCGAAAAGTGAATTTATGGTTCTGGACGAGTCAACCAGGACGAATTTAGAGTTATTGGCTAATGTTCAGGATAATACAAAAAAGGGGAGCCTTCTTGGCGTTCTTGACTTGACCCAGACAGCAATGGGCGGGAGGAAACTTCGCCAATACATAATCGAGCCCCTCACTGATGTGGAGAGGATAAGAGCCCGCCAGGAAGGGGTTGAGGAATTCTTTTCCGATTCTCTCAAGAGGGGAAAAGTTCGGGAAGTTCTTAAGAAAATTTCTGATTTGGAAAGGTTGATTAGCCGTCTATGTTGCGGAACGGCTAATGGCAGGGACTTAGTGAGCTTGAAGAACTCACTTAAGCTCATCCCTAAGTTTAAGGAGTTGATAGCTGAGCCAAAAAGCCAGATGCTGCAGGAACTCCTGAAGGATGTAGACGACTTAAAAGAAATATCCAATTTGATTGAAAGCGCAATCGTTCCTGAACCTCCTCCGACAATCAAGGAAGGCGGCATTATTAAACCTGAATATAATGGAGAATTGAATGAGCTATACCAGATGGCAAGAGGGGGAAATGA
>Ga0315307_1000497_pt1 | contig 17051 bp, 21 predicted proteins | sample TDP2_MG_FD_203079 | JGI IMG/M metagenome (GOLD analysis project Ga0315307, IMG submission 203079) | Freshwater sediment microbial communities from Lake Towuti, South Sulawesi, Indonesia - TDP2 | ecosystem: Environmental > Aquatic > Freshwater > Lake > Sediment | place: Indonesia: South Sulawesi... | reverse complement strand
ATTAAAGCCACCACTAATGAAGGATTGGGATTGATTGGTCAGGGAGAGGGGATAGCCGCCTATTCTATAATTTCGCTCCGGGAGCTCTGAAAGAAGGATATGTCACTACGCGTCTATAATACTTTAACCCGGAAGAAAGAAGAATTTAAACCGCAGTCACCGGGGAAGGTAAAGATGTATGTCTGTGGCACCACGCCATATGACCACTGCCATCTCGGACACGCCCGCTGCTATGTAGTTTTTGATGTAATCAGAAAATACCTGGAATATAAAGGGTATGAAGTTACATATGTGCAAAATTTCACTGACGTTGACGATAAGATTATAAAGAGGGCCCAGGAACTGGGAAGCAAAGTTGAGGACGTCGCAGAGGAATACATTAGCGAATATTTTGAAGTAATGGAAAGATTAAACATAAGGGAAGCCAATTCTTACCCTAAAACCACACAACATATAGGCGAGATGATTCAACTTGTGGAAAAGTTAATCAAGCGAGGCTATGCCTATGTTGTAGATGGAGATGTCTATTTTGAAGTAGATAAGTTTGGTAGCTACGGTAAACTTTCCCATCGGTCCAGAGAAGAGATGCGAGCTGGAGCCAGGATAGAAGTTGACCAGAGGAAGAAGAATCCTCTCGATTTTGCTTTGTGGAAAAGTTCCAAGCCAGAAGAGCCCTTTTGGGAGAGCCCCTGGGGAAGAGGTAGGCCGGGATGGCATATCGAGTGCAGCGCGATGAGCATGGAACATCTCGGAGCCTCTTTTGACATCCACGGCGGCGGTCAGGACTTGATATTTCCCCATCACGAAAACGAAATGGCTCAATCTGAGGCAGCCACAGGAAAACCGTTCGTAAGATACTGGTTACATAATGGATTTGTAACAGTCAATCGGGAAAAGATGTCCAAATCCCTCGGCAATTTCTTTACCGTGAGGGAAATCTATGAGAAGTATTCTCCCGATGCGGTACGGCTCTTTCTCGTCTCCCAGTACTATCGAAGTCCCATGGATTTTTCTGATGATAAATTGGAAGAAGCCCGGAAAAGTTTAGAGAGGTTTCGCAACGCCTTAGATAACATTGAATTTCTAATGAAAGGACTAAAAGCTGGCGAGAAAACAAGCCTTCCCAGAAAAGAGGATACTAAGCTATCGGAGGCAAAAAAGAAGTTCGTCACCGCCATGGACGATGATTTCAATACTGCTCGTGCCCTGGGTTATATGTTTGATTTGGTAGGTAAGGCAAACAAGGCAATTTCTGCAAGGAGTCCCGACCTTACTTTTCTCCTCGGCGCAGAAAGAGCCTTGAAAAGCATGGGTTCTCTTCTGGGATTCTTGAAGGAGAAGGCCGGAGAGAAGGTAGGTATAGACGAATTCCAAATCGAAAAACGTATTGAAGAGAGAAATGCTGCCCGGGGAAAAAAGGATTGGGGAAAAGCCGACAAAATCCGCAGGGACCTGGAAAAAGTAGGCGTCATTCTGGAAGACACTCCTTTTGGGAGCCGCTGGAAATATAGAGTCACAGAAAGGTCACTGAAAAAGTAAGCCTTAATGTCCTTGCGACAAAAAGTCTTGACACGACTCGGGTTTAACGATATAATTCTTCTTGCTAATCCAGATGTTATTCACAAGAATGCCGCGTAGTTCAGTTCGTAGAGCAGGGGTAGTAAACCTGAAGACACTTCTCAATATTTCCCGTCTGAAAACCAATCTATCAGCGATAAAAGGGACAGACCGAACATTTAATATTCTCGTAAATTTTCATCAATTTCATACCCATCTTGAAATTTTAATAGACACTTTAACGGAGACCTTTTGGACACCAGCTTCTACTTAGAAAGACTAATTTTTTTCTTCATTCGAAGTATGGATTTCAGTATTACATCTCACACTGATAGCTTTCCAGTTTTACCCGCGTTTTGCATATACTAACAAAGGCCTTTGCAGCTATTTTTTGGAAGAGCGTAACGACCCCACACAGACAACTGAATAGGTTTAATACGGCGAGGTCTCTAAGTCAGGTCGCCCCGCTTTTTTTAAAGCGGAGAAAATTAAAAAGCACAGATATGAAAAGCTACTATTCAAAAGTAAGGGATATTAAGGTGGCAGTATGAAGTCATTTTCTCAAAGAAAAGGTCTTAAGCCGGTTAAGAATGTCATGCAAATCCACGATATGGACCAGGATTTGCGCATCGGTTTATGGAATGCCTTAACTACTTCCTATTGGGAGACGGCATCTGGAGGCTATCTTTCTGGCACTATGGAAAGGTTATTTAGGACATTATGGCATGAATACTTTAAGGAACCTATTGATACACTAAGTCCCATTTTCTAGGTCGCACTTAAACGAGTGAGAGAATATTTCTTTAATTGCAAATGGTTTGAAGTTTACGATTTCATAGAATTTATTGCCAATGCTTGTCCCGATGAGCTAGATTACATAAACCCGTCCTTTATGGAAATTTGTAATTCTGTTTTGGAACGTGAATTATCTGGGTATCGTTTTGTTGGAGGGAAGATTACGCAGATAACCTCAGAGGAAGAAATTGTTGAAATAGAAGAGGCATTGGAAGCCACAAAATCCTTAAAACCTGTTAATAATCATTTGAAGAGAGCACTGGATTTACTTGCAGACAGAAAGTCTCCTGATTACAGAAATTCTATTAAAGAGTCTATAAGTGCTGTCGAGGCAATTTGCATTCTAATAACAGGTAATACTAAAGCAACGCTGGGACAAGCTCTAAAAAAGATAGAAAAAAAAGTGAAGCTACATCCTGCTTTGAAAAGTGCGTTTAGTAGTCTGTATGGCTACTCCAGCGAGGCAGAAGGAATACGCCATGCTTTATTGGACCAGCCTAATTTGGACTTTGAAGATGCTAAGTTTATGTTAGTATCTTGTTCGGCATTCATCAATTATCTCGTATCGAAGTCATCAAAATGAGGAATTAAATTATGATTTGCATGCAAGATAGCAGAATATTTGTGGGTTTCACTAAATATTTTCGGCATTGAGAGAGGATATAGTCTCTGTTCTGTTTGTAAACCGCTTAGATAATCTTGATAATGACTTGGTAATTTTACTGAGGAGGTGAGAACCAGTGAAGATGAAGAAACGAATACCCGAAAGTCCGAAGGGAAGAGAGAAACTTTTTAAGGAAGTATTGTCTCTTTCACAAAAGGGTGAAACTGATATCTTTTTTGAGTTAGGACGGAGATTAATGGATGAATACGCTCCAAGAATGTATGAATACGCTCCAAGAGATTTTCATTTAGCATACGCGAAAATGCCCTTCAACTATGTGGAAATGGGAGAGAAATTTTGGGCGACCACAAGAAAAAAACTATATAAACTCTTTTGTGACAGAGCAAGCAAGGCACCAAAGACTTGGGTCAAAGAACTTATGGGCAGTGACCTTCGCAACGTTTGGATTGCTCTACTTGGAGAAGTAACCGGAACGTGTGATGTTACTCTTGCAATTGCTATTCCCATTGGTGCTCTGCTTCTGAAGAAGGGCATCTTAGCTTTTTGTAGTCGTCCTCCAAGAACAGAAACGTGAGAAACCAGTTTTGAAGACAGAGGTTCTCTAAAAAGTGGAAGTGGCCCCGGGTTTTTTATTTCTAAAAAGAAAAGAGGTTAACACGAACGAGATAGATCTGTTAAAAGGGAAAATACTCTATGAGAGAATTGTGATTTTGGCGCCCCTGATTTCAGCTGGCTTAGTATTATTGGTACATTATTTGGTGCGATAATTGGAGCTCGCACCACGGCTTAGGTAGAAAAAAGAAAGCATAAACAGGTTTATATGGAAAGAATTTTGTCTATTTTGGCGGAGGCACTAGCAAATTATACTCTTTGTGTTAGCTATGCTTTTATGTCTGAGCCAATGGGAGTCGATAAGTTTCGTGAATTGGAAAATAGATTATCTGAATTTCAAGATAGACACCCTTTACTTCCCTTCCAAATCAAAATAATAGATGAAAAGCTGTACAACTCCCTAAATGATATCTATATGTTCCATATGAAAACATCTATATCCAAGGCGGGGGTTGAAGAAAGAAAGCGAATAGCAAGTGAATTGGAGAACAAAATACAAAAATGTCAACAACGAATTTACGAAGTATGGAGTGAATAGTGGAGTCTTTAGCGTGAGGTCGCCCCGCTTTTTCGTTATTGAAAGGAATAAAAATGGGCGTGCTGCTGAATCCTTTATTTTTTCTACTATTCATAGCCGTTCTCGTGAGGCATACTATCAAGCCCATGAGGAGTGGGGCAGATGTGGTTCTTCAGGATAGGTAGATATAAAAACGAGGATTTCATATTGATTTAAAAACGGCTAGGATTGAGATATGGAAGTATAGACAGAACTATTGGACAGACTATAGGATATTTAAAAACAGGAACAAATGCCTTTTATAAGAGTGCATGGGAAGGCAAAAGCGACAGTGTCAAGGACACCCTGGTAAAAATATTTAAGGAGTAGTAAAGGCAAAAAGATACATACATTTTCAGAGAATGTTTTTGAAAACAGGAGGTGAAATGATAATTGGGAAGGCGGGGCAACAAATCGGAGCCTGGTTCCGATGTACCACCAAATCGGTAGAATATCGGGACTCGGTTCTGATATGAACAAATTAGGCGACATGGCTTATTCAAGGTAAATAAGGAGGTAGGATGGCCGAAACGAAAAAGAAAACAAGTTTGTGGAGAATTGCTGGGGCATGGGTTTCTCTTCTGACGACTACCATTTCGATAATTATTGGGGTACTTGCAAATTTGACTATGGTCGGCGTAAAAGAAAGTAAGCCACTCTATTATGTCGTTGCCATTCTCTTTGTGGCCCTTCTTGTGGCGATGACTGTATCGGTAAGCTATTTTAAGAAAGGTCCCACGAAAGTAGCGGCTCTCAAGGACACCTTGACTAACGCCTTCTGTAGTGCGCTCGACGCAAGTTCTCTAAATCCTGAGGCGACGAAAGGAGGATTTGATGACTGACCTACCCCAGAATAAAGACTCCTTACAAAGAGTCATCGAGGAGGCTGATTCGCTGCTAAAGCATGCTGAACCCTCTCCGTTTTCTCCTTCAGCATTCTCGGAGTTGAAGGAAAGGATTAGTGAGTATATCGTCCAGTTGGTGTCCGAGGCGATAAAGATCTCGAAACGTCATAAAGCAGATACAGTTTCGGCAGCCCATGTGGAACGAGCAAGCGAATATCTTGTAACTAGTACAAGCAGGCGATTCTTTAGACATCTTGGAACGGTGGGAGGTATTTTGTTAGGAGCATCGCTTTCAAACATTCTGGCAATGACTGTGGCAGGTCGGTACTCTACTCTGGGTACACTTGTCTCGGCAGGCTTGGGCATCATCGGTGCATTCTTAATTGCCTTACATATAGCAAAAGACTAGGGCTTAGTAGTGGGTTGTAACAGCACTTCGGGTAACACAGCATATACGCTGCGGGCTAGCGCCCTTGCCGTTCGGGACATTGCCTTCAGCAACATCGTATATGCTGGGAACGTCGGTCGACGTCGGGTTATGTCATTTTTAAAAACGTTATGCTGTGTTAGAACTTTCCTGAGAGGAGGCCAAAATGGACGATGGAACAGCCTGGAACTTATTCATATTGGGGTGTCAGATATTTGTTCTTTTAGTTGGACTATTGCTAACGGAGCGTTCTAGGAAACGTTCTAGACAAACAGGCTCTACATATGAATGTGACCGATTGTATTTGGAAATTGCTAAGACTTTGCTAAACGATGAAAAATTGTATGACTTTTATTCCATCGGACCTGAAGAAGAAAGAAAAAGCTGGAATGACCTATCTCAAGGTCAAAAACGCATGTGGATATTTAATGAAATGTACTATTTTCATTTTGCTTTTGTTTATCGGGAATATAGGCGAGGATCTGTATCTAAAGAATATTGGAATGTATACGATGTATGGCTTAAAAAGTTATTGAGATATTCACCTATATTTAGAGAGGTACATAAATTTAGCAAAGAATATTTCGAACCAGAGTTTAAAGAGTATCTCGATAAATACTTAGCAACTCTTTAAGAATATAAGGGCGTGCGTCAGGTGGCCCCGCTTTTTGTTTGTCGAATTCTCAAGGGTCGATTTTTATTATATATTCTTCGACGCAAGCGAATTTAAGGTAGGATAATTACAAAAAAGGGGAGTCAATTGCGTGAAAGATAATATTCTTAGTATTATAAAAACAGCACTAAAAATTTTAGGATGGGCAGTGCCAGTTATTTCTTCTATTTTAGACCTTTCACACAAGATTTTTTTCTCAAAGGTCAAATCAATCTTATTTAGAGAGTTTTTCTCCTTAAATCTATTAAGGATAATATGGATTATTGGATTCTTTATTATTTTTAAATATCTATATAATAGATTTATATCATGGAAAAGAATATTACGAATTGCAAAAGAATTTGATAGATTATTTGATAATTTTATGAATTTTATTTCCGATGTTTATGATAGAAGAGAGAATCCATCCAAAGATGATAAAAAGCAATATTCATCCTATTATCGTAAGCTTCGATCATTATTTTCAGATATATCATCTCCTCTCCGGAAATACTTAGAAGAAAAGCACAAAGACAGACCGCAAGGTTATCCTCATGCAATTTGGGACAATATAAAGGGATGCTTCAGCTCACCAAATCTAGAAGAACATTTTAAAAGAAAACCATTAAGACCCCCTACCGATTATATACAGTTTAAACACTTAATTGAGGAGTTTATTGGATATTTAAAATATGAAGAATGAAGGTCTGCTGGAGGAAATTAAGATGAAAGATAATAAAATTAAAGAAAGAAAGGGTGACAAATTTGAAGTTTGGATAATGCCCCTAAAAGAAAAGAGACATCCGGGGGTGAAGATATATAAATTTGAGAAGGTTGGGAAAAAGAAAATAGACTTAGGTATTGTATGGAGAATGAACCAAGGTGTAACCGATTACGAATCTACAGCACATGAGATAGGCGAAAGGATATTAGGAAATAGTGAGATAATAGAGAAATATAAGAAAATAAGATAGGTAGACAGCGGGGTCCTCTAAAAAGTGGAGGTCGTCCCGCTTTTTGTATATCGACATGTCTCTTGTTGAATAGATAGAACTTATAATGGGACTAGCGCTTGTGAATGTAGTAACAGAAATTTTGTATACGTTAAACGAACCTGCTTGGTTTGTGGCTATAGGGACAATGCTTTTAGCATTGGCAACTTTCCTTTCCCTTCATCGATATGGAAAAAGTGAACAAAGGAGAAGAAATATAGACGTCTCAGAAAAGATTCTAAAACCGTTGTCTAGAGACTTGACAGAGTTGGCTCATCGTCTGGAAAGTGTTGCTCTGCCTACCTCTTTTCAAATACTGCATGGGTTGTGTGTAGAAGAAGGATATCCTCTCTGGGAAAAGATAAAACAAGAAAGTTTTTATCTCTTGGGCGACCTAAATAGAAAAATCATGGACAAATTAGACGAATTTTCCAAAGATATGAGAGCATTTATCCATTTGCGTAATCAGAATTTCTTTCAATTTAGACATATTGTCAATGAAGAAATTAGAAATAGGATAAAAGAAGAATACTTGATGGGAGGTATTGGAGAAGGAATATATTATGGAGCAACTGTAGGGGGTAAATCTATAGGAGGCAAAGATTCTCACGGGATTCTTTTACAAAATTTAATTTTTCGAGACCAAACTTTGGAAGAATATTTTGACCAATTGGCGAGAGATTTTACTCTTTCGAATAAGAGGGTTGATAATGAATTTCTTCTTATAGGGGGCTCAATGTTTGAGGACCTTGGGAGAGAAGTTTTTGAAGTTATAGCCTCTAATGTAAAACAGAAAATTTCAAAAAACCCTGAATTATGTGAATTTATGGAAATGAATAGAAAGATACACAGACAAATTAAAAAGTTAATCGAAGATTTACAAAAAGAAAGGGACACGTTAAGTAAAGATTAAGAGATGCAAAGTCGCCCCGCTTTTTGTTTTGGGAATTTCCAGTTTTAGGCACCGAAATTTAAAATGGAAAGGAGAGTAGAATGAGAAGATTATATATTTTGTTTTTCTGTCTTCTACTTCTCGGGTCAATTGTAAAGCTTTCTTTTAGCGAGGAATATAGGGAACCCACAATTGATGGATATAAATGGATGTCCTTCGACAGGTCTTGGAAACTTGGCTTCGCTGCCGGCTTTTTGTGGGGAGTTGTGACAGCAACATCGGAAGGTGTAGACTGTCTTCAACGCTTTGCGTCAATGGCGATTTTCAAAACTGCCAAGGTCGACCCTAAGACTAAGGAATACATAGATGAAACTCCTGGAGATTTTGGTAAGAGGCTCGACCTTTCTGAGATAACTTCCGGTCAGATAGTAGATGGGCTCGATAACTTTTACAAGGATTACCGGAATATGACAGTATTGGTAGAAGAAGCGATATGGATTGTCAAGTTGGAAATAAGGGGTGCTCCTCAGGAGTTTATTGATGAGGAGGCAAGACTTCTTAGAATGCCTAAAGGAGAAAGGTTTAAGGAATGGTCAAACCTTTGGTCAAAGAATCAGGCATACAGAGAAGCTTGGGATAAATGGGTATATCAGATACCCCTTAGCGTGTGGTCACCGCTCTTTGGGAAAGAATGAGCGGAAGTCTCTTTGAGAAAGATGTCGCCAGAACTAACTAAGTCGAATTTGGACAGCGAATGAAAAATCTCCAATGATTCCACACTAATGTTTTAATCATAGGTTTGATTATTGCAATAACCGGGGTCATCGTATTTTGGATTTTCCAGCAATGAAAAATTAAGGAGGAAAATATGAATAGCAACCAGCAAGACCAATCATATATAGAAAAGAAATACTTTGTTGACCGACATAGATATAACTGTCCTTTTTGCAATATAAGAAATGTGCGATATAGTATAATTCACTATACCGGTTTTAATTGGACAAGTGAAAAGGAATGTTATATTTATTTAATAAAATGTTCTCGATGCCATAATATTTCTTTTCATTTAAGTTATGAGCGTTTTGTTGACTTGGTGCAAGGGGTGGGTTATCGTTTTAAGGAAAATGAAGATATAGATTCGCATATATTTTATTCTCATCCTACTTCTTTCTTTGTAATGGATGAAAGAATCCCCGAAATTATTAGAGAGCTAATCATTGAGGCGGAGGGTTGCTTAAAGATGAACTTTCTTACTGGTGCCTCTGCTTGTATGAGAAAAGCCATATATGAATTTTTACATAAAGAAAAAGCAGAAGGAAAATATTACGAAACAAAAATCAAATTCCTAAAGCGTAGATATAAAAATACCGTAGACCCCGAATATTTTGATACTCTTGGTCATATACAGGATATGACAAGCGATAAGTTGCACGAGGTGTCATGGCCTGAGTGGAGTTCCAAGTATTTAAAATTCATAATCGAGACTTTAAAGACTATCTTATACGAGATCTATGTATTACCTGCACAAAAGAAAGATAAGTCTAAAGAAATTAAGGCGCTATTAGAAGATTTTAAGGGACATAAAGAAGGAAAAACAAAACCTCCTGGTGGAAAAAAAGTCTGAAATTCTCCTTGATTTTCCGGCCCTAAAAATACAGAGCATTGCCGGAAAGAGAATAGAACCAAGCACCTCACGTAAACAACCGGAGAAAGTATCATGCAGGATAAGGCTTGGCTAAAATGGTCCTATACGCCCACGGACTACTTTGAACATCCCTTTAAGTTTAGAAACAAAAATTACGAGGTCGAGGTTTGTGATGGGCGTGTTAAGGTTATGCTTTTCGCTGAACAATATCATAAGCTCAATACAATACCAGAAAACCTAATTGATGAGATAAGAAGCAAGATAGATTTTATATTTATGACTATTCAGCTAGGAACCCATGGACGCTACGAGATTTCAAAAACCTACTCATTTCATTACGCTCAACCAAATGGTAGAGAAAGCGTAACTATTCGTCCAGAGGCTGCAACTATGAAAGTTTCTGTATCTAGTGTAGACTTCAAAGTTACAGATTCAAAAGGGAATGTTATTGTAGATACAAGGGCGGAACGAATTCGTCGCAAGGAAGAATTTGCTAAACTTGCTTTGAAGCATGTGCCAAAAGATAAGACCGCGCAATCGATGCTTCGCAGTTTTAGAGCATCCATAAATGACCCTGGGAATTCGCTAGTCCATCTATACGAAATTGTAGAAGCTCTAAATAAGAAATTCCGTGCCCAAAAGAAGGGTATCGAGGCAATAGGTTTTAGTCGTAATAGATGGAACCGTCTGAAAAAGCTTGCAAATGTTGAACCACTGTTAGAAGGAAGGCATAGGGGCAGCTTTGTCGGACAACTAAGGAATGCGACTAAAGAAGAAGTAGAAGAAGCAACGAAAATAGCCGAAGAAATAATTCATAAATATTTCTACTATCTAAATGAGATAGAAAGTAAAGTTCACCGGTAAATCCGATGCGAATTTGGTATCCGGGATTGTCGGTGTTTCGTCACAAAGCCGCCTATTATAGGGCGGTTTTTTTATTGCCTTTTCGGACCGTTTTTGGTATATTTAGGTCAGGGGATAAGGATTGGAAAAATTTATTAAGAGCAGGAGCGACATTTAAACATGCCAAGAGGTAGAACGAGTAAAGAGATCGAGGGATATCAAGAATTAGTATGTAACACTTTGCAAGGAATTTTTGGAGAAACCGATGTAAAGAAAGAATGGAATGTTGCTAAAGATAGTAAAGACGATTTTACGAGGGAATTGTATTGTCCAAGATTAGATGTCGCTGTAGGTCCGTTTAACATAGACAGAGACATTGAGCGTAACAAAAGCGCGATAAAAACACTCGCCCATATACATAGAGACTTTATAGACAGAATGCTGCGTTATTCACAACAACAGGGTAACAATGTAGAGAGTTTTCTTGAAAACGCAAATCCGAATCCAAGATGTTTTTTGGCGATAGAAATAGAAAATTCGGGTTCTAGCAAACACATGCTCGGAAACATAGCAAATGTATCGATAATCGGTTCCATAGGCGTAGTAATACCCTTTAACTACAAGAAAGCGTCCTTGTGCAACAGGATAAAGAAATACGTTACTTTTGCTACGCAAGTTGGAAAGACCGAAGATGTTTTCAAAAATGTTTTAATCATTGACAAAGAGAATTTCTTGCGGGTGCTTGAGGGAATTAGACGACGACGATGACAAAAGCCAAAAAAAACAAAAAACCGTGGTTTAGAAGGCCTTCATCCGCCGTATCGGAGAGAATGAGAAGGGTGAGAAGTTCCGACACGAAAATGGAGAAGGCTGTGGAGAATTTACTAAAAGAGCAAAAAATCAGATACGAAAGACAAATTAATCTTCTAGGGCGTCCGGATTTTAGGATCAGCGGAACCAGCATTCTGATATTCTGCGATAGTTCCTTCTGGCACGGTCGCAGGGCGAAGGAAATAAAAGGCGAAGCCTTTAAAAAGAACAAAGAGTTTTGGGTAAATAAGCTAAGGGAAAACCGTAAGAGAGACGCAAGAATCAATCGAACTTTGAGAAAGGCGGGCTGGCGCGTGTTGCGTTTTTGGGATACCGACATCTTGAAAAATCCTGAAAAACTAATCAAAAAATTGTCGATGGAAATTAAAAAAAATGTCAAATAGAAAACCTACGGCAATAGATTTGTTTTGTGGTGCCGGTGGTTTGAGCCTAGGACTCAAAAAAGCGGGCTTTGAAGTAGTTGCCGCGGTCGAATTAAATCCCGAAATAACAAAGACATACAAAGCCAATCATCGTAAAACGAAGCTGTTGATAAAGGACATTAGGGAAGTCACCGGGAAAGAAATCTTCGAGTTAACGGGCAGACGCGAGGTCGACTTGGTTGCAGGTTGCCCTCCTTGTCAGGGATTTTCGCAACTTACGGCAAAATACAAAAGACAAGATGCCCGAAACGATTTGGTTCTTGAAATGGCGCGCATCGTGGCGGAAATCAAACCCAAGATGGTAATGATAGAAAATGTTCCGGGGATAGTTACGAAAGGCAAATTCATATTGGACGAATTTTTGAAAAGATTGAAAAAGCTGGGTTATTTGGTAAACATGTCGGTTCTACAGATGGCGGATTACGGCGTGCCTCAATCCCGCAGAAGGTTCGTTTTGTTGGCCGGAAAGGGATTTCGGGTACCTTTGCCCAAGCCGACCCATAGTCGTAACGGAGACGCTAAGAAAAAATTAAAACCTTGGATAACCGTTTCGGAAGTGATTGGAAACATGACAAAACCGGTTAAACTTTCGTTTGCCGTCCAAAATGGTGGACCGGAAAAATTCAATTGGCATGTGATTAGAGATTTGAAAGAAATAAGCATTGAAAGACTAAAAGCAATGAAAGAAGGAGACGGAAGGCTAGCGTTGCCCAAAAGATTAAGACCGAAATGCCACAAAAGCGAAGAGGCGGGTTTTCGAAACGTTTATGGAAGGTTAAGGTGGAATAAGGTTTCTCCCACCATTACCAGCGGTTGCACGGCTCCATGCATGGGGCGCTTCGGTCATCCGGAAGAAGACAGGGCGATTTCGATAAGGGAAGCTGCTTTGATTCAAACGTTTCCCGCAACTTACAAGTTTAAAACGAGATTCATGGATGTTGCTTGCGACCTGGTGGGCAACACTTTGCCATACAGATTTGCTTACAAAGTCAGTAAAATGTGTTTAACTGCTCTAAGGGTCTGGAATGGAGGGAAAAATGATTAAAAAGGAAAAAGGAAGATATGTAATGACTATCTCTCGAACTACAGTGGACAAGTTGGGCATAAAATTATACGATAAACCTTCTGCCGTTGTAGCCGAAATCATTGCAAATTCCTACGATGCAGACGCGACCGAGGTTACGGTTATGCTTCCTCTGGGTAAGTGGTTAGCCGAACGCAAGGATGGACGAGTTCGCGATTTAGGCTACAAAATAGCCGTGGAAGACAATGGTCATGGCATGGTGCCTGACGATATAAACGATTTGTATTTAAAGGTTGGCAAAGACCGTAGAACTGATGCAAGGCAGGGACCGACTTCTCGAAAATTTGGAAGAGCGGTAATGGGAAGAAAAGGCGTTGGTAAGCTTGCACCTTTCGGAATATGCCAAAGGATAGAAATACTGAGCGCGGGAGGTGAACGAACAAAGTCTGGGTTTCGCACAGCTCATTTTATTCTGGACTATAAAAACATAAATAAAGAAACGGATGAGCCATATTATCCAGAGATTGGCGGGAAGGACGGAACTTATTTGCCAAAAACAGGGACGGTTGTTACTTTAAGCGCGTTTCAACACAGGCGGACTCCAGACATTGGTACCTTTAGTAGGCAACTTGCGCGTAGATTTGGAATTAGAGCAAGAAATTGGAAGATAAAGATAAAAGATGGTCTCTCTGGCGACGAAGCAGAAGTGGGCGAGCTCGGAATAGACCTTTTAGAAGAGACCAAGACAGATTTAGGGGACCGACCCATAATATTAGAAGATGGTACTATATTACCAGTTACTGGGTGGGTTGCGTATTCGTCCTCTCCTTATAAAGACGAGGAAATGGCAGGCGTGCGCATATATGCCAGAGGCAAAATCGTTTCCCAAACGCGAGATTTTGGTCTACAAGCCGGTTTTTATGGAGAGCATACCCTTCGGTCCTATCTTGTAGGAGAAATACATGCCGATTGGATAGACGATGACAAGTACGAGGATTTAATTAGGACGGATAGACAGGACATACTATGGTCGGATGAAAGGGGCGAAGCCTTCAAACATTGGGGACAGGAACTACTTAAAGAGCTTGCCAGAAAATCTAGTGGAGCAAGGAAAGAAAAGACTTGGCAGGTGTTTTTGGAGAAATCGAATCTCGAAGAAGAAGCGAAGAAACGTTTTCGCGAAGAAGAAATACAAAAAAGCGCAATGCAGGTGGGGAAAGCATTTGGTAGCATTATAGGGCGAGACGAACTCGAAGACGAAGAACACATTAATAATATAAAGGAAATAATCCTTTCCATTGCCCCTCACAAAGTTTTTGTAGAGGCTCTTCACAAAATCGGAGAATCTGCCGAAAGCCCGATAGAGCTGATATCGGAATTGTTTTCTCGTGCAAGAGTTGGAGAACTCGCGTCTTTAGGACAAATTGCCGAAGAAAGGGTGTCAACCATTGACATTCTAACGAAAAAAATTGATGCAAAATCGCCAGAGCCCGAGCTGCAAGGAATTTTAGAAAAGGCGCCGTGGTTGATTAATCCCGAGTGGACACTTCTCAGTGCGAACGAAACCTTGGATATGGTTCGTGACCGTTTCGAAGAATGGTATAAAAAGAAAAATAAGAAAGAGATATGCACTAGTGCGATTGAAGGCGCCAAAAAAGGGAAGCGTCCGGATTTCGTGTTGATAAGTATGGCTTCGGCTTTGCAGATTTTGGAGATAAAGAAGCCCGAGCATAAATTTACCAACGAAGAGTATGAAAGATTGCAATTGTACATAGATACGCTTGGAGAGTTTCTAGAAGCAAATCCAGAGTTTAAGGAAGACTTTTCCGGAGGCGTGCACGCTACTCTCGTCTGCGACGATTTGAATTTGGACAAAACGAGAAAGAGGGCCTTTGAGTTGCTGGAAAAAGAAGAGAAACTTACACACAGGAAATGGAACGAATTTCTTCGGAAAACGAGAAAGGTTCACGAGGCTTTCTTGAAAGTTGCTCGACACATGGGGGGTTATTCTGCAAAAGTGAAAAAATATGGGAGAATCATCAAAGTCTAAAATTATAAGATAGTTTTGACTTGTTATTGAAAATGTGGAGAGAAAAAGAATGTTGAATGAGGCCGATACAAGAGCAAAGTCAAGCGTTCAAGGGAGAATTAAGATAGGCAAAACATGAAAAAAGGCGAGTTCTTAACATTCCGAAGGAGGAGTTTCTTTATCTCGTCTTTAGCTAAGTTGACGGTTCAGTCTAAGAATCACAACGGAAGCAGAAAGGAGAAAAATTATGCGGTATGAGATAGAAGACCGGATAGTATGGACTGAAGTTTCATCCATAATGACGCCAGAGGATAAGTATTTCTATGGGTCAATTACGAATTAAACAAAAGCAGTAGGAACCTAACAACCTTATGTATTAGGGCCTTTAATAGTAAAGAGGAAGCCGAGAAATGGGTTAAAGAAAGTTTTGAAAACAGATTCCCAAAAGTTCAATATAAAGGATAATATAACGGCAAAGGTAAATCGCATCTTATTTCGCGCGTTGAGAAGTAATTTCTTTTTGCTAATGGCAAATGTGTTTCGCCTTTCACCGAAAAAGTAAGCCTTCTTGTTCTCCGTTGCGGCAAGTTTGGATTTAGTTAAATTTATATAAATCGCCGGGCCTTAACGTCTTATGGAATCAATTTTCACTTTACCCTACCCAGAATACATAGTTGCCACGCTTCTTCAGAAACATCTCAAGAAAAAACAAGGATATTCCGTCCAGATTCCTTTAAGCAGACAGCAAAAAGGCCTTGATTTGTTGATCTATAGTCGGAAGACAAAAAGGGCAGTATCTATACAAGTCAAGAGTTCCCGTTCCTGGGAAAGAAAGCCGGGGAAAAGGAATAACATGCAAAAGTTTCAGCATGGGGCTTGGTTTCGTAGGTTTGACTGCAAAAAGGGAATTGCACATTTCTATGCATTCTTTATCTTGCATCCTATGGGGAGGCTTTCGGGAAAAAGATTGGACAAAACCAAAGCCTTGAAAAAATGGTGGAATTATAGAGTTCTTATTTTTAACGACAAAGAAATGCGCACTTTGTTAAGAAAGATAAAAACTAAAGAAGGAAAACCGGAGTCCTTTTTTGGATTTGGATTCGATGACGATTCGAAAGACATTTACGGAACAAGAGGATGGAGGAAGCCCACCCGGTATACAAGTCATTTGTTTGAGCATAAAGTTCGAGAAATAAGAAAGGCGCTATCAAGCAGACGTTAATTTCTTTTTTTCTTTATCTGTTTAATGCTTTGTCCTTACTTTCCTTAAAGGGGCCGTCCTCTTGAACGCTACTATGGATAAGGCCCCATTTATCTGATTGTCTATGATGATATGTGGTAAGATAGTAATATATTGGATATTCCATTAAATACTCGGATAAAACGCTATGTCAAATAAATATCGGATGCGCTACATGAACGAAGAATGCCTCGAATCCATACTTTCAATAGGTCAAGGCGAGCCGATTTCGGCAGGAAAATATGATAATCTTATTGTGAGAGGACTTTTTCCCACTTCTAGAACGATATTAGACAAATTTGGCAGCTGGAAAAAAGCGCTTAATCTGGCCGGTTTCTATCCCGAAATAAGATATTGTTTGAATTGTGGCAGGAAATTTGAGGTTTTTCAAAATAACAAAGACCAGAGATTTTGTTTTGACATCTGCCGTTCAAGATATTATCGCAGGAATTTTCCGGATAAAGTAAGACAACGGTTAAGAGAGAGCTTTTACAAAAGAAGAAAAACTGGAAAGTACAGACCAAAATTTGAAATTACTACCGCAAATGGAAAAGGACGAAAGGGAGAAAGGGATTTCGTAAGATTGCGTGGAAAACATATTGTTGTAAATAACCGTGAAGACGTCGTTTATCATGACAGGGTAGATTTTCTGGACAAGCATTTAGGCTGGGTAGAGGTATCAAGTAGCGGCTTGCTTCAGAATTACAGGAAACAAGCCCGCAAGAAGTATTTCCGGAAGTATTGGAACTTTCACCTGTGGAAGAGAACAAGTGTAGACCATTACTATCTGGTAGGGTTTGATTCCGATTATGACAAAGCCATGATTCGTTTGCTGATTCCGGTTAGGGAACTAGCCGACAATAAAAAATCGATATATTTTCCTTATTCAGGAAAAAGTAAATGGAACAGGTACATTGTTATTGAAGGAATTCTTCGAAGTTCTTGACACTAACGAATTTAAATTTAGGGCACGGAATAGACATCATAACCCCTTTTTGACAAAAAATCAATTTTTTTCTTCAACAAGGAACAAAGATCAACTGGTGGTATTTTAGCAATTTCAA
>Ga0315307_1000496_pt1 | contig 17055 bp, 16 predicted proteins | sample TDP2_MG_FD_203079 | JGI IMG/M metagenome (GOLD analysis project Ga0315307, IMG submission 203079) | Freshwater sediment microbial communities from Lake Towuti, South Sulawesi, Indonesia - TDP2 | ecosystem: Environmental > Aquatic > Freshwater > Lake > Sediment | place: Indonesia: South Sulawesi... | reverse complement strand
TTGTTGATGCAGGCGAAATTATCTATGAGAGGTCATCTCGTGGCATCCCAGTCCGTTTCCGGTGCATATCCAGGTTATACCTTAAAATTTTTTGAAAGAGTCATAGCCTTTACTTTTATTTTTGAGTCTATAGGAGGCATTATACTGAGTTTTTGTTGGCTGGAAAAATTCCCTCCGCATAAAGCTTTTTATTTTGGTTTTTTCCACTCTATCAATGCCTTCTGCACGGCTGGTTTTGGGTTGTTGCCTGATAGTCTTATTTCTTTTAGTAAAAACATTCCTGTTAGTTTGACTATTATTTTTGTATCTTTGATAGGAGGCATAGGCTTTTATGTGATAAATGAATCTTATACCATAATTAAAAAATTGATAAATCGCCAAATGTACAGAAAATTGTCTATTCACAGCAGATTAGCCGTCATAACAACTCTCGTACTCGTTTTGATTGGAACTATAGTTTTCCTTGTGTCTGAAAATTGGGATGGGTCTTTTCATTTCCCTGACAGGGTCTTGATTTCTTTATTTCAGGCAGTTACGGCTCAGACAACAGACGGTTACAATACCGTGGATATCGGTAAGATTTCTTTCGCAAGCCTATTTATGCTAATTGTGCTTATGTTTATAGGAGCTTCTCCTGGAAGCACTGGCGGTGGCATAAAAACCACAACCATAGCAACAATTTATCTCTGTTCAAAGTCTTACATCTTAGGCGATAAGGATGTTAATTTTCAGAAAAGAAGGCTTTCGGAAGAAACAATAAAAAAAGCCTTAGCCATTTTGTTCCTATTTCTTATAGTATGTGCTGGGGATATGATAATTTTGGCATCTGTGGAAAAGTTTCAATTTCATCAAATTCTATTTGAGATTGTATCGGCTCTGGGAAATGTCGGCCTTTCAACGGGTATCACAGCATACTTAAGCAATATGAGCAAAGTATTTCTGATAATTACAATGTTTATAGGAAGGGTTGGTCCTTTAACGGTCGGCTTTGCGCTTCTCGGAAAGAGAATTTTTGCAAATTTTAGATATCCGCTCGGAGATGTTTTTATTGGGTAGTAAGAAAGTCAATTCAGCAAACGACTTAGCGTTCCCCTAGACTCCTGTCTGATAAAATTCTTGATTTATCGTCCCTGCCAAATTCTTCCCTCATTTCTCCAAGCCACCATTGAAAGTCGTTTACTAATTTGAAGGAATATGCTATATTACGATTTGGGATTCTTTAAAATAATTACGAACTTCCGGCGCGGGACCGTGAGTGCCCCGGGACCGGGAAGGACGAACGCCGAGAAATTACCGCTCACCCCTGGCGCGGCTCGTGCCAGGCACGGGCAGGCTTTGTCCTCTCCCCCGAGGGGAGAGGGTCTGGGTGAGGGGGGTAAGTGAAGGAGGTTTAGGCGTAATAATCACTTGAAATATTACTTTAAATATGCTTTAATATTTACTGGGAAGAGTACCATATAACCATATGTTAGAGCCAAAATTTTCTATATCATTACATTTAGCTAAACTCATCGATGAGATAAGTTCTTTACGTGAACGGATAATTAGTGCACCTATTCAGGTTGCTGGGAAGCCAGCATTGCAAAAAGAGACAGCAATAAGAAATGCAATGGGGTCAACTGCTATTGAAGGGTTTGTTTTGAGTTTACCAGAAGTCAAAGCTCTTGCTTCAGAAAGAAGAATTAATAGGGACTTGAGTATGACAGAAAGAGCTGTGGTTAACTATCTTGCAGTGCTCCGATATATCGGTAAGTATGCACATAAAAAATTCTTGACTGACGAAGATATCTACACACTTCACAGAATAATAGGAAAGGGAGCGGTTGAGCACGAACCCGTAGGAGTTTACAGGACGGTGCAGAACTACATAGTAAATGGAGTAGGAAATATTGTATATACCCCGCCATCACCAGGGAAAGTTCCTGAATTAATGGATGAATTACTGGAATGGATAAACAGAGAATCAGAAAGGTATTTACCGGCTATTTCATCAGCAATTATCCACTACCATTTTGTAGCAATCCATCCATTTGTTGATGGTAACGGGAGAGTTGCCAGGACACTGGGAACATGGGAATTGTTAAGACACAACTTTGATACATTGCATATATTTGCAATTGATGATATCATTTATGAACATAAACAGAATTATTATTCAGCGTTAAGTAGTGTTCATAGACAAGAAGGTGATTTAACCCGGTGGCTTGAGTTTTACTTAGAGATAATAGCGGAATCACTTGAGCGTGCTTGGAAAAGGGTTATATCTCTACCCAAAACAAAAGAACTTGAGAGACTATCTTTAACGCCTAAGCAGGAAAAATTATTACTGCTTTTACACGAATCAGGAAACTTAACAGCAAAAGAAATATCCTCAGTGTTAAAAGTGACGGTTCAGGGAGTGCATTTTCTTATGAATCCTTTAATTAAAGCGAAACTTATTAGGAGGTTTGGTGGTAGGAAAACAGGTAAATTTGGACTTGTGAGATGAAATATAGGAATTTTCATATAAACATCCGCCTAAGCCCCGGGGAGGCAGTCCTTTTAAAATAGGGAGAGCGACCATTTTTTGAGAAAATAGGTAGCTGTCCCTATTTTTCAGGAGGGCGTATGAATACCAAATCTGAAATCCCACCAACCGAGAATCATCATAACGTTGCGGCAGGCGTCGTCATGCGGGTTGGACAAATCGCGATCGCCCTCGTCTTTCAAGCAGTTATCCTCTTCCTGGCCGCCGGCCGACTTAACTGGACATGGGCGTGGGTCTTCCTGGGAATCTGTCTCATGAGTGTATCGACCAACGCAGCATTTATGCTCCGCACCAGTCTCGAGACCATCGCAGAGCGCAGCCGATTATTCAAGGGGACGAAAGGCTGGGACAAGGTTGTGGCTGGTCTCTATGGCTTAGCCCTGTTTGTTTTGCTTCCGTTTGTGGCTGGTCTGGATGTGCGTTTCGTTTGGACCCGAGGGCTCAGTGCCACGTGGCATATCGCTGGTGCCGTGGTGCTTACGGTTGGACTTGAGCTCGCCGCATGGGCGATGATAGCCAACGCATACTTCTCAACGGCAGTACGCATTCAGAGCGATCGCGGCCAGACGGTGTGTCGCACTGGGCCTTATCGGATTGTGAGGCACCCAGGGTACGTAGGATTCATTCTCCAGTCTCTTGGCACTCCCTTCCTGTTGGGCTCATTGTGGGCGCTGATTCCTGGCATCACGGCGGCGGCTTTCATGATCATTAGGACGTCTTTGGAGGACCGGGTGCTTCAAGCCGAGCTGCCCGGCTATCGGGACTTCGTCCAGGAAGTTCGCTACCGCCTCGTTCCCGGCATTTGGTGAGGGCGCCTGGTTGCTGTCCCTATTTATTCGTATCTGAGGGCTTCGATGGGATTGAGTTTTGCAGCCTGCTGAGCTGGCCAGAGGCCAAAGCCTATGCCTACAGCAATAGAAAATGTTGTGGCAATTATAGTAGAAAAAGCGGAAACCTTTGTTGCCCAGCCGGCAAAGATTGACAGAAGCCAGGCTATACCCGAACCAAAGAGAATACCGACTATTGCTCCGATAAAGGTCATAACCACTGATTCAATAAGGAACTGAGTCATTATATCTAGGCTGCGCGCTCCTATTGCTTTACGAAGACCTATTTCTCTTGTGCGCTCGGTTACTGAAACGAGCATAATATTCATAATGCCTATCCCCCCAACCAAAAGAGATATGGCAGCAATTGAACCCAAAAGCCAGGTCATCGTTTTGGCTGTGCTCTCCACGGTTTCCTGAATTTCAGCCATATTCCGAATCTCGAAGGAATCTTCACTCTCTTTATTATTAAGACGGTGGCGTTCAATAATAAGTTTACTTATTGAGTCCTGGGCTTCTTGCATAAGGCTGGGGTCTTTTACCTCCACATCAATGCTATCGACATATTCTTTTCCCAAAAGCCGATACATAGCTGTAGTAACGGGAATGACCACTAAATCATCCTCGTCATGCCAGCCAGTAGCACCTTTCTCTGGCAAAACACCAATTACATCAAAGTTTATGCGATTTATCTTGATTGATGCGCCGAGGGGATTGGTATTCTCGAAAAGTTCTCTTACTACAGTCTGGCCAAGTAAAACTACTTTTCTGCGTATCCTTAACTCTTCTTCGGTGAAGAACCTGCCGGTAACAGGAGTAGCTGCTCGCATCAGGGGATAATCTTCTCCTGTGCCCTGAACCTGCGTATTCCAGTTCTTATTACCATATACAACTTGCCCTCTACCAGAGACCGAAGGAGAAACTCTTCTTACTTGGGGCAATTTAGACATTTCATCTGCATCGCGTAAAGTAAAACGCGTAACTGCTCCTACTTCTAAGGCTACGCCGTGCGTACGGTGCGAGCCTGGTCTCACTGTTAACAGGTTTGAACCTAAAGAAGCGAGTCTTTGAGAAATAGACTCTTTTGCTCCCTGGCCCAGGGCGAGCATAGCAATTACCGCGGCAACGCCAATAAGAATACCCAGCATAGAAAGAATTGAACGCATTTTGTGAGATACAATAGCATAAATAGCCTGACGGAAGTGGGCTATAAATTCGGCTCCTACTCCCGAACGGTGGGACTGAGATAGGATATCGTCGAGGGAAATATCCACCGGGATTGAAGAATATTCTTGAGAGACAGTACCCTTTCTTTCATCAGAGATAATCTGGCCATCGCGCATATAAATGATTCTTTTTGCATGTTCAGCAATTTCTTTTTCGTGAGTAACCATAATAATAGTCTTTCCCTTTCGATTCAAATTTTCCAAGATGGAAACAATCTCTTCTTCGCTTTTTGTGTCGAGGTTGCCTGTGGGCTCGTCAGCTAAAATAATCAAAGGTTCATTCACCAGCGAACGGGCGATGGCTACTCGCTGCTGTTCACCGCCGGAAAGTTCGTTCGGCCGATGAGATGCTCTCTCGCTGAGGCCAACTTCTTTAATCTTTTCACCAGCCTTTTCCAGGTGGCGTTTTCCCGCATAGATTAAAGGAAGCCTTGCGTTTTCTAAGGCACTCATTCTGGGGAGTAGATGAAATTGTTGAAATACAAAACCGGCCAAACGGTTTCTCGCTATGGCTAATTCATTATCGGTAAGTTTGGTTATTTCCCTTTTGCCTAATCTATATGAGCCTGAATCGGGTCTGTCTAAAAAACCCAATATATGAAGAAGGGTTGATTTTCCAGAACCTGAGGGACCCATAATAGCAACAAATTCTCCAGGAGCAATCTTTAGTGACACATTGCGTAACGCCTGCACTTCAACTTTGCCAGTCTTGTAAGTCTTGGTTATATTTTTTAGTTCTATCATATTCTTTTCCACTCCAAGAATTTCGTCTAAACGGGTTCAATAAATTGAACCCCTACATTATGTATTTTTGCGGGTTCAATGAATTGAACCCCCACAATATTATCGCCGTCTTCCGCCAAATGGCGTAAACGGGCTTCCCGTTGAGCTACCACTACCACTTTTTGAGGAGAGGTACTTTTCGGGCATAATTGCCACTCTATCGTTTGCCCCGAGGCCTGAAATAATCTCCACATTTTTGTCATCAGAAATACCGAGCTTAACGCTCTGCTTAAGAGGTTTGTTTCCTTTACCCTGGCTTATGAAAACGAAACTCCCTTCCCTGTCCTGTCTAACTGCCTCGAGAGGGATAAGTAAAACATTTTCTCTTTTTCCTTCTATAATATTTACATTAGCGCTCATACCTGAACGAAAGACCCCGGGGACTCTTTTGGGAAGGATATCTATTTCATAGATAGTAACATTACTTACAATCTGAGATTCATAGGATATGTGGTCAACCGTTCCTTCCATTCTTATTTGAGGATAAGCATCTAAACTAATGATTGCTTCCTGACCGATTTTTATTTTTCCCACATCAGTCTCATCAGCCTGAGCCTTAACAATGAGGCGATCCGACACGACAATTATAGCGTCACTGGAAGTGACAGTCTGGCCAGGCTCAACTGCTCTCACGATTACTTCTCCATCAATTGGCGCTATTAAAGGTGTGGGTTTATAAACTTCCTTCCAATAGTTTAATGCTTCTTTACCTTGTGAACGAGCCGCATCTAAAAGAGCTGCCCTTTCCGTTGAACTCATCCAGGCCAGGGTCTGACCAGTTTTAACTTTTTGGCCCTCTTTAACTAAAATCTCTTCGACCCGGCCGCTAATAGGTGGTTTGATTTCTAAGCGGTTTTGGGGCTGGACCGTGCCTGTTATGGACAAGAAAGACCGGATATTGCCATAAGTGGGGCTTATTTCTCTAATAATATTATTTGACGACTTATTCTGTCTTGCCCTTATTACTAAAGTTGTTGCGATAACTACGACGATCAGTAGACCAAGACGGATTATCCATTTTTTATTCCTCATCTAACATTCCTCCTGTTGCCTGAATCCAGTTAGCCTCAGCAATCAAAGCATTTGCTTGAACATCCAAAAAAGACTTTTTAGTTCTCACCAAATCGTCCTCAATGATTGTCCAGTTATCAAATGAGATAAGTCCGGTTGAATACTGCGTCTGGGCTATCTTTGCCCGCTCTTCGGTTGCCTCCACAAATTTTTGTTGTACTCCGATTCTATCTATTGCGTCTTGCAATCCTATCCAGGTATTTTCCAATGTTAAAATCACGCTGTCACGGCCGCTTCTCTCATCTGCTTGCGCTTGTTTAAATGCAGCGTTGGCTCTGGAAATTTCGGCTATTCGACTCCCGCCTTCAAATAGAGGAAGAGATAAGCCCACCCCGACTGACCATTCATTTCTGTCAGGCGGCCAGTGGGAGGCACTTCCTCCGGTACTGGCATTGGCGTATACTTGAGGGAAGAAATTCCCCTTGGCAGATTTTGAGCCAAATCTGGCTGCTTCTTTTTTGGCAATAAGTCCTTGTAGAAAAGGGGTATTCTGAGATAAACGCTCAAAATCAGGTTTTTCTCGATTAGAATATTTAATCTCAAAATCTCCTTTGGCTCTAACTGGCACCATTTGCGTCCGCCCTAATTCCTTGGTCAGCCGTCTTTGCGCTAAATCAATATTCCTCTTGGCTTGAGCAACTTCAAATTCCGCCTGAGCCAAATTTGCTTGAGCAGTCAATAATGAGCCCTTGTGTTCTCTTCCTACCTCGTAACGTAATCTTACCAATTCTACATTCTGTTTTCGGCGTGCGGCGATATCTTCTGTAATATTCAAAAGTTCTTGCGCCCTCAAAAGCTCAACAAACGCAGTTCTTAAGCTTAATCTTACATTGGATGAAGTTACTTGATAATTGTATTGCGCTGATTCTATGTTTTTTGAGGCAGCTGCCAGATCAGAAAAAGTCTTGAAGCCATCAAATAATGTCTGTGTTCCTGTTATGCCGTATGAATATGAGTCTGTTCCATTTTCGCCGGCTGTTTTCGAGGTTCTTCCGCTCACATTGCTACTTATCTGGGGTAAAAGGTTACTCCTGGTAATTGCTTTGTTGGCTTTGGTCTGATTTAGTTTTTCTTTTGCTGAAAGTAAATCAGGGTGATTTTTCTTTGCCTCTTTAACGCAATCCTCCCAGGTGACTATCTTCTCAGCTCTTACTTCCATCAGAGGAACAGCCAAGAACAATAGAAATATTATGAGAAACTTTGCATATTTAGTCATCTTATTAGCCACTTTTGTCAAAAACCTTCCTTTAACAATCATATCAGATTCAGATATATTCATTACGCTAAGTTTATTTGCCGTAGAGCACTTTTAACTGTTCCACAGAAGGGTGTCCCTGATAAAACTCTCCCTGGGGACCTATATAACCATTGTTGGACTTCTTAAGTTTTACAGGAGTAAAAGTACCATCAGAATTCGGGATGTTTACTACATATTCTTCTGCGGATACGTTTTTATCTGATTCCTCTTTTTTTAGAGTTTCTTTCTGTTGTTTATACTTTTCAAACTCGCTTTCTGGCACAACTATATATCCTTCTGGTACTGGTTTATAATAAACACCATCTAAATAGTAATAAACTATCCCTGGACCGAAGGTAAATGTTACAAATCCAAAGGGCAAAACGGGTACTATTGCACCTATCGGTGGAGCAACTATGATAAACTTAATCCCTACTTTTCTAAAGAATAACCCGCTATGATAAAAATATCTCCTGCCTCTGTGATTAATAATAAAATGTCTTCCGGGGTATGGCCAATGCCGGTCTTTATACATGCGCTTGTTTCTACTTCCATCGTAGCCAGCAACTACATTACAATTGACCATATTTAAGGTAAAACCTGCCAGGAAAATAAGTAAAATCATCTTAATATTTGTCCTCATTGTAAAACCCTCCTTTTGATAGTCCTGCCAATCTATTCACTATGTTCTGGTTCGCGAGGTTCCGGTTCGGGCCCAAAATGTCTTCTTTCTCCTCTCCCCATCCAGCGTTCCTTAAGCTTTCTAAATTTCTCTAATTGCTCAGGGGTGAGGAATTTTTCAATTTGCCTATCAATCTTTTTTCTAATAGCCAGGGTTCTCTCTCGCATTTTTTTCATTTCTTCTGAGATTTTTTCCCAACCCTGTTTCATAGCTTGGGAGATTTTTTCTTCCTGCTCTTTAGTCAGTTCCAACTCCCTGGACAACCTTTCTAACTGCTTCTGATGGAACTCTTCTCTCCTTTGCTCCATCCTTTCCATCTTCTCTTTGTTCATCCACCCTTCCCTTGCTTTTGCACCTGCCTGACTGAAGAAAGAGAAGAATAGACTCGCTATCAAAAGACTTCTAAAAAAAACTTTCATCGCTCTTACCTCCTTTCCCCTATTTGAGAGGGCTATAATAGGTTACCAATAATTCTTCTTGAAAGTTCTCATCTATCTCCTCATCAACCAGTAAATCAGATATTGTCTCAGTTGTTCTGTGATAGAGAAGCTTTTTGTAGTTTACCCATCCAGCTATAATTAAAAAGAAAATTAGAATTACCACAATTGTTCTTTTAATCACTGGGAAATATGATTGCCATATCAACTGCTTTCTTTTATTTTTAATAAGTTCAAGGAGTCTGGTTTCAAAAAATTCCTGGGGTTCTTTCTTCCCTTTGAGGATAAACATCCGTTTTATCTGTTTCAAATATTCTAATTCTCTGGCGCAATCAACGCAGGTGTTGAGATGGTTAAGTAGTTCTTTCTCTTTATCTTTTGTTATTTCCCGGTCAAGATAAGCCGATAATAATATTCTAAATTTCTTGCAGGACATAATTCACTCCTGGGGATAAAGAAATGATAATTTTCCTTTTAGTTTCTGTCGGGCTCTGAATAGCCATACCTTGACTTTAGCGAGAGAAATCTTCATTATTTGAGAAATTTCTTTATAAGACAGGCCCTCCATTTCTTTCAAAGTTAGAATAATACGGTCCCTTTCTGGCAAAGAATTCATTGCTTTCTGGACAATATCTTCTAATTCTTTCCTTTTCAACTCTTCAGTAATATCTCCTTCTTTACTTGCTAAAACATCTTTCAACTTTAATTTCTCGTCCTGGTCAAATTCTGTCTCCAGGGATATAATCTTATTTTTTCTCTTCCTGAGTTCATCAAGGCACCTATTAACCGTAATTCTATAAAGCCATGTAGGGAAAGAAGATTTCCTTTTAAAACTACCTGCTTTAGTATAAACTTTAAGGAAAACTTCCTGAGCAATATCATCTGCTTCCTGAGCATCACCAATAATGGAATAAATTGTATTAAAAACAGCCATTTTGTACTTTCTCACCAGCGATTCAAATGCTCGGTGATCACCCTTTTTAAACTTAGCGAGAAGCTCAAAATCTTCTTCCATTCAGTCTGCACCTTTTTACACCTCTACTATTTAGACGATAGAGGCGAATGAAATGTTACAATTTTGTTTCTATGCGGTCAATAATGTGGGTCATCATCGCATAGGAAATAGATAGACTTTTTGCTATTTCTTTATATTTTGATAACTAAAATATCTTCCTGTCAAGTGTTATTTCCAGGCGTTTCCCGAATTTAGCAAAATTTTGACATTTTCAAGACGATATTCCTCTCCCCCCAGAATCCGAACTTTTAGGATTTACATATAGGTCTATGTTGGTGGACGATGTAGACCTAATTTTGTTTTGCACGATGTTGTTCGTTTTCTTGTAGTAAATATATCTTTTTCCTTTACTTTTGAAATAGAATTTTATATATAAATAAAGTATAATTATAAAGGACAGACAGCCAATAAATTAAGCCCGTTGTTTTTCCAGTAAGTGATAGGTAAAAGTAATTAATGAAAAGACAAAGAGTTAGAAAAGCACTCATCTTGATTTCGTTTTTCTTGTTTCCGGTTACCATATTTTACCTCTCACCGGTTTTAATAATTGAAGGTGCTTCACAGGGGATAGTTGTGGGTAGTTTTATGATTTTCACTCTGTTATTCTTTTCTTCATTATTCTTTGGCAGAGCATTTTGCGGCTGGGTGTGTCCGGGCGCGGGGCTGCAAGAAATCTGTTTTGCCGTTAACAACAAACCAGCCAGAGGAGGGAAATCTAACTGGATAAAATATTATATCTGGGTACCATGGATAAGTATTATTATCCTGATGGCAGTAAAAGCAGGTGGCTTAAAGAAAATTGACATGTTTTATCAAATACCATATGGAATATCTGTCAGCCACCCGCACGCTTATGTGGTATATTATGGACTTGTTGGACTAATTGTAGTTTTATCGCTTACGGCAGGGAAGCGCGCCTTCTGTCATTATGTCTGCTGGATGGCTCCATTTATGATAATTGGTACTAAAATAAGAAATTTCTTCAAATGGCCCGCATTACATTTAGAGACAGATAAAGACAAATGCATCAACTGCAAAACTTGTAGTAAGAACTGCACGATGAGTCTTGATGTCAATGGAATGGTACAGAAAGGTTCTATGAAAAATTCAGAATGCATTTTATGTGGTGAGTGCGTTGACGGTTGTACCCAAGCTGCTATAAGGTATTCTTTCCGGGCATATTCTTAAATAGGGACAGCGCCCATTTTTTAAGAAAATAGGTAGCTGTCCCCATTTTCACAAAACAAAGCGTGGTGAATAGTTTGTGAATCTTTCTAATTGGCAGTTCACCTTTTTAACACTGAGCATCTTGGCGAGTAACATCCTGGCGGTCATAGTTGCTTCCTTAGTCTTTATTCTTGTGGTGACAAAAGTTACAGGCGGGCTCTGGGATAAGTATAAAAGGAAGCGACGAGCGCTTCTCATATCTCTGGCTCTTGAATTCCTGCGCACAGGAAAGGATGAGACAAAACTTCCATTGAAGGATTTGAGGCGCCCGGATACCTGGATATTCAAAGAGATTCTTCTGGAATTGTCAGAGGAGGCTTCTGGAATTGAGCAATCAAGGGCTACGGAACTATATGAATTTTCCGGCATTACCGATAAAGAAATCCGGACTCTCAGGCGTTCCTGGTTCTGGTGGTTGAGGGCAGCGTCGGCGCATAATCTTGGCCAGCTGCGTGTCAAACGCGCTAAAAACGATTTGATTCGGGCTCTTAGCGATAAGAATATAGAAGTGAGACTTGAAGCTACCTGGGCGATAGGTCACATGGGATTTGTGGATGCCTTGCCCCTGATTATGGAGAGCATGTCTCATTTCTTCAAGATAGCGGCTTTACGCATGGATGCTTTCATTTTTGAGATGGGCGCCCCGGCCCTCCCTCTTCTGATGGACCTCTGCAAGCACCCGGAATGGGAAATTCAACTGCTGGCAATTCACCTCGTTGGGGAATTCAAAGACCCGGGGACGTTGGGAGTACTGTTGCCCCTGTTGGATTCGCAAAATCTGGAGATTCGAGTGGCGGCGTGCAAAGCTATAGGTTCGATTGGCGACCCAAAAGGATTATCCGGTATCATCCCGTACCTGGATGATGCAGCCTGGCAGATGAGAGCCCAGGCTGCCAAGCAGTTTGGGCGTAACCGTTTCACGCCTGCCATCCCTGGTTTATTAAAATGCCTGGAGGATAAAGCCTGGTGGGTGCGGCTCAACGCGGGTGAAGCGTTAAGTCAAATGGGAAAACAGGGAGAGGTCGCCCTCAAAAAAGCGCTGAAAGCAAAGGATCGCTTCGCCAGGGATATGGCTTCCCAGTGGCTCGATGAATTGGAGGTAGCTCCATAATGGTATCTCTTCAAATGGGCATTCTTATTTATTTCTTTGTAGTCAATGGACTGTATTTGCTGCTTTTTTTCTTTTCTTTTGTTATCATTATCCTTTACCGGTTGATTCTCCGATTCAGGGGACCTTCTGAAATACTCAAGGCGCGTGTCACACCTCCTATCTCCATCCTGGTCCCAGCCTATAATGAAGAGAAGGGTATTGTCTCCAGTGTTCGCGCCCTGCTTGGACTCAACTATCCGGAGTATGAAATCATCGCGATTAATGATGGGTCCACAGATAATACTCTTGGTGTGCTGGAAAAAGCGTTCTCGCTCAGGCGTACGGCTCACGTCTACCACCGGGAACTCCCTACGGCTACGGTAAATGTGGTCTATCGGTCGAGGCTATATCCTAATCTCTGGGTCCTGGACAAGGAAAACGGCGGGAAGTCAGACGCCCTGAATGCGGGAGTCAATTTCTCACAGTATCCGCTCTACTGCGCTATCGATGCGGATTCAATTCTGGAAAGGGATGCCCTGGTGAGGGTTGTCCGGCCCTATATGGATCGTTTCCAGGAAGTGGTCGCGGTAGGGGGAATCGTTCGCGTTGCCAATGGATGTCGCATTACTCATGGGATTGTAGAAGAGGTAGGTCTTGCTAAAGGATGGCTCCCGAACTTCCAGGTAGTCGAATATCTCAGGGCCTTTCTTTCAGGTCGGGTTGCCTGGGGCGCCTGGAATGCGCTTCTGGTGATATCCGGGGCTTTTGGGGTGTTCAAAAAGCAGCCAATCAAGGATATTGGAGGCTATTCTACTGAAACGGTGGGGGAAGATATGGAGCTGGTGGTGCGCCTTCACCGCAGGATGAGGAAGCAAAAAAGGAGCTACCGAATACATTTCATACCGGACCCTGTATGTTGGACCGAGGTTCCCCATCAATGGCGCATGCTGGGAAGACAGAGAAACAGGTGGCAGAGGGGACTTGGCCAGGCTTTATACCGTCACCTTTTCATGTTTGCCAATCCTATGTACGGTTCCATAGGGATGCTGGCTATGCCGTATTTCTTTTTGGTGGAGCTTTTGAGCCCGGCGGTGGAACTATTCGGTTATACACTCTTTGGCATCGCTGTTTATCTGGGCGTGGTGTATTGGGAGGCGGTAGCGACCTTTCTTATCCTGGCGGTGTGGATGGGGATATTCCTCTCTCTGCTTGCCGTACTATTAGAAGAGTTCACGCTCCATCGCTATCCCAGAGTGCGTAATCTCGTGAAGCTTCTCTTTTGCGCGGTCCTTGAGAATTTTGGGTATCGGCAAATGACTGCTTTCTTCAGATTGAAAGGGCTGTATGACTTTGCAAGGAGGGAAAATGCCTGGGGGTTTATTGAAAGGAAAGGCCTGGAAGTCGCGCACTAGTTGTTTGTTTTTGGCGGCGCTCCTGGTTTGCTCTTATTCCATAGCGTCTGCTGAGAAGATACGGGTAGATTCCGGAGTAATCTTTGAGGATTTCAGCTTCGCCGACCTTGGCCATACCGAATGGGTGCAGGGAGTGGTTCCAGCTTCACAAAAGTTCTCTATCCTTGGACGAGTAACGATGGTCCGCCGCTTTCAGGAATCTGACTTTCAGGGGACCCTCGGAGGTTCCATCCGCGTTGACGCCAAAACGGGGATCGAAGGAGAAATGAGTGTGAGTCCAGGCGCTGTGGTTCTCCCCAGGTTCTCCACTTCCTGGTCTCTATATCGGGCCCTTGCCCCCGTAGAAATTATGCCGCATTACCGTTTCTCCCGCTTCCAAACAGCGGATGTTCATCTTTTGGCTATTGGGGCCACCTGGCCTGCTACAAAATCTTTTCAAGGTATAGGACGGGCATATATCAGCGCAACAAGTTTTCACAATGGGCAAACTGAATGGAATCCGGCTTTTCTGGTACAGGGAAGGGTAGCGTTGAATTCCAGATTCACCATCATTCCGTCTTATTCTTTTTATAGAGAGAGCTTCGAGGCAGGCGCTCCAGATGAGACTGGAAGGTTCTCTGCTCATGTGGGAAGGATTGAAACCTGGCACAGAACCTCAAGTGCTTTTCTGGTTCGAATTGCCTGGGAATACGAAGGCAGGTCAACGGATGTATCGGTTCAACGGTACGACTTCGGGATACAGTATCAGTGGTAGCCTCTGCTTCAAAATAAAAAAGTGCCTATGCCAGGCCGCATGCGTAACTGGACTAAGTTCTTTCCCCACACAACCGCCGGACCACCGAAATATCTCTCCACCAAATCTTTGTAAAAATTCTTCCTGAAATTCTTTCCAGAATGTACTTGACAGACCCGGGCAGGCTTGTTACAATAATTACGACAAAGGTCATATGTGACGATTTGCGTCTCTAAAAAGAGGAGATGTAACATGGAACCAATGAAGAATAAAGAATTGAGTCCCAAAATGGTCCATTTGCTGGAAACGGGGAAAGAGTTGTTTTTCCATTATGGTACTAAGCGGGTCAGTATTGAGGAGATATGCCAGAAATCCGGGGTAAGCAAAATGACTTTTTATAGACATTTTCCTAATAAGACGGCCCTGGTAAGGTATGTCTTAGAAAGCATATATAGTGAAGGAAGAGAGATGGTAAACAATATTCTGGCGATGGATTTGCCTTTTGAAGAAAGACTCAAGAAAGTTCTGGTGGCGAAAATGGAGTTTGCAGATAAGTACAGCAGGGAATTCATAAAAGACCTTATGATGGGCACTGAGCCAGAATTGCAGAAATATGTTGAACAAGAGACTAAAAACTTTCTCAATGAGCTCAGGGAAATATTTCTGGATGCACAGAAAAAGGGAGAAATCCGTTCTGATATTAAAGTTGACTTTGTTATTTATATGATGGATGTGATGAGAGAGGTGTTTAAGGACAAGAATCTGCAAGACTTGTATCCGGATATGCCTTCTCTGATGAAAGATGCATTTAATTTTTTCTATTATGGGGTTTTGAAGAGATAAATATGAACAGAATATTCTTATCTTTGTGCATATTTATATTTTCAACTTTGTGCGGTGAATTTTTGAGGGCTGAAGAGATTATGGTGAATGGGCGGGCTTCGGCATGGGCTGGTTATGGTGATGAATCCCAGATAGGCATAAGGTACATACCTGAATTGAGGATATTGCATCCTCTGGCTGAGGGAAGTGGTATCGATACCGAAATTTCTTTGAATTCGTTTGCTTGGGCTCCGGTCGATTCTCTGTCAGACTTTGGAGATAATGCTCAATTGAAGCTTTACCGCTTATGGGGTCGCTATTCAACTTCTCAGCTGGAGGTACGGCTTGGCCTGCAGAAGATAAATTTCGGGCCGGCGAAAATCCTCCGTTCTTTGATGTGGTTTGACAAGGTCGATGTACGCGACCCACTGGAGCTGACCGATGGGGTCTATGGTCTACTTGGCAGGTATTATTTTCTGAACAATGCGAACATCTGGGTCTGGGGATTGTATGGGAATGATGAACTCAAGGGACTAGAGACATTTGAGACAGACGAAGATAGATTGGAATTCGGAGGCCGTTTTCAACATCCTGTGCCCCGGGGAGAAATAGCATTCAGCTTTCACCGCAGATATCTGGATGCTGATGACTTGAAGAGGAAGATGGCTCCCGAGCTGGCGGAGGGTTCTGAGAACAGGTATGGTATTGATGGTAACTGGGATGTGGGTGTGGGCTTATGGTTTGAAGCAGTGGCAGGAGAGATAAATAAAGAGGAGTCCCTCTGGCAGGAGTTTTTGACTGTTGGCACAGACTATACTTTTGCAGTAGGTCCTGGTATCCATGCTCTATTTGAACATTTTATCGAGTCATCAGGACCGGAAGTATTTGAACAGAACAGTGTTAACAGGTTTTCAGCCTTATCCGTAGATTTCAGTTTAACGTTACTGGATACTGTAAACGCCATATGGTATTATGACTGGAAAGAGGAAAGAGTCTATACATTCGTTGACTGGCAGCGCGCTTATGACAAGTGGATGATTAATTTTAGTTTTTTTTCCAGCAGGGAAGATGAAGCTGGCCTGTACGGTGGAACTGGCTTCCTGTGTATGCTCACATATAACCATTGAAATAGGAAAGGAGAACTAGTATGAATCTGGTAAAAATTGAGAATGTGGTAAAGCGTTATCCTATGGGAAAGAGTCAATTTACCGCGTTAAAAAATATTAATCTTCAATTTGAAAAAGGAGAGTACTGCGGCATTATTGGTCCCAGTGGGTCGGGGAAAACGACTCTGCTGAATATTATTGGTTCGCTCGATATTCCGTCTGAAGGAAGTGCCACTGTATTGGGTAAAAAGATAGAGAAATTATCTCATCGAGAAGCTGCGCGGCTCCGCAGTCAGCATATGGGCTTTATTTTTCAGACGTATAATTTGTTGCCGGTATATACGGTCTTCGAAAATGTTGAATTTCCCCTGCTTATTATGGGGATGTCTGAAAAAGAAAGAAAGAAGAAAGTAATGGATGCTTTAGAATGGCTGGGTATGACCGATAAAGTTGACTCAAGACCGGCGCAACTTTCCGGAGGGGAGTCTCAGCGCGTAGCAGTTGCCCGCGCTATTGTGAAACAACCGGAACTGGTTCTTGCCGATGAACCTACGGCTAATCTGGATGCTGAAAATTCTTACAATATATTGGAAAGAATGGTTAAATTGAATAAGGAATTGAAGACCACTTTTATTTTTGCCACGCACGATGAGAAGGTAATCGGCTATTTGAAAAGAAAAATCTATTTAGTCGATGGCCGGGTTACCAAAGATGAAATTATGCATTAGGTAAATCCCCTCACCCTGACCCTTGTATATTAACTGGGTGTTCTTTGAGTATATATTATATAGTAAATAATGACAGCTACTGACTAAGAAATTGGTTATGCTCGGATAAAAAGTTGACTTTGTTTTCTGCAC
>Ga0315307_1000495_pt1 | contig 17079 bp, 17 predicted proteins | sample TDP2_MG_FD_203079 | JGI IMG/M metagenome (GOLD analysis project Ga0315307, IMG submission 203079) | Freshwater sediment microbial communities from Lake Towuti, South Sulawesi, Indonesia - TDP2 | ecosystem: Environmental > Aquatic > Freshwater > Lake > Sediment | place: Indonesia: South Sulawesi... | reverse complement strand
GCGAAGAGCCGATAAGAGGAACAAAAGTCAAGCTGATGGATGTCCAGCTTCACGAGGATCCAGTCCACCGAGGACCAGCACAAATCATGCCAGCAATACGGCGTGCAATTTTTGGCTCGTTCTTAACAGCTAGACCAGTACTTATCGAGCCAGTCTATAAGATTGGAATATCCGTTGCATCTCAATGGGTTGGCGAGTGTTCAAGGATCATAACTCGCAAGCGAGGAAAAATCTCGACCTCCGAGCAAAAAGGCGCCCTAACAATGATTACTGGCTTCATTCCAGTAGCAGAAACTTTCGGTCTATCCGCAGAGATGCGCTCTGCAACATCTGGCCACGCTTTTTGGCAGTGCACCTTTGACCATTGGGAGAAGACTCCGGAGAACATTGCGGCCGAAATCATAAGACAGATTCGGGAGAGAAGAGGATTGCCGCCAGAGATTCCAAAACCGGAAAGATTCATAGACGAATCTTAATCGAATATATCTATAATACCGTTTAAGGTATAAAAGTGAGATCATTGACTTTTATCTGCGATTTCCCCTTCTTCCTTGCAGGATAGGCTCCGCATGATTTACGATAAATTTGAGTTAGCTGACGGTCAAATTGTAATGTTTGTAGACCTTGATGAGGGCGACTTGCCAGAGCTTATCTTGGTCTACAACAGCGTTGTCAAGGAAGGAAAATACTTTCTTAGAAATGAAGGGCTCTCCAGCATTGAAGAGGCATCAGAATGGTTTCACGAACACGTAAAAGCTGGCTTGACGTATTTAGCTGTGAAAGTCAATGGTAAGCTAGTAGGAGGAGCAACAATTGAACCTAGAGAGGGCAAAGCATCCCATGTTGCCTATTTCGGGATCTACATAAAAAAGGATTTTCGAAATCAAGGAATAGGGATACGCCTAACAAGAAAAATCATAGAATTGGCTTACCAGAAAAAATTCGAGATAATCCAACTCTACGTCTTCGCATCAAACAAGCAAGCGATTCATATCTATAAGAAGTTAGGCTTTGAAGAGGCTGGAAGAATTAAAAATGGAGTAAGACTTTCGGACGGTAGTTACATTGATGAAATCATTATGTCACTTCATCTGTAACAGAAACCTGAGCCATACGAGACTTATTAGAGCAAAGATCATACAGCTTTGTAATTGGAGTTGATTGTCATGGAAGCTAAGTATCAGAGCATAAAAGAAATTATGGAGAGAGAACTTTCCTGTTCCGCCCATGAAATAGAACATGTAATGAGGGTTTACAATCGTTGTCTTCATCTTGCAAAATACGAGTCAGACATTGATCTGGATGTTTTGAAGACTGCTGCCTTACTACATGATATTGCACGCGTTAAAGAGTTCAAAGACCCGACAGGCACCATTGATCATGCGGTTTTAGGAGCTGAAATGGCGGCGGATGTCCTTAGAAAAATTGGCTATTTAGAAGAAAAAATAAGCCGTGTGAAACATTGCATAGCTGCCCACCGATACAGGAGACGGATTGAACCCAAAACAAAAGAAGCAAAAATTCTCTTTGACGCAGACAAACTGGACGTTTTGGGAGCAATAGGCGTCGCCAGATCCTTCATGGTGGCTGGTCAATATGCGCAGAAAATCTATGTAGACATTCCAATTGAAGAATACTTGAGAAGCAATGTTGTTGGAGAGAAGGCTGAAGGAAGGGTCAAAGATATCTCAAAACATGCCCCAAACTTAGAATTCGAGGTGAAGTTTAAACATATATCGGAAAGATTGTACACACAAAAAGCAAAGGAAATTGCCGAGGAAAGACTGCAATTTATGAGAAACTTCTTTGAGAGATTGAAGATGGAGATTGGGGCAGAATCATAGAACAGCCTTAGCCTTTATCTTCATTAGTATGTTAGTGCCAAAAACTTCGGACTTAGCTATGAATTCCATTTCGCGGCTTTCTGGCTTTAAAGAGGATAGTGTATGGTACTCTTCCCCATAGATCATAATTTTTCACAAAATCTTTATGCAAATACGGAATTCGATCCATTTCAGCTTCGCTCATTTTGTCAAGGGAATATGGTTCAGGTTCGAGCATTTTCTCAACAATAAACCCAGTGGCTGCAAGTAGATTGAAGTAGTCTTGGATGGTTCGGTGGTACCCATGAAATATAGCCACTCTACAGCCAGCCTTCCATCTCCACATGTGTTTTCTCCTATCGAAATAGTTGCTTATCCCCCATACTCTTCTCCTTCCATAGCGAATAACTCTTCCCCTATTAGCTACTGGATGGACTTCACAGAAAATAAATAAGCCACCCTTTCGCAGTACTCTGAAGACTTCTTGAAATGTCCTTGACAAGTTTTTCGCATATCCAATTGCAAAAGAGGAGAGCACAATGTCAAAGCTCATATCGTCAAATACACTTAAATCCTCCATATTACCAACATAGAACGGAACATCTGCCGCTTCTTTTCCCGCTAGTTTTCGAGCGTATCTAATTTGCTCTTCAGAAATGTCTAGACCAACAGACTTGGCGCCCCATTTACTAAGGACTATGGCGTTTTGGCCTCCGCCACAACCAATTTCCAGAATATCCTTGCCTTTTACATCTTCAAGCAGATTCAATTCTAATTCGCCAGGAGAAATCGGCCCATAATGCACATCTTCAAGGGATATTCTGGTCTTTTCTTGGTAGCTTCGACAAATGAGATTCCATCCTCTCTTAGCCAATATCTCGCTCATCTGATTCTCCCTCGTTAGAGAAATTTTATGCTCCAAGGGTTTAAAAAGTGCACTGCAAATTGGAGAAAGTGAGAGCACATGAATATTTACCTAAGCCATTCATATCCGTTCAATTTAGACGTTACTCTTTGTTGCGGGCAAGTTTTTAGATGGGACAAAAAAGGTCAATGGTGGTATGGCGTCGTCAGGGAAAAAATTATCAAAATACGCCACATCGACGATAAACTGGAATTCAAGAACATAGACAAGAATTTTGCCAAAAACTATTTTGGCTTAAATGACGATCTTCCAAAAATCGTTTCGCAGATTAGCAAGGACAAGCACATCAAAGCCGCCGTTGAAGCGTCTAAAGGTTTGCGAATTCTCCAGCAGGATCCTTGGGAATGCTTAATTTCATATATTTGTGCAACATACAAAAATATTTCAGCAATAAAACAAATGCTGTTTAACATTTCCAAAAAGTTTGGAGACAAAATTCACTTCGATGGCTATGATTTCTACACGTTTCCAACTCCAGAAAAGTTGGCAAGAACGACTGCTGAGGAGTTAGCCAGATGTGGCCTTGGGTATAGAGCTCAATACGTATCTGAAACGGCGAAAATGATTTATGAAAACAACTGTGAGCTTGAAAGCCTGAGGAATCTATCTTACGAAAAAGCTAAAGAAGAACTGATTCATTTTCCGGGTGTAGGGTCGAAAGTCGCAGATTGCGTTTTGCTTTTTTCTCTTGGAAAACTTGAAGCTTTTCCAGTTGACGTATGGGTAAAACGAGTCATAGTAAAATACTATGCAGATTATTTTCCCAAAGAATTCATAGAAAAAATTTCCGACAAGGAATCTCTCACGAGTTCAGAATATGTGAAACTGAGTATTTTTGGGCGAAGATATTTTGGAGAATATGCTGGTTATGCCCAAGAACATTTATACGTCTATGAACGAGCGCGATTTTAGATTAGACCCTTCTCTTTTAGAGTCTTGGCCGCGTTGTTCCCATTGGTAGTTGTGATGGATATAGCTTCAGAAACGAGTTTCACGGCGCTCGCATAATTATGCTGTTTCGTTTGTTCAATGGCTTCCTCAAGCTTTGCGTTGACGTCTTGAAAACCTTGAACCCCAGATACATTTGTCGCAATGTTCACTTCCCGAATGAGAGCATTAAAGTATGCGACTAAAAGCTTCTCAGCACCCAAAACCTCATTTTCTCCCATGCTGTTTAAACACTCTAAAAGGCTAGTAGTTAAGATCAAATATGACTTTGTTTTCTCCGTGTAATGAAATACCGCTACAGCTTCCTTAACTTCTGACAAAGGCGTTTCTCTCATACAACAATAAATCCATAAAATGATAAAGCTTATGCTAAGCCTGACCTCGCGAGACTTACACTCTTCACTTTCCCGTTTCCTTGTTGACCTCTGCCTCAAACTTTAGGCAAAGAAAGACACTTCCGACTGCACTGTCCTTGAATTTTCGAATACCTTGAAATTTAGAAAACGTTTAAATTAATTCTGAAACAGCATACTAAATGGGCATAGCCTTGAAAGGGCCCGTAGCTCAGCTAGGTTAGAGCGACAGGCTCATAACCTGTAGAGTGTGAGTTACACTTCACATTCGGGGAGTGGTCAGGCGTTCAAATCGCCTCGGGCCCACCATTATCTATGATACTTATCTGTTATGCTTTCAATTTTTTGGTTAAAGCTGCAACCCTCCTTCCAAGTTCTTTGCAGTGTTCAAGTTCCCTTTTGCGTGGAGAACCGACAGCTACAGCTCCATAGTGTTTATTATCAGCTCGCCCTTGAACAATCATGCCATGCACAAGCATCGCTTGCAGTATAGACAGCAGGGTGGTTTCTGCACCTGTTGCGGTCCCACCTGAGCTTGTGAAGGCGGCGCCAACTTTTCCTTCGAGCTTTCCGTGGATTTTTACGGATTCATCAATAAGAGCCTTGAGTTTCGCGGACATTTGTCCATAATATGTTGGTGAACCCATTATTATTCCATCCGCCTTGCGCAAGTCTTCAAGAGTTGTCTTGTCAACCATCTTGACGCCCACCGTAACTCCTTCCACTTCCCTAACGCCTTCAGCAACAGCGAACGCCATCTTCTCGGTGCTCCCAGTTCTCGAATCATAAACAATCAGAATTTTTGCCACAGCAACACCACCAACAGATTTAAGATTAATAGTTTATAATTTTAAGGATCACACATAACCATTAGCAACAAGTGAGTTTTACTATAGAAGATTCTTCCACAAGCTATAAGTGATCAAGAAGTGCATTAGAGTTGTCATGAGGAGAATGGCGGACCTTTTACTTGGGGAGAAAGGAGAGAAGGGAACAAAATTTTCCCACCATTCTCCTCATTCATTCTTCATTATGCATGCATATGTTGCTTTTAAACTTTTCTTTAAATTTCGAATTTAACCCCAACAATTCGACTAAAAAGAATATGCTTTAGAAGTTTTCTCTTGCTGCTTGCTGTACTTCCTGCTTGAATTTCTCCGTTTGCATGAAAAAGGTCTGTATCGGTTTAGCATTTACTACTAGCCACCAGTTCCTCCGTCTCAGAGATTCCTTTGGCTTTTCCCACTCGTTTATCACCTCAGCCTTGATGCTGGGTGCGACCTCTTTGATTATTCCTTCGATTCTTTTTGCAAATTGGTAGGAGAACTGGCAAATTGGACCATAGAAAATCACTGCCTTGTTTTTGTCTTCGGGCAATGGTTCATATTCTCCAACGGGGGTGACTGGCTCGTAGCTACCTTCTATTGGAAGATGAAGCAAGTTTCCTCAGGCGTTGGGAGAAACCCGTTTTTCTTGTAAAATTCAGGAAGCGGTAATGACTCGCCAGTGTTGAAGGCTTTGGCTAAAATGAATTTGCACTGTCTAGTGCCAAGACAAGTTTTTCTCTGTTTTGCGTCCTTGATTACGCTCTGTAGGAGCCCTGTTCCTACTCCGAGTTTCTGTGCTTCCGATGTTGGATTGTAGGTGCAGTTTATGATGAGAACGTTTTCTCTCTTGAAGGCTTTGATTGGATCTGCCTCTTCCGGATAGTAGAGTATTTGAGCCGCTGGTTGTTTGTTGTAATAGGCAATTTTTCCGCACGGTCCATACTTTTCTTGCATTTCCAGAAGCCATTGCTTTTTCAGCTTAACCCCTTGTTGATGGACCTGATCGGTGAGCCTTTTCGAAGAACAGACGTAAACGAGGTCCTCTATGTTTGATTCCTGAAGATTTTCAATTCTTGTTTTTCCTTGCACACGAGTTTCCTCTAACAGGCCCGCGTTTTAACCGAATCCCTTTATAATTTCGTCAACGGTCATTATTTTGGCGTTGTAGGCGTATTCTAGATATTTCAGTCCCTGTTCATGTTCTTCTCGTGTGAACGCTTCTACGCCGTCTTTGGCGATTATTATTTTGTAACCTCTGAAGAAGGCGTCCGCTGCAGTGTGCCTAACACATATGTTTGTGTGCAATCCGGCCAGTATGACTGTCTTTACACCTTCGCCATTGTACAGGCTTCTCAATAACGGATCTAACCCCGTTTCGTAGAAGCCGCTGTAGGTTCTTTTTTCGACAATGTAGTCTCTTGTGGTGGGCTTAAGCTCTGGAATTACTTCTGCGCCTTTCGTGCCTTTTATAGCATGTTTTCCCCATTTTTGGATAACTTCGGGGTCTGATGGATAATGAGCATCGTTGCTGTAGATGATGGGTATGTTGTGCTTTCGGGAGGCTTCGATAAGCCTTTTTAGAGCTGGAATTGGGTGTTTGGCCCTTTCGGTTTTTATGTCTCCTGTGACAAAATCGTTAAGCATGTCAATGATTATTATGGCCTTGTTATCCATGTAGATACACCTCCTCATAAAATCACATATACATTATAATTCTATTTATGGTTGATTTATTGTTCAGCTTCCAGAGTGTACAATCCCTTTGTAAACTTTTCCGCTTCTCGTTCCGCTACCAAAATAGTGTCTTCGATGCGAATGCCGCCGAAACCCACGATGTAAATGCCAGGCTCGATCGTTACTACATTTCCGATTGCTAGCCTATCTTTACTTCTTCGGCCTAACGATGGCGGTTCATGAACCTCTAAGCCGATGCCATGGCCTAAACCGTGGACGAAATGTTCGCCGTATCCAGCATCTTCTATGACTTTTCTAGCTATTGCATCCACTTCTTTCGCTTTTACTTTCGGTTTTATGGCTTGAAAGGCTTTTTCTTGAGCTGCTTTAACAATTTCATACAGTTTCTTCTGTTTTTCTGAGGGTTCCCCAGCTACAAGCGTTCTAGTCATATCTGAACGATAATAATAGTATGCAGCCCCTATATCGATGACGACTAAATCGCCCTCTTTAATTTGCCTATCAGTGGAGCGACCATGAGGGAAAGCGGAACGGACTCCAGAAGCTACTATTGTTTCGAAGGCTGTTCCGTAAGAGCCTTTTCTGCGCATGACATATTCTAATTCCGCAGCAACCTCGTATTCTTTTATGCCTGGCTTTATCAATTCGTAGGCAGTTCTCATTCCGGCGATTGTCAATTCTCCTGCTTTTCGCATAAGCTCGATCTCTTCTTCATCTTTCACCTTGCGAAGGCCCAAAACAAGATCGTTCTGTGCTTTCAACCTTGTTTTTCCTCTTAATTCCTTTGTGAGCGAGCGGTAGTTTTCGAGGTTGAGCGTGTCAAAAGCCAGTTTTTTGATTTGTAAGGCCTTCGCGCTTTTGGCGATTTTTGCCATCAGGTTTTCGTTGCGCTTAATTAATTCGATTTTAAATTCTTTTACTTCAGCCTTTGCCTGCTCATAGTTAAGTGGATGTACATAGATTGTGCTTACGCCACTTTTAGGGATGAAGAGGCATTCTGCCTCCGAGAAACCAGCGAAATACAACATGTCAGCTTCTTTGGTTATTAAAAACCCGTCAAAACTCTTTTTTTCAAAGGCTGCTTGTTTTAGGCCATCTAATTTTTTCAAGTTCCTCGCCTAAGGGAGAAAGCTTTTGCGTGATTCTTATCCTTAAACGTTTTTACTCTAACCGCCACTCACGATTGGCAGTAATGTGATATGGTCTCCATCTTTGAGTTTGGTTTCAAGTCCGTTTAACTGGTTGAGAAGGTAACCGTTTATCGTGATGATGTAGTTTGATTTTACGTCTGTCCCACTTTTTTCGTAAACAGCTTTTTTGAAGGGTTCTCCATATTTTTCGGAAAGCACTGTCAATAGGTCGGCGATTGAGAGTTCATCTCCGATTTCAACTTCTTCCTGTCGCTCGCTGCCAATAACATTCTTAACATGGCCGAGGTATTCGACTTTGACCTTCAATACTTACCCCTGACTTTTATATTATTTCAGGTAAAAGTCACTATATATCCATTTCACTTTACTTGCGAGGTCAAAAGGCTTAGATGAAAAATAGCTTTCGTGACTTTTTGAAATCAAAAATGAAGCTTTTTGCAATCATTGGGTCTCAAAGGAATTACGGAAAATTTTGTTTATTGGCTGAAGAGGCTCTAAAATCTATAAACTATTGAGGAGTGCTTGATTTCATGCGCTCTCTCAAAGAAAATTATACAAAGAAATCTACGCAAATATTAGTTGACAAAATAGAACCTTAAAGTGGTAGTGTGAAAAACTCTGGGGTTCCAAAGACTGATTATTCAGAGATTGCAAAATATTATGATAAGGTAAGGTCTACACCGGTTGACCTCTGGGAGTCAAAAATCATTGAATACGGAAAATTTGAGGCGAACTGTACTGTTTTGGATATTGGGTGTGGCACGGGAAGATTTCCTCTAAGCATATCGACTGTTAAGAGCTGCTTGTTTTGTGCCTTGGAACCATCGATAGAAATGTTGAGGCAAGCTGTTGTAAAGGATAAGCTTAAACGCATCTTATGGGTGCAAGGGGACGGACAGCGGTTGCCGTTCCGAGACGATTTTTTCGATTGTGTTTATATGACGTTCGTTATTCATCACATGGAAGACAAGCAGATGGCTCTCCGAGAAATTCATCGCGTATTAAAGAAAGACGGAAACTGTGTCATTATGACAAACTCGCACACAAGAATCAGAAAGCACGTTCTGCGCGATTTTCCGGGAGCGCTTGCAATAGATTTGAAACGATTTCCGTCTATTCCATCGCTCAAGAGAATCATGACAAGAGTTGGTTTTAGTGATGTTAATCATCATATCCTTCGACACGAAAGAGGATACATATCTACAGATGAATATTTAGAAAGAGTGAGAAACAAATACGTATCAACTCTGACTTTACTTAGCGAGGATGAGTTTCAAAGAGGATTCAAGATTTTTCAAAATAGGATTAGGAGAAAGTATGGGGATCAGATAAAACAGATTGATAGGTTTATTTTCGTTGTCGGGCAGAAGTAGCTCATTTTTGGAGCAATTATACTCGTCCGACAGCGACTATCGAAAAGAACTCACAAACTATTGACAATTCTTTTATGTTTCTCAAACCAGTCTACTTTTGAGGTGCTCTCAACGATGTTTGACAAGCACAAGTTGAATGAAATTTGTGAGCGAAAGGAAAGGTGGGAAAAGCAAATTGTTTCCAGGAGTTTTGAAAAACTTCCAGAGAGGAGTGGATTCTCGACAAGCTCTGACGTTCCCGTCGACAGAGTTTATACTCCGCTTGACATTGCAGATTTCAACTATCTGCGAGACTTAGGATTCCCCGGCGAGCACCCGTTCACACGTGGCGTTTATCCAACGATGTATCGGGCTAGATTTTGGACCATGCGCCAGTATGCAGGCTTCGGCACGGCTGAACAAACAAACCGACGTTTCAAGTACCTGCTGGAGCAAGGGCAAAAAGGCTTGAGCGTAGCGTTTGACTTTCCAACACAGGTAGGTTATGATTGTGACCACCCCATGGCGCATGGCGAGGTTGGCAGAGCCGGCGTAAGCCTAAGCACCCTGCATGATATGGAAATTGTTTTTGACGGAATCCCATTGGATAAGATTACAACGTCTATGACGATTAACGCGCCTACGAATGTTTTGCTTGCAATGTATATTGCGGTTGGACAGAAACAATCGGTTGAACAAGTCCAGCTTGGTGGAACAGTCCAAAACGATATTCTGAAGGAGTATGTGGCGAGAGGCCTGTATATCTTCCCGCCTAACCCTTCAATGCGACTCGTAACGGACATTTTTGAGTATTGCTCTCAGCACATGCCTCAATTGAACACAATCAGCATTAGTGGCTACCATATCCGCGAGGCTGGGGCCACAGCGGTTCAAGAAATTGCTTTTACATTCGCAAACGCAATTGCCTACGTACAAGCAGCTATCGACCGTGGCCTCGATTTGGACAAGTTTGCAGGCAGATTATCCTTTTTCTTCGCAGCTCATAACAACTTTTTAGAGGAAATTGCCAAGTTCAGAGCAGCCCGCAGACTATGGGGGAAAATCATGCGAGACCGTTTCGGAGCCGAGAAGACAGCCTCATGGATGTTGCGTTTTCACACTCAAACTTCTGGTGTTTCACTTACGGCTCAGCAGCCCTACAACAACATCGTCAGAGTAGCACTTCAAGCGTTGTCTGCAGTTTTGGGTGGAACCCAATCGTTACATACGAACTCTTTCGACGAAGCCTATGCATTGCCAAGTGACCAGGCGGTGCTAGTCGCTCTTAGGACTCAGCAAATTATTGCACACGAAAGTGGTGTTGTGGACACTGTTGATCCATTGGCGGGTTCCTATTACATCGAGTATTTGACAAACGAGATTGAGGATAAGGCTGCAAGATATATAGAGCAAATTGACACTATGGGGGGAGCTGTTGCCGCAATCGAGAAGGGCTTTATGCAGCGGGAAATTACAGAAAGCGCATATCGCTATCAAAAGGATGTTGAAAGCAAAAAGCAAACCATTGTGGGAGTTAATGAGTTCATAAGCGAAGAGGAAGCACCTATAAGAATTCTGCAGATCGACCCAGAAATTGAAAAGAAGCTTGTTGAAAGGTTGCAGCAGATAAAAAGGCACAGAAGTAAGGCTAAGGTTGATGAAGCCTTAAGAAAGTTGCGTGTGGCCGCAGAAAGCGAAGACAAGAATCTCATGCCTTTCATGCTTCAGGCAGTGAAGGAATATGCAACTCTAGGCGAGATATGTGGCGTTCTACGCGAAGTCTTTGGCGAGTATAAACCTTCAACCATTTTCTAGCTTAAGACGAGGATGATTTCGCCTTCACTCACTGAGGAGCCTTCAGAAACATTCAATTCTTGTACGGTTCCGGGTCTCGGCGCCGCTATTTCATTTTCCATTTTCATGGCTTCTATGATACAAAGGACCTGGCCAGCCTTCACTTGGTCGCCTTTTTGAACTTTGACGGAGACTATTTTGCCTGTCATTGGTGCGGTTATAGCGCCTTCCGAGACCTGCTTCTGCCTCACAATTTTCTTTGTGAGTGTTATGGGGACTGCTTCAAAAGTTGCCATTGATGTCTTTACTGTGGGAGTTCTAATTTCAGCCTTGAATGAGGCCTCTTCAACCTTTATTGGGAAAGGTTTCTCACGATCGATTTTTGGCAATTCTATACTATATGCTTTCTCACCTATTTTTATTGCAAAATGCCTTTCCAAGTCGACTTTGTCGGTTTGCAAATCCACATTTAAGGATCTATCATCAATTTTCACGTTGAAGGATTTTTCGCTTGTCTTTGTCAATTCGATTTTTCTGGGTTTTCCATCTATGAAAATTTCATAAGTCGGCATTGCTATCCACCATGTTCTCCATGCGTCTGCCTACTTGCTAAAACCCAATTTGAAGCGACGCTTTTCGGTCTGGGCAGAATTAACGCTCTTATTCGGCGAGAACTTGTCAGATGCGTGGCCATTGCAACCGAAATCGCGGCAACTTCTTCAAGCTCCAATAATCTTTCAGGCAGAATTCCGCTCTTGGCTTCTTCTCTTTTAGCTTTCCTTTTCTTGAAAAATTCAGGGGCTGTCTGCGGAAACAACGCGTACGTTAGTTTGTCTTCCTCGCTTTCTATGTATGTTTTGACTTCAACAGGTATCCTATTTAGGACAGGTTCTAGGAGGTCTGCTGGCCGGCTTGTGATAGGTTCCTCGTCGCCGATGATCTTCTTTTTGACTTTCGGATCAATAGGTGCTGGTGGTTTTCCATATAATCCTTTCACATAATCCTTTATTTCCCTCGGTACAATGCTGTATCGCTTGCCAGAAATAACGTTTAGGACCGATTGAATGCCGACGAGTTGGCTTGTAGGCGTGACTAGTGGCGGATAACCGAGTTCTTTTCTCACTTTGGGAACTTCTTCAAGGACCTCTCTCAGTCTGTCAACTGCTTTTTGTTCTCTCAATTGCTCAAGGAGGTTTGAGAACATTCCGCCTGGGATCTGATGAACTATTATTGATGCGTCTACACGTTCGGCTTTTGGGTCAATAAGCTTCAATTGATCGTAGTATTTTTCGCGGAGTTCCCTAAAGTATTCGGCAATTTCGTTTAGAAGTTCTATGTCAAATCCAGGGTCGTAGGGTGTTCCTTTCAGAGCTGCTACAACAGATTCGACTGGAGGCTGGGATGTGCCCCATGCTAGGGGCGAAAAGGCTGTGTCGATTATGTCTACGCCTGCTTCACATGCGCGCAAGTAAGTCATCATTACCATACCGCTTGTGCTGTGACTGTGCAAATGCAGTGGCAAGCCTACTTCTTTCTTGAGGGCTGTTATGAGCTCGTAGGCCGGTTGTGGGGCGAGCATTCCTGCCATGTCCTTAATGCATATGGAATCACATTCCAATTCGGCCATTTGCTTGGCGAAGTCTATGTAGTATTTTATGGTGTGAACTGGGCTGATCGTATAGCAGATTGTTCCTTGAGCGTGCTTGCCCACTTTTTTGATTTTTTTTATGGCGACTTCCATATTTCTGATATCGTTTAATGCGTCAAAGACTCGAAATACGTCTATGCCGTTTTCCGCTGCTTTCTCCACGAATTTTTTAAGAACGTCGTCTGGGTAGTTGCGGTAGCCTACAATGTTCTGGCCGCGAAGCAGCATTTGGAACGGCGTTCGTTTTATATGTTGTTTTAGCTTGCGAATGCGTTCCCATGGGTCTTCGGCCAGATAGCGTATGCAGACATCGAAGGTTGCGCCTCCCCACATCTCAAGCGAGAAAAAGCCCACCTTGTCCATCTTTTCAGCTATGGGCAGCATGGCGTCTGTGCGCATTCTCGTAGCCATCAGTGACTGATGCGCATCTCGAAATGTTGTGTCAGTGATTTTGACTGGCTGTGTCAGGTAGACCAAACCTCCCTTGTATATATAATTGAAACTGGGAATAGAAAGGTTCCGTGAAGCGGTATTAATTTATTTAGGTGCTGGAAACGACTTCACAATAATGAGTTTACCAATAGGAGCTAAGAAGCAGAATTTCGTCAATGATGGGACACTGATAAGGTGGAAAAATGTCTGATGAAGTAGTTACAGAATTCACGAAAGGTTTGAAAAAACCGAATAAGGGCTTTGAAGATCAATGGTTAACCAAATTTGCTAAATGCTTAGATGAAATAGTTGGCAAAAAAATCCTAGAAAAAGTCATGCAAGGAAGCGAGGAACTTTCAACTTCTCTCAATCAACAAGAAATAATTCTTTGGACGAAAGGAGCAATGGATCGGCTAGACGCTCTTGTTGACGAAAAGAAACGAATAAAAATAATGGTTGGATGTGCATGTCATTTTCCTGAGCAACGTTTACTGCCACTTAGAGCAAAATATTCAGAAACAGGGGACATTGATATAGTGCAAAAGATGCTGCAAGAGATGTTCATATCCGACCTCAAGAAAGCACTGAAACTTGATGATGAACTCATCAAGAATATAATAGTTTGGGGTTGGGGTGTTGCAGGTGTAAAAAAAGGCAATACGATAATTGCAACTAAACTACCTTTTGAACTTAAGGAGTATTTAGGATCAACCGATCCGCAAGAAAAGAGGTATCATTACTGCCATTGCCCAAGAATCAGAGGAGCCATCAAATCATCCAGACAAAAAATCTCTAAGACCTACTGTTACTGCGGTGCTGGTTTCTACAGGGACATTTGGGAGAAAATTCTACAACAGCCGCTGGAAGTGGGAGTATTAGAAACAGTTCTTGAAGTACACGATTTTTGCAGATTCGCAATTCATTTGTCTTCTAAATGATAGGCAAGCGAGCGCTCAATGTCGACGGCTTAACTCAGGCACATGTGAGCTTCTACTGCTCCGACGATCGGTTTGTCTTTTCTACATATCAGATGTCGGTGACCGAACCACGAAAGCACCAACATAAAGCGTACTTGAGAAGCTATGATGATCCGATTAGCCTTTCTCTCACTTTTAAGCTGATGTTTGACATTATCTCCCGGAACCATCTGCTTGCATTACGGTATTTTTCTTGCAAGTCCTTCTGATCCTTGATAAAGTAGAGGCCTTCGAGTTTTTTGATTGTTTCTGGTGGAAGCTCATGATGTATATAGCGCAGTCTAAAGTCGTGATGGACTGGGTTGTATTTCAAGCGTAGGGCTTCAACCAGTGTGGCAAGAGTAAAGCCATGATACCATTCTATCGCTTCGAGATAATTACCTCTGTTGATTTCTTTTTGTACGAAATTGTTGAACAAGGCGAACCTTGCTTGCAACATTTCCAGTCTTCCCTCAAGCTTATTAAGGAATGCTTCCTTGTCCAATCGTGGATGACTTATTCTGGCGGACTTGTTAATGTAGAATACTGCATTGCCATGTATTTGTGGTTCCAGAAACTTCTCTGGAGCGCTAAGCTTGATGACGGCTAAGTCGATGAGGAGATAATCGCTCGTATTCTCCAATTTGTAGAAGGCCTGAGACACACCTGGCCATGGTAGCTGCGGCGTCTTGAACTTCTGTTTGATAGGAGATAGCGACCTCAAAGCATTTTCGATAGCAAGGAAGGCTTCATCAACTTTTTCGTCGTCTACTATCAAATAAAGGTCGATGTCGGACCATTTATCGATTCGGTTGAAGGCAGCGGCGCCTCCTTCATAAAGGGCGTGAACGTAGTTAAGCGGTTCTAAGACTCCGATAAGAGTATTGAGTATTATGTTACGAGTCAACTTTTTCTCATTCATGATTGGAGCCTTCTGGAACTAGTGAAATCCAAGCGGTTTAATGAGGACAAAACACTGTCCACTCAATCTTCGAGTCCAATTTTTCAAGTTTCCATCTTTTGGGAACCCTTTTGACGCCCTTCATGATTTTCCGTATTTATTACGTCTCTACATCTACAATGGTATGTTTCCATGTTTTCTTGTTGGTCTTGGCTCGCCTTTTGTTGTTAGGCTTTCTAGTGCGCTGATCAATTTTGGCCTCGTTTCAGCTGGTTCGATTACTTCGTCTATGTAGCCTTTTTGTGCGGCTATGTACGGATTTGCGAACTTTTGGCGGTATTCGCTTACGAGTTCCATGCGCTTCTTTCTGGAGTCTTTAGCTTCTGCTATTTCCTTTCTGAAGATTATGTTTATAGCTCCATGCGGTCCCATAACGGCTATTTCGGACGTTGGCCATGCGTAGTTGATGTCTGCACCTGAATGCTTACTACCCATTACGTCGTAGGCTCCACCGTAGGATTTGCGTAGTATCGTTGTAATTTTTGGCACGGTTGCTTCGCAGTAGGCGTATAGAAGTTTTGAGCCGTGTTTTATGATGCCGCCATGTTCCTGTTCCATGCCAGGCAGAAAGCCCGGCACGTCCACGAAGGTGATCACCGGAATATTGAAGCAGTCGCAGAAACGTATGAATCTTCCTGCTTTCATTGAGCTGTTTATGTCCAGTGCCCCAGCATAATGCGCGGGTTGATTGGCTACTATGCCAATGGGTTTGCCGTTTAGGCGTGCGAAGCCGATCACTATGTTCTGCGCCCATAACGGTTGGATTTCGAAGAATTCGCTGTTGTCGACCACGCAGAAGATTATTTCTTTAACGTCATACGGCTTATCAGGGTCGTCTGGGATTATGTGAGCTAGGGTTTCATCTGTGCGGTTCGGGTCGTCTGTTGGCTCTATTGCGGGCGGGTCTTCTAGATAATTACTTGGCAAATATGTTAGCAGTTTCCTGATGATCTGGATGCAGTGTTCTTCGTCTTTCGTTATAAAATGCGCTACGCCACTTGTTTGGCTATGCACCATTGCTCCCCCAAGTTCTTCGAAGGTTACTTCTTGTCCAAGTGCAGCCTTGACCACATCTGGGCCTGTGATGAACATGTGGCTTGTTTTGTCTACCATGATTACGAAATCGGTTAGAGCTGGCGAGTAGACCGCTCCTCCTGCGCATGGACCCATGATTGCTGATATTTGGGGTATTACACCTGAGCTTATCACATTTCGGAAGAATATGTCGCCATAGCCGGCAAGGCTTGCTACACCTTCCTGTATGCGTGCGCCGCCACTGTCGTTCAAACCTATAACGGGTGCGCCTGTTTTTAGGGCCAAGTCCATCAATTTGCAGACTTTTTTGGCGAACATTTCGCCGAGTGAACCGCCGAATACTGTGAAGTCTTGCGAGAAGACGTAGACTAGTCTGCCGTCTATTGTCCCGTAGCCTGTCACTACGCCGTCTCCGAGAAATTTGCGCTCAGCCATGCCGAATTCTGTACACTGATGAATTACAAACTGATCGAGCTCGTTAAAGGTGCCAGGGTCGAGTAGGAGTTCAATTCGTTCTCTGGCTGTTAATTTGCCTTTGGCGTGTTGTTCTTCTATTCGTTTCTTGCCGCCGCCCAACTTGGCTTCTTCGCTTAGCTCTCTTAGCCGCTTGATTTTCTCATCAACTGCTGGCTCTTTTACTGAGCTCATTTAATCCCTCATATTCTGGAGTATATTATTTCGTCAGGTATTTAGAACATATGGAAAAGTCCAAAAGATTGGATCTTGATTCTTCCAAGCTAGGTCAATGCTGTCAGCTTCTGGTTCGGCGATGCATTCACTGTTCGAATTGCGTATAAAAATAATGGGCAAATAAGGGTTGATTAAGAGAATTTGCGAAGATGCCGTTGAGAAAACGTTTGGCTCTTGCGGGTTTTGTTCTTTTTGTAGTATGCGTAGTTTTGGGCATTTGCTTTATGAATAATTTCAATGAATTAGTGTGAATTCATCACATGTTTCATTCAATTTTCACGAAACTAAGAAATTGGTTGAGAGCGAAAGTCTTAATTTTCCATTCTTACAAAGGAGGTGCAGTGAGCTATATGACGACAGAACCTATAATTTTGGAGATCAAGAAACCGCACTTCATAGTTAAACTTCACTCGAGCTTGCTAGAGGTAGATTTGAAAGAGGGTCTAAAGAAGGAGTTGGAAGACATTCTTGAGGCTAAGCCAATTCTCA
>Ga0315307_1000493_pt1 | contig 17111 bp, 16 predicted proteins | sample TDP2_MG_FD_203079 | JGI IMG/M metagenome (GOLD analysis project Ga0315307, IMG submission 203079) | Freshwater sediment microbial communities from Lake Towuti, South Sulawesi, Indonesia - TDP2 | ecosystem: Environmental > Aquatic > Freshwater > Lake > Sediment | place: Indonesia: South Sulawesi... | reverse complement strand
AGACTAACATGGCAGGAACTGATGCACCACTTGGACAGCGACTTCAAGGAGGCTGAGGATGTCCGGCTGATGCTCCGAAGCATTCCTCACTATGGTCGAGGAGGAACGCACGCAGACGAGTGGGCAGCCAAGATCGCCCAGACCTTCACAAGACTGGTTAAGGAAAACCCTACTCCCAAAGGGTTCAACATGATCCCTGGGCTGTTCTCTTGGGCTTCGATGGCTTCGATGGGTCAGGATGTGGGCGCTACCCCCAACGGGCGGACTGCGCGTGCCCCGATCTCTCATGGAGCGAATCCTGAACTAGGCTCCCTAAGCGGCGAGGGTTCTCCCACGGCGTTGGCTGTGGCTGTCGCTTCTGTTCAGTGTGGGTACGGCAATGCGGCGCCATTGCAGCTGGACATGGATGCGGGTCTAGCTAAGGGTGAGGAAGGCTTAGCAAAGGTTGAGGCGCTCATCCTCGGGCATTTTGCGATTGGCGGGACAATGATTAACATAAACGTCGTCAACAAACAGCAAATCCTCAAGGCTCACAAGGACCCGTCTAGGTTTCCGAACTTGATAGTGCGGGTAACCGGGTTCAGCGCATACTTTGCCAGTCTATCAAAGAGCCTCCGCCAGATGATCGTCGATCGTATACTCAGTGAAGAAGCATAGAACTAAGTCCATCTGTCTGCCCATACCTCAGATGAACTTGCTTGTGTCGTTTTCCGTATAGGTATCGCTGCAGTCTCCCCAGTCTGGACGGCTTTCTTGGGCTTCCTATCGCTATCAAGGAGACATTCCACGAGGCTTCTACCTATAGAGGACGTGACTCTTCACCAAAGTCCTCATAACCTTGATGAGCGTGTCACTCGCTCCAAACCCACCTGCCTTAGTGACGACACCCATTCCCTCATGTTTGCCGCCAAGCACCCAACCCAACGGAACCCCAGGCATGACCTCCCTTTCGATCCTGATTCCCTCTGCGCCTAGAGCGCCTACCATGCTGATCGCCGTGTCGCCACCTATGAGCACCAAACTGGCGATCTCATGTTTCTGAACGATCTCTCTGATAGCATTGCCCAAGATTGAAAGGAGTCTCTCGACAGCCTTCGCGAGAGAAATGCCGTGTTCCTTGCCCCTTGTCTGGGCTCTGCTCATCTCGTCTCTTGACTTGGCCAGTCGGATAATGACCTGCTTGCCTTCGTTGAACGCTTCGTCTGTCTCTCGCACAAGCCGTTCTACCTCAGCCGTCAGCTTTCGGCGACTCGTCAAGACTTCAGTGAGATCAGGCTCAATGACCCTCACCTTCAACTCCTTCTCCGCCATCGCGATCTGGCCCAAAGTGACGGTGTTCACGCTTCCCGTGATAACGAGAAGCCTTGGCTCGGGAGCCAGAAGGCGCGCAACGTGCTCAGCCAAGCCAGCTGAGCCGCAAGGCAGGAGGTGCAGAGCCGCTGCGACGTCTGCGATCGTGTCCAAGTCTCTCTGTGTTTCAGCGTCAATGACGGCAACATGGCAACCGCCTTCGATCGTTTCTTGAACCTCGCGAGCCAGCGAGTCAAACCCGTCTCTAACAACAGATAGATCAACATGTCCAACCCTTGCCTTGCTTTGACACCTCAATAGGGTTGGTATATTCGATTCGCATGGGGGGTTCAAGGGGTCTCTGGCAAACTCTGTCTTGCTCAGAAGCATGCCATTGACCAGCAAGTTTCCGCTCTTGACTGTTCTGTGGTGTGCTGGAAAAGAGGGCGCCACCAGAACCGCCTTGACCCCGTGCTCTTCGTTTAGAACAGCGTCAAGCTCGGCGCCGATGTTACCCCTGAGCGTCGAATCGATCTTCAGGTACGCAAGCTTCACGCCCATCTCTCTAAGTGCCTTTAATGTCCGTCTAACCTTGCAGTATGACTCCTTTGGGGCTAAGTTCCTAGTTTCCGTGTCAATTATAGCGACATCGAACTTTCCCTTCAGATCTTCTAGGCCTTTTGTGTCCGTCAAGACTACTGTTTCGAGCCCACGCTTCCTGAACTTTACGCCGACATCGCAGGCCCCAGTAAAATCGTCTGCAATTGTAGCGAAGCGTAAGCGCATGACCATCATCCAAGAACAATGGAAGCAGCTGGAGCTTAAAGAAGATGCGGTCAACCCACCCCTAAAGATGCTCCTAGCTCACTTGCCTGCTTCCATGACCCTTGGAATCTTGCCAGATCTGATTGCATGGTCGGCGAGGACGAACGCTAGGCATGATTCAACTACCGGCACTGCCCTTGGGACGACGCATGGATCATGTCTGCCACGGATTTCGATCTCAGTCTCCTCCATACGACTCAGGTCAACAGTTTTCTGCTTCCTAGCTATTGAAGAGGTCGGTTTGAAAGCAACTCTGACTGTTATGGGCATGCCTGTCGAGGTTCCGCCGAGGATTCCGCCAGCATTGTTCGACAACGCGACGACCTTGCCTTCCGTTATGCCATATTGGTCGTTGTTTTCTGAGCCCCTTAATGAAGCCGAATGGAAGCCAGCTCCAAACTCTACACCTTTCACAGCAGGCACGTCAAACATCAGCTTCGCAATGTCCGCATCCAACGAGTCAAAGACGGGCTCACCCAGTCCGAGGGGAACGTTTAGTGCGATGGCTTCAACTACACCCCCGACACTATCGCGTTCCTTCTGAGCCCTGACGATCTCTTCCTCCATGAGAGATGCGGTTCTAGGAACTGCGCAACGAACAGGGTTACTGTACGTGTTCTTTCGGATCTCATCGGGCGCTACTTCGCCAGAGACTCTAACTTTACCAATCTGTACCGTGTGAGCTAGGACTTCCGTACCTAACGAGCAACCCAGCAGCTTCTTGGCAACAGCTCCAGCCATAACGTAGGCAGCGGTGATGCGTCCTGAGAACCTTCCTCCGCCCCTAGGGTCGCTAAAGCCACCGTACTTGACATGCGCCACGTAGTCAGCATGCCCAGGACGAGGCCTGCCCGCCATCCGCTCATGTGCTTCGGACTTGACGTCAATGTTTCGAACGATCATGCAGATCGGCGAGCCAGTCGTGCGACCCTCGTAGACCCCTGAAAGAATCTTGACGCGGTCCTCTTCACGCCTTGAAGTGCTGATGGCTGAGAAACCTGGTCTCCTCTTGTCCAATTCGGCTTGGATATCGTTCTCTGAAAGCGACAGTCCCGCTGGGCACCCATCAAGGATCGCTCCGATGCAGGCGCCGTGGCTCTCACCGAAACACATAAGAACTAATGCTTTGCCAGTTGAGTTACCGCTCAACAACCCTTCCCCCAATCGCAACCAAGTCCCTAATGAAATCGGGGTAGGACTTATTTATGCATTCAACGCCGTGAACCACGCTGGAGCCTTCAGCCATCAAAGCCGCAATTGCGCAGGCCATGCCAACTCTATGATCCCTGTGCGAGTCTAGCTCTGCACCCTTGAGCTTTTCCACGCCGATCACTTCGAGGACGTCGTCCGGAGCTCTCATGTTGGCACCCATCTTAGTCAACTCAGCGACCAAAGTTGCCACTCTGTCAGACTCCTTGAATTGCAGTCTCCTTGTGCCTCGGATGACAGACTTGCCACGGGCGAGACACGCCAGAACCGCGCAAGCAGGAACCAAGTCAGGATTGTCTCGAAGATCGATGTCCAGCGTGTTCAGGCGGCAACTGAGTCCCTGCACTTCAACAGAGTCTTTTTCAGTCCTTGTCTTAACTCCCATCCGTTCAAGCAAGTCGACGATGACACGATCGCCTTGCAGTGAATCTCTTCTAAGGTTTTCTACAGTTAGACGAGAGTTCGTGGCGGCCGCAGCGGCTAAGAGGAAAGCTGCGGCGGAGTAGTCGCCTTCCACAACGTGATCGCAAGGATCGTATCTTTGCTGGCTAGGCACGTGAAACCTGCTATAGTCTTGCCTAGCTTGGATTTCGACGCCGTATCTTTCTAGGACATTCAGCGTGATATCCACGTATGGCTTTGACTCCAAGAGAGACAACAAGACAATGTCTGAGTCAGCTCGAGCCAAAGGCAATGCGAACAGTAGGCCTGAGATGAACTGAGAGCTAACGTCGCCTCGCATGCATACCTCACCACCCCTTATGCCGCCGCCAGAAACCACTATCGGAGGGTATCCATCATTCTTTGCAGAGTGACAACGCACACCAAGCTGCCTCAACGCCTCCAGAACGGGTTCCATGGGTCTTTTTCGTAGGCTTTCTCCGCCTGCAAGTACAGAGATTCCGTCGGCCAAGGCACAAATTGGTGTTAGAAAACGCATTGTCGAGCCTGAGTCTCTGCAGTCGATGATGTCCACGGGGGCTTTAGGCTTTGGTTGGCCGAGAACCTCGAAAGTCTCCTTGCCAGTTTGCTCCATCTTGGCTCCGATCAGGCGACAAGCATTCACTGTGGCGAGCGTATCGTCGCAGATTAACGGCATGTATATCCTTGAACGCCCTTCTGAAAGCGCGGCTGCAATAAGAACTCTGTGCGTCACGGATTTCGAAGATGGCGCCGGAACGGCACCGCTTAGACTGGCTGTTTGCTCAACGATAAGGTCAGTCAAGAAGATCACCGAAGTATGCAAGCTTTCTCAGTGTTAATGCGAGTCTCGATTAGGCTGCCGCGGTATTTCTCCCAAGCGTCTCTGACACTCTCAGCTTTGCCTTGAGGCACAACCGCGGCCACCGACGGTCCCTTGCCTGACAGTCCAGCTGCCAGTGCCCCCGCTGCTAAGGCATCCACGGCGATCTTCGGTTCATAACCCAGAACTGTGGAGTAAAGGAGTCCGTTAAGGGTCATAGCTTGCCAATAGTCACCTAGAAGCGCCAATCTGTGAAGCGCCTTCGCCTCGTCAGCTATGAGCCTCATTCTGCCAACGTCGGACTTGGCTGTGTAGGATTTCCCGGAGGGCACGAGAATCAAGACCTGCAGAACTTCGTCCAATGGAAACTGTTTCAGGATTGTCCTGCCAAGATTGTCGGTGACGACGACGCTTCCGAAATAGGAGGCGCAAGCATCATCGAAGGCTCCGGTTATTGTTACCCCAGCTTCTAGTGAACCGTCAACCCCGAGATTCACCACGGTCAAGTCGTCTGCATCTTCGCCTAGAGCAGCAAACGTGGCAAGCGCAACCGCGTTGGATGCAGCGCTGCTGCTCTTAAGCCCTCTCGCAATCGGAATGTCTGAGGCTGTTTCAATGTATGCGCCGTACTCGGTTTCGAGGCGGAACTGTCTCAGAACGCGGTTGACAACTTTCTCGATCAGAACGGTGCTTTCGTCAGGGTCAGATAGAATTCGTCCTTCGATCCGTCCTGGCTCATTGGTCAACTCTACCTTTGCCTCTGTTCTTAGGGCTACGCCTAGGGCTGCTCCGAACCCGCAGGAGATCGCGTTGATGACTGTCACTGCGCCGCGTGCAATAGCCTTTCCCGCGAGAGCCACTTGGCTAAGAACCCTCCTCTATGTGCGTTCGTCTTCTTCCCAGCTCTTCCATTGCGGCCTTTGTCATGACTCCGATCGGCCCCTTTTTCGCCGTCCAGATCTCGAACGAAGCCGCACCTTGATGGACCAGCATCGATAGGCCGTCAACTGTCCTCGCTCCAATCTGTCTCGCTTCTCGAAGTAGCCTTGTTTCGAGAGGTTCGTAAACAAGGTCGAACACGGTAAGGTCGGAACGTAAGAGGCTCTTGCTGACAGGGGTCTCAGCCTCCTTTGGGCGCATCCCTACAGAAGTCGCGTTAACGAGCAAGTCAGCGGCTTCCAGTTCCTTTCTGAGGTTGCGGCCGTTGAGTTCTCCAGCTCTCAGATTCGAATCTCTTCCTAATAGGCTGGACAGGTCCTTTACGAGGTTTTCGGCCTTCTCACCCGTTCTGTTCAGGATCACAAGCTCATCGGCCTCCTTCCCTAGGCTGAGGGTGACGGATCGGGAAGCCCCTCCGGCTCCAAGGACCACGATCTTCTTGCCACGAGAGTCAAAACCACTATGGGTTAGGGCGTTCAAGGCTCCTACGCCATCGGTTGTGTACCCGATCAACTTTCTGTCCTTATTCAGGATTGTGTTGACTGAACCCACGTTCTTCGCTGTTTCGTCAAGCACGTCAAGATACCTGATGACATCAATCTTGTGTGGCATCGTCACGTTGAGCCCGCGGAAACCTAAGCTGCGTACGCCGTGAATTGCATGTGCGAGACCTTCTCGCTTGACTGTGAAGACGACGTACACGTAGTCCAAAGCAAGATGCTTGAACGCCGCGTTCTGGATAGCGGGACTTAAGGAATGCTCCACTGGGTCGCCGATCAGCCCACAGACCCTAGTAGCGCTAGAAGTCATCATTCAGTAACACCAAGTCTTCTGTAAAGCTCCTTCAGCTCAGCGATCGAGATTTGACCAGTAGCCGTTTCCAACTCCTCCTTAAGCGAGGCGAAGGTGAAGTAAGCGCCGAAGATTGGTGAGAGCACTCTCGATAGCAAGCCTTTGGGCCCTATTGCGAAACAGACGACCCTCGTAGCCTCGCTCATTTGCCGTGTGACAGATAGGCATCTCAAATTGTCCTTCACGTCGTCGGCCGTCGTGACGAGTTTGCATATCTCTGCTCCAAGCGCGATCTGAGACCGAACAATCTTCTTCATGACGGGCTCTGACGGCGTGTGTTCCAGATCGTGGAAGGAAACAATGGGCTTCGCCCCGCAGGCTCTCACCTTCTGTACTGTCACTTCAACATCGGCTGTGGTCAGTTCCAGATCGACGTACTGGAACCCAGCCTCCGCAGCTCTGATCAAGGTTTGAACTCTAAGTTCCTCATTTTGGCGACCATGACCTCCTTGCTCGTGCTGCCTGTTCGTGGCGATAAGAGGGACGGAGGCTTGCTTGATGATCCCCTCGAATTCATCGATCAAGGCCACATTGTCGATGCCCATGTAGTCCAAGCGGACCTCGATCAAGTCAGCGCCTGCACGTTCAGCTCTCACGATCAACGATGCAAGCTCAGAAATGCTGCTTGCTGGCAATGGTACACAGACCCGGGGCTTCACCTTTCAATCACTTTCTCATCTTTCACAAGGGTTCCGAAATGCCGGCCTCCCTCTTCAAGATGGATCAGAACGGTATCACCGACCTTGATATCTTTGACCGATCTGCTGCCGTCCTCAGTGACCAGTCTTATCGTCTCAGCGTTCTGAAGGATCGCCTTCACCTTTTTCCCGCGACACTCCGCCTCAAGTAGGAATAGTGGTCTCCACTCAATCTTAGCGCGACAAACGCTTGTGGTTCTGGTTCTTCCCTGCCGATCCACGATAAGGACCCCTTCGCCAGCATTCAGTTCTGAGAGATATCTAGTCTTCCCGTCTGGTGCAAGAACGTAGAGAGCAATTGATCCTGCATTGACTCTGAAGGGACGGGGAGCAACGAAAGGTGTCTCATGAACCTCTGCCTCGATGAGAAAGAGCCCCACTGACTGGCAACCGACAAGCAAGCCTTCACCCTCCTTCATCACGTCGCATGTATCGATGCATACTCGTGCGCCAACACCCAAAGGTCTTGTCTGCGTGATAGTTGCCGGTAAGAGTATCACGGTTCCTGTGCCTTCAATCTCTGTCAGTCTGGGCGTCAATCGACTTATTTCTTCATGAATCTTCGTTATCTCGTTCAGGTCGGATAGCTCAGCGACGACACCGTCAACACCAATCTCTAGCGTTTCAAGCGCTGTTTTCGCCTCTTCAGAACTTGCCACAAGCGTCAGCAGCTTGCTTTTTCCATGCGTCTCCGCGATAAGATTTTCCAATGGTATGATCTTCCAATCTGCGCATTCGGCTATGACGAAGTCCGCCGAGGACCTAGCAGCAGCAATCAATCTCCTCTCGTCTCCTTTTGTCTTAACCCTCAAGCGAACGCAGGCCCTTTTTCCTTCTTTCTTGGCCTTCGCCAAGTCCCTCAGGTTCGTCAATAGCCTAATGTCTGCGGCTTCAGACTTGGAAACGACGGTCTTTGCGCCCAACTCTCGTGCTCGCTCAATATCGATCGGTTCGACGATGTGCGCAGAAGCCAATGCAGCTGTACTCTCGATGAGCTTCGCTTTCTCGTTTTCCAAGAGCGAAGGCTCGATCTTTATCCAGAGTTCTCTCATCTCACCTCATCTCCTTCCGATGTTGCCTTGATTGAAGTCTGTCCTCAAGGTCTCGTCGATCAAGCGAATCGTCTTCTCCTTGTCTTCGAGATCGACGAAGAGTGAGACGTTAGACGCGATCGTGAAGACACCATAGATATTGATGCCAGCCAAGTTTAAGGCTTTGGTCATCTCATTTATGACGCCAAGTGTTTCCTCCAGCCTGCTTCCTTTGACCCCTATGATGGCCAGGTCATTCCGTACGGCCATGGCCATGGTTCTCTTGCCCCTTACGACGATCGAGTGAAGACTGCCAAGTAGACCGTTAGGTATTGTCAGAGCTACTTGCGTGCCCTGTTTGGCTTTCTTGACTACCAAGTCGGCTGAGCGGCATAAGCTTGGACCGTCAGCTAGACTGGTTCCTCCGAATTTGGCCATAATGCGATCAAGCAACTTTTCGTTTCTGTTTCTTTTCAGATATAACACAACCCTCGAAGAAGGAAGAGGTAAGACAAGCGAAAACTGATGGTTCTCGTCTCTTCCAGCCTATTATGCGGTATAGTAGCTACCGAAGTAGCGGAAGAAACTCATCGTACAGAGAAGCCTTGACCTGAAGCAGCTGCTCATTTGAAAGCTCTCCGTCCCCCATTTTGGTGAGCACTCGGCATATAAACCTTTGTGCGGGACAAATACATCCCTTAGCTGATCAAGACTGGTCTTCGGTCCTTCTGAGGCTAAATCTTTTATTCCGAGTCCTCGTTTATTCTACGAGGCACATTCATCATTGGCTAATGCAAAGCAAGGGTGATGGGATCGTGACAGAGATCGGTAAGCGGATAAGACTGGACAGAATAGTAAGCAGGGATACCAGAAGAACCGTGATTATCCCGATGGATCACGGCTTGACGCTGGGACCGATCCAAGGTCTTCAAGACATGAAGAGCATCGTAAACCAGGTTGCAGAAGGTGGAGCAAACGCTGTTCTGTTGCATAAAGGGATTATAAGAGCAGGGTACAGAGGCTACGGCAAGGACATAGGCCTGATAATGCATCTTTCCGGTAGCTCAGTTCTTGGACCAGACCCCGACGACAAGGTTTTGGTCGCCGATGTGTTGGAGGCGATCAAGATGGGCGCCGACGCCGTCTCGATTCACATTAACGTCGGCTCCAAAACTGAGCCGGCACAGCTAAGGTTACTCGGCGACATGGCCAAAGTCTGCGACGAATGGGGCATGCCTCTGCTTGCAATGGTGTACCCCAGAGGCGAGAAGATCATAAACCAGTACGATATGGAGGTTGTCAAACACGCTGCGCGCATAGGCGCGGAGCTTGGAGCCGACATAGTCAAGACGAACTACACGGGAAGCGAAGAAACCTTCAGGGAAGTCGTCAAGGGCTGCCCAGTTCCAGTCGTCATGGCGGGCGGACCTAAAACCGAAACAGACCAAGACTTCTGCCAGATGGTCTACGACTCGGTCCGCGCAGGCGGAGCCGGCGCCGCGACAGGAAGAAACGTCTTTCAGCATAAGAAACCCGCAAAGATGATCCAAGTCCTATGCGGAATCGTCCACGAAGGCTTGGACGTCAAAACAGCCCTCAGAAAGTACATGCAACAGACGCACCTATAGAAAGCTTTATATAAAAAAGGGCTCGCCTATTCTTGCTTGTGGTGTGAAGTGAGGGATCGAGTTCACACGAGGCGGTCGCGTTCATCCCTAGCCCATGCAACCTTACGTTGAGCTCTACACCACGCAGACGGTTTATCTATCTGACCGGCTTCTCCGAGTTAAGTTTCACTTGTGCCGTGCCATTATTATTTCTTCCTAAACTATGCAGAATCAAGGTGATGTATGATGAAGAAGGTTAGGATAGCAGTACCAAAGGGACACTTAGCAGAAGGAACGTTCAGTACGTTAGAGCGCGCCGGATACGTGATATCAGGTGGTGAGGACACCTACCGACCTGCCCTAAATGACCCGAAGATAGAGCTGAAGGTTCTTCGACCACAGGAAATCCCGATCTACGTTAGCGAAGGACTCCAGGACCTAGGGATCACTGGACTCGATTGGCTACGTGAAACAGGCGCCAACGTTGAGGTTCTTCTCGACCTTGAATACTCCCGGGTCAGGCTTGTGATCGCTGTGCCGAAGCCTTGGACGAAAATAAACTCGCTATCGGACCTTCTGGAAGCGTATGCTAGTGAGGGAAGACCTTTGCGAATCTCCACGGAATATCTCAACCTTTCGGCCGAATACCTCAAAAAGAACCGGGCCTACCAGCAACTCTACGGGAACAAGGACCCAGTAACGATTACGCCGTGGTGGAAGAAAGGCGAGAACCAAGACGTTGCCCTGTTCCTTTCTTTCGGTGCGACTGAAGCAAAGCCTCCTGAGAACGCTGATGCCATAATCGATGTTGCCGAGACGGGTGCCACGCTTGAGCAGAACGACCTGAAACCGATCGAAACAGTGATGGAGTCCACCACAGTCTTGGTGGCCAACAAGCAAGCCCTGAAAGACCCGGAGAAGCAAGAGAAAGTTTTCGACATCCTAACGTTGCTAAGGGGGGTGGTTGACGGGAGAAAGAAGCTTCACATATTCGTGAACGTAAGCAAGAAGAACCTCCGAGAGCTTCTGAACAGCCTGCCAGCATTGAAGAGACCCACAGTCTCGCGGCTTTCAGACAGGAACTGGTACTCAGTGAACACAATCATCGAGAGAGACCGTTTCTTAGAGCTGCTTCCGACCTTGAGGAGACTAGCTCAAGGACTGGTCGTCTATGAACCCCGGCAAGTCCTTCCGCTTGACGAGATAAGCCTAGAAGAAGGGGACGAGAAGTGAGCAGCAAACTGAACCTCAGAATGCTGAAAACCTCAGATGTGCCCTCAAGTGTCCTAGAGAAGAGATGGCCAAAAGCCAGAAGGCATGATCCTGAACTCGAGAACTACGTGAAGGCCATAATCGAAGAAGTCAGAAGAAGAGGCGACGCTGCGTTGGCCGACTTCACAGCGAAACTTGACGGTGTGAGTTTGCAGCCTAGTCGTCTACGTGTAAGCCCAGAGGACGTCGACAACGCTTACAGAAAAGTCGGTGAGGAGCAGATAGCCGCGATCAAATATGCGAAGGACCGCGTGGCAAAATTCCAGAAGAATCTTTTGAAACGAAGCGATTTCGAGTACAGATTTGAAGGTGTCAAGATTCGAAGCTGTGCCGCGCCGCTCAGACGAGTCGGTTGTTACGTTCCAGGGGGCCGAGCGGCTTACCCTAGCAGTCTCGTCATGACAATCGTGCCAGCCAAAGTTGCCGGAGTGCAGCAGGTCGTTGTGTGCTCGCCACCCAGAGAAGAGGGCGAGATCAACCCGCTGATCCTTGTGGCCGCAGACGTTTGCGGGGTAGACGAAATCTACAGAGTCGGCGGAGTTCAGGCGATCGCGGCTTTGGCTTACGGAACCGAGACCATCCAACCCGCAGACAAGCTATTCGGTCCTGGCAACAAGTATGTCTTGGCTGCAAAAATGCTTGTTTCACACGACGTCCCCATTGATATCCCTGCCGGCCCAAGTGAGATAGTCATCCTTGCTGATCGATCAGCCCAAGTCAGAGCTGTTGCACTTGACATGATTTCGCAAGCCGAGCATATGGACGGTGTCTCGGTTCTGATAACGCCTTCTAGGAGGCTAGGGCAAGCCGTTGCCAGCGAACTGGAGCGGATGGCTTCGTCTCTGCCGAATAGGGAAATAGTTGTTCCGAATCTGTCAGAGAACGGGTTAGTTCTTTTGGCCAAAGACCTTGAGGAGGCTATTGGGTTTGTGAACGATTTTGCGCCTGAACACGTCGAAGTGATGGTGCGAGATGCTTGGCGTGTCGCCGAGAGAATCACATCCGCAGGTCTTGTGTTGGTTGGCAGACACAGTCCCGTCTCTGCAAGCGACTACTGTCTAGGAACGGTTCACATTCTACCTACAAAAGGCTTCAGCCAAGTCTACTCAGGCCTTTCTGTCCTCGATTTCATCAAGCGGTACAATATTGTTGAGTGTTCAAAGGAAGGCCTCGAAAAAGCAGGGACTCACATAAGAGTCCTAGCCGAGAGCGAGGGCTTGATAAATCACTGTCTGGCTGTGAAAGGAAGGTTGGAAGATGCCTGAAAGGAGGAAAACTGTGCTCAGGGAAGTCTTAGCAGAGTCACAGAGCTTGGGGACTTACGACATGGGCGAGACCATCGAAGGTCTGGCACGCAAGTTGGGCAAGGAACCTTCCGAGATCTTGAAGCTTAACTCGAACGAGAACTTCTTTGTCCCACTCGACTTTCTCAGAAGCGCATTGAGGGAAGTCGCGAAAGAGGTTGATCCCAGGATCTATCCTCGAGACGAGTTAGGAGAGCTCAAGGAAGCGCTCGTTCGATATGTCAACGTCTCGCCGGAGCATATTGTGATTGGCACAGGAAGCGACCAGCTAATCGATCTTGTGACAAGAATGGTTCTGGAACCTGGCGACGAAGCTCTTTCGATCGCTCCAACCTTTTCCATTTACGAACGTTGCGTAAGGATTCAACGAGCCCTCTACAGGTCAGTTCCACTAAGAGGGGATTTTTCGCTTGACACCGAAAGGATTTTGGGATCAGTCACGCCGAAAACGAAGCTGCTTTTCATATGCTCCCCCAACAACCCAACGGCGAACCAGTTCAGTCGCGGAGACATTGAGCTCTTGGCAGACCAGTTCGACGGGCTAGTAGCCGTTGATGAGGCCTATGTCGATTTCTCGAACGGCTCCCTAGTAGACCTCGTGAATGACGTCGGGAACCTCATCATCTTCAGAACCTTTTCCAAAGTCTTTGGACTGGCTGGTTTGCGGCTGGGCTGCGCGATAGCGAATCCTGAACTCACGAAGGTCATAGATGAAAGGTATCAAATGCCTTACACGGTCACGATCACCGCTGTGAAAGTGGCTCTGAAACTCTTGGACAAGATCGGAACTATAGAGAAGTCCATTCGGGAAATGAAGTCTGAGCGGAACAGACTCACGGAACGACTGAACATGCTCATCGGGGTCCACGCTTTCAAGTCAGAGACCAACTTCGTGCTCGTCCAACTTGAGAGAAACTCAGATGAAGTCTACAAGGCTTTGTTGGAGAAGGGAGTGATCGTGCGGAACCTAGGCACAGTCCTTCACTTGGACAACTGTCTAAGAGTTACTGTAGCGCCGCGTCCAATGATGGCAAAGTTTTCAGCAGCACTGAAAGGGGCGCTAATTGATGTTGCCTGAAGGATATGTTGTGCTGAACTTCGAAGGCAACAAAGCCTATATAAGAAGGGACAGGCTGTGGCAGCTAAGAAGAGTCTGTGCCGCGGTTTTTGACTGTGACGGAGTGCTCCTTGATATAAGAGACTCCTACAACAAGGCCATTTCGAAGGTAGTTGCATTCGTGCTCGAAGGGTTAACCGGATACCCCTTCCCCGTGGACCTGGTCTCTGACGAGATCATATTTCTCTTCCGAAAGACGGGGGGCTTCAATAATGACTGGGACACAGTCTACGGAGTCCTCATGTTTGTCCTGTCCGGCTTAACGGAAAAACTCAGAGGCAAACTCAAGCGACTCCTAGAAAGAACGGGGCGACGACAGTGTGCTTTCGAACGTTTCTTTGAGGTAACGCAGACAGCCAAGGAAGAGCTCAAGTCGTTTGGTTCCGGTGAGGGCGTCTTCGAAGGACTAGCTGAAAGACTGAAGGGGTTCGCAAGCCTTCTCGATGCGACGGGCGCGGCATCCGTTGATAGGAACCTACTGACGGCCTCTGGATGGTCTGAAGACTTTGCGGACTACTACAAAGCATTGAAACGCTTTCTTTACCATTCTTCGGAGGTGGGCAGAAGTGTCATCCCCACGGTCTTCGAAGAGTTCTTCTGTGGTTCAGGACTGTTTCGAGAGATGTACGGAATCGAGCCAAGGTTCTGCAAAGACCTCGGTATGGTCGAGAACGAAAAAGTCATTGTCCAGCGCGAGACCCTGGGTTGGTTGGCGTCCATCTTTGGAAAGCACAACCTAGGCATCGCTTCCGGCAGTAGACCTCAACCAGCAAAGCATGTTATGGGAGACCTTCTGGGCAAGTTCAGGTCTGAGGCCCTAGTCTTTCTTGATACTATGGAAAGGGCTGAACGTGAGAGGTCAAACAAGGAGGGACGATATGTTAGTCTGAAGAAGCCGCATCCTTTCTCGCTTCTTAAGGCCGTTGAAGCCTTTGACCCCTTCGATTTCGTCTTGTATGTTGGAGATTCCATGGAGGATGCTATAATGGCGCGTGAAGCTGCGAAGGTTGCCAACCATTTCTTGTTCGTCGGCGTCTACCATTACACTGGTCTTGAACAGTCGGTTCTGTGCAGTTTTCTTGAGGCGGGTTGCGACATGGTTATACCTTCAGTCAACGAGCTACCTTCTGTGTTGGAGGCATTAAGGAGAGAGAAAAGGTGAGAGAAGGCGAAGTCACTAGAAGAACGAGTGAGACAGACATCTACGCAAAGGTCAACCTAGACGGTCAAGGTTTGGCGGAAGTGAAAACTGGCGTCGAGTTTCTTGATCACATGCTTAGGTCTTTGGCAACACACAGCCTGATCGACATCACTGTGAAGGCCACAGGCGACTTGGCTCATCACATGCTCGAAGATGTGGCAATCTGCCTTGGTGAGGCACTGTCAAAGGCTTTGGGTGACGCCAAGGGCATAGCAAGGTTTGGGTATGCAATGGTGCCCATGAACTGCTCCTTGGCTTTTGCTGCCATCGATCTTGCGAGAAGGCCTTACGTGGTGGCAGACTTGAAGCTCAGAGGCAAGAAAATTGAGGACACTCCTTGCGAAAATATTCAGCACTTTCTGGAAACCCTTGCTATGGCGTTGCGGGCAAATGTGCACATCTGGGTTCAGTACGGAACGAATGACCACCACAAGGCTGAGGCAGCCTTTAAAGCGTTGGCGTTATCGCTTAGGCAAGCCGCTTCAATTGATCCTAAAAGGAGCGGAGTTCCAAGTTCCAAGGGGGTCATCTAGAATCCCAAAGGCAGCCGTGATCGACTATGGCATTGGCAACCTCTTCAGCATCAGTTGCAGCCTACGGAAGGTTGGGGTAGATGTCGATATCGTTTCGGCTTCGCAGAGAGTAAGAGACGTTGATGCCGTAGTTCTTCCTGGAGTTGGCAACTTCAAGGCGGGATCACAGAATCTAATGGCCTTTAGGCAAAACATACTTGGCCCGGTTGGAAACGGAGTTCTACTCTTTGGCGTATGTTTAGGTATGCAGCTCCTATTCGAGAAGAGCGAGGAAAGCGCAGGGATAGGTCTAGGCTTGCTCAAGGGGCAGGTCGTGAGGCTGCCTAGACAAGTGAAGACTCCACATATGGGATGGAATACACTTCGAATCTCCAAGCCTAGCAGTTTCTTAGAAGGAGTCAACGAGAAGGACTACTTCTATTTTGTGCACAGCTACTACGGTACGCCTTCGGAAAGCGATATTGTCATAGCAAAAACTGACTATGGCCTGAGCTTTCCTTCAGTTGTTGCGCAAGACAACATTTATGGCACGCAGTTTCATCCTGAGAAGTCAGGAAAACTGGGCCAACGCGTGCTTGCGAACCTTGTAGCCATCATCAAAAGATAGGAGAGGGCGACTGGCATGGATGTGATCCCCGCCGTCGACATAATGAATGGCAAAGTGGTCAGGCTTCCCAAGGGGGATCCCAAGTCAGCGGTTTCATACGCACATCTAGGCGATCCTCTGACACTTGCGAAGAGATGGGAAGCTGAAGGCGCACAGATCGTCCATATTGTAGACTTGGATGCCGCTCTGGGACAGGGAAGCAACATGAAAGTGATCGAAGAAATCGTTGAAGCCCTCACTATTTCAGCTCAGGTAGGTGGGGGAATCCGAAGCCTAAGCGCAGCACGTGCACTGCTCAACAAAGGCGTTGGTAGAGTGATCTTGGGTTCGCTTGGTTTTGAAGATCCATCAGCCGTGAAGGCTCTCCTCAATGAGTTCAGCGATGCTCGTGTCATCGTTGCCTTAGACAATCTTGGTGGCATAGTCATGGTTCGCGGCTGGAGGGCCTCTTCAGGCATTACTGTAGATGAAGCTTTTGAGAAGTTTCAAAAGCTGGGAGTCAAGTTCTTCTTCGTGACCTCAGTGGAACATGATGGAATGTTGTCCGGTCCAGACCTTGCCACGTTAGGTAGGTTGTGCGAGAGAGGTGTAAGCGTGATTTCGGCGGGCGGCGTAGGAGGTCTGGACGACCTTGTCGCCCTGAAGCGTTTAGGCGTTAGAGGCGTTGTTGTTGGGAAAGCCCTATATGATGGTGTTTTCAGTCTAGGTAAAGCCTTAAGAAGCGTTGGAGAGGAATAAGGAAAGCGGAAGATGGCAACATGGTTTTGGCAAAAAGAATTATCCCCTGTCTCGATGTTGATCGCGGCAGAGTTGTCAAGGGGATCAACTTCGTGAATCTTAGGGACGCGGGGAGCCCGGTTGAACTCGGCAAAAGGTACAGCGACGAAGGCGCAGACGAACTTGTCTTCCTGGACATAACGGCCTCACCCGAGAAAAGGGACATACTGATTGATGTCGTGAAGTCTGTGGCGGCTGAGCTGAACATCCCGTTCACAGTCGGGGGAGGAATCAGAAGCGTTGAAGACGCCCGCTCAGTCCTGTGCAACGGCGCAGACAAGGTCTCAATCAACACGGCTGCTGTTGAGAACCCGCCTTTGGTTCGAGAGCTCGCTGAGACTTTCGGAAGGCAATGTATAGTCGTAGCAATCGATGCCAAGAGGAGGTACGAGACTCGCAAGGACAGAATCACGGTTGAATCGGTTGATGGTTCATGTTGGTTTGAAGTCTACACTTACGGCGGTCGGAAGCCTGAAGGAATCGATGCTCTGGAATGGGCCAGCGAGGTTGAACAATTGGGTGCGGGAGAGCTCCTTGTTACGTCGATGGACAGGGACGGGACTGAAGACGGATATGACCTTGAACTTAATCGTGCCATAGCTGAAA
>Ga0315307_1000489_pt1 | contig 17243 bp, 15 predicted proteins | sample TDP2_MG_FD_203079 | JGI IMG/M metagenome (GOLD analysis project Ga0315307, IMG submission 203079) | Freshwater sediment microbial communities from Lake Towuti, South Sulawesi, Indonesia - TDP2 | ecosystem: Environmental > Aquatic > Freshwater > Lake > Sediment | place: Indonesia: South Sulawesi... | reverse complement strand
TCCCCGTCCTTGGCCCATATCATGAACTTGTACCCTCCCAGTCCGTTGATGGTCCCAGTTCCCTTGAACTGGGCATTGGACCCGCCCTGGTTCACCACGAGCCAGTCATAGTCGTTGCTGTGGAAGTTCATGTCGCCCGCTTTGAAGACGAACTCGGTGTTGCCTTCGGGCATCTTGGTTTTCTTGTTGTACTTGGCGACGAAGCCGAAGCTTGCCTTGCCCTCTGCGGTTGGATCGGCAACGAGTCCGCCTGCGGGTGAATCGATCCACCCGCCTCCCGTTACGAAGCCTCCGGACGGGTCATAGACAACGATCATCCAGGTGTCTTGGATGCGTCCGCAGACGGAGGAGGCTGTGACGGTGTATATTGCTGGGCTCGTTGAGCTGGCTGTGACCGATGCTTTCCCTTCTGCGTCCGTCTTGTCCTTGGCGGGGTCTATGACTAGACCTGTCGGAGAACTGGTGAAGACAATGGGTATGCCCTCCGCAGGGTTTCCGTCGCTGTCTGTGAGTATCGCTGTCAGGCTCGCCGGCGTTCCAACCTCCACAAGAGAGGTTGATGCCGGGTCAAAGGCCAGGCTTAGGCCAGTGACGTCCACTTGCGGCTCGTATGCCACCCTGTAGGGTTGCCTGGCCTTGGTTCCTTTCACCTGATCATTAACCCTGACTTCCTCCGCCTTGAAGCGAACCTTGGCCCAACTGGCCACGAGCTTCTCGAAGTCGCTGCCCTTAGTCTGGGGAGTCAAGCCAGCTTTCCCCCCTTTCGGCTCGGTGCCGTATGGCTGATAATGCTTATGTGGCAGGGGCGCGCCATAGCTCGTGTCTCCCAAGTAGCGTTCGACCTCGTCCTCCGCGATGACCTTTGCACGGCCTTTCCACTCACCGGGATTCCCTCGTACACGGTTAGGCAGCCTTCCCCATTCGGATGCCCAGCTCCCTGATCTTCTTGAAGAGGAACGACTGCACCTTCGAATCCTGCAGGAGTCGGCTCATTGCCACGTCGGCCTCGGACCTGTCCTTCTCCGCCCTCTCCGCCGCCTCCAGGCTAAGGGGCCTTCCGCACTTGCTGCAGTAGCCTGATGTCGGCGAGTTCTTGTACCCGCAGAAGAAGCATTTCCTGACCTTGAAGGCCTCCTCCCGCTCCTTCTCCTCCTTGGCCTCGACGCCGTGCAGCTTGAGGAGGGCGCTGTCCACGTCCCGGCCCGAGAGGTGCACGTAGGTCGCGGCCATATCGGATCCCTGGGTCCAGCCGAACATCCCCTTCATCTGGGCCTCGGTCAGATGCGTGGCTAGGTGGCTGGCCCGGCTGTGCCGGAAGATGTGGGGATAGACCCGCTTCTTCACCCCGCTCCTCTTCGCCAGGCGCTTGAACATGGCCCTCACCGCCGGGTATCTCAGCGCCTGGTGCTGGGCCCTGGGCTCGATCCCGGTCCAAAGCGGGCTGTCAGGGTTCTCCCTGTCCGGGTGGCTCTCGAGCCAGGTCGCCAGAAGGGGCGCGGACGCGACCAGCCTCACCCTCCTCATCCCGGTCTTCCCGGCCACGATCAGCCTCGCGCCGTGCTCGTGGAACTCGACCTGCTTGACCCTCGCGGACAGGATCTCGCCCGCCCTGCAGCCCGACTCGTAAAGCACCAAAACGAATGCCCGGTCCCTCGGGTTGTCCGCCGCCTCGACCAGGGCACGGATATCGGCCTCGGTGAGGACCTCCTCCGGGAGCTTCTTGTGGTTGTTCCGGGTGGTCGTCTTGATCCACTTCACCTCGGGCGGGTAGTCCTCCAAACCCCTCAACCACCGGTAGTACTTCTTGAGGGCGACCTTGAAGTCGTGCATCGCCCACTCCGAGTAGCCCCGGCCCTCCAGCTTTGACAGCAGCTTCACGACGTCCTGCTTGTCGGCGTCCTTCAGCGGCCTGCCCATGTTCCTGGCGAGCTGGGCCAGGAGCCTGAGGTAGTGTATCCTCCTCAAGGGGCTGAGGCCCTCCGCCGCGCACGCCGTGTCGAACTCGATGATGGCCAATCTGTCGTCGTAGCCTATCTTGGAGTCAGCCTTGATGGAGTTCAACGCAAGCTGCAGGCCGCGCGCCTGCTCGTGGACATCGATGGCCGCGGGTCTCGAGAGCACGCGATAGACAAGGTGAACGCTCCTTACAAATTGTGGGCTTCGAACTGGTAGTTCAGAGCCCCGGGCGGGATTCGGACCCGCGACCTCCTGCTTACCAAGCAGGCGCCATAGCCAACTAAGCCACCGGGGCACCCTTGGCCGTGCCTTCAAGAAGGGTTCTTCTCAGGGCAATGCCAAGTTCGAGCGTCCTCGCCGATTGCTCTAAAAACTCTTTTGCCCTCAGGAGGGAGTCCACCTCGACCCGGAAGGGTGCGTCAACGTACTCGATCTCCCACAGTATCAGGTTCTCGGGCTGTGCCGGTGCTAGTGCCAATCGCGCCCTTCCAGCTAGGGCATCGCGGACTTCTCCCTCCTCAAGATCCCCGGTGGCGACAAGCTCCATTGCCGAAATGATCTTGCGCACCTGGGTCCAGAGGAATCCCTTGGCCCTGAAGTACACACGGATCGGTCGTCCGTCCTGAACCCGGATCTCGTCAATTGACCTCAGCGTCGCTCGCTCCGAGGGCCGGCAGAACTGGGCAAAGTCATGCTCGCCCAGGAACATCTTGGAGATGGACTCCAGAGCCGACGCACCCACGCCAGGGTTGTCGAAGAGGTACAGGTAGGTTTTCGACCTTGCATGCGTCCGCGGGTTGAAGCCCTCATCCACCTCGGCCGAGGCCCAGGCGAAGATGTCGGGCGGAAGCTTTGAGTTCAACCTCTTCACGATTGCCTTTGCGGGCCCGGCCAGCCGAAAGGCTATCACCTGGCCGAGGGCGCTCACGCCGCGATCGGTTCTGGCTGCGGATGCGAACTCGGATTTCCCCGGGTCAGGCACCAGCCCGCATTCCTTCAGGGCCTGGATCACGCAGCCCTCCACCGTCAATCTGCCCGGCTGCCGCTGGTAGCCGTAGTAGCCCTGCCCGACATACCCAAGCTTGACCGCGACCTTCATGGGAGCCTCCACTAGCGGAGCGAGAGTATGATGATTATGATGGCGATGCTGATGAAGGCGACGCTCATCACCCGACCGAGCACCATGCCGATGACTATCACCGCCCCGGCGGTCGCCCCCATGTTCGTGAAGGCCGCCACCAGCAGGACCTTGGTCAGCCGGTTGGTCCAGAACGTGGACACCTTCCTTATCTCCCTTAGGCCATGGAAGTCCTTGACCTGGGGCGGGTTGACCAGGATCTGGACGTAGCCCGATATCCAGCCCGTGGCGATCAGAGGGTTAAGGATGCCGAACGGTGCTGCGACGAACGCGGCGGCGATCGCGAATGGATGGGCCAGGGCCGCAAGGGCTCCAAGGGCAGACAGACCACCCCCGATCCAGAAGAGCTTTGCCATGATGTCCAGGAACTTGTCCCACCCCTGGGAGTAGATCGTCCAGATGAATATGGCGAGGAAGGCGATTGGAATCAGGTAGCCGGCGAGCTTCAGCGAGAAGATGCTGCTCGGGATCTCCTCCAGCCCGGCCAGGTCCACCTGCCGGTCGCGCTGCAGGTTCTCCACAAGGCCGTTGAGGTGTCCCGCACCCACGACGGCGACGATGGTTCGGCCCGGAGTGGCCTTGGCGAGGTCGCGTATCTTGCCGGCGATGTAGACATCCCTCTCATCGACCAGGACCTCCTTGGCCTTGGGGGCCAGCTTGCCCAGCTCCTCCATCATCTCGGTGATTATGTCCTGTCTTTTGAGCATTTCGATGTCGATCTGCTGGCTCGCCTCCGAGGCCCCTAGGAAGCCGTAGACAAGCTCCTTGAAGATCCTGAACTTCTCCCGCAGGCTCATCTTGCTCCAGGCCCGCCTCAGGGTCACGGCGATCTTCCGATCGACAAGGGCTATCTCGGCTCCGATCTCCCTGGCCGCAGCTATCGCCCCGAGCATCTCGGAGCCCGGTTCGACCCCAAGCTCCTCCCCGATGCTCCTCTGTATCATGGCCAGGAACGACTGCCCAAGGAAGAAGTAGGGCTGCTCCCCCCGCAGGAGCTTCGTCAAGGGGGTCTGTTCCCAGCTCTTCCTGTCAAGCAGCACCTTGTAGCGCGGTTCGCACAGCTCCACCGCCACCGTCTGCGGCTCCTCCTCTAGGATGGTTCTCCTGACCTCCTGCACGCTCTCCTTGGAGATGTGTGCAGTCCCGACCAGAACAACCTTGCTTTCGCCGACGGATAGCCTTCGGATGTTGGGGTGCGCCGTGGCATCATCCATCTCAGTTCGCCTGGGCAGGGTCGCTTTGCCGAGGTCTGGGCATGATTATAATCTTTCCAGCGGCCAGCAGGGTCGGCATTCCTCTTGCCACTTCGCGCCAAGGCCCCGATGGCGGGTCGTTTCCCTCGTCCCACGCTTGTCTTCAGGGCACACCTTGATCACGGAATATTTTTATTCAATACTCCACTGCCCGGGCGGGGGTTAAGGTATGTCTCGACCAGCCAACAGCCGACTGATGTCCTGTTTGTCGCAACGAACGTGGAATCGTGTTGATATGAGGACTTTGACCCTCCTACTCCTCGGAGTTCTGGTGGCAGGTTTGGCGTCAGCCCGGTGCGCGGATGTGGCGTGGTGGAATCCATTGTGGCACTGCCGGTTGCCGGCCACGATCTCGTTCGGGAATGCTGCGAGGGAGAACTTCCCCGTTGAGGTGACGGTGAACCTGAAGACCAAGCTTGCGGAATCCGGACTCGTTGGCACCATTGATCGCGACTCGGTCAGGGTTGTCGATTCGAAGCTGAACGAGGTGCCATCGCAGGCCGATTGGGTAAACGAGACGACCGCTGAAGTTGTCTGGTTTGTGAACGGGACGGCAGGGTCGGAAGACACCTTCTGGATCTATTTCGACGTGCTGGAAAACGGCAAGAAGAGCTCGCCGAACTACCCAAGCGAAGTGATCTGGTCCGAAGCCGACCACACGCTCCAGAACAGCCGAATCAAGGCAGTCTACAATGGATACCAGAGTGCAATCACGGAACTGATCGACAAGGAGACAGGCGTGGATGTCGCAAACGTGATCTTTCACGTAGCTTGGTCATCGGTCCCCGGCTCCTATGGGACCGCAACAAACCAACTGTCGGCACAGTGGAGTATGTCTGTGGGGCCGATACGGGCGAAGGTGACCACGAATACCGACTTTGGCCCGGTGAACGTGACTGATATCACCGCCCGGGTAATATACTACATGTACGGGCGACTGCCAGCCCTCAAGATGAACGGCGTCTACGTCACGGGCGCCAATCCCTACCAGAACACAAACGTGATCCAGTCTCCGAGGGCACATCTAGTTGGCGGGCTCTTTGACAAGGCTTGCACGAACTACCCGCAAGATGGGGCGGTAACGCTGACGACCCAAGCTGGATGGAGTTGCTGGACCCATAAGACCGAGGAACTGCCCGTGACAGTCGTCGTCTGGGACTCAAACGCCAAGAACGGAGCCTTCGGCTTCACCGCCCTGAGGGATTGCCCTCCAGATGACCTGGCCCTCGCCCTCGGCCAGCAGTCGATATGTCTCGGGGACCAACAAGAACTGACGATTGTCAAGCTTGACTACAACAGACCGCCAGAGTTTCCTTGGTTTCCCAACCCCAACTCAGCATGCTCCTGGGGAACGAAGATGTTCACGTTTGCTCCGAGCAAGGAGGATGTCCTGCGGATCTCAAACTCTCTATCGTCTGCCGTCGGGGTGAATCTTGGGTCGGCAGCGACGGTTGTGGAGATCGGAATTTCCCAGTGTGCGGCTGTCTTTGGCCTTATCATCTTGGGCAGACTGCGGGTGCGGCGAGCCCAGCTTTGATGTCCGATGGTTGATGGTGATAGAGGTAGGTTGGGCATCATGGCCAGACGACGGCGGTTGCGTTCAGGGACCGGTTGGAGAAGAAGCACGTTCATGGGCTCCTAGGAGTTCTTGGGGCGATCCATTCGCAACCTGCCAGCGGGCCATTGCCCTCCATTGCCGTGTGTCAAGGGCGGACTGTGAGCCGCAAGCTAGCTAAAAGAATTATATTCAAAACACCTTCGGCAAGCGCGTGGACGCGGTCCTTCTCGCGGCTGGCAAGGGAACGAGGCTCAGGCCCCTCACCGTCAATCGTCCCAAGCCCCTGGTCCCCGTCGCGAACAGGCCTGTCATGGAATACCAGCTGAGGCTCCTGGAGAAGGCTGGATTCGAAACGGTCATCATCCCGTTGGGGTACCTGGGCGAACAGATCGCTAGCTACGCGGAGTCCTTCGAAAGCGAGCTCGAGTTCGAGTTCTCGTTCGAAAACATCCCCCTTGGGACGGCCGGGGCAGTGGCCAAGCTTCGCGACCGCCTGGACGGGACCTTTCTCATCATCAGCGGCGATCTGCTGGTCGACGTGGATGTCAGCGACCTGATGGATTTCCATCGCCGGATGAGCGCCTCGGTGACCATAGCCCTCACCCGGGTTGAGGATCCCACCCAGTACGGCATTGCCCTTCTCGAAGGGTCGCGGATATCCACCTTCGCGGAGAAGCCTGACCCATCGAAGGTCTTCAGCAACCTCATCAATGCCGGCATCTACGCGATGGAGCCGGAGGTGCTGGATGAGGTGCCGCCCAACGCGCAGTTCGACTTTTCCCTCAACCTCTTCCCATCGATCATCGACCGCCGGTACGTGGCCGGGTACCTCATGGAGGGCTACTGGAACGACATAGGCAGGCCAAGCAGCTACCTGCAGGCCAACGGCGATGCCCTGCTGGGCCGGTTTCCCCTGGACAAGTTCGTCCGCGAGCCGACGCTGCCCACAAAGGTGACCCCCGTGATGGGGAGGAGCTCGACCGTGGGCGACGTGGACATCTCCGGCCCGGTACTCCTGGGCGAGAACTGCCTTGTCGAGGGAGGCTCGGCCTTGAGGAGCTTCGTCGTGCTGGGCGACAACGTCTCCGTGGGAAAGGACTCCGTTCTGGATTCCGTCGTCGTGCACGGGGGCACCAGGATCGGTTCCTCGGCGAACGTCAGGCACTGCATAATCGGCCGCGGATGCGTGATATCGGAGGACGTGCAGCTCGCGGAGGGAACCGTCATCGGCGACGAGACCAGGATCGGCCAGGGCTGCCGGATAGGTGCGAACATGAAGATATGGGCCGGAAGCACGCTTGGCCCCAACACGATCATCATGCCCGACTGAAGGTGGCAAGCTTGGTTGATGCTCCTTCGGATTTCGCTTGGCTCGGGCCTCCGGGCAGACCTCTTGAGGACAGGAGCTGCCGGCATCCAAGCCCATGTGGCGCAAAGCCCGAAACCCTTATCTGTCGAACGGATCGAGGCCTGCAAGCCTCCATCCCACAAACGGTGATCGGATGACGCAATCATGCCTTCGTGTCGAGACGCGCCGAATAGTGGGCGATGCGAGCGCCCTGAACGCCTGCACGGCCGCAGCGTTGGGCTCGGGCTTCGGCCAGACGATCAGCTCGGGCAACGTCGTTGTCACGGGGAGGGACGGCAAAGGGTTCTCCAGGCTATTGAAGCGGGCCATGACCTGCGGCATAATGGAGAACGGCGTGGAGGTCCTGGACACAAGACTTGTGCCCCGTTCGGTGACCCGGTACTGCGTGAGCGACACCGCCTCGGACTTTGGCGTCTATGTGGGTTTCGATTCGCGGAGGCCGGGTATCCTGGGGGTCACGTTCTTCGACGGCAAGGGGGCGTTTCTCGGCCAGGACATGCTTGAGGGAATCCTGGGGAAGATGGGCTGCCTGGGGAAGACGGCATCCGCGCGAGAGGTCGGGGACGTCGTCTTCTTCTCTGATGCGGGCCCGAGGTACGAGGCCGAGATCCTCAAGGCGGTCGATCTCAAGGCGATATCCGCTGCTCGGCCCAAGGTCATGCTGGACTGCTCCAACGGGCCCGTGTCGGTCACGCTCCCGCAGATCCTCCGAAAGCTTGACTGCCAGGTCGTGGCCTCCCACGACAATCCGGCCGCGTATCTTGGGAGCAGGCCCGTTCTGGCCGATGATGGGCTCATGGCGGAGTTCGCCAGGAAGGTCAAGGACGGGGGGGCCGACCTGGGCGTCGCGCTGGATCCATGCGGTGAGTCGGCAAGGTTCGTTGATGATGAGGGGGCTATTTTGACCCAGAAGGACCTCGGCCTGATTCTGGTCGGGAACGCCGGGGTGAAGAGGATGGGCGTACGGCCCGAGCTTGGTCCGGAACTATCCGGCGCCGGGGTGGGAATCAGGATCCTGGAGGACGATGATCTGATCCTGCCAGGCGAGCTTGATGCCGCCCTGGGACAGGATGACGCCTGCTACCTCCGAGGCGGACAGAGAAGATGGTGGGATGCCTCGCCCGTGGCGCTCAAGCTGGTCGAGATCGTCTCGAAGGGGAAACGGATCTCCCAGCTCAGACGCGCCGCCTAGGCCCGTTCAGCTGTAGGTAGTACCTGTAGCCCTCCACCAGGGCCGTCTTGCTTGCCTCGAGTATGTTCTCCGACACCCCGACCGTGGCCCACCGCTTCCTGTCCGCCTCGAACTCCACGAAGACCTCCACCGAGGATGCCGTTCCCTCCATGTTTATGACCGTGACCTTGAAGTTCGTGAGGCTGACTTTCGCGCTGTTCGGGAAGAAGGGTTCCAGCGCCTTCCTCAGGGCGTTGTCCTGAGCATTGACCGGGCCGTCCCCTTCCGCTATCGTGTGTATGACCCTGTCCCCGACCTTCACCTTGACCGTGGCCTCGGCTATCTTCCTCCCGTTTGAATCCATGGATGAAAGGGTTCTCCATTCGGTCACGTCGAAGGTTCTCCGCAGAAGCCCCAGTTCCTCGGCCATCAGGAGGTAGAGTGTGGCATCGGCGTTGAGCAGGTGGTATCCCTGCGACTCCAGGTGCTTGACGCGCTGCAGGATCCTGGGGGTGGCCTCGTCCGACTTGTCCAGCTTGAGGCCGAACTCCTTGGCCTTGGACACCACTGCGGCCCTCCCGGAAAGCTCGGATACTGACAGCACGCGGGTGTTGCCCACAAGCTCGGGGTCCATGTGTTCGTACGAGCGCGGATGCTTGTTGACCGCATCCGCGTGAACGCCGCCCTTGTGGCTGAAGGCCAATGCCCCCACATAGGGCTGGTGCGGATTCGGCCTGGCATTGAGCAGCTCATAGAGGTAGTCCGAGGCCTCCTTCAGCTTCCTGAGTCTCTCCTCTCTCTTCCTGTCCCTCAGGACCGTCGCAACGCCGAGTTTGTGCTCCAGATTCGGCAGGACGGCGCAGAGGTCGGCGTTGCCGCACCGTTCCCCGATGCCATTCAGGGTGCCCTGGACGTGTTGCACGCCGGAGAGCACGGAAGCCACGGTATTGGCAACCGCACACCCCGAATCGTTGTGGCCGTGAAAGCCGAGTTCGGCCTTCACCTCCTCGCGGGCCTTCAATGTGATGGATGAGACTTCGCTCGGGAGGCTGCCGCCGTTGGAGTCGCAGAGGACGATGACCAGCGCGCCCGCATCCTCGGCGACGCGCAGGGTTTTGAGCGCATATCCGGGATTGTCCTTGAAGCCGTCATAGAAGTGCTCGGCATCGAATATCACGCCCAAGCCCCTGTCCCTGAGGTACTGGACAGAGTCCCGGATCATCTCCAGGTTCCTCTCCTCCGTGGTGCGAAGAACATCCGTCACGTGGAAGCGCCAGGACTTTCCGAATATCGTGGCAACCGAGACACCTGAATCCACGATTGATGCAAGGTTTGGATCGCTGCCCGGCTTGCTGTCCTTCCTCATCGTCGAGCCGAAGGCCGTCAGCTTGGCCGAGAGCGAGTAGTCCCTGATCTTCTTGAAGTACTCGATGTCCTTGGGGTTGGAGGCCGGCCAGCCGCCCTCGATGAACTGAACGCCGAGCTCGTCCAGCTTCAGGGTGAGGTCGATCTTGTCCTGAAGCGAGAAGGTGATCCCGGTGGTCTGCGAGCCGTCCCTGAGGGTGGTGTCGTAGACGTCTACATGCGAGGGGAGTTGCTTGCCCATAGCCATCGCTTTCTGGAGGGGAATGCCCAGGCGACTGCCTAATTGGCCGGAGGAAACTTAATTAGTGTTTCGCGCTCGGCCGCGATGTGGCTTCCGTAGCGTCTTTCGGTGCAGCATCCTGGAATGCTGGCCATGCCTGCCGGGCTGGAATGCGTTGGGGCTGGAACACCGTTGTTGGCGGAATCAGGGGATACCGGTGCAAAGGCCCATCATGGCCAAGGAGCCGGCGCCATCCGGAGCGACAGTTAAGAGGCAGAGGGGATGTACCGGAAAGATCGTGAAGGCGTTCGCTCCCGCCTTCGTGTCTGCCTGCCTTGTGCTTGCATCTATTGGGTGTGCCAGCGCACGCGAGCCCCGTCGGGATCCCTCAACCGGCAAGGTCAGACTTCTTTTCATAGGCAACTACGTGGGTCGGGATACCCCGGCCCGCGTTCTGGAGCATGAACCGCTGCTGCAGGTGAGGGGAGTCCCGGCCACGCTTGCGTGGTACCAGGAGAAGTTCATACGAAAGTTCATGCGGATCTACATGCCGCGAACCTACGAGGATCTCTCAACCAGGAATGATGTGGTCGTCTTCAGCGACGCGGGCGTGGGCTTCTTTGAGGCAAGACACTTCACGTGGTTCAAGGATGCGGTGCTGAACGAGGGCCTTGGCCTGGCGATGATAGGCGGGGTGGAAAGCTTCGGCGCCGAGCCGGGCCGGCCACCGTGGATCGGCACCAAGGTCGCGGAGATTCTGCCGGTCGAGGGGGTCTACCAGAGCTTCAACGGGGCAACGGGCAGCGTGGAGATCGTGGACCCTGGGGACGAGCTCATAGCCAGCCTGCCCTGGGACACGCTCGTTCCACCCCTCAACACATTCCTGAGATTCAACGACCTCATCCTCAAAGACGGTGCCCATCTGCTGGCGGTCCTGAAGGTGGGAAAGCAGAGCTATCCGTTTCTCGCCACATGGACGCAGGGCGCCGGCCAGACCCTCGCGATGGGAGCGGGCTGGCACCCCGCGGGCGGGGTGTACTTCATGAGATGGGAGTACTACGGGGATTATGCGAGCAACCTCGTTCTGTACGTGGCCGGAGTGAAGGTCCCAAGCGAGCATGGGTTGAGGCACGTCTACAAGGTCCAGGTAACGCAATACCAGGGGGCGAAAGCTCTTCTGATGGCCACCCTCGAGTTCGTTGAGAAATTCAACGCCGACACGCGATCTCTGGTCTCAGACCTCGGTATGAACAACGATCGCTCAGACGAGGCGGAGCGTCTGTACATCGAGCAGGACTTCCAGAGGGCGACCTCTCTGATGGAAGACGCCATCGAGCGATTGGAGGAGCTCACAGTGAAGTCCCTGAAGCTCAGGGACCGCGCTCTTCTCTGGGTCTACATTATCGAGTACCTGGTTGTGACTGCGACCTGCCTCATCACGGGTACCGTGGTCTACACTCTGATGGTGAAGCGTCGCCTATACCGAGAAGTGTACTTCACAAGAGGTAGAGGAGAGAGGCTCTAGACTTCAGGCACAGCTTCATGACAAGAATCGCCGTGGCAGTCCAACCTGCGGCAAGTCCATGCGTCTGGATTCCCCCCTTATGGGAAAGAAGTGGACAATGTGCAGCAGCGCGAAAGGCTCTCCCCGGGGGCTGTGCTCTGGGCTCTCTCCCAAGGCCGCTCTCGTTGGGGAAGAGGGAACCACCGGGTCCCGATTCTGTGGCAGCGGCTGGACCATTGCGGATTTCGGGAATGCAGAGCCTGAGTTGAAGAAGCCCAATATTAGATTGCCCCCTTCCTACTGGCGCGGGCAAGCCCTCCGGAAGCGCGAAGGGTTCTTCCCTGATTGGAGGGGGGTGCCAACCCTTCCGGCGTCGGGGGGCTGCCTTGGTCCAATGGTTGCGCGGATCCCCTCGCTCAACCCCCTGAATCCGTGGTCGACTGCCGTTATCAGGGTTCGGCAGTGGCTGTTTTGGCATCATCGATCCGGGGATTTCCTGGGTCATGGGGCTTGGCGGATGGCAGAGCGGACCAACCCGTCATAGAGCCCGGTCCCGCCGAATCGGTGGCATAACCACGATTCTACGCATCTCTGGCACGGTAGGATCAGAAGGGTTCCTACCCCGTCCGTGGTGACATGGGCAAGAAGCAGATGGAGGAGGAATACCAAGTCAGGAAACTGACCCCTGCTGACCTCCCTGGCGCCATACGTTGGATGGCTGACTGTTGCTACGGGGGAGACGTTGAGCAGGGTAGAAAGCATTTCGAGGATCACTTCCATGGTGGCACGACGTTCGCTGCTATGCGTGGAAAGGAGACTGTGGGCTTTGTGACGATTCGTTGGGTCCGCAGATCATTGGAGAGGGCAACGGGTGAGAGGATCCCTTTGATCAACCAGATGGAGGCTGCTGATCCCCACAAGTGGAGGTGTCTGGGCAATCGCCTGATGGCGGCTGCGGAATCCCGGATGGCGGAGCGTTCGACCTAGGCAGCTGTTCCGGTTGGGCTTGGTCAAGCCCATGGTCCTGCCCAGCGCCTCTACGTGAAGCTTGGGTTTGTCCCTGACGGGCGTGGGGCTTACAAGGGAGATGTTCCCCTCGACATCTGGGCCTAGTTCACTTTGGGTTTTGGCAGTCATGTCTTCCAGCACTTGCCAAAGCTGCCTACGGACCCTGCCCCGATCCCTGATCACAGTTCGTAGAGGTGCAGATCGATGCCCTTGATTCTCTCGAAATCCTTGTCCCGAGTCACCAAGGTAAGGCCCCGGTTCCTGACAATGCCTGCGATCAGGATGTCTATGTCGGCCAACAGCTTGCCTTCGCTCTTCAGCTCGCGGTAGATCCGCCCGGCCTCTGCCCCGTCTTCTTCCTCCAGTGAAAGAATCTCCTTTCTGAAGAGCGGTTCCACCTCTTCGGAGAACTTCAACAGCTCGTATAGACAGGGCGTTCCAGTCAGCTCCCTGCCCCTGATCCTGCCATGGATCTCGATGGCCTTCTTCTCCTGGTTGATGAGGTCTATTATGAAGCTAGTGTCGAGAAAGTGTCTTTTCACGGGAAGCCTCGCCCCCTCTCATCGTCCGGTCCCGCTTCACCTCTTCCCAGTCGAGCTTCAGGGGGAGTGCGATCAGATCCGAGAAGTCATTCCGAGCGGGCTCCGTCAGTTTCATGATCACCTCGCTGAAGCTGTCGTTCTCTTTCTTGAGTGCCTTGAGCCGCCTGTACGCTTCATCCTTTATGGTTATGGTCTTTGTGGCCAAGTCGATCACCGATCGTTCTACGTGTACGTGTACGTATACTTGCATATATCGCTTTCCGCACCCGATGCTGCGACATTCCGACGGTCGTGGTGTCAGGTATGTGACTTCGCTTTTCAACCGAGACGTCGTCTTCGCTGTGCGCAGAGACGATGCGAGGGGGGATTTGAACCCACATTTGCCGGTAATGGCGCGCCACGGTGATGGAATACCTCCCTCAACTACTTGGCTGGGAAAACGGGTGCAGAGATGTACGAGTCGAACCAGCGGCAAGAACATCTGATGAGAATGACCTGCCCAGTATCGCCCAGTCATGAGAGGTGGCGGAGGACTCCGCCTTCGGCTGCAAGCAGGGCTGTGGAGGAAAGGACCTCTACTGCCTCACCGCCAATGTTCAGTGTCACCCCAGACCATGACATGGCCAACTCCCTTTCGGAACAGACGGAACAACAGGCCCTCCCGATGCAGGATCAATCGGTTCCGCTCGACGACTATGACTGGGGCCCAGAATGACCTTCCTGCTCAGTCCCGATTTCAGGGAGGATGTTGGATAGGCTCTCCACGACAGACCGGAGGAGAATCAGGGATGCGCTGCGAGATGCAGACAAGCCCCCAACCAGAGAAGGCGCAGGCCCAGGCGCGGGCTACCCGCACCCATCTAGGTAATTAAGTGAGAGTGAAGCCTCGACCCGGCGTCCATTTGCAGATGTTCTTGCGGTGGCGGACGTTTCTCACGAAGATCGTGTCGGTCTCGTGGATGATGAAGCCTATTGGCCTATGATCACCGATCCTGAGTTTGTGCTCGTCTCGGCCCACGAGCCTCGTGAAGTAATGCGTTGGATCGCCGACAGCCTGCTCCAGCTTTGAGACGATGCGCTCGATGGCGTCTTTCTCGAGACCATACAATTCCTTTAGGGCGGTTTGGGACCACTCAATGCGCCACATGTCTCACGACAATCCTTGGCGTTTTTTGACGTCGTCGTGGCTTGCGGAGCGTCCTTCCCTGAGGTCGATGAGGGAGTCCAGGAGGCCGACGCGGAAATCGTCGGTGTACTTCCCCTCCTCGTCCCCCTCGGGCACGATTTCCAGGAGCTTGTTGATTATCTCGTCATATGTCTCCCTAGGGCTGCTCTTCAGGTGAGCCAGGCTTTCCCTGGTGCGTGGAAGTATCTGGATGCTCGTGTATTTCACCATAGAAACACCATGGAGTAATCATCGCTTATCTATAGATGGGTTTCGCAATGGTCGGCTATGGGACAAGACTACTTCTGAGGGGTTTTCTCCTTCAAGATTTTTTCTGAACTTATCGGCAAGACGAGATGGGGGGCGAGGCAAATCCGGAGGAAGGGATACCACATTTCAGCTTCGGGGATATTCCCCGGGGCCGGTTCCATGGCGACTCCGCTGAAGCGCCCTATCTCTCCCGAACGGCCGCTTCTGATCATCATGATCAAGCCAGCCCAGTCCTACGAGCAGGAGGCGGCCGACCTTGTGCGCCTCTGGGATGGCTTCGATGGGTTCCTGCAACACCACGTGACCGTGCAGATCGAGGGCACGGCCGGTAATGACTTCGAGCGGTGCGAGACGGTTCTTCGCTACGCCGCACCGGCGGGGATCCCCATCACGCTCCAGATACAGGGCGACAACGGCGACCGACAGGATACCATGCCACCCGGACGCGTTCGGGATTTCCTCGACCGGTACGACAACATCATCGGCCTCCAGATAGTCGAGGCAAGCCAGCGGACATTCGTGAACCAGCCTGCCGGCCCCGAATACACCATGGGGCGCAACGCCCGGTACGCCCGGGACATCATCGAGCTGGCGGGTGAGCGCGGCCTGTTCATGAGCTGGCAGCTCATGCGGGATAACTGGGCCGCGATCGGCTGCTCGGTCGACAACGAAGCGTTGTTCGATACAATCTCGAGCCACGCCGCCAACGTGATCCCCACCCACGAGATGAACTGCGAGTTCTGCAAACCGATAGACCACCTGGGTGCCATGGGATTGTGGATGAGCGGCGCGACGGCCCAGTGGGGCGTGGAGGCTCAGTCGTGGTACTGGTCGGATTGTGGATACAGTCGGCCGGGCTGCTGTTTCCCCGGCACCCTGGACATGCCGGGCGGGCTGTATGCGATCATGTTCCTTTTGGGGGCTGCTGCCGGGGCGAGCGTGTATTCGATCGAGCCGCCGAAGGATGCATGGGAAGGTCCGGACTCATGGCGTTTCACCGAACATATGGAGCCGCTTTTCCGCAGACTGGTCACCGAACGCCTGATCCCGACGCGTGAGGAGATGTTCGAGGCATGCCCCGTGGCATATCATCTACCGCTCTGCCGTCGTGCCGACGAGTACTACCGTGTGCTTGAGGATCTGGATTTCGACCATGCTGAGGGGCGTCTCATGCGGGCGATGAACGGAGTATATGACCGTTCTCGGGACGCAGAGCTCATCCCAAACGACCCTCGGTACGCGTTCATTCCGGTCCTGCCCGCAAGGACGCCGGACAGCGTCCTGGATCGATTCGATCTGGTCCTCAAGCCCGGAGACATCGAGAGCACCGAGCAGGCGCGGGAACTGATTGCCCCGTACTTCCCAAGGATCGACCACGGAAGTGCGTGGAGCACCAGGTCAGGACCGCTCATCTGTGCCGCCAATACGCATGAGAACTGGTACATTCCCGAGCGCACGAAGCTCACGGTCCCCCGACGCCCCGCTGGAGTACGGTTCGACGGGGCCAAGTTGTCGTGGGAGCCTTCGAAAGGGGACCGCGCCTGGAACGTCTGGCTGCTGCGGAACGGTGTCGAAACGCGGCTCACGCAGGAGCCCCTCACCGAGCCTTCGTACCGCCCTGCCGATGTGCAGGCGGGCGATCGGTACGCCGTTTCCGCCCTGACCGAGGCAACAGAGGTGATCGAGGCCACGCTCCACCTGCACGATCTGCTGCTTTTCTCTGCTCGTGAGAGCCGAAGATCCCAGTGGGTTGCGGCTTCCGGCAGTGCTGTGGAGCGGCACCGGTTCGGGGAGTCCACTCCGCCCATTTCGCACGAGGTGGCGGCGCGGGAGTTACGTTGCGCCCAGTGCACTCCGGTGGAGGACCTCGCATCCCCAGTGGTGGAAGCGGACGGCCTTGAGGGCGAGGTCATGGCGGCCATGACCGCATGGAAGGAGGCGATCGAAGCGGAAGACGTCGGCAGGACGCTGGCGTGGTATGCCAGCGACTACCGGGAGGCGGGTGGCAGAACGGTGGAATCGGTGCGGGTGGCGCTTCGGTGCCTGCTCTGGTCGCAGTTGCGCCAACGGTTCGGCTCCATGGAGAAGGAATGGGGCCGCGTCGCAGCGTGGCGCCGCCCCGTGGTGAGGCTGCTGACCCGGGCATGGGAGCGCGTGGAACCTGCGGAAGTTGTGGTGCTCACGCAGTATCAGCTCTGGGCGGGCGCTGGCTCGGACATGGAGCCGAGTGACATGCTCAAGCTTCCGTTCCACCGAAGCAACGACATGCGAATGACATGGAGACACACGGATGCGGGATGGCGGTTGACGAACACCGATCCTCCATTCCTGCAGGCCGAAGACCTGTTCCCCTATCGATACACCTACCAGGGCTGGTAGCGGAGACATCGCATTCAGAACTGAGACCCACACCCGCCCTATACCAAATCAATACGCGTAATGTACATTCCGTTCACGCGAAGATGATCGTGGATTGCGCATGTGGGGACCGGCCACCTTGCTCGCACGCGAACCCTTGAAGACGCCGTGCACGTTCCGCCTGCACACAGCGGGGAGAAGGCTCCTAGCATAAGCATAGACGAGTCGAGGAACAACATGTGCTGCGTCCAAACTTCTCGGAACGGGTTGGTTGCCGCGGGAAGGTGGCCATGGTGGCTTGGTTGGGACTGCCGCATGCAGCGATGGTGGTTACCTGACTGTCTCCGGGAGCAGAGGCGCAGGGCC
>Ga0315307_1000488_pt1 | contig 17253 bp, 14 predicted proteins | sample TDP2_MG_FD_203079 | JGI IMG/M metagenome (GOLD analysis project Ga0315307, IMG submission 203079) | Freshwater sediment microbial communities from Lake Towuti, South Sulawesi, Indonesia - TDP2 | ecosystem: Environmental > Aquatic > Freshwater > Lake > Sediment | place: Indonesia: South Sulawesi... | reverse complement strand
TACCCGGTTAATCAAGGAAGGAAGGACAGAGGCCATGGTTTCCGCGGGAAACTCTGGTGCAGTTATGGCCGCAGCATTGATGGTCTTGGGTAGGTTGCCGGGAGTCGACCGGCCCGGTATTGCTGTGTTAATCCCCACTATAAAGGGTCCCGGGGTTATCCTGGATGTTGGCGCAAACGTTAACTCGACGGCAAAAGACTTGCTCCAGTTCGCTGTAATGGGTAACATTTATATGAAAACAATTATGAAGAAGGAGGATCCCCGCATTGGACTGTTAAGTATTGGGGCAGAAGAGGTAAAAGGGAATGACGTGACTGTAGAGGCGCATCGTCTCCTGCGCCAGAGTGGATTGAATTTTGTCGGCAACATAGAGGGGACAGATATTCTAAAAGGAAAGGCCGATGTTATTGTCTGCGATGGATTTGTAGGCAATATTCTTCTTAAATTTGGCGAAGGTATAGCTGAAGAATTTATGAATGTGTTTAGAGACGAGATTCTCAAATATCCTTTCCGGAAAATGGCACTCTTATTGCTTAGAGGTGCTTTCAAAGATATCAGGAAGAAAATAGATTACGCCGAATATGGAGGAGCTCCTCTTTTGGGTGTGGATGGTTGCTCTATTATTTGCCATGGTAGTTCCAATGCTAAAGCAATTACAAGTGCTATCCGCGTGGCCGGAGAATTTGTAGAAAAGAGAATCAACCAACAAATAAAAGAGAGATTACAGGAGTTCTGAACAGTGGGAGTGCGAATAATAGGAACCGGATCGTACTTGCCAAAGAAAGTCCTGACCAACAAGGATCTGGAAAGAATTGTTGAGACTTCTGATGACTGGATTGTAACTCGTACGGGCATCAAGGAGAGAAGGATATGTTCCGATGATGAGGCTGCCTCGGACCTCGGAATCAAAGCAGCAGAGAGAGCATTAGAGAATGCTAAGGTAAAAGTTGGAGATATTGATTTACTCATTGTGGCTACGATTACCCCGGATATGCTCTTTCCCGCAACAGCTTGCATAATACAAGATAGGTTAGGTATAAGGAATGCTGCTGTTTTCGACTTGAATGCTGCCTGCACCGGCTTTATCTATTCTCTTGCTACGGCGCAGCAATTCTTGCTGACCGGAACATATAAGACGGCGCTGATCATTGCCACCGAGACCCTTTCCAAAATTACTGACTGGAAGGACAGGAACACTTGTGTACTTCTCGGCGATGGTGCAGGAGCAGCAATCCTGAGAAACGAGAAGGGCGATGCGGGAATTCTCTCTTCTTATTTAGACGCAGATGGCCGATATGGGGATCTTTTAAATATGCCTGCGGGAGGATCGAGAATCCCGGCAACTGTGACCTCGGTCAAGAAGAGACTGCATTATCTGAAGATGAGAGGAAATGAGACTTTCCGTATTGCTATACCGGAAATGGCGAACGCTGTAAGAATAGGATTGAAAAATTGTGGGCTTAAGATGGAAAATCTTGCTTTATTAATACCGCATCAGGCAAATATAAGAATAATTAAAGCACTAGCAAGAAGATTGTCTATGCCGGCAGAGAAGATTTTCATAAATATTGATAGATGTGCGAATACTTCAGCAGCCACGGTTGCTATTGCTCTGGATGAGGCAAATCGTCAGGGAAGAATCAAAAAAGGAGATATCGTAGAACTGGTTGCGTTTGGCGCAGGCTTTACTTGGGGCTCCTGTGTGATTAAATGGTAAAAGTTGCTTTTATCTTTCCCGGTCAGGGCTCTCAATATGTAGGTATGGGGAGGGAATTCTACGAAAGGTATGATGAGCCGCGGGAAATAATTAATCAGGCAAATGAGATTTTAGGTTACGACCTCAAAGAGAAAATTTTTTTTGGCCCCGACGAGGAGTTACAACAAACTTTAATTACCCAACCCGCCGTTTTCACCACAAGTGTCGTTTGTTTAGAAGTTTTCAAGAGAGCGGGAAGCCACTCGCTCCAGGAAGTTTTGAACCCCAAAATTGTTGCCGGCCATAGTTTAGGAGAATATACTGCTTTAGTTGCCGCAGGTGTTCTCAATTTTCCCCAGGGCCTTGCCCTGGTCCAGAAAAGGGCCCAGTTTATTCACAATGTTTCCCAGGAAAGGCCGGGAGTCATGGCAGCCATCATCGGACTGGAGAAAGAGAAGTTAGAAGAAGTTATCGAAGAAGTCAGAGGCGAGGAAGTACTGGAGGCCGTAAACTTCAATTCTCCGGCTCAGATAGTTATTGCGGGAGAATCAGGCGCTTGCCAGAGAGCTATAGAAAGAGCGAGAGCGAAGGGAGCAAAAAGGGCGGTAATTCTAAAAGTTAGTGGGGCCTTCCACTCCAGTTTGATGGCTCAAGCCAGGAAGAGCTTAGCCAGAGAGCTGGAGAATTATGAGTTAGGAGACCCAGCTGTTCCCGTGGTAACAAACTATAATGCGAAAGTGGCAACTTCCCGAGAAGAAATAAGAGAAGCATTAATCCGCCAAATAGACAGTCCTGTGTTATGGGAAGATTCCATAAAAGAGATGCTGGCAAGGGGCATAGAGATTTTTATTGAAGTCGGTCCGGGAAAAGTGTTAATTGGGATCTTAAACAGAATTGCCGCGGGTTTTTCCGGAATGAACGTGGAAGACGAGAAGAGTCTCAGGGGAACGCTTAGCGAATTAGAAGCATTCTTGTAGAGATAATTGGGACGTAGCTATAGAGCGATAGCTGTGCTAAATGTAGGGGGAATCCCGACGTATCGGGACGGTCGCCCGAATTTGTAGGCGCAATTTCAAATTGTGCGACGTTTGCAGGGAGCAAAGCTTACGCTTTGCTGCTACAGTAATTCCGTGGGGGGTGATCAACTTTGGATTTGAGAGGCAGGGTAGCGATTGTAACGGGAGGAGCGCAGGGGATTGGAAAGTCTATTGCTATTCAGTTGGCTGCGGCAGGGGCAAATGTGGTTATAGCAGACCTGGCAGAAGAAATGGCTAAGGCTGCCGCCGAAGAAATTTCTCGGAAAGGAACTGAAATTATCTCCATTGGAGTAGATGTTTCCAGCCTTTCTTCGGTTGAAGAAATGGTGAAAAAAACTCTTGACAAATTTGGCAGAATTGATATATTAGTCAACAATGCTGGAATAACCCGAGACGCACTGGTGATGCGCCTGAAGGAAGAAGACTGGGATTTAGTTTTGGATGTGAACCTGAAGGGAGCTTTTAACTGCATTAAGGCAGTTTCACCAGTGATGTTGAAGCAGAAGTCGGGAAAGATTGTTAACATTGCGTCAATTGTAGGGATAATAGGCAACATTGGACAGGCTAATTACTCGGCATCCAAAGGGGGTCTGATTGCATTAACCAAGACCTGTGCCAGGGAACTAGCCAGCCGCCAGATAAATGTTAATGCAGTGGCTCCAGGCTTCATTCAAACGAGCATGACCGAACGGTTGCCTGCGGAAGTGAAAGAAAAGTTATCTTCCCAAATTCCGTTCGGTAGATTAGGCAAACCGGAAGACGTGGCCAACCTGGTTCTATTTTTGGTATCTGAGGAATCCAGCTATATCACGGGAGAAGTAATCAAAGTAGACGGCGGCATGGCGATGTAGAAATCCAATATCATTTGTAGCATCGATTTGGTTACACAATTCTCTATGGAGGTGAAAGTAAAAAATGTCAGTTGCAGAAAGGGTAAAAGAAATCATTGTGGAACAGCTCGGGGTAGACCCGGAAGAAGTGACTATGGAAGCTTCGTTCGTTAACGACTTGGGAGCCGATTCCCTGGATACTGTGGAACTGGTGATGGCTCTGGAAGAAGAGTTCAATATGGAAATTCCTGACGAGGAAGCAGAGAAATTAGATACAGTGGGCAAAGCGATCGATTACATAAATAAACACAAATCTCAATCCTGAACTAACTGGAGAGAACCGCTACACAGCAGGGATTTTTAGCTTCGTAGCGGTTTTGTATTTTATTTTCTTTGTCCAAATCATTGGAGGCGGGATGGACCGGAGAGTGGTAATTACTGGATACGGGGTTATTGCACCAATCGGAATCGGGAAAGATGAGTTTTGGAACGGCTTGGTAGCGGGGAAATCCGGCGTAACCAGGATCTCCTCTTTTGATGCTTCTCAATTCTCCTCCCAGATTTGCGCTGCAGTAAAGAATTTTGAGCCAGAAAAATATATTGATAAGAAGAGGCTCAGAAAAATGGACCGATTTACTCAACTTGCGTTTGCTGCGGCCAAGATGGCCCTAGAGGACGCAAAACTGGATATGGAGAAGGAAGACCACTTTCGAGTGGGAGTTATCGTCGGCTCCGGTATAGGAGGAATCGCCACTGTCGCTAGCGAACACAAGACATTGTTAGAGAGAGGGCCGCGGTGGGTAAGTCCCTTCATGATTCCTATGCTCATTACGAACATTGCTGCGGGAGAAATCGCCATTGCCTATAATATTCAGGGACCAAACTATTCATTATCCAGTGCCTGTGCTACCAGCAATCACACCGTGGGAGATGCTTTGCGCCTCATTCGTTATGGCGATGCAGATGTAATCATTGCCGGTGGGTCAGAAGCGGCAGTTACTCCGCTCGGCCTCGCGGGCTTCTGTTCCGCAAAGGCGCTGTCCACTCGAAACGACGAGCCTGAACGCGCTAGCCGACCTTTCGACAAGGAGAGAGATGGTTTTGTAATGGGGGAAGGAGCCGGAATCGTAGTTTTGGAATCACTGGAGCATGCTCTTTCTCGTGGAGCTTCTATCCAGGCTGAACTCGTGGGTTATGGGGCTACTGACGACGCTTATCATATTACTGCTCCTTCTCCAGACGGCTTAAGTGCGGCTCGAGCTATGTCTAATGCTTTAGCTGATGGCGGTCTGAAACCTGAGGAAATCGACTACATAAATGCTCACGGTACATCTACTCCTCTAAATGATAAGGTGGAAACCCTGGCTATAAAGAAAGTCTTTGGAGAGTACGCTTATAAGATTCCGATTTCCTCGAACAAGTCTATGATTGGACACCTCCTGGGAGCAGCAGGAGTTGTAGAATTGATTGCTACGATTATTAGCATGGAGAAAGAGATTATTCCCCCGACAATAAACTATGAATTTCCTGACCCGGAATGCGACCTGGATTACGTTCCTAACAAGGCCCGCCCTAAAAAAATCGAAGTAGCCCTCTCTAACTCCTTGGGTTTTGGTGGCCATAACGCGACCCTGGTGGTAAGAAAGTATCGGCCAAACGCGAGGTAGTAGCCATTTCCCGGGCCGTGCAGATTTTCCCTGGGAATGGTCCTCAGGGTCTATCAGGCCTTTTCTGAAAAAGCGGACCTGTTTTGCAAAAATGGACTTGAAGAATCTCGAAAAAAAGTTGAAGATAGATTTTAATAATAAAGAACTCCTGCAGCAGGCTTTGACCCATAAATCTTATGCTCATATTTATGGAACAGAAGACAACGAGCGGCTTGAGTTCCTGGGAGACAGTGTGCTGAATCTCGTGATTTCTGAATACCTCTATGGACGTTATCCATCATATGACGAGGGGAAACTCACCAGGATGAAATCGAACCTGGTAAATCGAAAGTATCTTTTTCTCTGGGCGAAGAAGTTATCCTTAGGAGACTATCTATTAATAAGTGGGGAAGAAGAAGCAGCAGGTGGCCGCCGGAAACCTTCTATTCTGAGTAACGCCCTGGAGGCTCTCATCGGTGCAATTTACCAGGACCAGAATTGGGAAAAGGCAAGGGAGTTTGTTCTCGGCCATATTTCCGTTCTTAAAGGAACAAGGAAGCCAGATTATAAGAGTCGCCTACAAGAATTGGTGCAAAGGAGATATAAGGTCTTACCAGACTATAGGGTGAAGACCGAATCAGGCCCGGCCCATAAGAAATTTTTTGAAGTGGAAGTAAAAGTGAAAAATAGAGTTTTTGGCCGCGGGGCGGGTTGGAGCAAGAAGGCAGCCCAACAGGAAGCTGCCCAGCAGGCACTAAAAAAGATTACGACTAGGAAGTGAGACAATAGAAGTTTTCAAGTTTTCCGGAGGGCAAGATGGATTATTTTCTCACTGAAGAGCAGGAAATGATTCGCGAACTAGCCAGAAGGATTGCTGAAGAGAAGATAAAACCGGTGCGGGAACATTACGACGAGACTGAAGAGTTTCCCTGGCCGATACTGGGGGAACTGGCTAAAGCAGACCTTTGCGGAGTCTATATTCCCGAGGAGTATGGTGGAACCGGTGGAGGAGTATTTGATTTATGCCTTGCTGTAGAGGAACTGTGCAAAGTTGACGGCGGAATCGCTTTAATCTTAGCTGCCACGGCGCTGGCTACTTTTCCTATTCTACTCTTTGGCAATGACGAACAGAAGAAAAAATATTTACCGGATATTGCCGCGGGAAAGAAAGTGGCTGCCTTTGCTCTCACTGAGCCAGGCGCTGGGTCCGATGCCTCGGCTATCCAGACCGGTGCTAAGAGAGAAGGGGGAAACTATATTCTGAATGGCACGAAATGCTTCATCACTAACGGAGGTGAAGCCCAAATTTATATAGTGATTGCTATGACCGACAAGACGAAGGGTTCTCGGGGGGCATCGGCTTTCATTGTGGAAAAAGATACTCCTGGATTTTCTTTTGGGAAGAAGGAGAAGAAGATGGGCATCCGCAGTTCTCCGACAAGGGAACTAATTTTCAATGATTGCAAAATTCCCAAAGAGAACCTTTTGGGCAAGGAGGGACAGGGATTCATAATTGCTTTAAAGACTTTCGATGCTTCGCGGCCCGGGGTAGCTGCCCAGGCTCTGGGTATTGCTGCTGGCGCACTGGAGGATGCTATTAATTATTCCCGGGAGAGAGTACAGTTCGGGCAGTCTATATCTTCCTTTCAGGCGATTCAGCACCTTCTCGCCGATATGGCAACAGAAGTGGAGGCAGCTCGAGCTTTAGTTTATGCTACTGCCAGGATGATTGATAGGGACCCGAAAGTAAGGGTAACCAAAGAAGCAGCAATGTGTAAGCTCTTCGCTTCGGATATTGCGATGAAGGTTACTACGGATGCTCTGCAGGTTTATGGAGGCTACGGATATATGCGCGAGTATCCTATGGAAAAGAGAATGCGTGACGCAAAAATCACTCAGATCTATGAAGGGACAAACCAGATTATGAGAAATGAGATATCACTTGCCTTAATTAGGGAGGCAGCTAAAACGAGGAAATGAACTTTATTGTCTGTATTAAACAGGTACCGGGAACTACAGAGGTAAAGATTGACCCCCGAACTAATACTTTAATTAGGGAAGGAATAGAATGCATTGTAAACCCGTTCGATACCTATGCCATCGAGGAAGGTCTCAGGCTTAAAGAGAGAATGGGAGGAAAGGTAATTGTAATATCTATGGGGCCGCCCCAGGCCGAATCGGCTCTCAGAGAAGCCTTAGCTATGGGAGGCGATGAAGCTGTTCTCTTGACTGACCTTGCATTTGCTGGAAGCGATACCTTGGCCACTTCTTATACGCTGGCCTGTGGCATAAGAAAGATAGGAGAATTTGATTTGATTATCTGTGGCAAACAGGCCATTGATGGAGATACAGCACAGGTTGGTCCGGGGATAGCAGAGAAACTGGGAATTCCTGCAGTCACCTATGTAAAGAAGATAGAAGAAATAAGTGAGAATATGATGAGAGTAGAAAGAATGATGGAAGAAGGATACGAAGTGATTGAGATGGGCCTTCCTGCTCTAATTACGGTGGTTAAGGAAATCAACGAGCCGAGGCTTCCTTCCTTGAAAGGAATGATCAGGGCGAGAAAGGCCAATATTCATACCTGGCAGGCTTCCGATATAACTTGCGAAAAAGATAGAATTGGCCAATCCGGTTCTCCTACCATTGTGAACAGGATATTTACTCCACCTCCTCGGAAGGGTGGAGAGGTGCTACTCGGAAATCCGGAAGAACAGGCGCGAAAATTGGTAGAGAAGCTCCGCCAGGCAAAAGTAATATAGCTTTGTGGAAGATAATCCCCTCTCCCGCGGGGGAGAGATTTAGGGTGAGGGGTCGTGTTTTTCCTCTCCCTCTGGGGAGAGGGTTTAGGGTGAGGGGGGAATTTGGGCATTAAGATTCTCGAAGACAAATGTACAGGCTGCTCGCTGTGCTTAGAAGCCTGCCCATTCGGCTTAATTAAAATGGTTCCCCGGGAGAAAGTGGGGAAGCCGCATCCCAAGTATAAGAAAATTGCTGTGATTGGAGAAGGTTGCAATCTTTGCGGAGCTTGCCTTGAGCCCTGTTCTTTTCAAGCCATATTGATTGAGAGGGAGGAAGTGAAAGTTCGACCCGATATCTCCGAGTATCGAGGTGTATGGGTCTTTGCTGAGCAGAAGAAGGGAGAAATTCAGGGGGTTGTCTATGAGCTTCTTGGCGAGGGAAGGAAGTTAGCTGGCCAGTTGGGGGAAAAACTTTCCTGCGTATTGTTGGGAGAAGGAATGGATGAGGGAGCCAGAGAGCTTATAGCCTATGGTGCAGATAGAGTCTACCAAATTGAAGGGCCCGTTCTGAGAAATTTTCAGGATGACCCATACACCGATGTCCTTACTGACCTGATTAAGAAGGAGAAGCCGGAGATAGTCTTGATGGGCGCTACTGCAATCGGCCGTTCTTTCGCCTCCCGTGTAGCAGCAAGATTAGGCACGGGACTTACTGCTGACTGCACAGAGCTCGCCATAGACCTTGAGAAAAGGCAGCTTCTTCAGACAAGACCTGCCTTTGGCGGAAATATCATGGCCACTATTACTACCCCGAATTACCGCCCCCAGATGGCTACGGTCAGGCACAAAGTCTTCAAGAAGGCAATCAGGCAGGGAAGCCGCGAGGGCGAAGTCATAAAAGAGAGTGTGGAAAGGAAAGACCTTTCTTCCCGGACTAAGCTTCTGGATATAGTTGAAGACCTCACTCAGACGGTCAAGCTCGCTGATGCTGATATAATTGTTTCCGGAGGACGCGGACTGGGAGCTGCTGAAAACTTCCGCATTATTGAAGACTTGGCCCGCACCTTGGGGGGTGCCGTTGGTGCCAGTCGGGCCGCTGTTGACGCTGGTTGGATGCCTTATTCCCATCAAGTAGGACAGACTGGCCGCACCGTCTGTCCCAAGATATATATTGCCTGTGGAATTTCCGGAGCGATTCAACACCTGGTCGGCATGCAGTCTTCAGAAATTATTGTAGCGATCAATAAAGACCCCAATGCACCCATCTTTAAAGTCGCTACTTATAGCATTGAAGGCGACCTATTCGAAGTCGTGCCCACCTTAACTAAGACCTTGAAAGAAGTTCTGGGATAAGAGACCTATATCCCGTGCCTACCTTCATTTACTCACCTGTTGTTACACATCATTTTTTTCTTGATAAATGCACACCATTTTGATATATTTGATGTAACAAAAAAATAAATGTAGTGTAGGACAGAAGATAAATTGCACGATTTGAAATCGTGCCTACATAATTCGTTACATAATCGGAGATACGGTTGTATTTTAAGCGGCTGGAAATATTTGGATTTAAGTCCTTTGCTGATAAAATCAGTATAGATTTCGAATCGGGAATTACTTGTATCGTTGGTCCCAATGGCTGTGGAAAGACCAACATTGTTGATGCCATAAGATGGGTTCTGGGAGAACAGAGTCCTAAGCAGCTTCGTGCCAGCAGGATGGAAGATACTATCTTTAATGGCTCCAGAACGCGCAAACCTTTGGGGCTAGCTGAAGTTTCTCTCACCTTAGACAACTCACAAAATATCCTGCCGATTGAGTATCGAGAAGTTACTGTTACGCGCCGACTGTTTCGTTCTGGAGAATCCGAATACTATATCAACAAGTCTCCGTGTCGCCTTAAGGACATAACTGAGTTATTCCTGGATACGGGAATGGGTACAGATACTTACTCTTTGATGGAGGAAAAGAAAATCGATTTTATCCTGAATAGCAAGCCAGAGGAGCGCCGGGTTATATTTGAAGAGGTAGCCGGGGTGATGAAATACAAGTGGAGAAAGGAAGAGGCATTGCGCAAGTTAGAAAGCACACAGGCAAATCTTTTAAGGCTATCGGATATAATAGGCGAGGTGAAAAGACAGATCAACTCGCTCGACTATCAGGCGAGAAAAGCACGGCAGTACCAAAAATATAGAGAAGAACTCAAACTTCTGGAAATAAGACGCCTTGTGGAAAAGTATACAAAATTGAAAGAAGAGTTCAACCAGAGAGAAGAAAATTTGGCTGCACTTTCCTCCCGGATGGAAAGGTTAGGTATCGAGTGTGAAGAAAAAGAAGGTTCGGCCTTGCAACTTCAAACACAACTGAAGGCAAAAGAAGAAGAAATAACCAAAACCCAGCGAGAACTATTCTCAATTTCTAGTGAAATTAATCGATTTGAGGATAGACTGGTTCTGGGAAAGGAGAGGATGAAGGAGATAGAGGGAGAGAGAGCACAGCTAAGGGATGATATAGAGACTGGCAATAGTAAAAACAGGTTACTTGATGAAAAAATTTCACAGACGGAAAATGAGAGGTCTCGACTGGCCAAGCAATATGAACAGATACAAACAGCTGTGTCTTCCCAGGAAGAGATTCTTCGCGCACTTACACATGAGCTCCTCCACTTAAGTAGTTCCCTGGAAGAGAGAAAAGAAACCTTTGTAGAACTGGTGAATAGAACGGTTCAAACCCGGAATCGGTTAATCAGTTTAGAACTGGACAGGAAGAATCTGATTTCCCGAAGGGAAAAGTTAAATGCTGAACAGAAACGTAAGCATGAGGAAAGGGAAATTTTGCAAGGCGAAATCTCGGGCAAGAGGGAAGAACTGGCGAGGGAAAACGAGAGACTGGTAGAGATAGATAAAAAGAAGGAGCTTTTGGCAAAAGAGAAGGAATCCCTGATGAGCGAGCTTAGACAGACAATAGACAGAATAGAAGAATTACAACGAGAATACGCTCTTAAGTTATCCTGCCTTCAATCATCAAATGAACTAAGTGCAAGAAGATCCGTGGTAAAAGAAATATTATCCGAGGGATTCCCCGGAATATACGGAACTGTGGAAAGCCTCGTGAGTTTTCCATCCGAATATAGAGCTCTCCTGGAAAGACTCCTCGGGGAGCGTCTACAATACCTTGTCTGTGAAGATAGTGAAAGTGCTCTAAGAGTGATAAGCTACCTCAGAAAAGAGAAAAAAGGCTATCTTACTTTTCTTCCTATCAGGGAATTATCCATCCCCAATCCCGCGCCAGTAGTCCCCAAAGAGATGGGAGTAGCACCGCTATTGGAAAGGGTAGGTTATGAGAAGAAGTATCGTAAAGTCATGGAATTTCTTCTGGGCAACGTCTTTTTGGTTGATAGCCTTGAGCAAATAGAGCAATTCAGAATGCAGAGTTATCGAGAGGACAAAACAGGCGAGCGAATTACCAAAAAAGATATAGTTTATGTAACGAAAGAAGGAGATATTCTGACTTCATCCGGAATTCTTTCCGGCGGCAGTCAGGAATATTTAGAAGAAAATATTTTGATTAGAGATAAGAAGGTTAGAGAGTTAGAAAAAGAAGTTTTTCACCTGAAGGAAGAACTGGATAGAACAATTGATAGAAAAGGAAAGTTGCAAGAAAAAATATCTGATTTAGCGAGCGAGTTAGACAAAAGTAATACCTTGTCTCAGAAGGCCCATATCATTATTGCTCAGCTATTAGAGGTGATATCACAGAAAGAGGTGCTGGACAAAAGATACGATTCTGAGATAAACCTTCTCCTTGACGAACAGGCTATCCTGGAAAAGGATATTTCCTCCGGCATCCCGGACTCAGAGACCCTGTCCAGAGACCTGGAAACCAGCGAGAGTCAACAAAAGGAAATCCAGGAAATAATAAAAGGCTTTGAAAAAGAGTATCATTCTCTGGCCGAGAAGGAGAAACAGGAAAAGGAGAAACTTACGGAGTTGATGATTCGTAAGGCACAGCTGGAGGAGAAAGAGCTTAATCTGGAGTCAGAAAAATCACACCTGGAGAATGAGAGAGAAGACCTGTTGAATCTTATTGACCAGAGAAAACAGTCTCTGGCTAATTTGGAAAGCAAGGTCACGGGTATAGAAGAAGTAAAGCTATCGGGTGAGAAAGAGTTATCATCCCTTTCGCAATCGAGACATAATCTGGAAGAAGAACTGAAAAGATTGCAGGAAGAAAAAGATGAGATTAATCAGAGGTTACGACAGGAAGAAGCTGTCTGGCAACAGAAGAAGAGCGAATTGTCAAAGATGCAAGCTGACTATACACAAGAGAGGATAAACGGTAATCGCCTGTCAGTGGAACTGAGTCAGATTAATGAAAATCTGAGAGGAGAGTACAACCTTTCTCAAGAGGAAGGTCTCCAAATGGTTTCCCAGCTACCTTCCCATCCTATAGAAGATTATGCAACGGAGAGGGAAAGGTTGAGACAGAGGATTGAAACAATGGGGCCGGTTAATCTTGCGGCTCCTGAGGAGTATGAAAAACTTGAACAGCGTTATAGATTTCTCAAAAGCCAGGAGGAAGACTTGGTTAATTCGTCCGAGGACTTGCGTAAGGTCATAAGCAAAATCGACGCCACTACCCGAGCAAATTTTAAGAGAACATTTACCAGCGTTCAGAAGAATTTTCAGAAGATATTTACGGAGCTCTTTGAAGGAGGAGAAGCCGAGCTGGTTCTCACCAACGAGGTCGACCTATTGGAAACGGGAGTGGATATCGTTGCCCAGCCCCCAGGCAAGAAACTCCAGAACATATCTCTCTTATCGGGAGGAGAAAAAGCACTCTGTGCCATTGCTCTCTTATTTGCCATATTTATGGTCAAGCCTTCACCCTTTTGCGTGCTTGACGAGGTTGACGCCGCGTTGGATGATGCTAACTTACAGAGGTTTAACAGGCTGCTGAGGGAATTTGTAAACAGAGCACAATTCATTGTCGTAACCCATAATAAGAAGACTATGGAAATGTCCGATGTCCTGTATGGCATCACCATGGAAGAGTTTGGCGTTTCTAAACTTATCTCGGTAAAATTTCAAAGGGCTATTCCCGGCTGAGAAGTGAACCCGCTGCCTGTACTTTGATAGGTGAACTCATCGGTGTTTCCATTTTATTGCCTGCCCAATTTGGCCGGGACTCGGACTTCCAGGACTCCGGATTCTTTCCGAAGCAATGGTTTGTGCCAATTCCCTGATGGTGAACCCTGTAGAACGAGATCCGGAATTGAAGAGAGCATTTGATAATGCCGACCTCGTTCTTACCGATAGCATTGGTGTAATTTCTGGAAGGTTAAAGAGAAGCACCGAGATGGCTTGGCGAAAGTGGGTAATCTCTGAATGAGATACGGAATCATATCCGATATTCACGGGAATCTCGAAGCATTAAAAGTGGTCCTCGATTACCTGAAACAGGTGGAGAAGATAGATAGGTTCATCTGCGGTGGGGACATCGTGGGATACGGAGCCAAGCCCAATGAGTGCATAGAAATTGTGCGCGAGTTAGACAGTTGTCTCACTGTAGCTGGCAATCATGACTGGGCTGCTATTGGTTTAGAAGATACCAGTTTCTTCAATCCTATTGCCCGGGAAGCTGTAGAATGGACGGGTCGCCACTTGACCGAAGAGAACCGCAATTACCTAAGAAATCTCGCCTCCGGGCTAAAGGAGAACGATTTTATGCTCGTCCACGGAAGCCCGAGAGACCCGATAAATGAATACATTTTTGAACAGCAAACTTTCTTAGCAAATCTCCCGGAGATAAAGAAGAATATCTGTTTTGTTGGGCACACCCATGTGCCACTTTGCTTCTATGCAAAGGACTCGCAAGAAATTGACGAAGTTCCTCTTAATGATGGAGTGGTTCTGGGAATGCAACCATTATATAAGTATCTCGTAAATTGTGGAAGCGTTGGTCAGCCCAGAGATGGTGACCCACGAGCCTGCATTGGTATTTATGATGAAAAGGAGAAAAGCGTTACAATAAGAAGGTTAGAATACGACATTGGCAGAACTCAACAAGAAATATTGAGTGCAGGTCTTCCTGCAGCTCTAGCTTTGCGACTTATGTACGGTAGATAACTGCTCATACAAATTTCCTTGACAGACGTCATGAAATTTGATATTTTAGTTTCGGAAGTCTTCGGGATGCGGTGAAATTCCCAATCGGTGGTTAAAGTCCACGAACTCCGATGTGAATCGGAGTTGAACTGTTGAAATTACAGTACCGACGGTTAAAGTCCGGATGGAAGAAGATTTCAATTAGAAATCTGAAATTAGGAATATTGTACAACCGTTCCCGCGCAAGGTGAAGCGAGATATCCCGAAGAGTTATTCTTCGGGTTTTTTTTCAGATGAAAATAGAACAAAGAAGAGAAGGACAATTTATGAAGAGAGCGATAGCTCTCGCCAGAAAAGGGTCGTCCCGGGTGAGTCCCAATCCTCGAGTTGGCTGTGTTCTGGTTAAGAAAGGCAAAATTATCTCTCAAGGCTATCACCATCGTTTTGGTGGTGCCCACGCTGAGATTAATGTTTTGAAAGATGCAGGCGCGAAGGCCAGAGGCTCTACAATGTATATTAATTTAGAACCCTGTTGCCATTATGGAAAGACCCCACCCTGTACTGGAGCAATTGTCAAGGCGGGCGTTAAGGAGATTGTTGTGGGTATGGTTGACCCGAATCCTCTGGTAAAGGGAAAGGGATTGAGGGAATTGAAAAGAAGAGGGGTCAGGATAAGATTGGGACTTTTGGAAGAGGAGTGTAGGAAACTTAACGAACCTTACATAAAATATATCAGCGGAGGACTTCCTTTCGTAGTGGTGAAATCGGCAATGTCTCTTGATGGAAAAATAGCCGCGCCAGGAGGAGATTCGAAATGGATTACGAGCCACGCATCGCGAAAATATGCCAGAGGACTACGCAGTCAGTTCGATGCCATCTTGGTGGGAATAAATACCGTTCTCCGAGATAATCCCAAACTTTTGCCCGGCGATTCGGGAAAGAAACCCGTCAGGGTGGTACTGGATAGTCGCTTGAGGATTCCATTAAATGCTAAAGTGCTCAATTCTCAGGCACCCACAATAGTGGCCACCGGGAAGAGAACGGACAAGAAAAAGATAGAGACTCTGAAAGCCAGAGGCGTGGAAGTGCTCTCCATACCGGGATGGAAAAAACATCCCGAGAGAGGTCTTGACCTGAAATACCTGATGAAGGAATTGGCGAGAAAAGGAATTTCCTCCGTCCTCATTGAGGGAGGAGGCAAGGTTAATGCCTCGGCATTGGAGATGGGACTGGTGGACAAGGTTCTCTTCTTTATCGCTCCAAAAATTGTTGGCGGAGAGAAGGCCATTACGCCCGTAGAAGGCGAGGGAATAGGTAGGATTAGAAAGGCTCTAAAGTTGAAAGACACCAAAATCAGAAGATTTGGAGAGGATTTCCTTTTTGAGGGGTATATTTGAATTGTTCTATCTCGCCGGAGGGTGAAGATAAAAAGTTTCCTCTCCCCTTGGGGGGAGAAGGTCAGGCCTGCTCGTGCCTGGCACGAGCCACCCTGGCCGTTAAGGCCCAGAATGGACAGGCGGCCAGGGGGGTGAGGGGATGAAGCAATGTTTACCGGAATAATTGAGAATATGGGTAGAGTAATAGAGAAGAACGGCAATAGAATTAGTATAGAGAGTGAATGGGAAGATTTGGAAGCGGGCGAGTCAGTTTCTGTTAATGGTGTCTGCCTTACAGTTGTTGAAGTTAGGAATCCCGGACGCTCCAATAGGTTCATCAGTCACCTGTCTCCCCAGACTCTGAAAAGTACCACGCTTGGCACTTTGAAGGTTGGGAGCAAAGTAAATTTAGAGAGGGCATTGAAATTGGGGGAGCGGCTGGGAGGACACCTGCTCAGTGGCCATGTGGACGGAATAGGCAAAGTTAAGTCAATTGTAAGGGAAAAGGGTGCAAGACTTTTTGAAATCGCGACCCCACGAGAAATTTTAAAATATATCGTCCCTAAGGGGTCAATTGCTGTTGACGGGGTAAGTCTCACAGTAGTTCGAATAATGGATCGTACGGGATTTTCTGTCTCTATTATTCCCTATACTGAGAAAGTTACGAATTTTGGCTTTTTGAAGGTGAATGATTTAGTAAATATTGAAGTGGACATCATGGCTAAGTACGTCGAGAATATAACGAGCAAAAGAAATGAGAAATCCGTTATAACCAAAGAGTTTCTCTCGAGAAGAGGATTCCTATGAAGTTCAACACAATTCCTGAAGCGATAGAAGATATAAGAAAAGGTAAGATGGTCATTGTTATTGATGATAAAGAGCGCGAGAATGAAGGTGACCTGGTGATGGCAGCATCGAAAGTGACTCCGGAAGCAATAAATTTTATGGCCAAATATGGTCGGGGCTTAATCTGTTTACCCATTATTGGCGAAAGGTTGGATAAGTTGGGAATTAAGCCGATGGTTACCAATGGGGTAGAGTTACGCGAGGCGGCATTCACAGTTTCTGTTGATGCCAGAAAGGGGACCACCACAGGAATTTCGGCTCACGACCGAGCCACTACAGTAAAAGCAGTTATCAATCCAAAAACTGAACCTTCCCAACTCTGCAGTCCGGGACATATCTTTCCCCTCCGTTATCGTGAAGGAGGCGTCTTGGTCCGGGCAGGCCATACCGAAGCATCCGTAGACCTGGCGAAATTGGCTGGGTTATATCCTGCCGGGGTAATTTGTGAGATAATGCATGAAGATGGAACCATGGCCAGGACACCCGAACTTTTCCGTTTTGCTAAGAGACACAAGATGGCCATAATCACCATTGCCGACTTAATTGAGTATCGTCGGAGAACAGAGAAATTTGTAAAGCGCGTGGCCACTGCCAGATTGCCTACTGAATTTGGAGAATTCAAGCTAATCCTTTACCAATCCCTACTTGACGGAGAACACCATCTTGCTCTGTTGAAGGGAGAGGTGAGGGGAAAGAAGCACGTTCTGGTTAGAGTCCACTCATCCTGTTTGACTGGTGATATCCTCCATTCGCTGCGGTGCGATTGCGGTTCCCAGCTCCATCGAGCCATGGAGATAGTTCAAGCCAGAGGTCAAGGAGTTATATTGTACATGCATCAGGAAGGGAGAGGGATTGGATTGGTTAACAAGATGAAGGCATATGAATTGCAAGATAAGGGCCTGGATACCGTGGAAGCCAATAAAGCTTTAGGTTTTAAGCCGGATTTGAGGGACTATGGAATTGGTGCTCAAATC
>Ga0315307_1000487_pt1 | contig 17257 bp, 13 predicted proteins | sample TDP2_MG_FD_203079 | JGI IMG/M metagenome (GOLD analysis project Ga0315307, IMG submission 203079) | Freshwater sediment microbial communities from Lake Towuti, South Sulawesi, Indonesia - TDP2 | ecosystem: Environmental > Aquatic > Freshwater > Lake > Sediment | place: Indonesia: South Sulawesi... | reverse complement strand
TGACCTTGGAGAAGCCAAGCAATGCTGGCCGCAGTCCGCAGGGGAGTCGCGATAGGGGTACTGGCTAGCCATGTGGGCTACAAGCCTGATCTAGAGAAGATCGCGGTCGTCTACGGCCCTGTAGGGGCTGCGGGCCGTTTCCGCGTGGTCGAGTGTGGTTGGAGCGACGCGTGGAGTACCGGCCAGCGCCGGGCTGGGATCGAAGGGGCGCTCACGTCCGCAGAGAGCGACTGGGGGCCCTGCCAGGTGGTGGACTTCAGCGGGCTGCGAGAGCCGGGGTTCTATCAGGTGGTGGTCGGGCACAACGAGGCGCGGTCAGTGCCCTTCTTCATAGGCCAAGACGTCTACGCTCGAACGCTGAGGATGGCCTTCGAGTACTTCTACCCTCAGAGGTGCGGGGTTGCCGTCCCGGGCTATCATCCCATCTGCCACCTCGATGATGGAGTCGCGCGCGACGACGGCACCCCGCTGGATGTGACCGGGGGCTGGCATGACGCAGGGGATCTGCGCAAGTGGATGATGCCGCCGCTCCTGGTCTGCTATGGGCTGTTGGAGTTGCACGAGCGCCTGTCGCCGCGCTGGAACCGGCACGGCTCCCCCTGGGGTGATGTGCTGGACGAGTTCCGCTGGGAGAACCAATACCTGCTGAAGATGCAGGATTCCCAGACCGGCCGAGTCTGGGCGGATACGGCCGGAGGCGTTCGCGGAGACAACAGCGATAACCGCTGGACCGACAACCTCCCTGGCACCGGAGACGAGCGCCACGTGAACCGGACCATCATCCCCGAGGTGCAGTGGAAGTTCATCGCGGTCCAGGCGCGAGCGGCGCAGGTCTTTGCCGCTCTCGACGGCGACTACGCCGGCCGGTGTCTCCAGGCGGCCACTAGATGCTGGCAGGCATGCGCTGGCGAGACCCCGGCTGATACCATCACCCTGGCCTGGGCCTGCCTCGGAGCCCTGGAGTTGAGCCAACTGGGCTGGCCCGCGGGGGCCGAGGCGGCGGCCGGCTTCGGCCGGCGACTGATGGGGCGGCAGGCCCGGGAGTACGAGCACGGCCAGGAGCGCGTGCGCGGGTTCTTCTACTCCCACGAGGAGCGCACAGAGCCGCTGAAGAGCTGGTGGCAGTCAGGCCTCCCTGCCATCGCCCTGGCCCGGCTGCTTGAGAGAGACTCTGGCGCAGCCGACGCTGACCTCTGGCGCGAGGCCCTCCGCCTCTACGTGGACGACTATGCCACCCAGCTCTCAGGGGCGACTCCCTTCAGGATCATCCCCTACGGGATCTACGTGAACCCACCTGTCGGCAAGGGCCGGGCTAGGCCCCTGGCCGGATCGCTCTCCTACCGGTACTTCAAATGGGAGGAGGCCGCCAGCGGCGAGCAGGCGTCGTCCCGTGACGAGACCTTCCAGCACGGCGCCACCTCCCATGTCCTCAACCAAGCAGTGGCTCTCGGGCTGGCCGGCCGCGTGCTGGGTCACCAGTCGGCTCGCCAGCTCGCCTACAAGCAGCTCGAGTGGGTGATGGGGGCGAATCCGGAGGCAGCCTGCCTGATGACCGGCGGAGGGATCAACAGCCCCTTCCCCCATTCTCGCTTCGTCGGCCTGCTGGTGGGCGGGATCATGAATGGCTTCGTCGGCGAGGAGAGAGACGAGCCATTCCTCGACATGGCAGGCGCCCAGGATTGGCGAACCACCGAGTACTGGTGCCCGCACAACGGCAACTACCTGTGGGCGCTGTCCGTGCTGGAGCAGGATACCGGCATCGCCCTGTAGCCGCCCAGACCCTCGTGCGGCCTCACAGCGCTGTTGCCTGCTGCCACCGAGTGTTGGCCGGCGCGCTGACATGGCCTACATAGAGGCGGAATCGGCGTCGGCACTTGACCCAGCAGAGATGAGAGCCGGAGTGCCTCTCTGAGCGTGGTGGACGGCAAGGTGACCGGATCCCGTCGATCCTGGCTGGGTCAGAACTGGACGCCGACGGTGGCTCAACTCCCGAAGCCGGCTGACAACTATGGGGCGGACTCACCTCACAGTGCGCCTGGACCAGCCGGGCAAGAGTGCGGAAGCTCTCTTCGTCGCGCCAGTCGCCGAAGTGGGTGCCGTCGGTGTCCCCATCTGGCGACCAGGGAATAGGCGATAGCATGGGGACCCGCTCGCCCGTCTCTCCCCCGTAGGCTGCCCACATGTGACGTACCGACGCCTCCATCATCTCCTGCTGCGAGTGCGGCTTCGTCATATTCACTCCTGGGAGCTCTCCTCCTCACGGCCTGTTCCCCGAGGCGTGTGGCCCTTGCAACCACCACACGAGACAGGGGCTGGTGCGGACAGGCATGTCACAGTCTCTGAGCCCGCTGCCGTGTCAGTCTCCATGCCAAGTGCAGATAGGACACCTCTGGCCGCCCGCTAGGCTTGCTTGTCCGCAAGTCCTGGTCATCCCACCACAAGAGGCATGTGGGCCGCGCCTTCACGCGCTGTTCCCTCTTGCGAGGTGCGCTTGTCCGCATGCGGCACAACCCCATCCGGTGACTTCCAGCCAACGGGTCGTCTAGGCTGTCGGCCAAGACGACTCGTCAGCACGAGCGGCGACCGCGCGGGACCGGCAGGGGGTAGTGCGCCGGCGGCGGAAGTCTGCTCAGCATTCTGCCCGGAGTGAGCACTGTGATTGCTACCATGCCTCCGCCGCCTGCGCACATCGAGATCCGCCCCCTCGCCCCTCACCCCCGGCTCTGGATCAGCGCCGACGGCCGGGCGCACACGCCGAGGGTGAGCCTCCTGCGCGAGCGCATACACGAGCCCGGAGCGGCGCGCGCCTGGTCCATCATCCAGGCGTCGCCTGGGGTCCAGTACCGTGCCCTCCTCTATCTCCTGACCGGAGATCCGTCCGTCCTGGCCCAGACCGTGGCGCAGTTCCAGCCTGTCGCGGATGCGCACCGTCTCGCCGCCCAGGCTCTCGCGTACGATTGGCTCTGGGTGGGGCTGAACGAGGCGCAACGCCAGGAGCTCGCGAGACTACTGCTCGCCTCCGCGGACGCGGCGTGGGAGCGCACCTACGCGAGCCTGCCTGAGTTCCTGCACAACATCCCGAACACCGCGACGGCCGCTCAATGCCTCGCCGCGCTGGCCGCGGCGGACGAGTTCCCGGACCGCGCCCAGTCGGTGTTTGATCGCGGCTGGCGCTATCAGCGCGAGACCCTCCGGTGCACGGGAGACTGCGATCCCCATCTGGATCGCCTCAACCCGATCTATCCCCTGGCGGGCGGCGGCTGGCCCGAAGGTCATGACTATGACCGGCATGGGACGCTGGAGGCGCTGAGCCTGTGGCTGGCGCTGCGCAGCGCGGGGGGACCCGACTTCGTCTCCGGCTCCCGCTTCCTGGACGAGAAACTCCTCTGGTACCTGCAGGGCCTGCTGCCGAGTGGGAACTACATCCTCCCGGTCGGCGACAATGACTTCCCGGGCGGCATCCCCTCCTGGCACGACCTCCACCTGCTTGCCATGTCTGCCGCGGCCGACGGCCCCCATGCGCCGTACCTGCGAGACTACCTTGATCACACCTCGGTGCAGAGGGAATCAGCGATCTCGACCTTTCTCTTCGTCGATCCAGGCGCGCCGCGGCGGGACTGGAGAACGCTGCCCACGGACTACTTCGCGGGAGGCGTGGGCACGGCCGCCTTCCGCTCGAGCTGGGAGAAGGACGCCTCCTATGTGGCGGTGCAGGCGAGCGATCACTTCGTCTATCACCAGCAGAACCAAGAGGGCGCGCTCTACCTCTACCGCAACGGCCCGCTGGCCTGGCGCTCGGGAGTATACGACGGCGGGGTGCACGATCACTACGTCAACTACGTGATCCGCAGCATCGCTGCCAACTGCATCCTTGTCGCCGACCCGGGAGAGCAGTTCCACGGCCCAGACAGGGTAGAGACAGTGAACGAGGGCGGCCAGGTGATCGGGAACTGGATGCCCAAGGCGCACGATATGGAAGCGCTCCAGCGGCTGCGTGGCCAGGGAAAGAGCTACACCGACCGCGTTACCTGGCTCGCCTATGAGAGCGGGCAGGACTACGGCTACGCCGCGTTCGAGTACGGCCGCGCGTACCTCGCCGGCAAAGTGCCGGAGGCCATGCGACAGGTCGTGTTTCTCAAGCCCGACTGGGTGGTAGTGCTGGATCGGGTGACCAGCGGCGACCCAACCTTCCAGAAGACTCTCGTCCTCCACGCACCCGAGGAGATGGAGGTCGATCCGGCCGCCAGCCGCACCACTATCACCACGCGCTCGGGCCCAGCTACAGCCGCCCCGGGTCGCTTGTTCTGCCAGACCGTGCTGCCACAGGGCGCGCGCCTTGCTCGCGTTGGCGGCCTGGGTGAGGAGTTCATCGTCGCGGGCGTCAACCGGCCTCACCGTGGCGGCGTGAAGCTGCAGCTTCCGGGGACGTACCGGCTGGAGGTGGCGGCCCCCACCGGCCAGGCGACCACCGTCTTCCTGCACGCCTTCTACCTCTGCCCCTCAGCAGAGGTGAAGGAGATACCTCAGGTGAAGTTGCTCCCCGATGATGACCAGCACGCGACACTCTCGCTCGCGGCGGGGAAGTACGTACTGCGCTTCCCGCTCTTTGGGGCAGCGGACTGGGAGTGGATCAAGGGCGGCACGCGCAAGAGGTCCTGCTAGCCACGGCATGCCTGGGCCGCGGAGCCAGGGCGCTCGCGGGCTGCCCCAACCAGGCTCCAGGACGCGACGGGACCTCTGTGTCGGCCGGCGTCCAAGGCTGACCCACCCCGGATCAGTGGCATCAGGTCGGCTCGCCCCCCAGGTCCCTCGCCTTGATCCCCTAGCTCTCGCTTCTAGCGGGCCAAGCCTCGACACCGTTGCCGCCTCTATGTGGGCCATGCCGGCACGCTGGCCAACGAGGGATGAGGGGAGAGGCCCTCTGACACCGCCGAAGGGGGTGCGCGATGGCAGCGCCGATAGCGAGCTGCCTCAACCGAGGCCACATGAACGCACCGGGGCCCGGCAGGAGGGGCTGTTGACAGGCTGCCCCACAGGGACCACTTCAGGTGGGCTCGTCCGCCAGTGCAGTGCCGTGCTAACAACACGCCAGGGGATGCTGTCCGAGCAAGGCTGCGGCGTCTCAGGGCGGGATGACCCATGCACATGACTTCAGAGAGGCGAGGAATGGAAGGACGAGTCCTTCTCATCAACGCGAAGACGAAGGGCCCGTTCAGGCCGACCGGCCTGGAGTATCTGGCAGAGGCGGTCGCTAATGCGGGCATTGCCGTCGCCATTCTGGATCTAGCACTGGAAGAGGACCCCGGGAGGGCAGTCCACCTCGCACTTGCGGGGCAAGAGCACCGCGTGATCGGCGTCAGCATATTCAACACCCAGTGGGATACTGGTCGAGACACGGTAAGGTTCTTCCTTCCTGAGATACGAGCGATGATAGCCGACATCCGGAGACTGACAGGCGCCCCGGTTGTCCTCGGCGGTCATGGCTTCAGCCTGCAACCCGAAGACATTCTCGAATACGTCGGCGGAGACTATGGAGTTGCCGGTTGCGGCGTTCTCTCATTCCTTGAGCTTCTGGATCGCCTCGAGAAGGGCCGGGTGGAACGTGGGACCATTCTGCGAGGGGACACGGGTGAGTATCTTGGTATCGGCTTCAGGCGGAACATGGTGGATCCCGGGAGATACTCCAAGGACGAGGAGGTGTTCGTTAGCACGAAGACCGGATGTCTGGAGCAGTGCTTCCACTGTCCGACACTGGGGAGGCGATTCAGACTGAGAGCGCCTGGCTTTGCCGTTGAGGAGGTCAGGAATCTCGCGGCCCAAAGGGTGGAACGCATCTCCTTCATGCATGACACGTTCAACGTGCCTGTCGAACACGCGCGTGCTATCTGCGAGGGGATCTCCAGGTTGCCTATCCGCTGGAGTGCATACATCCACCCGGCACCGCGGTTCCTGACGCCTGAGCTGGTGGACATCATGAAGGCTTCAGGCATGTCGCGGGCCGACGTCGGGGCCCGGATGATCGGTTCCGAGGCGATGCTCAGGGCGTATGGAGTGCGGTTCAGCAAGGACGACATCGAGCGCGCCACCGACCTGTTCAAGGCGAAGGGGATCGAGACCTACTGGTTCCTCGGCTTTGGGGCTCCCGGAGAGAGCAGACAGACGATCGACGAGACCTTCGCCTTCATAGACCGAGTCAGGCCCGATAGAGTCGGGATGCTCTCACGGACAAGGGTGTACAAGTCAGCACCGTTGGGAGAGCGCTGCGTGAGAGAGGGGCTGGTCGCTCCGCAGGACGACCTGCTCGAACCGATCTACTATCCGTTCGCCAACGACCTGAGGGACCATATCTTCGAGCAGGCTGAGAAGAGGCCCAACTGCGCCGTCTACTACTGATGGACACGTGCTTCCCGGAGCACACTACCAGGTGTAGTGGTCACACGGGCGTGGAGCCGGCCTGAGTGCGCTTGTTAGGTAGAAGTCGGACACTTCTGACCGCCGTGTGGGCTTGTCTCTGAGGCCCAGACACTCTGCCATATGAGACCATTGGGTGGCGCCTTGGGCGCCGTTCTGTTCTCAGGAGCGGGTCTGCGTGGAGCTGTTGCGAACCCTCGTTGCCCTGATGATTCGGTCCATGGTGTTGAGTGCTCAGGCTGCCGGTCAGCAGCGACTGCGCTGGCTCCGGTAGGCTGCGGGCGTTGGTGGAGACATGGGCGAACTGGCCCGACTCCGGGACGAGAACCGCCGGCTGAGGTCTGAGCTGCGAATGCTCAAGGACCGGTTCGGTGACGCCCCTGCTCGGAAGCGTTACACTCCTATGCAGCGGCTGCCGATCCTTTGGCATATGACTTACTAGGGCATCCCGAGAAGCCGCGTGAAGGGGCACTTCCTGGTCGCCGCGTCGACCTTGTACCGCTGGCTCCGCGCGGCTGAGAAGGGCGATCTGGCAGAGCGCAAATGCAATATGGAGAAGCCAAGGAAGACCCCGGTCGAGCTGGCCCGGATCATCTGAGACATCTTCGAGGGGAACCCGCACTTCGGCCGGCACCGCATCGCCATGACGATGTGGGCCCTGGGGGTGTTCGTAGCCGCCTCCACAGTCAGGAACATCCTGCTGCGTCCCAGACCCAGGACGGCGCCAGCAGCGGCCAAGCAGGCTACCCAGGAGCAGGGGCCGCGGCAGATTGCCGCCCGCTACCCCAACCATGTCTGGAGCGTGGACCGGACCCGCGTGTGGCGCTGGGGCGTGTGGCCCACTTGGGTGCTGGTGGCAGTCGATCAGTTCTCGAGGACGGTGACCGCGGTCTGTCCACTGGAGGGGCCCAATGCCGGGTGGGTGGTCGGGGCACTCGAGGAGGCGTTCTGGCAGCACGGTCCGCCCAGGCACATCATCACCGACCAGGAAGGCGTCTTCATCTCAGGGGCATTCGGCGATCTCTTGCGCCAGTGGGAGGTGAAGCAGCGGTTCGGAGCGGTGGGTAAGCAAGGCTCGATCGCGGTGGCCGAGCGGGTGATCTGGACGCTCAAGCAGGAGTGGCTGAATCGGGTTCCCGTCATCCGCGGGCTCGATCATCTGGCATATCTGCTGGGAGACTTCCAGCTCTGGTACAACGGCTACCGGGGACACATGACCTTGGGCGGCGCGATGCCGGGGTTGGTTCATCGAGGCGAGCAATGGTGGCGACCAGCCCGATCGGCGAAGGTGCTGCCCTCGCGGATTGAGCGGCGGCTCTTCCCGGAAGTTCGCATCACCGCCTACCGTCTGGCTGCCTAGTCCTCTAGTCCTACTGCCTCCTCCCATCCGCGGCTTGCACCCCGAGGCCATCCTGCCTATCATCTGATTCAGGAGCGCAGAGCCATGAGCAGAACGCCAGCGGCCAAGGTGCGGTTCGCGGGCACAGTGAGGGCCGTCAAGGCCCGCATTCGACTCCTGCGCTCCTTCGACGAGATCCCCCATAGCTACCAGGGATACACGCTGGTGCTGGGGGAACAGTCGATGGTGTCGCACAGAAGGAGCTGCGGATTGCTGTTGGGCCCAAGACCTACGAGAAGCACCGCTTCCGGATCGGGGATGTGGTGATGGGTCTGGCCGCGCCTGTGTCCGATCTGCGCCGAGGGTGGGCGACCCATTACCGCGTCAGCGACCTCCGTGTGGGGTCACGGGGCCCGGAGGAGCAGGAGGTCGAGGCTAATCCCGAGGGAGGCCTTGCGCCGCCTCTGCCCGAGTATCGAGCCCGAGGCCATCGCCGCCTGGAGGGCCGCACCTACCGGGAGCACTGCCAGCGGTGTCCCTTCGGGCTGGTGATGGCCACCGAGATCACCATCGACCAGTGGAATCCCCAGAAGAAGCAGTGGCGCCTTGAGACTCACTGCTATGGGCCGCGGGACTGCCCGCGCTACCGGCCCGGCAAGCCGTACCGGGTCCAGGGCCGCAAGCCCTGGATGGTCTGGGTAGATGACGATATCGAGCGGGAGCAGCAAGACGCCGAGTGGCTCCGTCGTCGGCGCCAAGAGCATGGCCTAGCCGCGGGCGATTCACCCGAGGCGCAGGTGACGCAAGAGGAGTGAGTCGCGGCCTCGGCTCCCCGCAGCGCACCTATCGCCAGCACCTCGCCGAGTACCTGGGCGCTCCTGACGCTGTCCCATCGCCTGTTGACAATCGCAAGGAGTACCGAACTCGCCCTCTAGAGCCCGCTGGGGCCGCCGACGGCTTTCTGCGGACTACGGCACGACGCGGAAGGTTCGAAAGCGAAGAAGACAACGGAGGTGACCATGGACGCCTACGACTACTGCAAGCACGTTGTTGACACGTGGCCCAACCGTTGGACCGGCTCGCCGGGAGAGAGGGAATCCGGCGACTGGATGGAGCAGCAGCTCGCCCGCATGAGCTACGAAACGCGCCAGACCCGCTTCGACTGCCCCGGCTGGGAATACGAAGGCGAGGAGTTCTACCTCGAAGGAGAGCCGCTCGCAGCCGGCGCGCAGTTCTACAGCGCCGGCGGCGACGTAACGGGGCCGCTCGTGGCGATCAAGCCCGATGGCCGGGGAGGCTTCACCGGCGACGTAGAAGGCAAGATCGCCCTCATCAAGGAGACGGACACCGGCGAGGTCAACGAGCGAAACTTGATCCTCAAGGCGCTGGAAGCGCACGGCGCGCTCGCGGCCGTCATGGAGAGCGAGTACCCGGACACCTACTCGACGAAGATGTTCCGCACGCCGGAGTCGAAGCTGCCGGCAGCCGGTGTCAGCGGCGAGGTGGGACAGAGGCTCTTCGCGTCGCTCGGTAAGGAGGCGCGGCTCGTCATCCGCGCCCGTCAGACGCAGAGCACCACGTCGAACGTCACCGGCGAGAAGGGCCCCGCTGACGGCCCGGTGTTCCTGATCTGCGCGCACCATGAGGCGGCACCGGCGTCCCCGGGCGCGTACGACAACGCCGCGGGCATCGGCGTGATCCTGGAGATGGCGGAGCGGTTCTCCATGGTCGAGCCAGGTGCCAGGCTGCGGTTCGTCGGTTGGGGCGGACACGAGTTCGGCGTGTTCGGATCCAAGTGGTACGTGGAGAACCTGCCGGACGAGGCGAAGGCGGTGAAACGCCTGTTCGTCTTCGATGGCGTCGGGGCGAAGGATTCGGACCCGCGCATCTCGGTCAGCGGCGGCGAGGAACTGGTGAAGCAGTTGCAGGCCTATGCCGGAGGACGCGAGGATCTGCAGGTCCGTGTGCGCTGGGGCGGCGGCGGCGACGGGCTCTACTTCGTCCGCATCGGTGTGGAGACGGTGTGGTTCCACGCCATGAAGCGGCGGTCGGCGGCCGCCGGCGCCGGAAGGGTCACGGCCGGCGGCCTGGCGGCGCCTTTTCACAGCCCGATCGACGACATGCGCTGGATCACCCGCGAGGCGATGGCGCGCGAAGTGGGGATCGGCATGGACATCGTGAAGGTGTGGATCTCCGAGTTCGGGGTTTGATGAACTGCGGCGACAGTCCGCTGCTTGTCTCTCGCCGTCGCCCTCTGTCCGCCGTGGTGCCGCCGTGCGGGACGAAGGCGGATGGTCGTGCGCGAACACACGACGCGGGTGCCAGGCCCCCGGGATGTTAGCCGGCATCCACAACTGACCCACAATCGGCACTCAGAGCTGACCCACCCCTGATCCGGTCCTCTCAGTATCCAGGTGCCTCGTCTTGGGCCTCTGACCTTCACCTCTACCGGGTCACAATTCGACGCCGATTCCGCCTCTGGGCGGGTCATCCGCGGGCGCCGACCAACAGGCACGACCTCAGGAGTGTCGAAGCCGGCCTCTAGAGCCACTCAAGGACGCTGACGCGTTCTTGCGGACTACACATAGACACCACCCGCGTCTACCGAGGAGTACCATGGGTTGCGATCTGCGGCCGCTGATCGATTGGATTACTACCTCCTTTGCGCGCGAAGTCCGCGTCGGCGCGAGTGCTGGCTGCTACGCGCGCCGCCGGAGCGAGAACTTCCCCCACCTCTACGGCATCGCAGATATGGCATGCGTCTTCTACGCCCTCGGTTACTGGCCGCCGGAGGTGGGCGCTCGCACCGAGTGGTGCGACCAACTCCAGTCCCTGCAAGAACCTGACACTGCCTACTGCCGCGCCATCCCGGCCGATCATGGCCTCCTGCACAACACCGCCTTCACCCTGGGCGCCATGAGCCTCCTCGCTCACGCGCCGCAGCATCCCCTCCGCTTCACCGCCGACTACGCCGATCTGGCCGCGCTGCGCGCGTGGTTCGAGGGGCTGGACTGGCAGGAGCACGTCTACCGCGACAGCCATGACGGCGCGGGCCTCGCCTCCGCCGTCACCCTCGTGCCGGGCACGCTCCCGCCGGAATGGATGGAAGCCTACTTCATGCTAACCGATGGCTACTTCGATCCCGCCAACGGCCTCATGGGAAGGAACAAGCCGCCGCAGGGCGATTACGACCAGATCGGCGGCACCTTCCACTACGCCTGCCTCTACCAGTACTACCATCGGCCCATGCCTTTCCCGGAGGCGCGTCTCGACGCCGTGCTTGGGCTCCAGCTAGAGACCGGCGAGTGGAATGCACCAGGAGCCAACCCCTGGTGGCTCACGCTGGACGCACTCTACCTGCTCACCCGCACTGCGCGGCAGACGACGCACCGTCGCGCAGACGTAGTCCGCGCCGCCCAGCGCGTGCTTGCGCAGGCCTATGATCGCGTGACCGCCGCCACGTTCCGCGACGCTCCGGATACGACCCCGCATACCCTCACCGGGGTCACCGCCACCCTCGCCGAACTCCAGCAGTTCCTCGGGAACGAGCACGTCGTCACCGATCGGCCCCTGCGCCTGGTCCTGGATCAGCGGCCCTTCATCTAGGAGGTCCGCCGGGAAGGCAGGATCGCGGTCCGCGTTCACGAACCAGCGCACGCGTAGGCCGGGAGTCGGGTCAGCCTTGAGTCGCATCTGGAGAGGGAGGACCGCGCATGGCGTTTCGTCAGTTTGGCGCTGAGGAAATCGAGGCCCTGACGCAGGTGGTCGAGAGCCAGGAGCTCTGGAGAGGTCTGGGCCAGGGCAACTACGCCTCGCGCCTGGAAGATGCCTTCGCGAAGCACACCGGTCGCAGCTACGTCCTGGGAGTCAACTCCGGCACGTCGGCGAATGAGACCGCCCTCGCCGCGTGCGGCCTTGAGCCGGGCGATGAGGTCATCGTGCCCCCCTGCTCGTTCATCGCCTCTTCGCTCGCCGCCATCGCCCTGGGTGCTGTCCCGGTCTTCGCGGACGTGGATCCTGGCAACCTCATTATTACCGCCGAGGCCATCGAGGCCGTCATCACGCCGAAGGCCAAGGTCGTGGTAGTGGTGCATCTGTGGGGAATCCCGGCCGATCTGGCGCCGATCCTGGAGGTGGCGGCCAAGCATGGCCTGAAGGTCGTAGAAGACTGCGCACAGGCCTATGACGCCTATTACCGGGGCCGGATGGTCGGCACGTTCGGGGATGTGGCCTGCTACTCGCTCCAGCAGAGCAAGCATATCACCTCCGGCGAAGGCGGCCTCGTGACGACCGATGACCCCGAGGCCTATCGCCGCGCCTACCTCTATGCGAATTGCGGGATGCCCTGGTATCGCTATGGCCTCGAGCGGCCTCAGTCCTCGGACGTAGCCGGCGTCGCGACCCGGGGTCACTTCGCGTACGGCCACAACTACCGCATGAGCGAACTCCAGGCGGCGGTGGCCCTCACGCAACTCGCGCGCATCGATACTTTCAATGCCCGCCGCGCGGAGAACGTGGCCGCGGTCGAGGAGGAACTTGGGTCTGTGGCGGGGATTCGGCTCGCTCACACCTACCCGGATACGAAGCCGAACTACTGGTACTATCCTCTTTCGCTTGACCCCAAGTACGCCTCCCTCACCACGAAGGAGGTGGGCCTCTCTCGCTACGCCGAAGTCAACTACCTGGAGGTGGTCTTCCAGGAGATGCAGCGCCGCCGTTGCACCTCCGTCGGCTATCCGCTTCCGAGCTACGTCCAATACGAGCCTGGCCTGTGCCCGCAGGCCGAGGCCGCTGCGCCACGCATCAGCGCCCTCTCCATTCACACTTCACGGGAGCCCCAGGAGTGCCGCGCCGACGCCCACCGCATCGCGGAGAAAGTGACGCGCGCCCTCGCCCAGTCCCCCGCGCGACGCGCGTAAGGACAGAGGGCAAAGGAGGTCCCTATGGACGCCGCGCTGACGGACCTCATCTCACTGCCCGCGCTGCTCGTCGCGTGTCTGCTGTTCGCCCTCGCGTCGGCGGGCTGCGCGGCCGGCGCTCCGGCGGCCCTCCCGGAGGGCAACGCCGGGATCGCAGCCCGTTACCCGGGCGATGTTGGCATCGAGCAGGATCCTGCCGTCATCTTCCACGAGGACTTCGAAGACTGCCGGGTGACCGCCGATCTATCCAGGAAGTGGGACGCGAGGTGGGGACAGGCCCATATCCGCATCGCCGATGACCCGGCGAACGTGAACAGTGGGCGCCGTGCCGTGGAGATGACCATCCCGAAGCAGGACACCTTCCTCTCGGTGAACATCGGGCGGACCCTCACGGTCACCCGCGACGTGCTTTTCCTGCGGTTCTACACGAAGTTCCAGAAGGGCTACGACCTCCCCCGCACCTCCAGCCACAACATGGCCAGCATCTCCGCGGGCTACTTCCCCGGGGGCCAGGCCACCCCCGGCCTACGCGCGGATGGGCGCAAGAAATTCCTCGTCGACCTGGAGACGGAGATCACCGCCCCGGGTAACCCGCCCGCGCCGGGCCTGCTCGATGTCTACATCTACCATCCGGAGCAGCGCGACCGGTACGGCGATGCCTTCTACCCGGATGGCACGGTCCAGCCGCACCCGGACCGGCCCGGCAACTTCGGCCCCTCCTTCGTTCCCCGGCCCAACTTCATCCCAGAGAGGGGTCGCTGGTATTGCTTTGAGTACATGGTCCAGGCCAACACCCCCGGTCAGCGGGACGGCCGGGTGGCCTGCTGGGTGGACGGGAAGCTGGCCGCCGATTTCCCGAACCTGCGCCTGCGTGACGTGGAGACCCTGAAGATCGACCGCTTCGACCTCGGTCTCTACATCGCGAACAACTCGCGGCGCGAGAACAAGAAGTGGTGGGACGACGTCGTGGCCGCCACCTCCTACATCGGGCCGCGCGTACCGGCCGCCCCGAAGTAGGCGCGGGCCAGGCTGGCGCGCCAGAGCGCCGGAAGCTTCGCTCTCACGGCAAGCGCAGGGGCTGGGAACACTGCTGGAGCCGCGCCGCCCGTGCTGACGACCTCTTCGAGCTGAGGGCGCAAGAGGTACACCGCAGGATCAGCGCCTAGCGCCAGGAGACGACCAGCCTAGTTTCACAGCCACCTGACCGCAACATGTGGGTTCATCCTCCGGCGGGAATGAGTGCCCACGATACACCGGGAAGCCCCCTCGGAGCAAGGCTAGAGCGGTTCTGCGGCGAAGTGACAGCCACACCTGGACCCGCTTTGAGGCGCAAGGTCGCCAGCGCGACTGATGGTCCAGGCGCCTGGCTGCCCCTGACAGGAGCTGAGGTCCATTTCGGGCTTCACCGGGAGGGTGAGATGCGGGTCTTGGCAATCGTCAACGGCTACACAGGCGCGCTCTGCCTGCGAGAATCGGTGGAGCAGGGACACGACGTGGTTGGAGTCGTGACGTCGCCGCCGACACGGCCCAGCGAGGTGCCGGAGGAGACAGTGCTGGGCATCGCCACGAAGTACTTCCTTCCTCTTTACCTGCCTCCCACCGAGGTGGTGGCCAAGCCGGCGCCGGAGTTCGTCGATCTGGTCCGTAGAGCGGCACCCGATCTGCTGGTATCCATGCACTACGCAGCCATCTTCAAGCCGGTGCTCCTGGAAATCCCGCCACTCGGCGCGGTTAACATCCATCCCTCCAAGCTGCCCGAGGGACGTGGGATGACTCCCTCCTTCTGGTATCTCTACCTTGGCCGGGATACGGCCTGGACTGCGCTGCATTACCTGGACCAAGGAGTCGATTCGGGAGATGTCATCGCTCTGGCTTCCACCCCCATCGTTCATGACGACACCGGGTCCAGTGTCTCCAGGAAGCTGTCGGAGGCGGCCTGGAGGATGTTCCAAGAGCATCTGCCGGCCATCATGGCTGGGAACGCGCCTCGCCGGAAACAGAACCTGTCGGAAGGCAGCTACCTGCGATCCGGCTTCGATTGGAGTCTGATCGACTGGTCGCGCGACGCTACCGCAATCCGCGGGCACATTCGGTGCTTCACCAGTACGCCCTCGCCCGTTCATACCTTCGTCGGCGGCGCGACCCTGACGGTAAACGATGCCGAAGTTGCCGACGTCGGGCTCTGTGGCGCGCTCAGGGGCAGTGCCATGCCGGGCGAAGTGCTGGCGATCAGGGGGAAGGGCATACTCGTTCAGGCAGGAACGGGTCAGGTGCTCCTGACGGACTTCGCGGTGGAGGGGAGCAGGACCGAGGCCCTCACGATGCTGTCGGCAGGGAGCACGCCGGTACTGCTGGGCTGATCCCTCTGTATTGCCCGCGCGTGTCGACCAGCAGTGGGACCGCTGTGGAGGCCTTTGTCTCGGCAGGCGGGGGCACGTCAGAACCCGGCACGCGTGTGGATCTGCCGTCCGCGTGGATCGAAGTGGGGCGAGCTCGGCCGTCCGTGGCGCGGTCGGAGTGGTGTCACAGGGCGTCGGCAGACGCGCGTGGGCTCATCCTCCGGTGGGATGGAGTGCGCACGCCACACGCGAAAGGGCTCCTGGGCCAGCCTACGGCGGTTTCACGGCTGATTGGCCGCGGCAGGCGGTATCAGGCTGATCTGACCGCTGCAGTTGGGGTTTCAGTGCCATGTCCGGCATATGGGAGCAGAGATCACCTCATCCCCGGGTCCGAAACGGCTGGTGCCACGCGCTCCAAGCTGACCACTCCCCGCTCTTACTCTGCTGGCGGGCGCGGACGAAATACACTTTCCCTCCGTCTAGTTGGGTCTTCCCGGCCGATGTTCCCACAAAGCGTCCCGTTACCGCGTCCACCCTGACTCGATCAGGCGCGGTGATGTTGCCAGACCTCCATACCACGGATGCGCCGCTGTCGTCGGCCGACACATCCACCTGCCAGGCCTGTTGGCTTCCGGGTCCGTAGTACGGCGTCTTGATCAGCACCGGGTTCCTTGGCACCACCACTGGCCCGATGGGCTTGGTCGAGATGACGAAGTTGTCAATCCAGCGCGATTGGCTGACTGGAGAACCTGCGTTCCAGTAGGTCTCGAGGAACACAGCGTTGATGCCGTGCCCGGTGTAGCTGCCCCGCCAGTCCAATCCCCTTCTCTCGGCCTCCAGCCTGCCGTCTATCCACAGCTGGTTGACCCCGTCGCTCTCGCCGGGCGTGTTCAGCTTGACACACGCCTCAACGCACACCCAGCGTCCCGACTCCTCGGGGCTGAACAGCTTGGTCCGCGAGGGCGGGCGGTTGCCCAGCCAGTGCAGGTTGTCGAAGTCATTGTACGTCGTCGTTACCACCCTCTCGCCCCGGACGCCCGATGCCGGGTCGAGCGTCAGCGCATCGTCGCTGCTCCAGACGTGCGAGATCATCGCCTGTCTCCAGTCGCTGCTCACGATGGAGGTGGCTCGCGAGAGCTTCGCCGGCCCGCCTCCTGTCCATCCGTGCTGATGCTTCACGTAGATCCGCCAGTAGATCTCCTGATAGCTCTCTCCCGGCTTCACGACCTGACCCGTGGGGCTGTCGCCGAAAAAGACCTTCCGGCTCCCAACGCCCCGAGATCCCCAGTCGTAATGCGAGAGCATCGACTGGCCGCTGCCCCCGAATGCCTGGTCGGAAACCACTGGCCCCTCGGCCTCGGTGTACGGCCTAGGCTGGCCGTCGAAGTCATCGTACCAGATCACCTCGCGCGCGGTCTCCTGAGGCTGAGGGTGCAGCATCACCACGCTATCGATGTGCGGCACCTCCGGAGGTGCCGCACAGACCGATCGAAAGCTCCCAAGGAGGGAGACAACGCCAACCATCATCGCCCGAATCACACGACCCATGGTTTCCTCCCTACGGACGTGCATCTTCCGTCCGAGGGTCCTCACAGTCGTCTACTGCGCGCCTAGCGCCGCCTGCAACTTCGCCAGCCCTTGCGTGGACAGCATGTAGCTTACATGATCGTCGATGGCCGTTCCTAGGGCAAGCGGATTGCCGAACAGATCACACAGCTGCACCTCAGGCGACTTCGGCAGCCGGCATGGGGCGTGGGAGGGGGCGCTTGTGATGGCCGCCACCGACCGCGCGGGCCCACTGAAGAGATAGGCATACACGCCGTCGGCTAGCGTTACCCGCTTCACGAAGTCGGTATCTTCGGTCAGCCACGCCAGCGCGCTATGGGCGGCGGCGCTGGGATGTAGGTACCCCTCCGCGGTGACGAGCGTTGTCCAGTCCACCGGGCCGCCGAAGGTGCCAATCCCGTGCATGGTGTACAGGAACGCGTGCTTCTCACCCGTCGCCCGACGGCTGATGAGATAGCGTGCCAACCGGTCAGCGATCCCGTAGCGTTCCGAAACTCATCCGGGAGCATCTTGGGCAGGCGGAGAACGGGACCTGCCCTCCTGCGTGGCAAGTGGAGGAAGCCTGGGAGGACTGGCGCGTCATCGAAGTGGGCGATGGCGGAGCCGCGAAGGCTACAGAGTCTCTTGAATCATGGTGACAGACCATGATTCAAGAGACTCCCGAGGAGAGCGTCTGGCGCCCT